>Ga0116219_10001658_pt1 | contig 20138 bp, 16 predicted proteins | sample Sb_taG_4_FD_91019 | JGI IMG/M metagenome (GOLD analysis project Ga0116219, IMG submission 91019) | Peat soil microbial communities from Weissenstadt, Germany - Sb_50d_6_BS metaG | ecosystem: Environmental > Terrestrial > Soil > Wetlands > Peat | place: Germany: Weissenstadt | collected 2010-09-21
ACGAGTTCGACAACATGCAGAAGTTGAGTAATACGATTCTGGAATCGCGCAAGTCCATGGACTACATCTCTCCCTCCACGCTGAAGGACGATCCGTTGGACCAGAAAATCATGAATTGCGCACACTCTCTGGCGTCGATGGCCGCTGGTCGCCAGTTTCAAGATGACGGGGCCTGTCATTAAACGTACCCTGACAGCGCCTATTGCGGCAGTCTACGCACGATCGTCCCTATCTAGGGTGCCGCTCCGCAACCAGAATTGAAATGTGTTCTTTATTGAGCAGAAACGCTTTTTGCTGCCGTTTAGGATACAGCATTGGATCACCCGCTGTTGACCCGGAGCCAGGAGAAAAGAAATGACGACCGCGAAAGGCGGGAAGTGTGCGCACCCCGTTTGTTCGTGCCTGACGACGTCGGGCAAGTACTGCAGCGTCGAGTGCAAAGCATTGAAAAAGACGCCGGACATCGAATGTCATTGTGGATACGCCGATTGTAAAGGCGAAACGGATCACCTCGGGTCATCACCATCTGAACTCCGATCTTGAATTCAGCAAAGGAGAAACATGAAAAATCTCAGCTGTTCAGTAACCATGCTCGCGCTGCTCTGTTTCGGGGCCCTGGCCGGATGCTCCGGGACGCCTCGGAAATCGCCTGATGTTTCCGACAGTATTCGGAAATCGCTGGATCAGGCAGGCTTCAAAGACGTCTCCGTCAGCCAGGATCGCGACAAGGGTATCGTGACCCTCGGTGGACAAGTCGCCAGTGAAAACGAAAAGGCCCAAGCCGAATCCCTTGCGAAGTCTCTCGCGGGCGCCCAGGTTGTCGCGGATCAGATTGCCGTGATTCCTGTGGGCGCAGAAAAAGAAGCCAAGGCCGTGAACTCCGATTTGGACGCCGGCATCGAGAAGAATCTGGATGCTGCGCTGATCCAGAACAAGATGCACGGCAGCGTGAAATACGATGTGAAGAACGGCGTGGTCACGCTGACTGGAGAAGTGAACTCGCAGTCCAAGCGCGACCGTGCGGAGCGGGTGGCAACTGGAGTGCCCAACGTGAAGCAGGTCGTAAATGATCTGCAGGTTAAGAATCAGAAAGCCAGTTCGTCGCAGTAGAAACCACCGAATTGATTCAGCGCGGGGAAAGGAGAGCCGCCGCATTCCGGGTCGCTCTCCCCCGAAGTGAGCAAGCCGGGTTTAAGGGAGAAGGTTGTTGAGGTCGCGGGTGATCCCGCCCGCAAGTCGGCCCAGCGCCTGCGTCTCTTGCGATTGCCGAAGCTGTTCCTCAAGTTGTTGTCTTTCGGAATCATTCCCTCGCAGCGTGTGGCGCATGCGCTCAAAAGCCCGCGTTACCTCAGCGACCTCACCGCCCCCTCGCACTTCTAATTGAAAGTTGAAGTCGCCTTGCTCTAGCACATGTGAGCGATTGCTGCTGCAAAACCTTGTGTCTGTTCTGGCGGAAGGACTCATCACGAACGCCAACATACCAGCATCGACATCCGGAGTTGCCGCTCTGCCACCGAAATTGAAATGTGTTCCATATTGGACAGAAACGCTTTTTGCCGCCGTTTAAGCTACCGCCTTGGATCACCTGCCTTTGGTCCACAGCTGGGGGAAAAGATGTACCCCCTGCGAATGCAGAGAAACGTGCACTCTCCGATTGTTCGCGCGAACACGCCGGATGCCAGGACAAAATGTCCGGCCAGGGAATGTGTGCAGCAGTTGGTGAACGAGCCACACGTTAGGAACCAAGAATCCCGTTGGTCCACGACCTTTGTTCGTATCCGAGCAAACACCAATAGATGCGTCAGCCTTTGGGAGGCGATAAATGACACTCTTCGGGAGGGACGTGCTCTTGGTCGGCCAGAATTGGTATAGTGCGCAGGCATTGTCGGAACGGCTGCACGGGTGGGGATACCGATGCCATCTTGCCGACAATATGCGAGCGGCCTGCGACCTGCTGGGCTCGCGCCCGGTTGATCTGGTGCTCAGCAATACGCACCTCTCCGATGGGACTGGCTTTGGCCTGCTAGCGGCTTTGGACGGTCTTCCGGTAACTGCGTTCCTTTGCTTGCCGGTCGAAGATGGCTGCTTTTGGCTGCCCGCCATTGATGGCGGAAAAGATTGCTTGGGATTGCCCGCGCTTCGGCCTTCGGAGTTTGCCAGGGTACTGGATGAAATGGCCCGGTGTTTAGCTGCGGGACCGGTGGTCAACTAACCGGCTCCCAAGGCCGTGGTCTCGTGATCTTCGCGGAGAACGCGGCCAGCCCGCAAGATGCCCTACTCTCCTCGAGCGCGGAAACGAGATTGTATTTCGCGGAAAGGAAGGAAGTCATGACCCACCGTTCTTCATCCGAATCATCCATAGAAATCAGCGCTGAAGTGAATCTCGTATCCGTACATGAACTTTTCGAACATACACAAGACGTATTCAATCTGATTGCCCGGCGCGCCTTTGAGATTTTCGCCAGCCGCGGGCGCGTGCACGGGAATGACCGGGAGGATTGGTTTCTCGCGGAGTCCGAGCTGCTCACCCCCGTGAAGTTCCACCTCTCGGAATCTGGAGAACGGCTCACAGCACGCGCCGAGGTTCCTGGATTCCACAGGCAGGAGATCAAGGTGAGTCTCGAGCCGCGCCGGCTGAGCATCAGCGGAAAAACCGAGCCCCTGGAAAACCAAAAATCGGAAAAACATCCTCATTCGCATAGGCACGCGCAACTGATGTTCCGCGTCATCGATTTGCCGTGTGAGGTGGATATCTCGAAGGCCAAGGCATCATTCAACGATGGCAGACTCGAGGTAGTGATGCCAAGAGCAGCCCCAGCGAGGAGCGTTCGCGTGGAGACAACGCAGGGGTTGCCCGCAGAAGGCCGTGCTTCGATCCAGGAAACAGGTGGGATGGGAGCCGCAGGCAGCCCGCCGGCTGTCACAGGAGCCAACGAGCCGATCGTCAAGGTGCGATCAGCATCGTCGAGGAGGTAGAAGTGGTGATTGCCCGCTATCTCTTTGGCATGCTCGGAGAGTATCGGAAATAGTAACGTAAACTGCGACTTGCTCGTCTAAATTTACAAGCGACCTGAAGTGATGAAGGTGCAGAGGAGGGTAGAGAACATGAACATCGTCGAGAGCGTGCGAGGACTTTCAAAAGTTCAAGCGGGCAAACAAATCTTGGTTTCCCTGATGTCGCTGGTGCTGTTGTTCGCAACTTGGCCACAGAATCTGTCAGCGTATCAGGATGCGCAAGCCCCCGCCGAGCCCCCGGCGCAGGCCGCGCAGGCGCCTGCGTACACGCAACAGACTCCGGAGCAGTTGCAGCAACTGGTGGCTCCAATCGCGCTGTATCCGGATTCGCTTGTGGCACAGATCCTGGCGGCGTCCACGTTTCCCGAGCAGGTCGTCGAAGCCGACCGATGGGTGCAAGCGCATCTTGATTTGAAGGGCGATGCTTTGGGGCAAGCTGTGGACCAACAGCCCTGGGACCCCAGCGTCAAGGCACTCGCTCCATTTCCCTCCGTCCTTGGAAATATGGACAAGAACCTCTCCTGGACGTCATCTCTGGGCGATGCCTACTACAACCAGGAACAGGATGTGATGGATGCCGTACAGGTGATGCGCCAGAAAGCGGAAGATGCCGGCAATCTTAAAAGCACGCCGCAGCAGACCGTAACGACGCAAGACTCGACGATCAGTATTCAGCCGGCCAGCCCCGATACCGTTTACATCCCCGCCTATGATCCGTGGCTGGTTTACGGAGGTCCGATAGGACCGTGGCCGGGATGGTACCCGTATCCCGGAATCTGGTTTGGCGGCCCGTACCTCTCGTTCGGAGTCGGCTTCGGCATCGGCTTCTACGGCGGATACGGATGGGGCTGGGGGCATTGGGGATTCGATTGGCACAATCGATACGCGATGTATAACCATGCCAGGTACTACTCTCCGAGCAGAACGTTTTATAACCGGAACGCCTACTCCCGCGGTGGAGGCGCGCGCGGAATCAACGGCGCCCGCGGCGGAGTTAACGCTCGCAACGCGGGGAACAGGCCTCCCGGCGGGGGCATGGGCGCGCGCGGCGGAGTCGCCAACCGCCCCGGTGCATCGGCAAGGCCATTCGAGGGAAACACCAGGGCAGCCCGAGGATATGCTGCGCCTAACGGTCAGAGAGGTGTGAAGTCGGGCGCCTTTAGCAACTACGATCACGGCGGACAGACAAAGAGCTATTCCTCACGCGGGAGCGCTAGCGTCGGCGGAGGAGGGGCGCGCGGTGGCGGAACGCCACATGGCGGTGGTGGCGGTGCAAAGCATCGGTAATCGAAGTTTCGTCGTGTTCCTGGTGCATCGTGAAATTTAGAAATGGAGAAAAGCCATATGCAACGAGCGAAGCTGAACTTCGACAATTTTCATTGGGCCAAACTTTCTAAGTTAGCAGCGGTCGCAGTCCTTTTAACGGGGTGCTTTGCCATCCGTTCCATGGCGCAGCAACAGGGGCAGAAAACTTTCGCATCGGCGGAAGAGGCGAGCCAAGCCCTGGTCACGGCGGCACAGAATAATGACGAAAAAGCGATGCTCGAAATCCTCGGACCAGACGGAAAGCAAATCGTCTCGTCAGGAGACGAAGCCGAGGACACCGAGAGCCGCGCCAATTTCGTGCAAAGATATCAGGAGATGCACCGTCTGGTGAAAGAACCGGATGGCACCACGGTCCTATACATCGGCGCGAAGAATTGGCCCACGCCCATTCCCCTCATGAACACAGGCAAATTGTGGTATTTCGACACCGATGCGGGGAAGAGAGAAATTCTGTACCGGCGGATTGGCCGGAATGAAATATCAGCGATTCGTGTTTGCCAGGAACTCGTCGCGGCGCAAAAGGAATATCACTCCGCGCAGCACGCCGAGTACGCCCAAAACATCTTCAGTGATGAAGGTCTGCACAATGGCCTTTATTGGAAAGCTGCCGAAGGCGAACCGCAGAGCCCCATCGGGCCGCTGGTGGCGTGGGCGGTCGCCACGAAAAATGCCAAGAACCTGGAGGGTGGCCCGGTTCCTTACCGTGGCTACTATTACCACATCCTGACGCGTCAGGGGAAAAATGCCCCAGGCGGAGCGAAAAGCTACCTCGTAAACGGGAAAATGACCGAAGGATTCGCTTTCGTGGCCTTTCCTGCGGAATATCGATCGTCCGGCGTGATGACATTCATCGTTGGCGAGGACGGAGTCGTGTACCAGAAGGATCTGGGCAAGAAAACCGATCTCCTCGGCAAAGCCCTGAAGGAATACAATCTCGATACGAGTTGGGAAAAGGCGGAAGATCAGCCGGAAGAGACTGCTAGCGAGCCAACTACCAAGTAAAAGACATTCTTCGGGAACCGCGAACCCGAGGCGACGTAAAAGTCTATTCCAAAGAATTGGAGTGTAGCGATGGTGATCACTCAGATGACCGAAGAGGAGTGTCGCGCATTCTTGGCGAGTTCTTCACTCGGAAGGCTCGGCTGTTCGCTCGATAGCCAGCCGTATGTAGTGCCGATCTACTTTGCGTACGAGCCTGACTTTATTTACGTCCTCTCGACCTTGGGGCAAAAGAACGAATGGATGCGGGCGAATCCCAAGGTTTGCCTCGAAGTCGACGAAATCGCGAACCAGTCTCAATGGGTGAGCGTGATCGCCATCGGCCGCTACCAGGAATTGCCCGAGCCGCAATTTACCGCCGAGCGCGAACACGCGCGGACCCTGTTGGGAAAGCGCAAGTTGTGGTGGCAAAACCCATTAGGCGAACGTCAGCTAAGATTGGGCGACCACGCCATCGCTCCGCTCTTCTTCCGCATCCACGTCGATTCGATAACCGGCCTTCGCGCCACCGGCGGGCCCGCCGAATCCGGGAAAGAGCCAGAGAAATAGACACCTCCATTTAAGCGAGAAGAGTGGTTGGATTGCGTTCAATATTCTGGTCAAACAAAGTTTTTCTGGACGGGGAGGCGGCTCAAGTCCCTTTTCCCACTACTACTTCTTCTTGAGGTATTTTTCCCCCATCGCCATCATCCGGTCCCAGGTCGGCTGCAGTTGCTGCGGATCGCGAACACAGTTCCAGAAAATGGAAAGCGCTCCGAATTCTCGTGGCATGCCTCCGATATACCGGTAGTCCGCGGGCAGCGGTGGTCCACCGGGTTGCCCTGCCGCGGGAATGACCTCGGGAAGTTGCACTGCGTACATACTGCCACCGGCGAGCGCTTGGTGCTGATAGTGCATGAGCCAAAGACAGCTTCCAGAATCCAGCATATAGTTGGCCGAGACCACAGCCCATTGACCCCCGTCGTGCGGCGCAGGTTCCTGGCATTCCCAAAGCTGCGCCTGGGGAACGTAAGCGGCAGGCTCCACGAATCCATACTCATCGAGCAACACCTGCTGCAAACCACGCTGGCGCACGAAAAGCTCCACTTGAGGGAGCGCCTGGTTCCAGTCGAGGTTCGAGTCGTTGACCAAGGTGTATCCCGGCCGTCCCATGCTGAGACTATTCAGATATGGAAAGTAATTCGGGTAGGCGCGTATTGCCGTAACGATGGAAGCCAGCGCGAGCGCAATGGTCAGCCAGCTTCCGATACGTGCAGCTTGCGGCTTCCAGTCGCGCAGCATCGCCAGCATCCGCGGCAGGGGCGCAAGCAGCAAGACAACAAGCGCCAGCGCCACCGAGAAATGGCGGATGCTGATGTCCAACCGGTTCAGCATGCAGGCCGCAACGAAAACCACTAAGGAGACCCACACGCTGCGCCATTGCATCTCCATGCCTGAGGGTATCGCCGATTGGGCAGGTGACCGGCGCTTCACGAGCAAGGCCGCCCTTATGGCCATAAGGAGCAGCACAAGGTACGTCAACTGCATTTTCAAAAGGAAGAGCGCGGGGAAATAGAACCACACTCCGTGCGAGTAAGCGTGGCCGAGAATGAAAGTGGGCCGGCTCGTGGCACTAAAGGCAAACCCGGCCAGCCCACGCAGGTAGAGCCACACCGGCATGAGCAGCCGGCGCAGGACCAGCGAAGCAGGAAAGTGCGGAATGATCTGGAATGAATCTGTTGGTTCGTTCCAGGAGAGGACGAAATACACGATGTAAACGAACAATGCGGCCCAGAGAGTCCCTAGTGCAATATTGCGCCACGCCCGTCGGCGCCAGCGGCGTAGTTCGGTCTTCTCAACCGGTTGTCCCGGGAGCGGCTTGAATCGCAAACTCAGCGCAAAACCCACGAACACGAAGAACAACAGTCCCGACGAAAATTTCGAGAGCAAAGCGCCGGCCAGCGCCAGGCCAAACATCACGATTGTTCCGCGTGTGGGAGACCGCCACAAATTCGGGAGTTGCCAGACAGTCAGCACCCAGAACAATGTGACTGCGATGTCGGTAATCACCAGCGGCCCAAACGCGATAAAGGCCGGCATGGTCACGAAGGCAGAGAGGCACAGCAAGCCTCCCCAGGGACTCCCCAGCCGCGAGCCGCATAGATAAAGAGTGAGGCCGAGTAACAAAGTCATTATCAACATTGGCACCCGCGCCCACATCAACGTGGAGTACGGATCATTCCACCGCATGAGGAACCAGTGTCCGAAGACCCACTCACCCAGGAACTGGCGGAAGATCTTGCTGCTGAACGTCCACGAGAGGTGGCCATAGTCGGCATGCGCTCCGCGCACCACTAGCGGTAACGCCGCCACCACTTTCGCCAGCGGGGGATGCTCCTCGTTCATCCGCATATCTAATTTCTGGAGATAGCTCACCCCGGCGCCAATGTGCGCGATTTCATCGAAGGTTACAGACTCGCGTCTCGCAGCCCCACCCGCGAGCAGCGCCATCAAGGCAAGCAGCAGGACCGCCGCGATGGTGAAGAAGAATTTTCCTGGCGTTTTCAATGGCGTTAACCTCGTGCGATGAAGGGAAAGACCTCAGCCATTCCAGGGGTGCTAACTCCCTGAGCGAGCCGGAGTTTATTGGTGGTTACCTGGAATCCTATACAGTGAATACGGCTGCAGGGCAAAAAATGTTTCAACGGGCCGCGCCCGACCAGTTATGGCCGCATTCCCGTAATCTTCAAATCGATGCAGTACACACTGCTGCTCGCCGTGATGAAGAGCGACTTGCCATCGGTGCCGCCCCAATTCAGGTTCGCGACACGTTCCGGCATCAGTATCGTGGCGATGTGTTTGCCCGCGGGAGAGAAAATCCACACTCCACCGGGTCCCGCGCCGTACAAGTTTCCCGCTTGGTCTACTTTGATCCCGTCGGGACCTCCTTCGCGCGGATCGGATGTGGCATCGAAGAACAATTCTCCCTCGGCCAGCGTGCCATCCGCTTTCACCCGGTAGCGCATCCAGGTCTTCTGCGGCTCGGAATTGCTGACGTAGAGAAATTGCTCATCCGGCGAAAAGACGATGCCATTGGGCCGCGGCAAATCCTTTATCAGAAGCTGCAAATTCTCCCGCTTCGGCGGCGCACCGGGTGCTTGTTCCAAAGCGCCCGCAAGGCGATAGACGCCATTGACCGTCAATTCCTTTGCCGGGTCACTATCTTTCTGAGTGGGCAGGCCGTAGGGCGGGTCCGTAAAGTACAGGGAGCCATCCGATTTGTAAACGAGGTCGTTGGGACTGTTCAGGCGTTTGCCCTGGTAGGTGTCCGCCAAAATGGTGGTGTGTGCCGGATCGCTAAGCGATTCGATGCGGTACACGTCGCGCTGCCCATGTCCTGCGACGGTCAGGCGGTCGCGCGCATCCAGCGTCATCCCGTTCGATCCCGGTTCGTGGCCGCCAAACGTTGCCGTCCCCTTAAAACCGCTGGGTTGCAGGAAGATGCTCGCGGCGCCTCCGGGCTGCCATTTGCGGATGCTATTGCTGGGAATGTCGGCAAAGAGCAGGTAGCCTTCGTGAATCCATATGGGGCCTTCTGTCCAGGTGTATCCGCTGGCCAGTTTGTGCAGTACAGCGCCGTCCGGAATGATTTCGTTGGCGGCCGGATGCAGCCGCTCGACTTTCGCGGGACTCTGCTCAGAGGCGAAGGAAGGCGATTTCCCATAGTGCACCGTCGCAATGCCGAAACCAACGGCCACCACGGCAAGAAGTCCAGCTAATTTTGAGTGAGCCACGGAATCTCTCCCCTCTTCACGCTTGCGCGAGGCGTGATGCCCCGCACTCAAACGTTCTTAACACAGTTTTAGGGGAGAAACATAAGATTCGTTTCAGGTGCTGGCAATTTCGTCTAGCAGTTCCCCGCTGGCAGCGCGCAATTGGATCCGCAGGGCCACCTGGCCGTTCGCGTGTGTCGAGCAACTCAGACACGGATCATACGCCCGCACGACCGCCGAGACGCGGTTCAACATGCCTTCCTGGAGCTTTGTGCCATCAATAAAGTGCTCGCTCACCTGCTGAATGCTGCGGCCGATCGCCAGATTGTTGTGGCCCGTGGCAACGATCAGGTTCGCCCAAACGATGCCGCCTTCTTCATTGACTTTATAGTGGTGGATCAGCACGCCGCGCGGAGCTTCCACCATGCCGACGCCTTCGAGCGAGTTCACACCCGCGGTGGCTCGAACATGCTTGTCCAGAATTTGCGGGCTGTTCAGGAGCATTTCTATTTTTTCGAGCGCGCAAAGGATCTCAATGAGCCGCGCATAGTGATTCAGGAATGCGCTGTGCGTGGGCGCGCCAAAACGCTGGTGGAATTCCCGCAATTCTGCATCCGCTTTGGGAAATCCGCACTGCTGCGCCACATTCAAACGCGCCAGGGGACCGACGCGGTACACGCCGTCGGGAAATCCTTGCGGTTTGAAATAGGGCGCTTTCAGATACGATTCACGCAGGCTGGCCTCGCCGATCCAGTTGGCGTAGTCCTCTGCGGGAACGTGATCGGCCACGATTTCGCCGTCGGCCTTCTGGAAGCGCAAGCCGCCATCGTAGAACTGCAGGTTCCCCGGCGCATCAACAAGCCCGGCGTACATCGTGGGCGCGGATCCGAAATGCTCGATCTCCTCTTTATAGGAGTCCAGCGCGCCCTTGAAGAAAGCGAGGGTGCGCTCGGCAATCGCTTTGGCGGCAGGCAGGTCCGCCAGGATGCGATCACGCGCGTGGGCCGAAAACGGCGAACCCAAACCTCCCGGCACGATCCAGGATGAGTGCACGCGCTCTTGCCCGAGACTTTCAATGATTTGCAAACCGAATTTCCGGAGTTCAATGCCGTCCCGCGCGAGTTCCGGATGAGCGGCGATCACCCCCAGCACATTGCGGGTGGCGATATCGGAATCCATGCCCAAAAGAAGATCGGGCGACGAAAGATAAAAGAAGCTGAGCGCATGGGATTGCACCATTTGCGCGCAATGAATCAATTCCCTCAACTGTTTTGCCGTCGGAGGAATCCGCACAGCCATGATCGCATCGCAGGCTTTGGACGAAGCTAGTAGGTGGCTGATCGGGCAAATACCGCAGATCCTGGCCGTGATCCCCGGCATTTCATAATAAGGGCGTCCCTCGATGAACTTTTCGAAACCGCGAATTTGCGTTACGTGGAATTCGGTTCCCGTCACGTGGCCGTTGTCATCCAAATGAATCGTAATCTTGGCGTGCCCTTCGATGCGGGTCACCGGATCGATCGTGATGCGCTTCATCGGAAGCTCCTTATCCAAACTTCACCGCCAGGGTCCCTTCACGCTTTCGCCCGTCCAAAAGTTCCGCGATCACGTTGGAGATCGCCTTTGCGGGAGGCGGGCAACCCGGCAGGCACATGTCCACCTTCACGAATTCACGCAGTGGACGAGCCTGTTTCAGCAGCGCGGGCACGCCATCCGTTGGTATGACTTTGTTTGCTTGCACGCCTTCGATGTACACCTGCTGCAGCAGCCGTTGCACGGGGATAGAATTGCGCATCGCCGGGACATTGCCGGTGACCGCACAATCCCCCAAGGAGATGAGCAGCCGGGTGCGCTGGCGAATCTTCTTGAGCTTGTTGAGATCGTCCTGCGAACTGACCGCGCCTTCGACCAAAGTCACGTCCACGTCTTCGGGGAATTCCTGCGCGTCCACCAGCGGTCCGTAGACCAGCTCGATCTTCTGCGCCAGTGAAATGATCGCGGCATCCATGTCCAGCAGCGACATGTGGCAACCCGAGCAGCCGTCCAGCCAGACCGTCGCCACTTTGACTTTCTTCATGCCTGGACTCCTCTCCTGCGAACCAGTGCGCTGATATTGTCGTTTTTCTTAACCATCTCTTCGACGGCCCAGCCCTTTTCCGCCAGCGCTCCTGTCGGGCACGCTTGCACGCACTTGCCGCAACTCGTGCATCCCTTCGCTTCGCCCCACTTCTGGTTGAGATCGCCGACAATCCGGGAATGAATGCCGCGCGAAGTCACTTCCCAGACGTGCGCGCCTTCGAGTTCCGCGCAAACACGCACGCACCGCGTGCACAGGATGCAGCGGTTCTGGTCGAGAACGTAACGCGGATGCGACAAATCGACGGCCAGCTTCGGGAAGTTGTACGCAAAACGCACCGTGCTGATGCCCATTTCCGTGGCCATGGCTTGCAGTTCGCAATGACCATTCGAAACGCACGCGGAACACACGTGATTGCGCTCGACGAAAAGCAGTTCCAGCGAAACTCGCCGGTATTGCGTGAGTTTGGGCGACACGGTGGTGACCGACATTCCGTCCTGCACCGGAGTTGTGCAGGCCGGGAATAGCCGGTCGGTCCCGGAGATTTCCACGATGCAAAGCCGGCAAGCGCCAACCGGCGTGAGCCCTTCCAGGTCGCAAAGCGTGGGGATGCGTTTGCCGTTCGCTCGCGCGGCCTGCAGGATGCTTTGGCCTTCCACGGCGCTGATTAATTCGCCATCGATTCGCACGGAAAGTTTTTTCTGCGGCAAGGCGTCGCTCCTTTGTCTAGCTCACGTTGGCGACTTTGACGTCGCAACGCAGGCATCGGCACGTTTCATCCAGCGTCTCTTCATGGCTCAGGCCCATGACCACCTCGGCGTTGGAACGGACCCGCACGACCGGAGCCAGCATCTGGCCGTTATTCCGGTGATTGGGACTGGGAATTTCTGGAGTGTCTTGGCCGAATTCAAAACTCGGCAAGATCTCGGCCCAGCGGTCGGACTCCATGAGTTTCATGTCAATGTTGCGCGCCGCTTGTTTGCCATAGGCCATGGCGTTCGACACGTTCGAGGCGCCGGTGATGACGTCGCCCCCGGCGTAGAACCCTGCGCGGCTGGATTCCAGCGAGAAGCGGTCCACGTCAATCGTGCCGCTGGGCTTCAGACTCAATCCCGAAGCGCGCGCGAAATCGAGGTCCACGCTTTCGCCGATCGCAAAAATCACGGAATCGCACTCGTAACGGCGAATTTCGTCGGTGGCCACGGGCTTGCGCCGGCCGGAAGCGTCGTAGCCGCCAAGAGTGGTCCTCACAATCTCAATGGCTTTCACATTCCCGGCCTTGTCGCCAATCACGCGGTGCGGCGCGGCCAGGAACACGAACTGCGCTCCCTCGTCCCTCGCGGCTTGTGTTTCTTCCTCGATGGCAGGCATGTCCTTGTGTTCGCGCCGGTAGAAGACGGTAACTTCCGCCCCGCGGCGCAATGCCGTGCGCGCCGAATCGATGGCGGCATTTCCGCCCCCGATGACGGCGACATTTTTCCCGATGGGCACTCTCTCGCCCTTCGCCACCGCTTCCAGGAAGAGCAGCGCGGGATAGACGCCCTTCAACTCCGTGCCCGGCTGATAGACCCAGGATTCTCTCCAGGTCCCTATGGAGATGAACACGGAATCGAAACGGTCCGCCAATTCATTCAGAGGCACATCGAAGCCGACACGCGTATTGAAGATGAATTTCACGCCGAGACGCTCGATCAGTTCGATTTCGCGCCGCAACGCCGCTTTCGGCAACCGGTACTCCGGAAGCGCGAAGCGCAACATGCCGCCGGCTTCCGATTTGCTGTCATAGACCGTGACCTCGTGGCCCAGCATTGCCAGGTAGAACGCTGCTGTTAGCCCCGCGGGGCCCGCGCCGCTAATCGCGATCTTCCGCCCGGTGGGCTCCAGTTTGCGCGACAAGACGCGTTTCAGAATTTCTTCATAGCGGTCCGAGAAGAAAACCGAGTCCGCGATGAAGCGGTGCACTTCGCGCATGTTCACCGGCTCGTCCAATGTCTGGCGCCGGCAGCGGCTATCGCACGGATGCTGGCACACCCTGCCTGTCGAAGCCGGCAGAGGATTCTCCATGATCACCGAAACAAACGCGTCATCCAGCCGATCTTCTTTGTACAGTTGCAGAAATCGTGGAATGTTCATGTGCAGCGGGCAACTGTTCTCGCAGGGCGAGAGCGCCAGTTCTTCACAGACGCCAGCCTGGCAGCGCCGCGCAACAATGTGGTCCTCGAATTCATGATGGAAATGACGCAACGTGGTAAGCACGGGGTTGGGCGCCGTTTGCCCTAGCCCGCAAAGCGAGCATTCACGGATATAGCGGCTCAATTCGTCCAGAAGCCCGAGGTGATGCACGGTGCCGGCGCCTTCCGTTATCCGGCTCAGGATGCGCAGCGATTTGTTCAGCCCAACACGGCACGGCAAGCATTTTCCGCAGGATTCGGAGTGGGTGAACTCAATGAAGTAACGCGCCACATCCACCATGCAGTTGTCATCATCCATCACCACCATGCCGCCCGAGCCCATGATCGAGCCCAGTTGCGCCAGGCTTTCATAGTCCACGGGCGTATCGAACATTTCCGGCGGAATGCAGCCGCCGGACGGCCCGCCGGTCTGCACGGCTTTGATTTGGTGGCCGTTCACTCCGCCTTCGCCGATGTCGTAGATGAAAGTCCGCAGCGGCGTTCCAAGCGGCATTTCCACCAGGCCGGTGCTGCTCACTTTTCCAACTAGCGAAAATACCTTCGTGCCGGAACTCTTCGGACTGCCGGTTTCCGTGAACCAGGCGGGACCCAAGGTCACAATGGGGGAGATGTTGTACCAAGTCTCCACATTATTAATGTTGGTGGGTTTGCCCCAGAGCCCCTTTTGCGCCGGGAATGGAGGCCGTGGCCGCGGCCGTCCCGCACATCCTTCGAGCGAAGCGATCAGCGCCGTTTCTTCGCCGCAAACAAAGGCGCCCGCACCCTCCACCAGTTCGATGTTGAATTTGAACCCGCGGCCCAGGATGTTGTCGCCCAGAACGCCGTGTTCCCGCGCCTGTTCGATCGCGCGGTTCAGCCGGTGGACGGCCAGGGGATACTCCGCGCGAATATAGACGATGCCTTCCGTCGCGCCCATCACGTATCCGCCGATGATCATGCCTTCAATCAGGGAGTGCGGATCGCTCTCAATCTCATTGCGATTCATGTATGCGCCGGGATCGCCCTCGTCCGCGTTGCAGATGATGTACTTCTGGTCGGACTTGGCCTTGGCCATGAATTCCCATTTATTCCCGGTGAGATATCCAGCGCCGCCGCGTCCGCGCAGCTTGGAAGCCTTGATCTGTTCGAGGATGTTCTCCGGGCGGCCATCGATCAGGACCTTGTACAAGGCCTGATAGCCTCCGACGGCGATGTATTCTTCAATGTCATCGGGGTTGATGAACCCGCAGTTCCGCAACACGATCTTCTTTTGTCCCTTGAAAAAGGGCACGTCATTCCAAAGGGGAATCTCCGGGTAGCCCCGGCCATATTTTATTTTTGCGGTAATGTGATCCCATTCTTCGACCTTGCAGTACGCCAGGTCGTTGGCGATGTTCCCGCGAGAAAGCTCGTGCAGGATGCGCACCGCATCGTTCGCCTGTACGCGATGCAGAATGACCAGCGGAAGTCCCGGCAGGCGGATATTCACAAGCGGTTCCTGAAAACAAGCGCCGAAACACCCCACGCTCGCCAGAACCACGTTCATCCCGCTCCGGTCAATGGTCTCGGCGAAGGCGCGGTAAAGACCTTCGGCGCCATTTCCCCGGCCGCACGTACCCATGCCAACGGCGATGCGCGGCACCTGCGGCACCAGTTTTGCCATTCCCGATTCGCGGACGGCAGTAAATGCTCCAATATCCTGGATTCGCGGCATCACTCACTCCCCCGCTCGATTGTCTGGATCTCACGCTGCAGCGTGCGTTCATTCGCGTGGCCGCAAATGTGGTGGTTTACTTCCACGACCGGCGCCAGCGCACACTGCCCAAAACACGCCACGGTGCGTACCGTGAACTTCTGGTCGGGCGTCGTCTGCAGGATTTTGTCTGCCCCCCCGCCGTCGTTTTCATCTTCAAGCGTCAAGCCGAGTTCCAGGCGCAGGCTCTCGAGGAGATTGCGCGAGCCGCGCGTGTGGCACGCCGTGCCGCGACAAATGCAAATGGTGTTGTCGCCCTGCGGCTGGAGGTTGAACAAGGCGTAGAAGGTGGCAACGCTATAGACGCGGGAAAGCGGCGTCTGCGTTTTCACCGCAATGTACTCCAGCGTCTCCATGGGAAGGTATTTGTGCGGGTGGTGTTCCTGCACGGCTTCCAGGATCCCCAGCAGTGCGCCGGGGCGCTCGTCCTTGCTGGCGATAACGTGGTCAATGAAAGCGCGTTCCCCCGCGTCGAGAAGTTCCTTAGCCATTTCGTGCATAACACTCCTTTCGCAGGTACTCGCGCACCCTCTTGAGCCTGGTGTGCCGCGTCATGAACCGGTGCAGTCTTCCAGCGCTGCCGCGTCCCTTTCCGCCAGAGAAGAACGCGCGGGTGCTGTTCACACCCACTTCGGCCATCGATTCTGAGCTACGAGGAGCGAGAGAAGCTGGAAGAGGTGCTCCTCACTGCTAGATCGGGCATGCCGTGCGGTTCAGGCCCCGGCAGGAACCTGCCCCGCTTACTGAGTGCCATCGGCCACCGCCCGACCCTTTCTCACATATCCGAGACCTCAATGCTGCCTGAACCAGCGTCCTCCGCCGTTGCACACGCACTCTGTAACGGAGGACCACGTCCTCATTCACATCAAAACTACACACCTACCTTTTGGATGTTAAGCGTCTGGAAGGGGCGAGACCGTGATGCGAGTCACGAGGGAGGGTGACTCGCAGCAGTGGGCCGCGTTTCTTCTCGCGCAAACCCTGTAGGCTCTTTGGCCACATTCCTACCGGATGATTCTCTTTTGTGGCCAATGAAACGCCTCCGCCTCGTTTTAGCACCATATCCGCCGGGAGCAAAACACCAGGGTCAGACCCCATCACATCTGCTCGTGACGGATATCACAGACCTATGTGTTCCGGGTTTGACAGATTGGTGAAGGCTCCCACCGAAAGGACGCCATCTATGTCCACCGCCACCCGCCACAAGCTGGAAATGCTCCGTACCCTCCCCTCCGATGCCGCCCGCCAAATCCAATGGGGATTTGCCGATCGCTACGACCTCCAAATGCTGGTCCAGTCTGTTCGGGCCGTTGCCCGGGGCACCGTTGCTCGCCTGGTAGCGCAAGGTGGCCGCAATACCCATGAGTGGACCCCCGCCAAGGCGGAGATGTTGGAAGCTTTTGACCAGTCGGGCATCACAGCGGTCTTTATGGATCCCGAACAAGGTGGATTCATCGCGGGACCCCGGAACCTCGCGTTGGCGCTTGTGGCTTTTGAGTTAGCTTGGGTGGACGGAGGCGCTGCCACTGCCAGCCTCGCCGGATGTCTGGCCTTGGCTCCGATTCACGAACGTGGCACCCCGAAGCAGCAGGATCGTTACATGAAACTTGCGGCTCCCCCGCAACCGGGCGAGGATCGTAAGCCCTGGCGCGGCGCTTTCTGCCTGACCGAGCCGATTCCCTATGTCGGCGTGGACACCGGCATGCTCGATGGCAAGGTACGCATCGTCGAGTGGAAACCCGGGCAGGAGCCCATCCTCCAAGTGGAGAAGCGCGGCCGATTCATTACCAACATCGGCTTTGCGAACTTCGTGACCGCCGCCGTCGACTCTGGCGATGAGCGAATCAAGGGAAGCTGCATGGTCATCTTGGAAGAGGGCGATCCAGGCGTCTTCGATCGTGGCACGGCCACCCGCAAGATGGTCCACCAGCTTTCCTCCACGGGGGACCCGATCTTCAACTTGCGCGTTCCGGCTAGCCGTATCGTGGGTGGTTACGATATTAAGGATGGCGTCCTGGTACCGCGCTTCAGCCATAGCGAGGTCATCGAAGCGGTGTTCCGGCGCACTCGGGTAACCGTGGGCGTGATGACTGCCGCCAAGTTGCTTTCCGCTGTGGAACCGGTGATCCGGTATCAACGCGGTAGATTCCGCGGCGCCGCCACGACCACACCTGGTTCGGTCCGGCACGAGATGGGTCTGCAGGCGCGCGAGGATGCCCTGCACCGTCTGGTGGATGTTTGGGCCACGGGCGAAGCGAGTGCTTCACTGGCGTTCGCGGCCGCGCGGGCATTTGATGAATTGGACCCACTCGAGCGGGAAGCCGACCGCATCCTTGCAGAGCGCGGTGTGAGCGGCACGCGTGTGAAAGCGAAGTTCTTGCGCCAGGTTTCCGATGAAGCCGCGGCGCTCTTGAGGCTCATGCCGGGCGACCCACGCAAGGAGAAGCTGCAGTCAGACACGTTGATGCGGTTTGTGACGCTTGATGCCGCGGCGGACATACTCTGCCCCGCCGCGAAGCTGTGGAACACGGGCTGGGGTGCCCAGATGATGCGCGAGGCTGTGAGCCTGATGGGCGGCTACGGCATCACAGAAGACTGCCCTGGTTTCCTGGGCAACAAGTGGATGGACGCGCAACTCGAAGCCACCTACGAGGGACCCGAGGCGGTCCAGCGGCGTCAGCTCTCCGTGACCATGACGAACCCGATTTTTCTGGCGCAGTTCCGCAACTGGATCAGGGAGATGCGCGGCATCGCTTCGGAGCGTCCCGGCACGGGTGCATGCACTTTGGCAACGGCGATGACCATGTGGCTGTGGTCGCTCGAACGATTGCAGCACTCCACGGATAGCGATGGCGGCAAGCTATATCAGAGCGCACGGCAGGGCGTCACCTTCCCGCTGGCCGATGCGCTTTGCTGGTTGCTGGCGGCGCGTTGCCAAATCCTCGATGTGCTGGAACTGGACCGCCACGGCGCTCAGGATAGTTCGGTGGCCGAGGGACTCTCCGGGCTGGTCAATTTCCTGACGGATCTGTGCCACGTACAGACCGCGCGCGCGGGAGGCGAAGCGGCCCGCATTTGCGCGGAACTTGTCTTTGGGTACAATCGGCACCCGGCTTGGGATGAAGAAGGCTATCGGGGCTGCTACCAGCAGGACGAACTCGACGCCCTCGAAGGATTCGTTCCCGGAATCGCTGCCTGTGCTACCGATGTGGTCGGGGGCGACGGCTCCCACCCAAGCAAGGCCGGTCCTTGTGCGAAGTGCAACGGCGCCGAGCAGTTCCTGACGCTGCAGAGCAAGCTGGCCACGTGCCTTACGGGTTCGCGATTGGCAAAGGACCGCGCCGCCGAGGCTGTGTCGAAGCTCATGATTCCGGAAGTGTTGGACTACCCCGCATGACCCCGGTTGGGCCCGAGCCGGCTGCCACCATCGACCGGCAGCAGATGGAAATCGACATCGCTTGTGTCGGCTTCGGTCCGGCAATGGGCGGTTTCCTCACCACACTCTCCCGCAGCTTGCTGAGCCCGGACGGCTCGCCGAAACTCGAGAGCGGCTGCTTGCCTGGCTCGCCGCTCCTGGTGATTTGTTACGAGCGCGCTGACGGCCTGGGGTTTGGGGTTTCGGGGGCGGTCACCCGGGGGCGCGGCATCCGGGCCAGCTTTCCCGGCCTCGACCTTGCACAAATCCCCATGGCCGCGCCGGTCAAGCAAGAGAAATTGGTCTATCTTCTCGATCCCACCGGCGCCAGTAATCGCTCCTTCGCACTGCGCTCTGCCGACAAACTGATTCGCACGTTTGGCTCTCTATTTCGCTTTCGTGAAGACGCTCTCGAGCTTCCCCTCATCCCAAGTTTTCTGCAGAAGCATGACGGCTTCGTCATGTCCCTCGGCCAGTTCAATCAATGGGTCGCCGAGCAGCTCACCTCTTCCGGCTTGCTGCAGATCTGGCCTGGCACGCCCGTGAGTGCACCACTCATCGAAGACCAAGCTGTGAAGGGGATACGCCTCGCGGATCAAGGCGCCGCTCAGGACGGCACACCGCAAGATGGTTTTCTGCCGGGAATGGACATTCGCGCGGCCCTGACCGTCGTCGGCGATGGCCCAGTAGGCGCTGTCGGCCGTGGCATCGATGCGCATTTCGGATTGCCGGCAGGGCACGAACATTCCGAATGGGCGCTGGGCATGAAAATGGTGATCGAGCTTCGGGAAGATTCCGGGCTGGAGACAGGAACGGTTCTGCACACCTTCGGCTTCCCGGAGCCGGAGGTTTTCGGTTTCCTCTACGTCCATCCGGACCGTCTGGCGTCCGTGGGCATCTTCATTCCTTCGTGGTTCCGCAGTCCCGTGCGCACGGCCTATCGCTATCTGCAGCACTTCGTTCTGCATCCTTATTTATGGCGCCATTTGCAGGGCGGAACGCTGAAATCCTGGGCCGCAAAGTCGCTGCAGGAATCGGGGCGCCGCGGCGAGCCTTTTCTTGTGGGCGACGGCTACGCGCGAATCGGCGAAGGCTCCGGCAGCACCAACGTTCTCTCCGGCTCCGGCGTGGATGAGGCCTGGACCACGGGCACGCAACTCGCTGAAGCTGTCGTCGAGCTCCTCGAAAAGAAACTGCCGTTCACGCAACAAAACCTGGAAGAGACCTACGTGCGTCGCCGCCGTGCCAGTTGGGTGGATAGCGAGTCCCGGGTTGCCGCCGATTCCCGCAATGGGTTTCCGCATGGATTGCTCAACGGCCTGTTCGGGATGGCACTCGCAGGATTCACCGGCGGCCGCGTGGTGATTCCTCCGCCGTCTTCGCGAAATAAGGGCGCGTCCCTCGAAGAGCGCTTCGGTGCGCGCATCCCTCCGGGCGAATTACAAAAATTGAAGGACGAAGCTGCCGAGCACAGCCTGCCCTTGCACGACCAGATCATGAACCGCTGCGGTTGGCCGGAAATTCCGTACGACGGAAAATTGCTCGTCTCCCAGCAAGACGCTTTGCTGACCGGCGGGAGCGTGCAAGCGCCCGCAGGCTATGCCAATCATGTGGTGTTTCTCCGCCCGGA
>Ga0116219_10001660_pt1 | contig 20129 bp, 16 predicted proteins | sample Sb_taG_4_FD_91019 | JGI IMG/M metagenome (GOLD analysis project Ga0116219, IMG submission 91019) | Peat soil microbial communities from Weissenstadt, Germany - Sb_50d_6_BS metaG | ecosystem: Environmental > Terrestrial > Soil > Wetlands > Peat | place: Germany: Weissenstadt | collected 2010-09-21
CACTGGAAGAACGGCGAGATCGTCGAAGAGAAACTCTTTTATGACTTAGTGGGATTGCTGAAACAGATTGGCGTTATGTGAGCATTTCTGGTCCGCTAGCCACACTTTATTATTCGTGGCTGCTTGCTTTCAGAACCCTACCGTAAAGCGCTGCCGAACATGAGTCGGGCTCCAGTTCGTCGATCATCGCGACGGCATAATCCTGAACCGAAATCTTGCTCTGGCCGGTAGCATCTACCAAGAGTTGGTCGTTTCCGAGGCGAAATTTTCTCGTACGTTGTCCGGGCTTTAATTCTGCCGAAGGGCTCAGATAGGACCACTCACGTTAAGAATCTTTTCGCAGTTGGTCCAGAGCATTGATCGTAGCCAAAGAACGTCGCTTTACCCAGAGCGGCATATCCGGGCTGTCGATAACACGGACTCCAGGTTTGACCTCCAACCCACCCGCCCACCCAGAGCACCGTTTTAATTCCCGCCTTCTTAATCGCGGCCATGATGGATGCTGTTCCTCGAACCTGGTCGTCATAAAGGTTCAGGTGTTTCCATCCAGAATTGAAGGCGCTGATAATTGCTTCGTTTCCCTGGATCAGCGTCGCAAGAGAAGTCGTGTCGTAAACGTCGCCAGCCTTCGCGGTGAGACCCTCGCGTTTTTCAAGCTTCTCCGGATGCCGCACAATCGCTGTCACCAAGGGCCCCCGGTCGAGCGGCTCCTTAAGCAAGGCTGAGCCAACGAAACCTGTTGCACCTAATGGTGCTATCTTTATTGCGTACTCCTCCAGCTCCGTACGTGCACAATCGGGGAACTAACCCACCTGCACGGTTAGCATCGATATCGATCCACCATCGACACCTTCGATGGGGAAAGTAATGATTTCGCGTTGCTGCCTAGTCGCGACGACATACAGCATCGGCAAGTAATGATCCGGTGTGGGAATCGAAAGCAAAGCATCTGGGCCGAGCCTCTCGTATTCAATAAGCGGCTTGTACTCTCCGGCTACCATCATGTCCTTTGCATCCTGTTCAAAGCGAACAGCCCAATCGTAAGGATCGGGCATGTGCCGACCCCAGGCATAGGCGTGGAGATTGTGGACCAGGTTTCCGCTGCCGACGACCAGGATGCCCTCTTCGCGCAAGGACGCGAGCTTTTTGCCGATCTCAAAGTGGAATGACGCCGGTTTCCTTTCGTCAATGCTCAGCTGGACGACGGGAATGTCGGCAGCGGGATATACGTGCCGGAGCACCGACCATGTCCCATGATCGAGCCCCCAAGAGTTGTCGAGCTTTACCTCGATCGGCGCGAGCAATTTTTGCACTCGACGCGCGAGTGCGGGATTACCAGGCGCAGGGTATTGCACCTGGAACAATTCTTGCGGAAACCCGCCGAAATCGTGGATCGTTCTCGGCGCAGTCGCGACTGTTACACCCGTTTCTGAAACAAACCAGTGGGCGGAGATTGACAGAATCGCTTTTGGCTTGGGTGTCGTCTGCCCAATGCGGCTCCATGCTCTTGTGTAGCCATTGTCGAGGACGGCATTCATCGGATTCCCGTGACCAAAAAAAATTGCGGGAAGTATCTTGGGCACGTCGAGGCACCTCTCTTTGGTTCACAGGCCTTGCGGGCGATTTCGCGGGCTGCCCTTCGATTGGAGACGATGAATTGCGCTGCATAGCCGTTACGCGGCGACTGAGCCACAGTATCACGACTCACAAGGTCAAAGTGAAGCTCGTGGAAGCAGGTGCGATCCCTTTGCCAAAAGCGTGCCAGAATGCGATGTTTTTTGATTCATTGGGGTTGGCTTTGAGCGAAAAGCAGATTCCCCAAGTTAATGAAAACCCAGAAGAATAGAATTGATTGTTGGAGCCCGTGGAATCGGTTTGTACGCGCCCAACGCAGGCGTTTCATCTAGTTCATGCGTCAAGCTCTGCGTCGGAACTCTGGTTCGCTTCTTTCGCGGGCGGCAAAGTCTTCTTCTCGAGAATCTCGCGTTACGTCAACAACTCGCCGCGTTGAAGCGTCGACATCCTCGCCCGAGCCTCGGCCTCTTCGATAAGCTCTTCTGGGTAGTTGCACGGCGGGTCTGGTCGGCTTGGAGGCAGTCCCTCATCATCGTCACGCCCGAAACCATAGTCCGCTGGCACCGGGCTGGATTCCGTTTGTACTGGAGATTGATCTCCAAAGCCAGGACGCGCGTCGGGAGAAGGCCGACGTCTAAAGAAGTGCGGGAGTTGATCTTCCGGATGGTCGCCGAGAACCCAACTTGGGGAGCACCACGCATCCATGGCGAGTTCCTCATGCTCGGTTTTGAGCTCTCCGAGAGAACGATCTCCCGTTGGATGAAACGGGCGCCGAGACGTCCCGAGCCAGCCGGGCGTTGGCTCGCTTTCCTTCGCAACCACCGGGAAGCAATTGCCGCAATGGATTTCTTCACGGCCCCGACGATCACTTTCAGCGTGCTTTATTGCCTCTTCATCATCAACCATGACCGGCGGCGCATTCTGCACTTCAACGTCACTAGGCATCCGACGAGTACGTGGATCGTCCAGCAGTTGCGAGAGGCGTTTCCGTTTGAATCGGCTCCCAGGTTCCTCATTCTCGACGGGGATGCGAAGTACGGGTTGGAGGTCCCCGCAACCGTTCGATCTCTGAAGGTGAGTCCTGTCCGCACTTCGTTGCGGAGTCCTTGGCAGAATGGAGTTGCGGAGCGTTGGGTAGGCAGTTGCCGCCGCGAGCTCTTAGATCACATCATTCTAGTTGACGAACGCTATCTGAAGGGTCTGCTCGCTGATTACGTCGGCTACTATCATGAAGATCGCACGCATCTTGGACTCGCGAAGGGAACGCCGAATTGCAGACCTCGTTCCAGAGCCTCTGGTTGCGTCCTGTCTCATGAGCGACTCGGCGGGTTGCATCATCGTTACGATAGGGCTGCCTAATCCCAACAGTATCGTTCTGAGACCGCAGCCCGAACTCTATCCTTATATATCAGTGGGACACAGTCTCGGGTTGCTGCCAGAGAGAATCTTGCGTTCGGCAGAGCACCCCTAAGTCAATTCTCGGCTCTTACTCAGACGTTTGCGACAGGCGCTCGCGCCATCTTCGGCGCGGATGTCATTTTGGCGAAGCACAGGAGCACGAAGTTCTCGAAGACAAGATTGCCGTGGCTGCAAAACAGGCGGACAAGCGCGCCGAACTACAAGAGAGACAGGTTGAACGTGGCCTGAAGTTATAGCGAACTAGCGGCGGGGAGATTCGTGCAAGCTGTTGATTTTGCAGTCGGACAGAGGTTTGGCGAATGACTACCGTTTTAGGCAATAAATAAGTATCACGTCTAGAAGAAATCGTGTCCTGTGACATCCAATGCTTTGTCCGCTGCTCTACTTCGCCGAATGATCGATTGTGCGGCTCCGATAGCAGGAATTCGTCAAGTCATAGCCATACGATCATCGGCAGTATCTCAGAGGGATCCGGAACCGCGCGTCACGCGATGTGTACTACGAGCAGCTGGAAAAAGCCTTAAGATGGAGAGAAGAACGAAAACGCGTCACGCTCGAAGAGCGCTTTCAGTCCAATCGCAGAAGCTCGAAGGAGACAACTATCGGTGTAATCTGCCCGGAACCGTACCTAACCAATAGGCCTCCAAGCTCTCGTGGGTATTGAAGCCGAACATCGTTATCTACTCAAAGACGCGGTGGCTGCGCGTGACATCTTGCCCTCGAAGTAATACAAATGCTTTTGATACCATTCAGTTGTCAACCGCAAGCCTCTGTGCAGATCGTAGCTCGGCTTATAACCGAGGATCTGGCGGGCCTTGTCCAAGGAGGGAACGCGGATCTCGATGTCAGGGCATGGTGACTCCACAAGATCGATGGGGACCGATTTGCCGGTCACGCGGATCACTTCCTGCGCGAGCTGCAGAATAGTGAGCGTGTTCTGCGGGTTTCCGATATTGAAGTCTTCGCCCACCGCCCCGGGCCGCGCGATCATTTCGATTATGCCGTCACAGAAATCGTCGATATAACACCACGAACGAATCTGCGAGCCATCCCCATGAACTTCGATTGGATTTCCCATTAAAGAATTGAGAACGAATCCAAGAATCGCGTGGGATCCCAGACGTCGAGGCCCGAAAACGTTGAACGGTCTTACCGTCGCGACAGGCATCCCGGCTTGGCGATGATAGGCTTTCACCAGGTGCTCCCCCGCAAGTTTGGCTATGGCGTAGCTCCATCTTGCCTCCGCGGCTGGTCCGACGGCCGTTGGAGTATCTTCATGAACGCGAAATGAATTTACTCCGAACACCTCGCTAGTAGAAAAATAGATTAACCGCTCAAGCCTTGAACTCTTTTCCAGTGACTTCAGGATGCGCGAGGTACCGATGAAATTAGTCTCAAGAGTCTCGCGAGGATAACTGCACACCCGGCCCACGCCTACGATTGCAGCGGCATGAATCACGATATTCGCCTGCCGGGCTAAATCATCCACCGCGGCACCCTCTAGAATGTCGGCTTCGACGATTTTTACGTTGGGGTTTTTATGGAGAGAAGTGAACGAAAATGGCTGGTCACGAAAAAGACGGTCCAACAGCACGACCTGATTCTCCTTGGCCAATCGCTCGGCCAAAGTGGAACCTATGAAGCCAGCGCCGCCAGTGATGAGGATGCATTTGTTTCTGATATCGCTCTTTGCTTCTACGGTCGCCGTTGGGGTAGAGACTGTCTTCGCTTCGCTACCGTTCCCATGGACTTCAGAATGGCCGAGCGCCAGATGAAGTCCATCTTTGGCATCGAGAATCTCTGTGATTGTAGGGACGAACTTGCTCGTTACCGGCAGGCCGTCGAGGACGGCGATCAACCGGTTGAAGGATCCACGTCCGTTGGGGGAAATGCAGACGAGGATCGAATCGATTTTTTCTTTCCGAACGATTTCCGTCAACTGGGACGTCGTTCCTATTACGCTTACCCCGGCGATGGCGCAGCCGAACTTGCGAGGATCATCGTCGAGGAATCCAACAATTTGGAGAGAGGGGTCCGATATTAATTCCCTCGCGGCGTTAGCCCCCATCATCCCGGCCCCGATCAAAAGCAGCCGACGTGGCCTCTCGGAATTGGACTGATTTTCTTTTTTGGATTGAACCTCATAGACATAACGGCGAAGGAGTCTGATGCTAAATGCTCCGAGTAACGACAGTAAAAACTCGATTGCGATGACGCTCCCGGGCAAGCGAATGAGTCCCGCATTCACCGGCACACCAAAACGGATGAGCGCGAGGAGACACGAAAATGCAGCGTAGGATCGGGCGACTCGGATTCCATCTCGGACGCCAATGTATCTCCACTGAATGCGGTGTAAGCCAAACGCTGCATTGACCAGCAATCGGCCCGCGACAAAAGGTAGTACGAGGGCCCAAAACTGATATTGATCGTACGCGGGAATGGCTCCTTCGTAGCGAATCAAGAACGCGAGGAAGAATGACATCGCGATGATCGTGCCATCGAGAATTTGCTGATTCATTCGCGAATATAGGTCGTAGCGCATCTAGTCTCCTCGCTGTTTTTCGGAACGACACAAATCTCGAATGGCTGGACAGCCACAGCTCCCGGAAAAAAGAGCGCATCCGATGCCACTTTCCGCTCTAAAGTGGAGATCTCATCCATAAGTATCTGAGCTATGTGGTGGATTGCTGTAACGTGGAGTGCCGTTTGACAAAGCAACCAATACGAATGGCTTCAGGACCGCCGTCCATGCAATGCATATTCATTTTTCAGTGAAAGTCTGCGAACAAATCCGAAGAAGCTTGGAAATGCGTTTCTTAAATCGGGATTTTCTGGGCCTGCGACTCAACGAGTTCGATGGAACCACCTAAGCCGGGCTGATCGATGGGTGTCTTTGCTTTTGGGCGCGCCACGGCATAGATCACTTTGTACGTGGCTGTTTTTTCTTCCCCAGAGGGAATTGGCTCAGGCGGACGGAACTCGGCTATATCTTCCGGGATTTCCGATCCCAGGGTGACGAGCCGGCCATAGAAAATCTGTTTTAGGAACTCCTTGCTTCGCATTGTTCCTGGGATCAAGCCCAGTCTGACGGCAATCGTTCGGGTGAAATTGACGAGTTTCTCCGAGCGGGTTTTCGCGAAATCCCGAAATGCACCGAAGATTTCAGTATCAAAGTGATTCTCTGCAAGCAACTGGCACAATTCATAAGCGGAGAAATAGTTATGGCTAAGCGCGCTCGGGCTGAATCCGGCCCATTCCTTGTTCGCCGAGCAAAGCAACACAGTTCCTCCGTCGCGAAGTACTCGGCGGCATTCGCTGAGAAATTCTTTCGGCCTGGGCAAGTAGTAGAGGGCTTCGAATAACAGCACGACATCAAAACTTGATTCTCGAAAAGGAAGCCTTTGCGCATCGAGGCGCACCAAAGGGGCCGGCACACGGTCCGAGCGCCGTGCTAAGCACAATAGGGATTCACTGATATCTCCGCCGACCAAAAGACGCGCTCGTCGCGCCAGGTATCTCAGTCCGATGCCTGCGCCGCAGCCCAATTCGAGAACATCCTTGTTTTCGCAGAAGCCAGAAACAAATTTGTAACGCGTGTGGAGCATGGACGCCGCTTCTCGAGTGACTCGAATTCCTGGAATCTCAGAGACCAGGGCGTAGTCAGCATGGCTTGAAACGTCTGGCGGCGGTTTCATGACTGACCTGTTGTGCTCGCCTGGCTCGCCATTCTCGCTAGGTCGCCGCTTTAGCTTGCAGAATGGCCGCTGGCCGCGACTCGAAGAATTCACGAATGGATTGAATAACGAAGGCGGCCTGCGCAAAGGTAGTCTCGCCACTCATCGGCAGCGAAATAACCTCTTTGCAGATTCTCTCAGTTTCCTTTAGACCCGGATTCTTGAGTCCCAATCCCTGGTGTTCCCACATCGGCTTGGGCCAGCTAACCAAGGTCTCCACTCCGGCCGTGGTGAGATGTTCGCGAAGCTCATCCCGCGACGGCGTGCGAATCACGTAATTCTGGAAGCTGTCAAAATGATTGAGCTCGCTAAAATGAGGCAAATTCAGGCCATTAATTCCTTTGAGGCCTTGTCGATATGCACTAGCGATACTCCGCCGATGCTCGATCCATTCCGGAAGGCGGCGAAGCTTCACATCGAGCACCGCCGCTTGAACGTTATCGAGCAAAGCTGTTTGTCCGTGACAATGGAACTCTCTGGTCTGCCGGTCTTCGCCGTTGAAGCGCAGAAGCGTGACAATTCGTGCGACCTCGGGATCGTTCGTAGCAACAGCTCCTCCGTCGCCCAATCCACCAAGTGCTTTCAACGGGTAAAAACTGAAACAGCCAGCCAGCCCGAAGGAACCTGCCCTGCGCGCTTTGAACGATGCACCGATGGCTTGGGCTGCATCCTCGATGACAATGAGTTTGTGTCTCTCCGCCAGCTCCAAGATAGGCGTCATCTCACAGACACGACCGTTTAGATGCACAGGCAAGAGGGCCTTGGTTCGCTCGGTGATCGCAGCCTCGATCAGATCGGCGCTCATGTTGTAGTCGGCGGAAACATCGATCAACACCGGCTTGGCGCCGGCGTGGACAATGGCCGAAACTGTCGCGGGAAACGTATGTGCGACGGTGATTACTTCGTCTCCTGGGCCGATTCCGGCTGCAACGAGAGAAAAATAAAGTGCGTGGTAGCAGCTATTGACGCCGACGGCGTAGCGCACTCCAACGAACTCAGCCAAGTGTTCCTCGAATTCGCGGAGCTGGCGGCGAAGAACCAGGTCACCATTGGCAAGCGTTTCTGTAATGGCCAAGTCGATTTCGGATTTGTGGCGGCGATAGTGTTCTTTCGGGTCGACGAACGACACTCGATAGCTCACGATAACTCTCCCCAATGAATACAGATTAAATAGCCAGGTTTGAATTTCAAATGGATTGAATTGCGTTCAGGCCGGTGCGATTTCGAGTAGGTTCAACACAGTTTGAACGACCGATTCTGCCCCGAGTCCATGAGCTGCCCGCAAGTATTCCTGACTTCCTGCAAGCGGAGCGAACCCCGGGGGCAAACCAATGCGCCGGAAGGGGACGTGAATTCCCTCGATCTCTGCCAATACTTCCGCCACCGCGCCGCCAAGACCCCCGATTCGGCTGTGTTCTTCCAAAGTTAGGATCGCACCTGTTTCGCGAGCCGCGGCGGCAATGGCGTCCTCGTCGAGCGGTTTCAGAGTATGCATGCTCAGAACCCGCGAGCTGATACCTCGGACGTCAAGCTGCGTCGCGGCATCAAGCGCGGTCGCGAGCATCCCGCCCGTGGAAATAATCGTTAAATCGGTGCCATCTCTTAGTTGAATTGCTTTCCCGAGCTCAAAATCAACGCCGGATTCGTGCAGCACCGGCTCTCCGGCACGGCCGAGGCGTAAGTAGCAGGGGCCGGGGTGAGCGATGATTGCCCGCGTCGCGAGTTCCGCCTCAATCGGGTCACCGGGAGCCACGACAGTCATCTCGGGAAGAGAACGCATTACTGCCAGGTCCTCGGTCGCGTGATGGGTCACTCCGAGAGCACCGTAAGCAAATCCCCCCCCGACGGCGACAATCTTTACGTTCGTCCGGTGGTAACAAACGTCGTTGCGAATCTGTTCGAGGCACCGCAGAGTCGGGAAATTCGCGATCGAGTAGGTTAAGACGATTCGGCCCATCAGCGCCATCCCCGCAGCGACCCCGGTCAAGTTCTGCTCGGCCACTCCAGCGTTCAAGAACTGGGCAGGAAATCGTTTCGCGAAAGGTTCGACGACACCGAAGCCCAGATCACCCACGATCAAAGTAATTCGAGGATCGATCGAGGCAGCATCCATCACTGCGCGGAAGAAGGCCGTTCTCATCGATGGGCCTCCAATTCCCGTAAAGCAGCCTGCAGTTCGTTTGCGTCAGGCGAGCGATAGTGCCAAAGTAGCTGTCCTTCCATAAAACTGACACCTTTGCCCTTCACGGTGTGCGCGATGACGCAAGTTGGCCGGTTCGGCTGAGTGGGCACGTTTTTCAGTGCGGCCACAATTTGCCCAAAATTATGTCCGTCAATTTCAGATACCGCCCAGCCAAACGCGCGCCATTTTTCAGCGAGTGGATGGAGATTCAAGACCTCTTCCACGGATCCAAAACTCTGGATCTTGTTGTAGTCGATGATGGCCGTCAGATTATCGAGCCGATGATGGGGAGCGAAAAGAGCAGATTCCCAGTTCGAACCCTCATCGCATTCACCGTCACTCATGACCACAAAGACCCGTACAGGCCGCCCATCGCGCTTGGCAGCAAGCGCCATACCGCAGCCCAAAGGGAGTCCGTGACCCAGCGAGCCGGTGGAAACTTCTACGCCTGGCACGCCATGATGCGTGACATGACCTGCCAGTAGTGTGCCGTCCGCATAGAACTCGTTGAGCCAGTCGCCCGGAAAAAAACCACGATCGGCCAAGGTGGCATAGAGCGCGGCCGCGCCGTGCCCTTTACTTAGCAAGAAGCGATCCCGGTCGGGCCACTCAGGTTCATCGGGCCGCACCCGCAAAATTTTTGCGTAGAGGACCGCGAGAAGATCCGCAATCGAAAAGCTGGAGCCCACATGCCCGCTCTTTGCGCGGTGCGTCATTTGGAGCACCTGCGCGCGGATCTGCTGCGACAGTTTGTTCACTTCATCGATGCTGGGATTGAAGTCGTCCATCTAGGTTCAGTTCTCCCGCGATATCTTCTGGCAATCTGCACTTGGCTCCCGGCACCAGAAGAATCCTCAACGTTTCCAACAAAATCCTGATATCCACAGCAAATGAATGGCGATCCACGTAGGCCAAACCCAACCGGATCTTCTCGGGCTTAATCTTTTCCTGATACGTACGGTGAGGTTGCGGGCTACCACGAAGAATCTCACCTTCATCGCGGAATCGCATTGAGGCCCAATCAGTGATGCCTGGCCGAACCTCGAAAAGCCGACGTTCCTCCGGGGTGTAGGCTTGCGTCTCGGAGAAAACTTCCGGGCGTGGCCCGACCAAACTCATCTCTCCCCTTAGAACATTGATTAATTGCGGCAACTCGTCCAACTTACGGCGGCGCAGCCAGGCTCCGACTCGCGTGATTCTTTGATCATCGTCGGGTGACGAAGGTCCCCCGATCCGGTCGGCATCCTTCACCATGGTCCGGAATTTGAAGATCCCAAAAGGCTTACCAAATCGGCCGGCCCGCAAACCTCGATAGAACACAGGACCCGGGGAATCACGTTTTACCAACATGGATGCAAGCAAGAGCAGCGGCGCGAGAAAAACCAAGCCAACAAGCGAAGCAAGTATGTCAAAGCCTCTCTTCACCATGCGACTAGCTACTTGATCCGTCCTCTGCGGCCCTTCCAGTGTTCGCCCGGAAAGGCCAAAAGTATTGCCCCGTAGAGCGCGCCGATCCCATGCGCGAAGTGGCGAATTGCGAATGTCAACGGAAGAAAAAACAAATATTCGATCTTCTTGTTCCGCGCGGAAATCTGGAAGGACGCCGCCAGACTGGCAACCGCATAACAGCCTAGGATGGCAAGGAACAGCAGTCCAAACGCCGGCAAAATTGGCGCAAGAACCGCGGACACCAACAGGCTCAAGAGGAACCCCATAGGAACCCAGTGCCTCCACGCCCAAGCTCTAGTTTGGAACTTCAGTATATACGTGGCCCAAACTCCATCCGCGAAGTTGTGCCGCGAGAAGGCGCCGAGGGTCGGGTCGGCGAAATAGAGCATAACAATATCCGGCACCAACAAGATTCTGCCGCCGGCGGCAAGAATGCGGCGATTGAAATCGATATCGGAACTGCCCAGTAACCGCTCGTCGAACAGACCAATCTCTTCGAAAAGCTTGCGCCGGTAACATCCAAAAGCCGCCGTGTCGGCCCAGGTCGGCTGGTCAACTCCGGTCTTGACGTGAGCATTGCCCGAGCCAAAAGGACTGCTGAGTGTCAGCGCGATTGCCTGCGCCACTATTGTGTCCACTCCGGGTTCGATGTGCAGGGCACCGCCGACATTCTCGGCTCCACTTTCCTGCTGGTATCGCACACAGGTGCTCACATATTTTGGATCACACAAGGAATGAGCGCTGGTGATCACAATTACGTCCCCGCGCGCATTGCGTATTCCTACATTCATCGCCGCCGGAAAGTACCTTTGCGGATTATCTACTAAGCGTACGAGCGGATGGCGATCGGCGTAATCTTTGACAATCTCTCGCGTCGCGTCCCCGCTCATTCCGTCAATGACTAGAATTTCCATTCGGTCTTTGGGATAGTCACTGGCGACGATCGAATCCAAGCACCTCGAAATGTACTTCTCTTCGTTCCAGCAAGCCACGAGAACGGAAACAAACGGCGCGTTTTTGAAGGAGATAACGGATACGGGTTGTTCCAGATCCGCGAGACAATTCGAGCTAGAGCTATTCACGGGCACCTTGAAGAGAGGCCGCGCTCAAATCGTAGCAAGAAGAAAATTCCATGAATGCGCCGACAATTCGGATCATCGTTCTCAGTCGCCACGCACCGACGCAACTCCCGCCGCCACACGCTTTATACTCAGTGCGCTGTCTGCACTAGCCGCCACTTCCGCGCACGAATTTTCCGTCACGCGATAGCTCTTCCGGCATGAGCCGCAAGTCACCCCTTCAGCCCCGTTCGACAGGCGCACCCCACACGAACAGACCCAGCCTACCGGCTTCGCAGGAACTCCCATCACCAAGGCGTGATCAGGAACGTCGCGAGTGACCACGGCGCCCGCGGCGACGAACGCATATTGGCCAAGTGTTACGCCGCAGATCACTGTAGAATTTGCTCCAAGAGTCGCACCCCTTTTAACTAAAGTCCTCTGATACTCGCCACGACGATTGACATGGCTGCGCGGATTGATCACATTGGTAAAAACCATTGAAGGTCCACAAAAGACGTCGTCTTCGAGCTCCACTCCGGTGTAGATGGAAACGTTGTTTTGGACCTTGACGTTTTTTCCTAATTTGACTCCAGGGCTGACTACGACGTTTTGTCCAATATTGCATCCGGGCCCGATCACTGAGTTCTCCATGACGTGAGAGAAATGCCAGATCTTCGTTCCCTCTCCGATCTGGCAGAGCTCGTCAATCACCGCTGTTGAATGAGCGAAGTAGCGCGGCGAATTCTGAACCACGGGAACACGAGCGCCGTTCTGGGTCAGCGATCGTCCGCAGGCGTCGAGAACTTCCAAGACATGCAATGCGTTTTCTCCGGTCGTCCGTGGCCGGGACGAATGGCGCACGCATTCGAGAAAGTGCTCGCACTCCTGTCGGAGCGGCTCTTCGTTTGGCAGAGAGATGACTTGGCCACCGTCACGTTCCGCGACCGGCTTGCGATCCAGCCAATTAATGCGGTGCGCGTACAATACAAGCTTTTTCTCCGGCTCCAGATCGTCGAAAACAGCCATTTTTGATGTGCCGATGACGCAAAGCCTCTGCTCTTTGAAGGGATGCAGCCAGCTCACAAAAATGTGCGCTTTCACGCCGCTTGCAAATTCCAGAGTGCTGAGCGTTGTGTCTACGATTGGAGGATTGAGGTAGGTTCCACCTTGCGCAGTTACGTGCACGGGAACCTCGCTCAGTAGCCGCAGGATCACGGAGATATCATGTGGGGCAAAGCTCCATAAGATGTTCTCTTCTGTTCGAAGTTTCCCGAGATTGAGCCTGGACGAGTATATGTACTGAATCTTGCCGAGGTGTCCTTCTCGCACCAGCCGATTCAGCTCCACGATAGCCGGGTGGTATTCGAGAATATGACCCACCATCAACACAAGACCTTCCTCTTTCGCCAGTTCGACAAGCTCCTTGCCGTCTCGCGCAGTCAGGGCAAGCGGCTTCTCTACAAAAACGTGCTTGCCGGCGCGCAGTGCTTTGGCCGCGAGTTCGAAATGTTGTGCCGCAGGAACGGCGATTACCACGGCATCGACGAGTGGGTCCGTGAGTACAGCATCGTAATCCCTCGTTGTCGCGACCCGATACTCCTGCCGCACGCGGGTAAGCGTATCCTCACTCAGGTCACAGACGGTTCCCAGAACCCCGAGGGCGTGAAAATTCCGTACCAGATTCTTGCCCCAGTAGCCGGCGCCGACAACGCTGACTCGGGCCTTCTGTCTTACTTCTAGCGGTTTGGACATGGAATCCTCGTTCAGATTACTCCGCATCAAAATCAGCCATTGCGGCCACGACGGACCGCTGTTGGGCTTCGGAGAGTTCCGGGTAAATCGGAAGGGAAAGCACTTCGACGCTGGCGGCTTCGGAGGCTGGAAAATCTCCGGGTTTGTGTCCCAGATATGCGAAAGCCTTCTGAAGATGCAACGGTTTGGGGTAATAGATCTCCGTGGGTATGCCCCGGCCGCGCAGGTGTTCACGCAGAGCATCTCGATCTTTCACCCGAATCGTGAACTGGTTGTAGACGTGAGATAGACGCGGCGGTGCGATGGGCGCCGTTACCATTGATCCTAGACGAAACTCGCGGAACAGTTCGCGATAGCGATCGGCATTCTCTCGCCGCGCTCTGGCCCAGCGATCGAGATGGCGGAGCTTTACACGCAAGATCGCGGCCTGTAGGGCATCGAGACGACTATTCATTCCGATCAGCTCGTATTCATATTTCTTGCGCGCGCCATGCACTCGCAGTATGCGGAGCCGATCGGCTAACTGCGGATCACTTGTCGTTACCAGGCCTCCATCGCCGGCAGCACCCAGATTCTTCGAGGGAAAGAAACTGAAACAGCCCATAACGCCCCGGCTGCCTAGTGCGCGACCCTCATACCGCGCGCCGAGCGCCTGCGCGGCGTCTTCGATGATGGGTAGCTTGCGCGCCGCGGCAATTTCCTCGATCTTGCTCATGTCCGCCGCGAAGCCAAACAGATGGACCGGCATGATCGCTTTCGTTCGCGGCGTAATCGCTTTCTTGATAGCGTCGGGAGAGATGTTGAAGTTCTGTGGATCTATATCTGCGAAAACGGGCTTTGCGCCCACCCTGGCAATCGAACCGGCGGAGGCAATAAACGTAAAGGGCGTAGTGATCACTTCATCCCCGCGGCCGATTTCAAGCGCCGTGAGCGCGAGAATCAGCGCATCGGAGCCCGACGCACATCCGATCGCATACTGGCATCCTGTCAACTGACAGATCTCTTTTTCTAGCGCCTCAACTTCCGGGCCAAGAATGAAATGCTGGCTTTCAAGGACCCGCGCGGCCGCGTCTATCACCTCGCCACGAATCGAGGCGAATTGCGCCCTAAGATCGAGAAACGGAAAAGCTTGCACTGTCGAAGGCATTCTTGTTGGAACTGCCCCTGTCTTCTGTGAGGCACTCAGGTGGGACATAATTCGCAAATAACCTCCTAGTGAAGATCGCGTGCATTGCCGTTCAGCACCCGTTCGTAGACGCTGAAAAGAACTTTGCTCTCGCTCTCCCAGTTGAATCGCCCCACGGCTGCTTTCCTGCCATTTTTTCCCATTTCCGCGCGTACGTCTGGGTTTGCATGCAGGTATCGGATCGCCGCCGCAATCTTCGCTGGATCCCGAGGATCCACACAGATACCGCAGCTACTGCCCTCCACGATCTCCTTCCACAGAGGGAAATCCGATGCGACGATCGGGATTCCGGCAGCCATGTACTCGAATAGCTTCGTGGGGAGAGAAGTCAGATACTGGTTCAGAGGCTGGATGCAAACCAGCCCCACATCTGCTTCGCTGAGCACATCAGGTACAAATTGCGGAGCGACCCATCCGCGATAGTCAGTCCTTTGAAAACCCGGCAATCTGCGGATCTCTTCTTCGTAGGAATCTGGAGAACAGGCCCCGCAGAGTATAAGTTTGATATTCAGATCATCGCCGAGCAGCGCCATCGCTTGAATTGTTTTTGATACTCCCCTGCCGTCGCTCAAGGCGCCGACATACGCGCAATGGAAGTCCGACCTATGCCCCGAGGTTTTGACCGGCCCTGGGCTTGAGAACCGAGGGTAGTTCTTGACGGTGGCAACAGTACGGCAGCCTGAAAAGTTCTTCGCAATATCATCCGTAGCCGGCACAATTGCATCGAACGCGCGGGCAATTCTCTTCTCCAAAAGGTTCGCGGCAGAGGCGACCCATCCGCGGACGGAACCAGGAATATAAGATTTATTCTCAATTGTCTTTGGCACGTCTTCGTGCACGTCGTAGATCACTTTGTGCCCGAAAAGTTTAATGGCGAGCCCGGCGAACATTAGCTCAGGGTCGTGGAAGTGATAAACTTCTGCATTCTCGGAAAGCCCTGCGATCCAAACTCTCCAGGAAGTGACCAGCCAGCGTTCAAAGCGAGACCGAGGTCGAGGAATCGCCCTGACTCGCACGCCATCTCGCTCCTCGTCGTGCGAGTGAGGTGCTACCACGGTCACGTCATATCCAGCATCAACTAGTGATCTCGCCTCTTTATGAAATATGCGCGGGTCGAACGGCGGATGCACGGAGGTGAGGTGCACGGCTTTTGCCCTTTTCATAACTCCATACCCCGAAACCAACGCTCAGACCTACGAACGCAAATAGCGCTTTGCTGTCGTTTAGTTCGCCGCTAACTTGCTCATTGGCAATGAAGAACAGGAGAAGAGCGAACAGAAATTGGAACTCCGGATGGTGGATCTTCTTCAACGCCCGAAAGTAAGCGCCCCGTAGCGCTCGCCAAAACAGAACAGCCAAGTAGAGACCCGCAAGCCAGCCGCCCTCCAAAAGAGTCTCGAGGAAGATGTTGTGGGGAAAAACTCGGTCCGCGGAGTTCTCGGCTCCATAAAGATTGGCAAATCCACCTAGTCCCACCCCCCACGGATGTTGCGGGATGCTCCCGAGAGAGAACCGAAAGTAATCGACCCTCTCGAATTCGGATTCCCCAAGTTCTCCTCCGAAGAAAGTCCCGATTCTCAAGAGCGATGTTCCGGGGATCCAGGACATGCTGTATCGAAAGATCACCACCACAAGTAGGATCAGGAGGACGGCTCGTCCCCAGCCCAGCCAGGATTTCCGTTGAAAAAGCAGATAGGTCGCGATCAGAGCGAAGGCCGTGGCGAGTATGGGGCCACGTTCCCCCGCAGCCACAAGCAGGATTGCCAATGTAATCACCGCAACTGCGACAAGAAGGAAGCTCGCTCTTGATTTGACGTACCATACGGTCACAAAGAGGAATACTACTCCGACCGATCTCGCAAGGGCGATTGTACTCGCCGAGAAAACTAACAGCCGCTCCACATCTTTCCCGACGGTGAGCAAGTTTGCGAGGGCGCCAACTACGACCACAGTGGAAAGCAGAGTAAGCGCACACAGGAAGCGGCGTAGCTCTTCTCGTGTTCGCAACAAATAAAGCGGGGCCACGGCGGCGAGCAAAGTCAACGTATAGAAGCGGCTTGCCTTTTCGACGGCATAGTCATGCCAACTGGTCCACAGGAGGGTCGGTGCGAAGATCAAAAAAAAGCCGAGCAATAAGAAGAGCGCTCCGACGCGTCGTTCGTCGCTTCGCCATACGCTGTGAATGACAAATCCAAGAGTCGCTAACGCGCTGAGAACCGTTAAGTCAAAAGGAAAATCTTCCAAAATCGGAATAGCCTTGAACAATCCTGCCAATAGAAAGAAGGCGAAAATTGTTTCTTTAAGTCCGAAGAAGTCCCGGAACTGGATGGGCCAAATATCAGAAGCCTGACCTGTTTCGAGAACTTGTTTATTCATAAACGATTGCCATCCGTTGGGACCATTGAGTCAAATTGATCCAGCGCCATACGCGGGAATCAAGTCGCTCGCTACCGTGCAACACTTTTTTCCATTCACGCCTGATCGCACTCAAGTTGAGCGCGGGAATCTGTTCCGCGGCATCGCTATTCAGAACGCGTTCCACCCAGGAACGCGCGACTGTGACCCACTCGCGTTCCGGCGTGGCAAAGCCAATCTTGTCGCGACGATCCAAAATGGCGTCCGGTACAATGCCGCGCATGGCCTTGCGAAATACCGCTTTCGGTGTCCCATCCGCGGCCACAAGGTGCTCTTCGGGGAGGGAAAGCATGAACTGTACAAGCTTGGGGCTGAGGAACGGCACCCTGCTCTCTATCGAAAAGGCCATCGAGTTGCGGTCTTCATAGCGAAGCAGATGAGGAAGACTTGTTTCCGTCAAAGTCTCATGGAGGAGTTCCTTGAAGACTTGTTTGCCGGTCAAAGAATGAGGTGGCGATGGCGTGACATTTCGCTCGCGGAACCAAGCCGCGTTCATGGAGGAAGGAACGAGGTCCCTGCCCACAACGCGCCGCGCGAGGTTCTGCCAAGCTGATGGCAACAGGAAGTCACTCGTTCGGAGCAACATCCAAGTGCTGTCTATTCCGGGCGACTTGGAGCTCTTCTTCAGGAAGTGCAGAGCTTCGTCCCATCTCCTTTGGCGAACCAGCGAGGCCAGGCGGGCCGCCAGATAATACCGGTAGCCTCCCAGAATTTCGTCGGCTCCTTGCCCATCTAGCATCACCTTGATTCCGTTGTCCCGTGCAAGCCGAAAAACGCAATATTGCGCGCAGATGCTCGTGCTGCCGAATGGCTCATCTTGCGCGACGATAAGTGCCTCAAGGTCCGATAGGATTTGCTCCGCCGCAGGCCGCACTTTGTGTGCCACGGCTCCTGTCGATTGCGTAACTAAATCAATCCAGCTCTCCTCGTTGATTCTTGGATCAGACGCGACGTAGCTAAAGGTGTGCAGCTCGAGCCCTCGAGGACAGAGCGCCCGAATGACGGACACTATGGAAGAGGAATCAATGCCGCCCGATAGGGCCGTGCCAATGGGAACATCGCTTCGAAGGTGGAGGAGGACATTCTCGAAAAACAGATCCCGCACTTTCTCCGTGGCTTCCTCGAAGGAAACCTCTGGCGAAGCGGATAAGTCCAGCTTCCAGTAGCACTCTTGGCGCACCCGGTCAGGGGCATCGATAGAAATCTCGATCAAATGGGCCGGAGCCAGCTGAAAAACCTCCGCGAAAAGTGATTCCGAACCGTGATCCGTATGCCCATATCGAAGGTAATCGTAGAGTCGGCTCGGGTTCACGCGCCGTTTAACCCACGGAAGTTCGAGAAGCGCCTTTATTTCAGACGCGAAAGCGAAGACACCCGACGTCAATGTGTAATAGAGAGGCTTAATTCCGAAGAAGTCCCGGGCGAGCAGGAGCTTGCGCTCCTTCGTATCCAAAATCGCAAAGGCAAACATTCCTACAAATCGAAGCAAGGCCTTATTTCCCCATTGCACATACGAAGCCAGGAGAACTTCCGTGTCGGAGGAGGAACGGAAGACGTGCCCCAATTCTTCTAGTTCTCGACGCAATTCAAGGTAGTTGTAAATCTCGCCGTTAAACACAATGTGGTAACGATTGTCCGGTGAGCTCATCGGTTGCCATCCGCCAGGGCCGAGATCTAGGATTGCTAGACGCCGATGAAGCATGGCAACTCCCGTAATCGCGTCGCGGCACGGCAGATTTCGGCCCAGTCTTGTCTCACCATTTGAGAAAAATAAATACCCGGAATCATCCGGGCCCCGATGTGTAAGCCGCCTGAACACCCGGCACACTACAGAGGGTTCTATAGGATTTGAGTTGGTTACGAATCCTGCGATTCCGCACATAGTAGCCCTAGCGGCACCTGCGGACGATCCGCGCTAGAAGAACGAAATATAGCCCGTTGGCCAGGACGTTCGCCAAGCTCAACCAGAGGACAGTATGAAAGACGCTGAATCCGCGCGCATGGCCAATGAGGACCGCACCAACTGTTAAAGCTAGGCTGACAATGTCGTACACAAGCTTGAGCTCGAGACCCCGCAAAATATAGACAACGCGGCTGAGCGGGCTCACGACAAGCTGTGCCAGGGTCCAGGGAGCCATAGCCGTCGCCAGTTTCCCCGCCAGCGCCCAGTTTTGGCCGAATACCAGCCGGAAAATGTTTTCACCGAACAACACGAGCAAAATTGCCGGCCCAATACCAAGAAGAAACAGTCCTCTGGCTGTACGGTAAAAGAATTTCGCGCCCTCGTTCGGCTCTTCACGCACATGCGAAGCCATCCGACCGTGAAACGCATCGCCCACGCTTGTTCCCACGAGCGCTAGAGGTAGAGAAAGAACTCGCAGCACGAGAGAAAAGTGCCCAGCGGGCTCAGGCCCGTACAGGCCGGCAATCAAAGGCAATGGAATGCTTATGGCGAGTGAATCGAGAAGGGCTGAGGGCAGCGAGTAAACGGGAAATTTGTAGTAAGAGCGAAGGACTTCAGCGATCTTTTTTGACTTTAGAGGAAACGTTTCACTGGAAATTGCTGGCCACGCACATCGGAGCATCCGTCCCATGCCGGCGCCTCGGCCTAGAATATCGCCCGCAATTAATCCCAGCCACCCCGATCGTAACGCGCCGAAACCAACCTGCCAGAGAGACCTTGCGCTGTTTTGGATCACGAGCGCTTTTGAGACAGTATTGAACGATTCTTCCCGAACAAACCAGTAACGCAAGGCAGCAAAGATGCCGGTCAGTAGCACAGATGGAATCACAAGTAATGCGGTGAATACAGGCAGATGGCCGAAACCCAGGACAGACCACCTGATCAAAACGTAGAGTGCAGCCGCGCAGACCAAGCTGCATGGCAACACCAGGAGCATCGCTGCCACCGTCAAATATGAAGCCTGGCGTCTATCGGGTGCTGAAACAATCGCCGTTTCATAGCGCAACGATGCGGCGACCGTGACAAACCCGAAGTATGAAATATATAAACCCATCAGGCCCATGTCATCCGGTGAGTACAATCGGCTTAGTAGAGGCGCAGCCAAAACAAGGACGCCTTGTGCAAGGGCTGTCCCTCCCCCCAACACGGCCGCATTCTGAGTGAAACGACTCCGGCTCAGAGCGCCTGTGAATCGTCCGACGATAGAGCTCATGCCAGCTCTGAAGTGAACAGCGTGGCCCTAATTCGACTGTCGTGCGGCATCGCCAACTCTCCTATTCAAGAGCGACGATGTCCATTAAATCCACATCTGCGATGACTGACCTCGAAATAGAATCGATCGACAAAACTACTCGAAATCCGCCCTTCCTCTTCACGAGGAGTCCCGTGAGCC
>Ga0116219_10001661_pt1 | contig 20098 bp, 22 predicted proteins | sample Sb_taG_4_FD_91019 | JGI IMG/M metagenome (GOLD analysis project Ga0116219, IMG submission 91019) | Peat soil microbial communities from Weissenstadt, Germany - Sb_50d_6_BS metaG | ecosystem: Environmental > Terrestrial > Soil > Wetlands > Peat | place: Germany: Weissenstadt | collected 2010-09-21
CCGATGTTGCCGGGTCGTTGGGCAAAGCTTGCCGCGGTTGCGCCCGCCGCACCGTTCGGGTCTCACGCCACAAATCCCGGCGAGCCTCATCACCTTGATTGTCTTGGAATTATAAGGCGCAAGAAATTGTTCTGGGCCCGCGCAATCGTGGCTGTCCACTTGCAAGATGTTGATCCGGGAGTCGTACACGCGAGATCACTATGCAGGCCACACCCATCTCGAATCCGTCGCCGGCGAATGCGTCCAGTCCCGCAACCGCAACGCTCGTTCCGTTCGATCCTCAGTCGCCTTCGCCCTTTACCGCCCTCTTCCAGGCTGTCCTGAAAGGCGCAGGGAACAGCGGCAAATTTCCCGCGGGCAAGCCGCAAGATTCCAGCCGCGAGCCTGCCGGCCCATCGGCAACAGGAAACAATTTGTTAAGCGCTTTCCCGCTGAACTTGGTCGCCTCTGCATTTGCGCCAATTCTTCCTGAACCGTCTCTTTCTGCGAGTGTCGCGTCAGTCCCCGCTGCGCCTGCCATTCCGGAACTTGCAGCAGGGCAGGGACCAGCAGCCTTGTCGAATCCACTTCCCTTGGAGGCAGTGACTAGCTTTCCCACGAACGGGAATCAGTCCATTGGCGCTGCGCAAGGTCCACTTTCTTTGCCGTATCTTCTTCCTTCAACTGCAACGACTAACCTTGTTATGAACACGGCTCAACCCAGTGCCGGAGCGCAGGGAACAGGAGCCTTGTCGAATCCTGCTCTCTCGGAGGCAACGACGGGCCCTGCTCTAAACGCGGTTCAGGCCAGTGACACCGCGCAAGGTCCACCGGTCTTGCCGAATCCTCTTCCTTCTTCGGCAACGACTAGCCTTGTTATGAACACAGTTCAACCCAGTGCCGGAGCGCAGGAAACAGCAACCTTATCGAATCCTCTTCTCTCACGGGCAACGACGGGCGCTGCCCTAAACACGCTTCAAACCGGCGCACTTCCTAAGGCCATAAATGCCGTCACAACGATCCCTTTAAGCAATTCTGATTCGGAGCAGGCGCCCATTTCTCCCGATGGAGTTTCTCAGGATCCCTCTCCGTTGCAGCATGCAGCTCCCGGCGCAACGCGTGTGCAAATCGCTGCTCCCGCTCAATCCAATGTCCCAGCCAACGCGACGAATTTTTTGATGTCAGTCGCGACGGAGCAAGCCGCTCCCATCCCACCCACCGGCGGTCCAAATTTCACTCCGTATGGGTCTGACCTGACGCCAAACCAAGATGTGACTGCAAACCCATTCTCGTGGAGTCCGTCGCAAACGCAGAACAATGCAGCGGCGCCGCCCTCTGGTCCCCAAAATGTTCCACCAACCGGCTCGAGCCTGCCGAATAGCAAGACGGCGCAGGCGGCTCGCGCGGATCTAAGTTTCCTGAACATGCAGGCGCTGATTCCAGCGGGCGCTGCCCCAAACGTTTCCGTTACCGTTTCACCTCAGCCGGCGGCGATTCAAGAAACACAATCGAATTTGCAAGCGATTGCAAACATTTCCCCGTCGCCGGCCGAAACCTTAGCCCATTCAGCCGCGAAGTCGGCAGCGATTGGCGCCTCGACACTCAAATTCCACGAAAATTTGCAGCCCCCGACGGCGAGCCCCGCCTTACCCGCGCCTGTTGCGGCCACACCCACCAAAGCGCAAACGCAGGACGGTTCGAACGGATCATCAGGCAACGATTCGAACCCAAGAGCGGACCATGCTTCGAAAATTTCGAATGCCCAAACGGATGAGAGGGGCTTTGTCCAGTCGCTCAACACAGCCGTAGCAAATCCGACTAGCGGACATTCGGCGACCGCCGATTCCACCGCGGGAGCCGCGGCGGCTCCCGTCCAAACGCAAAGCACTAACTCCGCCGCTCAGGCTGCCGCAACGAACAGCCCCGATTCGCGGCCCACCGAATCCCTGCCCGCCTCTTCGCAAGGCGCGCCAGTCGTGAACGCGGCGCACATCGTCGGCCAACCCGGGCAAACCGAGATCCGCATCGAAATGCAGGCGGATTCGCTGGGTGGCGTCGAATTGCGCGCGCATATCGCCGGAGATCAGATTGGCGCGTCGATTGCCGTCGAGCATCACGACGCGCAACTGGCTCTCGCCACGGACTTGCCTGCGCTTCATAGCGCGCTCGTCGAGAAAAATCTCCGCGTGGAAACCCTGATCGTTTCGCAGGGAAACTTTTCCTCGTTGAGCGGAGGTTCGGGTCAAGACACCGGCCAGAGGAGCCTTGCCCAGCACCCCGCGAAATTTGCGTATGCGGAACAACCGGAGACACCCACGGCATTTACGGAAGCTCCGGCGGAGTGGGCTGGTCACTCCAATTCGAGAGCGGGACTGAGTGTCGTCGCATGAAACGCGCAGTTGTTTCAAAGGAGGGGAACCATGCAAATCCATAATTTGTCACCGATAGCCGCGGAGGCAACATCGCCTTCGGCCAAACCTTCACCGACAAGTGCAACCAGCGCGGCCGCGAGCGCCGGCGGCCTCAATGATCCCAATCTTTTCATCACTCTGCTGACCGCGCAGCTTCAGGCGCAAGATCCTACGAATCCCATGAACCCCCAGGACATGGTGAATCAACTGACGCAGGTCAGTTCTTTGCAGCAGCTCATCAATATCAACCAGACGCTCACGAACATTTCCAAAGCAGCTTTGGGCGCGACACCAGCGCCGGCGAGTCCGACAGGAAGCACGCAACCAGCTTGAATTTCACAATAGGAGAAGACCATGCCATCCTTTTCAACGCCGCTTTCCGGTTTGAATGCAAATTCGCAGGAGCTGTCCGTCATTGCCAACAACCTCGCCAACCTCAACACGGTCGGTTACAAAGCCGACGTCACTAACTTCCAGGATCTTTTCTATCAGCAGATCGGAACCAATGGCGCGGGAGATCCCGTGCAGGTGGGCGTCGGAACGCAGATTAGCGCGGTCTCCGGCCAATTCACGCAAGGCAGCATCGAAGCGACCGGCGTGCCCACCGACATCGCCATTCAGGGACAAGGTTTCCTCACCTTGGTGAAAAACGGGCTGCAGGAATACACTCGCGCCGGAAATCTTTCCATTGCCACGGACGGTTCGCTGGTAACAACGGATGGAGGTCTCGTCCAGGGCTTCCAGGGAGTCAATGGCGTCATCAATCCCAACCAAGCCATCAGCGCCATCTCGATCCCGGCAGGTTTGACAAGTCCTCCAAAATCGACGACCAATGTTCAACTCACACTCAATCTCGACTCCGGAACTCCGGTTGCGCCGAGTCCAGCCAGTCAGCAGACCGGCTCGGGCATTTCACCGGCGACCGTGCTCACGACGGGAAGCGTTCTGGCATTCACGGACGGAACCAACCCCTTTACCTACACCACGGTCTTGAACGATACGCTCAGTAACGTCGTGTCAGCTATTAATGCGAATCCAAATTTCACGGCCAACCTTTCCGGAAACTCGCTGGTCGTCACGGCGAATAACGGCAAAGCCATAACGTTCACGACGAACACTCTCGCGGACGCCACCGTCGGCCAGACCGAGGCCTTCGTCCCGTCGAATACCTCCACGGCGGGAACGTTCAGCACGACCGTTGCCGTCAACGACGCCCTGGGCGCATCTCACGTCTTGACCTTTACCTTCACAAAAACCGCCGCCAATGCCTGGAATTATTCCATCTCCATACCTGCCGCGGATGTGGGAGCGGTCGGAAATCCTGTGGTGCTCAAGAGTGGGACGCTGTCTTTCAACGGGTCCGGGCAGTTGGTCACGCCCGCAGCCAATGTGGCGGGAATTACAGCAACGGGTTTCGCCGATGGGGCCAGCAACCTCGCCTTTGGATGGCAATTGTTTGGTTTGAACGGCACGGGCTTGCTCACGCAGGTGTCTGGCGCGTCGGCCACTTCTTCCACACTTCAGGACGGATTCCCCAGCGGAACACTTTCCAGCTTCAACATCGACAGCACCGGGACGATTGAAGGGATCTTCAGCAACGGCCAGACCGTTGCTATTGCACAAATCGCTCTCGCCACCTTTTCCAATTTGCAAGGCCTGTTGCGCAATGGTTCAAACGATTTTCTCCCCACCCTGTCTTCCGGAGCAGCCAATATAGGCCAGCCAGACACAGCTGGCCGCGGGACGATCACGGGCGGTTCCCTTGAGCTTTCCAACGCGGACATCGCCACCGAGTTTTCTAAGCTGATTCTGGCCGAGCGCGGCTATGAAGCCAATGCAAAGACCGTCACCACGTTCGATCAGGTGACACAGACGGCGATCAACCTGAAGCAGTAACCAGTTTCCCCCGTCGGCCCGTAAGAATCCGTCCCCCGCGCCGCGAACGCGGGGGGCGGACCTATTAGATTCGAAGAGTTTTCTAATGAGAGATTTCCTATCGCGTCATTCTGGACCAGGCCGCAGCGAGAATTTCCACGGCATTCGTTCAGCTCGGAATTAACTTCTGATTCGTCAACGTGTTGTCGGCTCCTCCCTTGTGCAATTCTACGCGTCTTAAATCCGTGTTCGGCGCGTGAATTGCTTTTCATCCTGCATGGCAGATGCGCCAGCGAACCTAGTACCTCCATCCGCGCCAGGGAAAGCATCTCCGCGGAAGTCCGCCAGACGAAGGATTGCTACCGCTGCGTTTGTGATCGTCGGAATTGGATCCGGAATTTGGTGGGGATTCGTTCGGCCACGCGACGCCAGTTCAGCGAATCAGGATCAGGCGGCGACGGCGAGAACCGTTCTTCCGCTGGAGAGTTTCACGGTGAATTTGGCCGATCCGGAGGAGGGACGATTCCTGCGCGCGACCTTGGCACTGGGAGTGGAGGGACAACTGCCCACGATTGCAAGAGGCGACAACAAGCCGGTTGAAACCAGCCAAGTCTCCATGGCGACGATCCGCGATTCGATCATCACGGTTCTGGCGCAGTGCACCTCCAATCAACTGCTGACTCCGGATGGAAAGGCGAAGCTCAAGGCCGATCTGATCAATTCCTTGAATCGCGATGTTCCCGAACTGCGCGCCCGCGATGTCTATTTCACGGAATTTCTAGTGCAGCGGTGAAGGGTGGCGGAAAGGGCTCCCATTCCCGGATCAGCGCAGACCGATATTCCGATCGCGTTGTGGGAAGAGGCCGGCTGGCTGCCGTGCAGCATAAGCGTGGAATTGCCCGTCCATGGCCTTTCCGTGCGCGATCTGCTGGAACTCTTTGTTGGATCGCTTGTTGAGACCGAGTGGAAGAGCGGGGAAGACATTCCACTCCGCGTGAACGGATGGCAGATCGGGTGGATCGAATTTGAACAGATGGGCGAATCGCTCGGTGTCCGGTTGACAGAGCTCTTATGAATTCGCCCGCGGGAGAAATTGTGAACGAGCTTGCGCCAAGCGCGGAGGGGAAGCCAGGGAATGCGGAGGCGGCGGGTTCAAAGCTGGCGTCCTTTCTGAACCGGATTGCGTCTCTCGCTTCGGCGCACCGGCGCGAGCGGCGCCTGCGCCTCTGCGAAATGCTTTCGCTTGGCGAGAAGAGATTTATCGCCGTAGTCGAATACGGGCAGGAAAAATTCCTTCTGGCGGGGACGCCGCAGAACATTTCATTGCTTCGGCGATTGGATGGGAATTGCGAAGGGACAAAAGAGGCGCCAATCCCGGGAACGAATCGCGAATAGGCAGCCTGCAAAATATGAGCGTAATCTCGTTAAGTCGAAGCTTCTTACTGGCGATCGCGGTGATTTTCACCATAGTGGCGTTCATGCCCGTCCACGCCGCCGCCGTTCCCGCGCCCAGACCTGCGCCGCAGGTCCGTTCCATTCCGATTCCAGGGCTCAATTCACGCAACGATTCGCTGCCGTGGACGGTGATCATTTTGTTTACCGTCCTGACGCTTCTTCCGGCCCTGCTTCTGTCGATGACTCCGTTTGTCCGCATCCTGATCGTGTTCCATTTTTTGCGGCAGGCCCTGGGCACGCAAACGGCGCCGACCAATCAAACGCTGATCGGGCTGGCCCTCTTCCTTACGTATTTCGTGATGCAGCCGGTGGGAATGTCGATCGACAGGGTTTCGATCGAGCCGTTTGCGCAAGGTTCCATCACGGCCTGGCAAGCCGTGGAACGAAGCGCCAGCCCCATGCGCCAGTTCATGCTCCGGTACACGCGCGAAAAAGATCTGGCGTTGTTCATCGAACTCTCGCATGAGCCGAGGCCGAGCCAACCGAGCGATCTCTCGATGCGAGTGGTCGTTCCCGCATACATCATTTCCGAATTAAAAACGGGATTCCAGATCGGAGCGGTTCTCTATTTGCCGTTTCTGGTGATTGACATGGTCGTGGCCGCCATTACCACGTCGGTCGGAATGTTCCAGCTTCCGCCCGTGGTGATTTCGACGCCGCTGAAGATCCTGCTTTTTGTCGTGGCGGACGGCTGGAATCTGGTGGTTGGTTCCACGCTGAAAAGTTTTTATTGAGGTGGAAGTGTGACAGTCGATTCTGTCGTACATCTTGCGCGTTTGGCGTTGCAGGCGGCTTTTTGGGTGACGATGCCGGTGCTGGCGTCGGCCACCGTGGTCAGCCTCGTGATCAATATCGCGCAAGTGATGACATCCATTCAGGACGTCACGGTCAGCACGGTGCCCCGTTTGACGGCCGTGGGCGTGATTTTATTTTTCCTGGCGCCCTGGATGCTGAATCACCTGGTATCGTTCACGATTTTGTTGTTCGCGGATTTCCGTCCGTATTGTCACTGAAGTTCAGGGAGCGAGCAATTTTGGACAGCGAAATTATGCGATGGCTGGCGCAGGTCGCCCCGGTGGCGTTGCGGGTGGGAGGACTGCTTACCTTCAGCCCGTTCCTGGGAGACCGCGCCATCCCCAATCGAGTCAAAGCAGGCCTGCTCATTGTCTTGACCATCTTGCTGGTCCCTGTGACGCCCGTGCGGCCCACGCTCGTTGGCCCCGCGGAATGGGCCCAGATGGTTCTGGGCGAATGGCTGGTGGGAGTGCTGATGGCGCTGAGTCTCGCCGTGGTGTTTGAAGGGATGCAGTTTGCCGGCCAGCTTTCCGGAATCCAGCTCGGCCTCTCCCTGGCGACATTGTTCGATCCGCAGAGCGACGCGGATTCCCCCGCGCTTTCCGTTTTCTACAATCTCATCACGCTGCTCTTTTTTTTACAGTTCGACATTCATCACTGGGTGCTGCGCGCGCTGAGCCGCAGCTTCGATTACTTGCCGGTCGGTTCGGCGGTCGCGACGCAACTCGTGAGCCGCGAACTCGTGCGCGTGGTGGGGTCGCTCTTCGTGCTGGGAATTCAAATCGCCGCTCCGGTTCTTGTGGCGACGATGATGATTGACCTCGTCCTGGGTTTTCTCAGCAAGGCCTCGCCGCAGCTTCCCGTATTGTTGTTCGGCATTCCAGTTAAGAACCTGACGGGCTACGCGCTCCTGATGGGCGCGATGACGTTGTGGCCGGGAATTCTTGAGCGGCGTTTCGCCCTTGCAATCGGAGCGGCGGAACGGATGTTGCACCTGGCTCACTAAACGGAGGCGATGTGGCGGATGCAAATCGCAGCGAGCGGCCGACAGGAAAACGCAGGCAAGAGGCGCGCTCGCGCGGGCAGGTGGTTCGCAGCAGGGAATTGACTGGCGCGCTTGCTTTGCTCGCCATCGTGATCCTGGCTGGGTTCCAGGCGGGGATTCGAGTCGGGCCGTGGCGAAGTTTTCTGGGGCAAATGCTCGCCGATGGGCAAAGGGGAAATCAGGAAATCGTGAACAGCGTCGTGCCTGTGATCGGAGCGTTGATGCTGCGGTGGCTTCTGGCGCCGTTTGCTCTGCTGTGGTGGATCACCGTGGGTTCGAGCATCGCACAAGGCGGGCTTGTGTTTTCCGTGGACTCCCTGCAGCCGAATCTGGATCGGCTGAATCCCGTCACGAACATCGGCCACCTGTTCTCCTTGTCCGGGTTGAACCGGCTGCTGAAATCCCTCTTGCCGGCGTCGGCGATGCTTTACCTGGCCTTCCTGATTGCGCGGCGCGACTGGACGCAAGTTCTGTCCTCTTCACGAGCCAGCGTTCCCGCGCTGCTCAACTGGATGTTCAGCCGGTGGTTTGAAATCGCGTGGAAGTGCGGGCTGGTCCTGCTGGCCTGGTCCGCCGTGGACTATTTCTTCCAAAGAAGGCAGCTCGAGAATTCGCTGAAGATGACCAAGCAGGAAGTCAGCCAGGAAATGAAGGATTTGGAAGGCAGTCCGCTCGTGCGCGGAGAAATTCGCAAGCGCCGCCGGGCGATGCGCAAACGCTGGACCATGAAAGATGTCGAGCGGGCCACCGCCGTCGTTACCAACCCGCAACACTTTGCCGTGGCGCTCGAATATCGCCCGCAAACCATGCCTGCGCCTATCGTGGTCGCCAAGGGCATGAACAGGATCGCCCTGCGCATCAAGGAAACGGCCCGCTGGCACAAAATCCCCATCGTTGAAAATCCTCCGCTCGCTCAGGCCCTGTACCGGGCCACGGAAGTAGGCGAGGCGATTCCCGCGAAGCTGTACACCGCGGTCGCTGAGATTCTGGCGTTTTTGTTCCGCACGCAAGCTAGTTTGCGCAACTCGGTGCTGGCCGCGCGGGCCGCCGCGAAGGCAGCCGCGGGGGTGAGGAACTAGCATGGCGGCGAGTCCAGTCGTGCTCCGAAAGCAGGCGTCCACCGACTGGGTTGTCCCCGTCGCGACCGTGACGCTGATTTTTGTGATGATTGTGCCGGTGCCGCCGTTCTTGCTGGACCTGCTTCTGGCGACCAGCATCACGCTCGGCGTCATCGTGCTGCTGGCCTCGTTGTACATTCTTCGGCCCGCGGAATTTTCCGTGTTTCCAACTCTGTTGCTGTTTCTCACCCTGTTCCGGATTTCGCTGAACATCGCCAGCAGCCGGCAGATTCTGCTGCACGGAAACGAAGGGCCCACCGCGGCGGGCACCGTCATCGCCTCGTTCGGCCAGTTTGTGGTGGGAGGCAATTACGTCGTCGGCTTCGTGATTTTCATCGCGTTGATCTCGATTCAGTACCTTGTGATCAACCACGGCGCAGTCCGAACCGCCGAAGTCGCGGCGCGCTTCACTCTCGATGCCATGCCGGGAAAGCAGATGGCCATCGACGCCGACCTGAACGCCGGTACGATCAACGAGCAGGAAGCGCGCGCTCGCCGCGCAAAGATCGCTCAGGAAGCGGAATTCTACGGCGCGATGGACGGCGCCGCGCGCTTCAGCCAGCGCGATGCGCTGGCCACGGTTTTGATCACCGCCATCAATATCCTCGCCGGATTTCTCATCGGCGTATTCCAGCTCAACATTCCGTTCCAGGACGCGCTGAAAACCTACACGATTCTTACGGTGGGCGACGGACTGGTCACCATGATTCCGTCGCTTCTGGTTTCGGTCGCCGGCGGTTTGGTCGTGACGCGGGCATCCTCGGACAAAACGATTGGAGTGGACCTGGCCCGCCAGCTTTCCAAGAAATGGCCGTTACGCATCGCCTCCGGGGTGATGTTCCTGCTCGCGGCATTTCCGGGCCTCCCGAAATTTTCATTTCTTCTCGCCGGGGCGGTGGTGGCGTGGCTTTCCACTCGCGCCTCCGACGGCGTGGCCGCGGACGCGGAACCGGTACAGGATGCTGCGGGGAAGAGCAAAGAACCAACGCAACAGCAGCAGCTCGAAGGACTGTTGCGGCTGGACGAAATCCACCTCGAGGTTGGATACGCTCTGGTGCCGCTTGTGGATCAGGCGCACGGCGGCCAACTCCTGCAGCGCATCCGCGCTTTGCGCCGCCATCTGGCAACGCAACTCGGTTTTCTGGTTCCGTCGGTTCATATCACGGACAACATCCGGCTGAAGCCCCGTGAATATGTGGCCGAACTGCGCGGCGTGGAGGTGGCGCGATACGAGATCGCTCAGGACCGCGTGCTCGCCATCAGTTCGGACCCGCACGCCGCACCGCTAGAAGGAATCGATACGCGCGAACCGGCCTTTGGCGTTGCGGCCAAGTGGATCGAGCCGCGCATGCAGGAAAAGGCCCTCGCCTCCGGTTACGCCGTCGTGGATCAAACTTCGATCATCGCCACGCACCTGGCCGAAATTGTCCGCCAGCACGCGCACGAACTTCTCACCCGGCAGGAAACCAAACGCCTGCTCGACGCGCTTGCGGAATCACAACCCAAACTCGTCGAAGAGCTCGTGCCACGCTTGCTGTCGCTCGGGGAATTGCAAAGGGTCCTTCAGCTTTTGCTTCACGAACAAGTTTCGATCCGCGACCTTCCGGCCATTTTGGAAACTCTGCTGGATACGGCCGCCGTCAACAAGAATCCTGTTCACTTGGTGGAAGCCGTGCGCCAGGCTCTGGGACGTTCCGTTGTCACTCCACTGCTCGGCACGGACCGCAAGCTTCGCGTGCTGACCATCGATCCGGCCATGGAAGACGAGCTTTCGCGAACCATCGAGGCGCCGGCCGCGCCCGAGCGGACACCGGCGCCCGCGACACCTCTCTTGCGCCGATTGCTCGAGGGATTGCAACGCTTGGTCGGTGATCCCGCGACGGCCTCTTCAACGATTTTGCTGTGCCATAGCCCGGCTCGATTCCATTTGCGGCGTCTGCTCGAGCCGTTCCTCCCGCGCGTTGTCGTTCTTGCTCCCGCGGAAATTCCGCCGGGCGTCACCGTGCAATCCCTCGGGGTGATCCGATGAGTCCCCACGAAACGCATACCCTCGCGCCGCGCGGCTTCAAGGATGCCGGAGAGCGCGAGCGGCTTTTGCTCGAGCACTTGCCGCAAGTGAAATATATCGCCCGCCGGATTCATGACCGCCTGCCCGCGCAGGTGCCGCTGGACGACTTGATCCATGCCGGCGTCGTCGGCTTGATCGATGCCGTTGAAAAATTCGACCCCAGCAAGAATGTGCAACTCAGGTCCTACGCAAAATTCCGAATTCGCGGGGCCATCCTGGACAGCTTGCGGGAAATGGACTGGAGCCCGCGCCACTTGCGCCGCCAGGCTCGCCGGATGGAAGAGGCCCACCGCGATTTGAAACTTCGCCTTGGCCGCGTGGCTACCGAGCCGGAACTGGCCAAGGAACTCGGAATGAACCTGGAGGATTTTCAGCACTTGTTGGGGGAATTGCGCGGTCTCGATCTGGGCAGCCTGCAGGCGGAGTCCGTGGACCCGCAGGCCGAGGAAGAGGTGGTGAGCTATCGTCCCGGCGGCACGGATAAAGACCCGTTCTTCTTGTGCCTGCATGGAGAAATAAGAACGCATATCGCGAGCGCGCTCGAAGACCTGGACGAAAAGGAAAAACAAGTCGTGACGCTGTACTACCTGGAAGAACTGACGATGAAGGAAGTCGGCGCGGTTTTGGGCGTGGGCGAATCGCGGGTCTCGCAAATCCATTCGGCCGCCATGGTTCGGCTACGCGCCCGTCTCGGGGAACTGTTGCGATCCCGCGTACAGACGCCGGAAACCGTGCACGCGAGCGAATCCGGGCACGGAGGGACGGCATGGAAAAGATCCTGAACCAGGAGGAAATCGACGCCTTATTTCGCGCGACACAGAAGGGCCAGATCCAGCCCGCGGCGCACAAAGGAGCGCAAAAAAATGTTGCCAAGTTCAATCTCCGCGAGATCAGCCAGATCAACAAGGATCAGGTGCGCGCGCTTTCCACGTTGCACGAAAGTTTCGCGCGCAACATCACGAATTCGCTGGGCGCCTATTTGCGCGTGGGGTTTGATTTCAATCTGGTCTCGGTCGAGCAATTGACGTTTTCCGAAATCGTTTCCCGGATTCCGGAATTGACCTACCTGTGCTCCATGCGCATGCAGCCGATTGAGGCCGTAGGCTTGCTGCAAATGGACCTGGCGGTGGCATTTCCCATCATGGATCTGGTTCTCGGAGGGCCGGGGAGCGGCGCATTCGAACTGCGCGACTTGACCGAAATCGAAGAGCAAATTCTGGAGTCCGTCATGCGTATCCTGACGCGGGAATTGCAGTCCGCCTGGGCTCCCGTTCTCCAGGTGGATATCGAGTTCGAGCAAAGGCAACAGAGTTCACACACGCAAGTGCTGATGGGGCCGACGGAACGCTGCCTGGCTCTTAGCTTCGAAATTAAGATGCCTGACGCGCATGGAATGCTAAACGTAACCCTGCCGGCGGTTGCCTCCAATGCCTTGCTCCGAAAACTGACGGCGCAGTCGGCTTACTCCAGGAGAGGAAGCTCCGCAATGCAGGCCCGGCAAATTCAGCGGCACCTGCTCGATGGTAATTTCCATGTTGATCTGCGCCTTCCCCCGATCCCCGTGAAAGTTCGCGATCTGACGGACCTTCGTGTGGGACAAGTGCTCCCGCTGTACCAGCCGGTGGAGCAGCCCGCGGTCTTGTATGTCGCCGAGAAGGAAATGTTTGCGGTTTATCCGGTGGCTTGCGGACTGTTGCGCGGCGCTCAAATCCTGCACAGAAATTCGATAATCCCCGTCTCTCGAAAGGCGGACGCGTGACCACCGAGACGCCAGTTTCGGTCGATCCGCAGTCGGCGCAACTGCAGCGGATTTGGGTCGATTGCCTGCAAAAAGTTCTAGGCCAGGTGGCTGGATTTCCCGTCACTGTGGAGCCGTCCAGCGGAGAGGACCCCGCACCCAAGGTGCCCGCCGCGCTGGAAAAACCGCCGGCGTGCATGGTCATTACCGCTTCGAAAGCGCTCCAGGGGGACATGGCAATCGTGACATCGGAAGCGGGCGCTCTTGCCCTTGCGCAAGTGCTCGTCACCGAACAGCTGAATGCGGCGGTGCCTTTTGACAAGGATCACCGCGACGCGTTCGAGGAATTGCTTCGGCAAGTGCTCGGCCAAGTCGCCACAAGCTTGAAGCAAGCTGCGGGAGGTGAAGTCGACGTCAAACCTTCGGGAAGCGAAGTGCCGTCTTGGACGGACGCAAGCAGTCTGAAGATTCGAATTACGGGTGAGAAACTGCAGCCCATCGAATTGACCCTGATTGTCAGCCCCGAGCTGGTGAAAAGTCTGCAGTCGCATCCGGAACCCAAAGAACCTCCCGCGCAAAAAGCTCAAGCGCCCTCCGCACCTCCACCGTCACCCCCCGCGACGCCTCCGACACCTCCCTCCGCGCCAAAGGCCCAGCCGGCGCCTCCACCGCCGCCAACCCCGGCGCCGTCGGGAGGGAGCAGCTCCAATCTGGATCTGCTGCTGGATGTCAGACTTGACGCCACAATTCGCTTCGGCCAGAAACAGATGCTGCTTCGCGAAATATTGGAGCTGCACCCTGGCACCGCGATTGCCCTGGATCGCCAAGTCCAGGAGCCGGTCGAGCTGCTGGTTGGTGGGCAAGTCGTCGCGCAGGGAGAGGTCGTAATCGTGGATGGAAACTACGGGCTCCGCATCACTGAAATTCTGAGTCCGCACCAAAGGATTGAATCACTGGGGAAACAACGATGAGCCAACGACAATCCATCCCGGGATCTGCGTTATTTGCGCGGGCAGGAAACTGGTTATCCAGCGGCAGCAGTCCCATCGAGAAAGCGTTTCGCACCTGTGAGCATCCCGCCTGCCGGCAGCGGCGCATCTTCTGGCCGGCCTGGCTGCGAAAAGAAGAGGGAATCTGTCTGCAAGGCCAGTGGTATTGCAGCCCGGAATGTTTTGAACATGCCGCCAAGACCGCATTCCTGCGCCTGCTTCCGGGAGCGGACGAGATTACCAAGAGACATCATCGCATTCCGATCGGTTTACTCCTGCTTTCTCGCGGGACGATCAACGACGAACAGTTAAAACGGGCACTACTCCTGCAGCGCGAGCAGGGGGGCGGCAAAATCGGGAAAATTCTAAGGGAGATCCGGGCGGCGAGCGAGCAGGACATCACGGAGGGACTGGCGGCGCAATGGGGGTGTCCCGTATACCCTCTTGGAAAAGCGCGCGAGTTTTTGCAGTGCGCTTCGCTGCTGCCCCTGACCCTGCTGGAAGACGGGCGCATGCTGCCCGTGCATTATTTGCGGCTCCCGCAGATTCTGTACATCGCCTTTGTGGAGGGCGTGGACCGAACGGCGCTTTACGCGGTCGAGCAAATGTTGCACCTGCGGACTGTACCGTGCGTCGTTTCAGAATCCGAACTTTCAAGCGCTCTGGAGTCATTTCGTCCTCTTGCCACTGCTCCGACGGCCGTTTTCGAAAGTCCCAACGAGCCACTGGAAATGGCTCGAACGACTCGAAGCTATGCCTGGCAGCTAGGGGCCAAGGATGTGTGGGTGGCTCGATCGGGACGATTTATCTGGATTCGCATGCAGACCCCGCAAGAGAACAAAGATATTTTGTTTCAATCACTTAGCGAAGTTCAATAATGGGGCACCCGCCGGCGGGAGTAGCTTGTCTGTTCCATCTATCCCTAATGATTTCACACTCCTTGCCGATGAAAAAGGTTGCGGGCCAATCGTTAGGAGGCGGATGCAAGTTTACGAGCAGACTCGGACATCCGCGCACATTGTCGTGGAGACTGCGTCCCCAGAGCGACAAAAGCGTCGAAAAGCACGCTTGATGTCCATCCTTACCGAGGGACTTCCAACCCTCCCGAGTTATGTCCTTGAATTGAACACGCTCCTCAGCTCTTCGTCCGTGGACCTGAGGCGAGTTGGAAAAGTGATCCGCAATGATCCAAGCCTGTCCGCGCAAGTTCTTCGGTTGTGCAATTCGGCGTTGTTCAGTCTGCGGCGGCGCGTGTTGAGCATTGAAGAAGCCGCCATACTCATGGGTTCGGAGCGGCTGCGGACTCTCGTACTGACCTGTTCCATCATGGAGTTCACGGGCAAGCAGTTGCCGCGGGGTGAAGTTCAGACTTACTGGTCGCACAGCTTTATGAGTGGCATGCTCAGCGAGCGTATCGCGCGGTGGATGGAATATTCCGAGCGGGAGCAAGCGTACCTGGGCGGATTGCTCCATGACATCGGCGCGCTGCCGCTGCTCGTGGTAGCCAGGGAGGAAGGCGCGTTGAAAGGGGAGACGAAGAGCGGTCCCTGGGGCGGCTCTCTGGATTTCGAAAAAGCCTATTTCGGCATGAACCATTGCGAGGTGGGCCGCTGGATCGGCCAAGCCTGGAATTTTTTTCCCTCCTTCATCGATGTTTTCGAGAACCATCATCACCCGCAACGCAGCGTCCGCGATCCTCACCTGGTTGGAATCATTGCGGCGGCCGACCATTTTTGCGAATGTCAGAGTCTCAACCCTGTGAAAGAGGGAGAGCCGATGGAACTGGTGGAAACGGACCCATCTTTCGAGGAGCAGTTTCTTACTCTTTGTTTTCCGCGGCTGGACGCCAAGGAACGTTCGGAACTCACCGAAATGCTGGAGACCGAATACCTTCACCTGCTGCCCGTGATTGAATTCAATAGTCTGGCGGAGCCGCCGCTCGCCGGAGGGAAAGTCTAAATTGCAAGAACGGAGAAAGAGATGAAAAGACCTCGCATTCTCATTGTGGATGATTCCTCCGTAATGCGCAAAATTGTCGAGCGATCCTTGCGCCAGGCAGGATTGGAGCTAGGCGATATCGTTGAGGCCGGCAACGGGATCGAAGCGCTTGCGGCAATACGGGAAGGCGCGTTTGATCTGATCCTATCCGATATCAACATGCCGGCGATGGACGGCATCGAATTTCTTCGTCAACTGAGCACGATAGAAGGGGCCAAGGGGACGCCCGTCGTCATGGTGACCACCGAGGGTAGTGAATCTCGCGTGGTGGAGGCGCTATCCATCGGCGCGAAGGGTTACATCCGGAAGCCGTTCACACCCGACCAAATCAAAGAACGCGTGTCTCCGCTCTTGGAGGTATTGCGATGAATCCAGCGTTGGACTCCAAAGTGCAAAATGTCGTGCGTCCCGACTCCTCCTGGGGGTCGCTCCTTCAGGTCGGAGCGAAGGAAGTATTTCTGATCATGCTTCAGACCGAATTAGCCAATCTGCCAAAAGTGGAAGAGCTAACCGTCACCGGTGATGTCACGGCCATGGTGGGTCTGGCCGGGGCGCTGTGTGGAGTGATGTCGATTCGCTGTGATGAGCGCACGGCGGAGAAAATAGCGGGCCGGATGCTGGGTTCTGTCGGGGCTGTGGATCCAAAAGATGTCCCTGATGCGATCGCCGAGGTTTGCAACATGGTTGCCGGCAACTTCAAATCCAAGATTACCCAGCTGGCCGAGCATTGCATGCTCTCCGTGCCTACCGTGATTCGGGGGGACGACTACGAGATGGTCACGGTATCGGATGGCGACCAGATCACGGTTGGAATGGCGTACGATGCGTCGCCCATTTGGTTCTGTCTCGCCGTTCATAGCTAGGTCGCGTGCCTGCCCAAAACGCCCGGCAATCATTTCGTGGACCTGCACGGCAAGACTTGCCCGCTGATTTCAGATTGCTGGGCAGAATTCGCCCTTTGCAGTCGGCCCATCCGCAATTCCTTTTCTCCTTCCGAATAACCTGCGCACTTTCAGGAATTTGCCGGGCGCTGAAATTCATTGAAACTGGGCGTTCGATTGCTCCCTCCTGCCGCGGGGGAACGAAATGGACAGCGGATACTATGTGGCCTATGCGGGCTTCGCGGCCAGAATGCAGGCGCTCGACGTAGTGGCCAGCAACCTGGCCAATGCTTCGACCTCGGGTTACAAATCACAATCTCCTTTCTACAGGGCGCTCGCCGCGGCTCAGGAAGGTGAAGTTCTGAGTCCCCTCAATCAAGCGGTCAATAAATTTGGAATTCTCGGTGGAAGCCGCGTGGATGTTCGCTCAGGGTCGCTGCAGCCAACAGGCGTTGCTACCGATCTGGCGATTGAGGGCGACGGATACTTTACTGTGCAAACCATGGCGGGCATCCGCTACACGCGAAACGGCAGTTTTCAATTGAACGCTGCGCGCCAGTTGACGACGCAGGATGGCGATCTTGTCCTTGCCGAGCAGGGAACCAAGCTGGTTCCGATTACCGTGCCGACGGGCGCGGTTTCCGTGAGCCCCGACGGGACGATTTCCGTCGATGGCGCACTGGTGGCCAAGCTGCACATCGTTCAATTCGCGCCGGGGACGGAAATCGAGCCGGAAGGCAACTCGAAATACATCGCGCCGGCGGGAAGCGAGCGGACAGCGGTTGGCGAGAATGTCCGGCAAGGAATGCTCGAGTCTTCCAATATCAATCCGGTTGCAGGCGCCGTCGACTTGATCGTTTTGCAGCGCCAGGCCGACATGATGAGCCGGGCGCTATCTGTCTTGAATACGGATTTCAACCGTCCGGCCACACTGGATGTTCCACGCGTTTAGCGTTTAGGAGGATCAGAGAAATGATTCGAGCCTTGTACACGGCCGCCAGCGGCATGCTGGCCCAGCAAATGAATCTCGACAACATTGCGAACAACCTCGCCAACGCTTCAACAACCGGATTTCATAACCGGCGGCTACAGTTCCAGGACCTCATTTATCAAAACACGGTTGTTCCAGGATCGGCTGCCACGCAGCAGACAACACTTCCAGCGGGATTGCAAGTTGGGCTCGGTGTGCGTCCTGCCTCATCCGAAATCATCCAGACCGAGGGAAATTTCGATGCCACCGGGAATCCTCTGGACCTTGCGATTCAAGGGAATGGATTTTTTCAAGTGACATTACCGACTGGAGATTTGGCCTACACGCGATCAGGGGCGTTTCATTTGGACCAAAACGGAAATGTGGTGGACGAGCAAGGCGACTCCCTCACGCCGAACATTACGATTCCATCCAACGCGCTGTCGATTACCGTTGGCACGGATGGAACTGTCAGTGTCACGCTTCCTGCGCAGATACAGGCGCAGCAAGTTGGCGCCATTCAGCTTGCCACCTTTGCGAATCCCGGCGGGCTCAACAGCGTCGGCCAGAATTTATTTCAGCCGACCACCGCTTCCGGCGACGCCATTCTTGGCACTCCCGGGGGATCGGACGGAGTTGGAAGCATCCAGCAGGGAAACCTCGAGGAATCGAACGTCAGCGTGGTGTCGGAGTTCGTCAACATGATCATCGCGCAGCGTTCGTATGAAGCGAACTCGCGCGTGATTCGCGCGGCGGACGAAATGTTCCAGACCGTGAATGGCTTGACGCAATAAGAGGGAGCCGCTGATGAAACTGAAAATTAGGATTGTGCTCTTAGGAATTGCAATCTTCACTGCCGCTTGCTGTGGAATTTCCACGAATGCCATGCGCATCCCGCGCATCGAGCTATTGCGTGAGGCGCGCGTCACGGGAGCGGGCGTCCTTCTTTCCGACCTTCTTCCAATCGGTGCAGGAACATCTCTTCGCGCGCGAGCCGGGAAAATTTCCCTCGGAGCGGCCCCCCAGCCTGGCAACACACGCGTCCTGGAACGGAGCGGAATTTTAGGAAACATCGGCGCAAGTCAGGATGTCGCCGCGGAAATCTCCGTCCCTGAGCGAATCGTGGTTTCCCGCGATGCGCGCCCCATCACCGTGCAGGAAGTGTTCGCGGCGATCCGAACCGCGATGGATCGCAGCGGAATGTCCGCAGCGGCGAATTTGCACCCTGATGACATTCTGCTCCAGGCGCAGGTTCTCGTTGGGCCCGGGGACGCGGGGTTGGAGGTTCTCAGCTCCGACTTCGACGCGGGCCTCAAGCGAGCGCGTTTCTTGCTCTGGCCGTCGCATGATCCGAAAGTGCTGCCATTTTTTGTGGCCGCGCGTATTTCGGGAATTTCGCCCCTGGCTGGCCTCGCTGCTTTAAGGGAACGGAGCCGCACGGGGAACAAGCCTGGCTTGCTTGCGGCTCCGGCACGGAGCGCGAAAGCGGAGATCCTTGTATCTCCGGGCGAGCAGGCGACTCTCATCCTGCATTCCGATGCGTTGCGAATGATTGCGGAGGTCATTCCATTGGAGCGAGGAACGATGGGGCAGCAGGTTCACGTACGCGTGGTAGACACAGGGAAAATATTCACCGCGCAGGTGGACGGCCGCGCGCACCTCGAATTGAACTTTTAGAGTGGAGCTATCGCATGAGTTTCAAATGGAAATATCCGCAAATCACGTGCCCGCGCATATTGGCGATCCTCGTTTTCTACCTCTTCGCGCCGCACGCCTTACATGCGCAGTTTAATTTCCTCAAGAAAAACGCGAAGCCCACCGAAGTCCAAAATTCGTTAAGCGATTACTTGAAACGCGTCCATGCCCTTGAAGCCGTGCCGCCGCGCACGACCGGCAGCTTGTGGTTTCCCTCCGCGCCCATGACGGAGACGGCCAGCGATTACAAGGCGCGCCACATGGGAGACTTGCTGATCATCCGCGTGGTGGATAATTTCTCCGCGACCGCAAACGGCACGGGTTCGCAGCAGCGCGCCTTCAACGCGTCCTCTGGTATCAGCGCCTTTTTCGGAAATCTCCAAGCCACGAACAGGTTGCAGAATTTATTTTCTCCCACGTCGGCGGAGACTCTGAGCGGCAAGGGGGCCTCCACATTGGCCTCGACGTTGTCGCTGAATTTTGCCGGGCGTGTTGTGGAAGCGCTTCCCAACGGCGTCCTCGTTGTGGAGGCGGTGCGCGATCTGACCGTGGGGAACGACCATCAGATCATCGTGCTTCATGGACTCGTGCGGCCTGGAGACATCGCCTCGGACGGTTCGGTTCTCTCGTCCTCCGTCTCTAATCTGGAGGCGGAGATTCGCGGCAAGGGCCTCGTCGCGGACTCGATTCGACAACCGAACGTGGTCATTCGCACCTTGCTGAAGATTCTGAATTTCTAAGGGGAATCATGCTCTTGCGGCGAAAAATTGTTCTTCTGATCTTGCTGGCTCTCGCGCGACCCGCGTCCATTTTGCAAGCCGATGAAGTAAAAGTTCAAACGGCGCACTTGAAGGACATCACCACCGTCGAGGGCGTCCGCGACAATATGCTGATGGGCTACGGACTTGTCGCCGGGCTCAATGGAACCGGCGACCGCCAGCAGACGATTTTCTCTACACAAACTCTCGCCAGCATGCTGCAAAAAATGGGGGTAACCGTCGGAGCGCCCGCAACCATGCTGGTGCATAACATCGCCGCCGTTTTCGTCACGGCCACTCTTCCGCCGTTTGCCCAGCCCGGC
>Ga0116219_10001663_pt1 | contig 20084 bp, 11 predicted proteins | sample Sb_taG_4_FD_91019 | JGI IMG/M metagenome (GOLD analysis project Ga0116219, IMG submission 91019) | Peat soil microbial communities from Weissenstadt, Germany - Sb_50d_6_BS metaG | ecosystem: Environmental > Terrestrial > Soil > Wetlands > Peat | place: Germany: Weissenstadt | collected 2010-09-21
CCGCTTTCACGCTTCCCAGGGCCGGGTCCAGTTGGGTCCGTAAATCGATATGTTCCCCAATCAGGCGGCGGAGCATTTTTTCGACGTTGAGGACAATCGCGTTGAGGTCCAGGACTCTGGGTTCCAGGACCTGTTGGCGGCTGAAGGCCAGGAGTTGCCGGGTCAGCGAGGCGGCGCTTTGCCCCGCCTTCTTGATTTGCAGGCATTCCTTCTGGAGGGGATCGTCCGGCCCTAATCGATGCTCCAGAATCTCGCTGTAGCCGATGATCACGCCCAGCAAATTATTGAAGTCGTGGGCGATCCCGCCGGAGAGTTGCCCCACGGCTTCCATTTTCTGCGTTTGGCGCAACTGTTTCTCGAGGGTCTTCTGGTCCGTGATGTCCCGGAAAATGGCGATCACGCAATCTTGTCCGGCGACATCGATGACCTCGGCGGAGTCCACGGCCGTGCGGATTTCTCCGGACTTGGTGCGAAAGGTGATTTCGAATTCGCGCACCGAGCCCCGTTTCCTAAGCATCTCGATAAAACTGGTGCGATCCTCGAGATGTTGCCAAAACTTCAGCTCCACGGAAGTGCGGCCGATCACCTCTTCGCGCGAATATCCGGTGACGCGAAGGAAACTCTCGTTTACGTCGATGTAGCGGCCTTCCGAGATTGTCGCGATGGTGATGGGTCCCGGGTTGGCGTCGAAGGCTTTGCGAAACGTCTCTTCCGCGTTTCTGCGCTCGGTGATATCCACAAAAGTTTCTTCGCTCACCGCGGGTTCGCCGCCCGCGCCCTCGACGAGGTTTGCGCTGCCCAGGAGCCATACTTTGCTTCCGTCCCTGCGCCGCAGGCATTGTTCATAGTTGGTGAGGCTCTTCACTTTCCGGAGTATCCCAATAAAGGTAGTTCGATCCCCCGGACTGAAGTATCGATCGGTGATCGGAATGGCGATGAGTTCTTCGCAGGTGGCATACCCGAAAATTCGCGCGCATGCGAGATTACAATCCAAAATTCGTCCGTCCAGAGTCGTGCGGATGACTCCCGCCAGGCTTCTTTCAAATAGTTGCCGGTAACGCTCTTCCGCCGATTCCAGCTCCAGGCTTTGAGCCGAAAGCCGGCGATCAAATACGGAGGTCAAAACAGCAAGCGAGAGGATCATAAACGTGACGAGCGTGATGCCCGCCGTTCCAAAGATCGTGATGCTCGTCGCGTGCGATATGTCCGGGACCATGCCAGCCGCAGTGAAACTGGCCGCGGCCATTCCGGTATAGTGCATCACCGGGATGGCAAGGCCCATGACCGTGGCGCTTGCGAATTTTCGCAAGGTGATGCCTCGTTTTTCATCTCGCTCCAGAAACGCAAGCCGAAGCGCCACAAACGAAATCACAATCGCAAGAATGATCGACAAAGCCACCAGCCGGGCATCGTAATGGCACATGGCGGTCGAGCGCATGGCCTCCATGCCGATGTAGTGCATCGCCGCGATTCCCCCGCCCATGACGATGCTTCCGGCCACTGCCCGCGCCAGGCTCATGAACCTGCGGCTTACGACGTAAAGGGCCACGCCTGAGGCTAGAATGGCCACGCGCAGCGACAGCATGACCGTGGGCCAGTCATAGCTGACAGGCACGGGCAAGCTGAAAGCCAGCATCCCGATGTAGTGCATGGACCAGATGCCTAGTCCCATGGCCCCGGCGCCACCGATCAGCCAAAAGATAAGAGCGCGGCCCCGCGCAGCCGTCACTCGGCCTGCGAGGTCCAGTGCGGCGTACGAAGCGCAAATCGCAATGAGAACGGAGAGCGCGACCAGTCGAGAGTCGTACGAACCCGTCAGCGGTGGAATTTCAGTGAGCAAGAATGTTCCGTTAGGCGCCATCTGGCTGGCAGCGCCTCTAGACTGTTTAATTTTGGTACTTCGTCGTTACCGAGACAAACGCTGATGATGGCCCGGCATTGCCAACCCATTGATTTTGAAGGGAGAAAATGGCCCTTGATTACTGTCCATCGCCTTCCACATTTAGATATGCTAGGGGGCGTTGCATGCAATCGTCAATCCGCCTGTTCCATTTGATTACATACCAGATGTTGTTTACTTAGACATTTCCCATGGATTTTAAGAAGCTTGGCGGCCACTGCCGATCCGCGGGTAGTCGGTCACTTTGCCCGCGAAGATGCCCGATCCGTCCTGGAATGCACAGGACGGAACGGCCGCTACAAAACCGTCCGCCCTTGTTGGTGGTGGGTTTTGTAGAGGCCGCCCGTATTTAGGGCGGGCAGCAGTATGCTCCATTCAGAACCAGTCTGAGTCACTGCCGATCCGCGGGCTGCCTTGACCGTGCTTGGAGGCATCTGCTAGCGTAGGTCTTTCCTCGGGCGCTGGGGCGCGGCGTCATTTCGCACTCGCCGGTCGAAAGCCGAAACAAACTTATGGACACAATTCACATTACGATGCCGGACGGGGCAATCCGCGACGTGCCTCTCGGCACGACGGCAGCGGAGATCGCGCAGCAGATTTCGCCGCGGCTGGCGAAGGAAGCGCTAGTCGCGCGGGTCGCTCCTATCCACGGGCCTGCCGCCGCAGCCGCGAGCGCGTCCACGGGTGCGATGGCTGAAAAATCTCCCGACGCGGCGCCCGAAGCTCGCATGACTTCCGCGGCGAACGGCGAAGGTTTTCTGGTCGATTTGCGTGCGCCGATCGATCAGGACGTGCGGCTCTCGATCCTGACGCCGAAAGATCCCGAAGCGATTCAGGTGCTGCGGCACTCGGCGGCGCACTTGCTCGCCGCGGCGGTGCTGGAACTTTTCCCGAACGTCAAGCTGGGCATCGGCCCGCCGATCGACACGGGCTTCTTCTACGATTTCGTGCGCGCGGAACCCTTCACGCCCGAAGATCTCGAGCGCATCGAAAAGAAAATGCGCGAGCTCGCGGCGCAGGACATTCCCAACGAGCGCAAGATGATGCCCAAGCCTGAAGCGCTCGAGCTGTATCGCAAGTGGGATCAGGGCTTCAAGTGCGAACTGGTGGAGGAGCGCGCCATCGAGCCGATGGTGTCGTTCTACACTACCGGAAAATTTATCGACTTCTGCCGCGGGCCGCACATCCCTTCGACCGGGCGCATTCGCGCGTTCAAGCTGATGAGCGTCGCGGGCGCCTACTGGAAAGGCCAGGAAGGCAACCCGCAGATGCAGCGCATCTACGGCGCGTGCTTCTACACGCAGCAGGAGCTGGACGAATACCTTCATAGGCTGGAAGAGACGAAACGGCGCGATCATCGCCGACTCGGGCAGGAACTGGATCTGTTCTCTGTTCAGGAAGAGGCCGGGCCCGGGCTGATTTTCTGGCACCCCAAAGGGGGCCTTGTTCGTAAAATAATGGAAGACTGGCAGCGCGACGAGTTGCTGCGGCGCGGCTACGATTTAGTTTATACGCCGCACATCATGCGCCTGGAATTGTGGAAGACCAGCGGCCACGCGAATTTCTATCGCGAGAATATGTTCGGCCCGATCGAAGTCGAGAAAGACGACTACCAGCTCAAGCCCATGAATTGTCCGGGCCACATCCTGATTTACAAGTCGCGCCTGCGCAGTTACCGCGAATTGCCGGTGCGGCTCGCCGAGCTGGGCACCGTTTATCGCTACGAGCGCTCGGGCGTGTTGCATGGCCTGTTGCGAGTGCGCGGGTTCACGCAGGATGACGCGCACATCTTCTGCATGCCGGAGCAGATCGAGTCCGAAATCGAGGCGTGCATCGATTTTGCGTTTGCCGTTATGAAAACGTTCGGATTCAGCGAGTACGTCGTCGAGCTTTCGGATTGGGACGCGAACCATCCGGAAAATTACGCCGGATCGGCCGAAGACTGGGCCCGTTCGACGGGCGCCCTCCAAACGACGCTGACCAGGCTGAATATTCCGTTCAAACGCATGGAAGGCGAAGCGGCGTTCTACGGGCCGAAGATCGACGTCAAGCTGATCGACGCGATCGGCCGGCCGTGGCAGCTCACCACCGTTCAATTCGATTTCAATTTGCCAGGGCGCTTCGGCCTGGAGTACGTGGGCGAAGATGGCAACCGCCACCAGCCGCTCATGGTGCATCGCGCGCTGTGGGGCTCGGTCGAGCGCTTCTTCGGCATCCTGATCGAGCACTATGCCGGAGCGTTTCCCGTGTGGCTCGCGCCCGTGCAGGCGGAAGTGCTGCCGCTCAGCGAAAAATTCGCGGAATACGCGAAAAAAGTTATCGTCGCTCTGAAGGATGCCGGATTCCGCACGCACCTCGACGACCGCAACGAAAAATTGCAGGCCAAAATTCGCGACGCGCAGATGCAGAAGATTCCCTACATGTTGATCGTTGGCGGCAAGGAAGCCGAGGCCGGCACCGTCTCGGTTCGTCACCAGAGTAAAGGCGACCTTGGCCCGCGCCCGCTGGCGGAATTCGTTTCGTCTCTGAAACAAGAAGTAGAATCTAAGTCAGTTCAACAGTAGTGTTGATTGTGCGCACGTGCCGCCAAATTCGTGCCGCCCTTGCCACCCTAGCTCTCTTTGTGTCTCCGTTCGGCACTGCCAACGCGAAACCAGCTCAATCCGAGGGGGATTTCTACGGCACTTTGTTGAAAATGAAGCTCCCTATCGAGAAAAAGGTGGGAGTGTACGTAGGCTACAGATATTCTCACGCGCCCGTTCCCGGCGACCTCGAATATTCATTTATTATGGATATCGGATTTATAGGAAGGAACGAGGGACCAATCAGGGTGGAGATACTTATGGCCGAGGGCACCTCGATCTATGAACAGTTGTCAGCTTTGCGTCGGAAAAACCCGAAGGAAGACACGTTAAGTGTGATCAACAAATTGAAGGTTCGGTCGTTTTATCTGACCGAGCAGCAGTGCCTTGCCGTCCGGGGGCAGTTTGAAAAATTCAGAAACCTTCAATTCCCTGCCCCGCGATTTGATTTTATCTCGCTCGATGCACCAAAACACGAATTCCGAATCATATCCTCGACGGGAGACATGACCTTCGAGTGGCTCGACGAAGGCTATCCTTTGGTCCAATGGGCGCTGGAGACGCGGCGGGCGCTAGACTCTTGTATCTCCGGCGGTCCTGCATCGAATGGTCTCAAAAACTAGTCAAACGCTGAAATACGTAATGTGAATTTGCCTTCAGGAAGTCCCGTCACAACCATCACGGCGAAGCTGCTGCGCGGTCTTTGACTTCTCCATCTATTCACGCGCAGAATCCTCTGACACCGGGAGATCGCCCCATGACTGCGAATTCAACAAGTGCTGTTTCTAAACTTGCACCTCGCGATCGTAGCCGCATCCTTAAAATTCTGGAAAGCAATTGGCAGGCCGAAATGCGCGGGTATTACACCTACGAAATATTGGCGGAGCGCGAGAGCGATCCGGCGCGGCGCGCCGCGTTCCATAGTCTATCCTACGCCGAGCAGCATCACGCGCAGCTTTGGGCCGATCGCATTCGTGCGCTGGGAGGGCCGGACCCGGTATATAAGGGGCCAAAAACCGGCGAAGCCGACACCATCGCCAATCGTGTAGGCGGTGTGGGGATGGCGCTGCGGCGGCTGGAGCTGGACGAAAGCCGCGACATCGCAAAGTACGCGAAACAAATCAAGGAACTCGGCGACGAACCGAGCATTCGCATCCTGGAGCAGGCGCTCGAAGACGAACGCGAACACTACCGGACCCTGAGCGGGCTCATCCGCAACCGGCGGCCGATCCAGCATCCCTCGCCCGAACAGGCCAAACAGGCCCTCGACGAACTTCTGGCCGCCAGGCAGGAAGACCGTCCGAGGGCAGCCGGCTGGATCGGGGACGCCATCTACGGAATCAACGACGGCCTCGGAGCGATCTTCGGAATTGTTTCCGGCGTTTCCGGAGCGACCCTGGGCAACAGCAAATTTGTCATCATCGCGGGGATGGTGGGCATGATTGCGAGCGCGCTCTCGATGGGCTCCGGCGCATTTCTCGCCGCAAAAAGTGAGCGGGAGATCTACGAAGCGGAATTCTCCCGCGAACGCGAAGCGGTTGAGAACAATGAAGCCGAAGCGCGGGAAGTTCTTTCGCTCAGCTATCAGATGCGGGGGTTGCCGCCGGAAGAGGCCGACCACTTTGTCGAGCATCTGGCCAAGGACAAAGCCCAGTTCGTTCGCACGCTGGCGCAAGAACGGCTGAACACGACCGAAGACGGGCTCAGAAAGCCGCTGACTTCGGCAATCTCTGGAGCCCTTTCGACGGCCATCGGCGCCACGATTCCGGTTGTTCCATTTTTCTTTCTCAGTGGCTATCCGGCGGTGATCGTTGCCGCGGTCGTTTCCCTGCTGGCCCACTTCGCCGTTGGCGCCGCCAAGTCGCTGATCACGATCCGTTCGTGGTGGGCCAGCGGACTCGAAATGACTTTCGTCGGCGCCGTCGAGGGAGTCGTCACCTATTTCATTGGAATCGCAATTGGAAGAATCTCCGGAGCTGGTATATAAACTACTTTAAGAATCGCTCAGGAAGAAAACCAGACGGCCCCATTCAGAGTATTTTCAGGCAGCCGGGACTACAGTGGCGGCATTGTCTTCCCGCAAACGTCAATGGGAAAAGCTGGATTGGAATGACCACGCGTGAAAACGCATCACCGCGTCTTGCTGGGAGAACGGCGCCGATCGTCGCATTCGCGGTTTTGGAACCGTGGAAGATTTGGCTTCGGCTCGAGAGGCTGCTCCCGCAGGGGCGGCGACCAAAGGACACAATAAAGCAATCATGAACTTGAGGCGCATGCCGCTATTTGTATCGTTCGCCCTGCTCGTCGTCGTAGTGGGCGGATGCCCTTCCCGTCTCGCGGCTCAATCCTCAACGACCGCCGGCTTGAAGGGAACGGTATCGGACTCAGCCGGCGCTGCCGTACCGGCCGCGACCGTCGCGCTCATCAACGATGCAACGAATCAAACGCTTAGAACGACGACGGATATGAACGGCAGCTACGGCTTTTCACTGCTCGCACCCGGCACGTACCGAGTCGAATTTTCAGCGCAAGCCTTCAAGACTTCTCAATTGGCGTCCCTGGCCGTGAACGTCTCTGAGATTCCAGTACTGGACGCCACGTTACAAGCTGGCGCGCCAGCGGAGCAGGTTTCGTGTCAGTGCCGAGTAACCCAGACTGCGACTTCCTCGACAGGCACTTTGATTGACAGCAAGACGCTAACGGGAGTTCCTCTGACTACGCGCAACTCTACGCAAGTGATGTCCATGTCTTCAGGCTCCGCTTCCGACGTGAATAACGCAGGAACCCTGGGAAGGGGTACGCAGACATTTAATGTGAACGGAAATACCACCGTAGGTACGTACACGGTAGACGGCGCTGCGGCGGGCAGTTCAGTACCCAATCCTGACGCCATTTCGGAATTCAAGATCCAGACTTCGCAATATGATGCCGTATACGGCGCCAATGTTCCGAACACTAACCTGATCACCAGGTCTGGGGCGAACGATTTTCATGGCGACCTCTGGGAGTTCGTGCGCAACGACATTTTCAACGCGAATGACTTCTTCTTGAATGCGGGTGGACGGCCTCGTCCGAACCTGAAACAGAATCAATTCGGGGGCACGGTTGGCGGACCAATGAAGAGAAACAAATTGTTCTTCTTCGGGTCCTTCCAGGCAACCCGGCAGGTGAACGGACTGGATCCCACCTCATTGTCCACCCTCATCCTCCCCCCACTGACCAACGACCGTTCAGCGGCAACCATTGGGTCGCAGTTCTGCCCCGCAAATAAGGCTCCTTCCCTGATGTCCAAATATTCGACGTTCGCCGGGGGAACCCAAGTAGTCTGCGATGGCTCGAATATCAATCCGGTGGCTCTTACTTTGCTGCAAATGAAACTGCCAGACGGCACCTATCTGGTCCCCACGCCACAGAGTATTCTCACGAGCGGCCGCAACGCCGGCCTCGGATCCTATTCGATAAGCCTTCCTTCCACATTTCATGAGAACCAATATATCGCCAACGTGGATGCCGCGATTTCCACCAAGCAGAATCTTATCGGGCGAGTATTGATAACTGGCGTTCACCAGGTTCGGTCTCTCAGCGCTCCCTATGGGATCAACCCTGGTCCGCAATTTGTTCCCGGGTCTCCGCACGGTTTCAGACCGAGGGACTACATCGCCAGCCTCAAGCTGACTTCCATCTTGACCAGCAATATCGTGAATGAAGCCTGGGCGGCCTATACCGAAGACGACGCAGTTGGCGATAGCCGGGGAGTCCCGCCGGCCGCATCGGTAGGCGTGACGCCATTAGACCAGTTCTTCCCAGTGCCACCAGAAATTCAGGTGCTCGGGCCGCTGGGAAGTTTTCGATTCTTGGGGAATATGGCGAGCGACACATTGACCAAAACCGTGACGTATCAGTGGGCGGATAATATTTCCTGGTCTCACGGCAAGCATACCACCCGCATGGGAGTATTCGGAGACACGCAATCGAATTTCGAAGACAACACCGGGGCAGCGAAAGGAAAGATTGTCGTTCAGAACTTCGAGGACTTCCTCCTCGGGCAGAGTGCAGCGCAGAACGGAAGTCCCTTGGGCCGCAGCAACATCCAAAGCATTCAAGCCAGCGTGGGTGTGGGACCGCTCGGTGAGCTCCAGATTCAGTACCGGAACTTTTATAGCTCCGCATTTGTTGAGGACGACATCAAAGTGAACTCGCGGTTCACCTTCAATTTAGGTCTGCGATGGGAATATATTGGCCCGTCTCTAGACACCGATGGGACGATTGGCAATGTTTGGCCCTCACTATTGAGCCCGGTTCCCATTCCACCTGCTTCCGGCACGCTCGCCGGATATACTGTCGCCGCCAATTACAACCCTAAACTGATTAATCCCTACACGGGCCAGCCCTTCGGACCGCTCCCTCCGGGCGTTGCTATGCACTCCACGAAGAGTTTTTACCAGAACGGCACCCCGCTTGACACCTTTGCTCCGAGGATTGGTTTTGCGTGGCAACCTGGAGGCCTGCTGAGCCGTGCTTCCATTCGCGGTGGGTATGGTTGGTTCTACCAAGCGGCCCCGTACAGTGGGAACGCTTCGAGTACCCCGCTGTTCGCATTGCCGCCATTCGCTCAGGGGTTTAGCAATACGGACGCGAGCAATGATTTGTCGACGCTGCAGAAACCTTTTCCGACCGCGACGCTGGGCTTCGTCCCACGAACGCCAACCTCTGAACTTTCTGACCGTGTAGCCGGCCCTGTGTACAGAATTCCGAACCTTCAGCAATGGAATGTCAATGCGCAATACAGCCTCTCACCTACTTTTTCGCTGGACCTGGGATATGTCGGCTCGTACGGGAGCCACCTCCTGCTCTCACACGTTTTGAACCAACCCTTCCTGGCCAGTCCGACCGCTCCTGTAAATTGCGGCTACGATGGTATCGCCACCGATTGCATCACCACGAACACGTCCCGAAACGCAAAGCTGCGCGTGCCCACCCTGGGCGAGACGCCGACCGCTTTGGCTGAAAACAATTACATTGGAGTTTCCTGGTACCACAGCATGCAAGCGACGCTCAGAAAACGGGTATCCCATGGCCTGACGTTTCAAGCTGCTTACACTTTCTCCAAAGCCGAGAACGATACGACCGTCTACAACGATCAGAACAATCTTTCCCTCGATTGGGCTCGCGCAACTTTCGATCGCACGCACCGTTTCATCGCCAATTACGATTATCAACTGCCCGCTCCCAGGCAGAGGAACGGTTTCGAGGGCTCAATGCTGACAGGATGGTCGCTCGCTGGAATCATCATCATCCAGAGCGGATTGCCTATGACCCTTACTGATCCCAAGGGAGGAGGAGTGTATGGCGGCGCCGGTCCCTCCACCATTACGCTCTGTCCCGGCGAATCCAATTCGAGTCTGGTGACATCGGGCAGGGATCAAACCAGATTGAGCAATTGGTTTAATGCGGGCCCAACGGTGATCTGTCCCGCACCGGCAGTCGGTCCCGACGGGTCGACTGGATATGGAAATACCGGGCTGAATATCATCACCGGACCGGGACAATTCAACACGGATTTTTCCCTCGGCAAAGTAACGACGGTAGGGGGTATCCGGGAGAATGCGCAACTTGCATTCCGCGTCGAATTTTACAACGCCTTCAATCACCCTCAGTTCGCTAACCCAGGGACGACTTATGGGACGGCAAACTTCGGGGTCATTACCCAGAGTTCGGTCGCTCCGCGGCTCATTCAATTTGGCTTCAAGTACTTATTCTGAACGTCATACGATTTTTCAGATCATGAATCCGGGACCGGCCTTACGGGGAAAAGATCAGGAGCAAGAAAGTGCGAAACCTAAAAATATTGGCAGCGCTGATCGCTACGCTCTTTCCTGCTCTGGCGTTTGGACAGGCGGCTCAGTCCAATCGCCCTCAGAGCAAGCGAGCCTCTTCCGAGCGGGGCAAAGCGCTTTTCTCCGAATACTGCGCCTCCTGCCACGGCGTTTCGGGGAAGGGTGACGGTCCCGCAGCCTCGGCGCTGAAAATTCCTCCAGCGGACCTGACCTCTCTGGCAAAGCGGAACAAAGGACAATTTCCTTCCTTGAGAGTGATGCAGGCGATTAAGGCTGGGCCGAGCGTTTCAGCGCACGGTTCAGAAATTATGCCGGTTTGGGGACCTATTTTCCTGCGGGGAGATGACTCGGAGACCGCGGGCCAGGCGCCTCCCCAAACCCCGGTTGGCGCGGCTGAAGAAAGTGGGCAGCAAGGCCGCCACGGGGCAACAGCGGCCGAAGTGCAATTGCGGATCTACAATCTAACGGAATACATCGGGACCTTGCAGGTGAAATAAGCGGCATTCTGGACTTGCACCCCTGGTGCTGACACTCTCCCCTCATTGAATTCGACCTGTTCCTGGAATAACTTGACTATTCCTCGCCAAATGGGATATGTGGGGAAGATAAAAGGGCTGGTTTCATACCTATCGTCCCAGGTCAGCCCCGATTGATACACATAGATAGTGAGTGGGTATTTCGATCCATTTATTTGCCTCCTCATAAGAAATGAGGCTTTATGAACCGCCCTTTTACCCGGCAAGGAACTGCCGTTCCTCCGCCGCCTTCGATGCCGTTTCCGCTTCGACCCGCCGCGCCGACTCAGACACAGCCTGAATTTGGAAGCTGGTGGGACCACATGATGGTGCGGCTGATTTTTTCGATCGCGTGCATCGCGGCCGGATACCATTTTCATCCGTTCGGTTTGTCAAAGTACGTTGCGGCAGGCGTTGGCCTGGCATTCGCTATTTCCGTTTTCCTGTTTGAGATTCGTCTGCAGCGCGCCAGCCTGCGCCGCCTGATCGGGGCGGCGATCGGCTCGATTCTGGGCATTCTGGGCTCGTATCTGATGGGCCTGGTGCTGGCCCGCACCTCGATCCCGGAGGGCTCGCGGTCCTTCCTGGACGTCGGGCTGCTCCTGGTGATGACGTACATTGGCCTGGTGATTGGAGCGAACAAGGGAGACATGCTCAACCTCGCGGCCCTCGGCGGGTTGTTCGGCAGCGAACGCAGCACGCGGCGGATGCCCAAGGTGCTCGACACCAGCGTCATCATCGACGGCCGCATCGCGGACATTTGCGAGGCCCATTTTCTGGACGGCGTCATGCTGATCCCGCAATTCGTGCTGCGCGAGTTGCAATTCGTGGCCGATTCCGCCGATTCGCTGAAACGCCAGCGAGGCCGCCGCGGCCTCGAAGTGCTGCAACGCATCCAGAAGATGCCGCATCTCGAAGTCGAAATCGCGGACGACGATTTCCCCAACATCGCCGACGTGGACTTGAAACTCATCGAGCTGGCCAAGCGCTACGACGGAAAAATTATTACGAACGATTACAATCTGAACAAGGTCGCCTCGCTCCAGGGCATCGAAATTCTGAACGTCAATCAGCTGGCCAACGCGCTGAAGCCGGTCGTCCTGCCCGGAGAAACGATGCGCGTTTTTATCCTGCGCGAGGGCAAGGAATACAATCAGGGCGTGGCCTATCTCGATGATGGAACCATGGTCGTGGTCGACGGCGCGCGCCGCATGATCAATAAGACCATAGACATCACGGTGACTTCAGTCCATCAAACCACGGCGGGAAAGATGATTTTCGGACGGATCGACGAGCGTACCGAATTGCAGAGCGCGCGCGTTTCGCAGCCCCATGCCGTCAACGACGTGCCACGCCAGGTCGAGAATGGCGGCCGTCACAGCGAAACTGTGCCCAGCGGCGAGCGTCTGCCTCGCCCCGTAGTTCCAGACCCTACCCGCGAGACGGAATGAGTTTCGATGGCGACGCCCATGTCATGCGGGCGCTTATGTGCGAAGCAGTAGGACAGCCATTCTTGGCTGTCCGCTTTAGCCCTATCGAGCCTGTGCGGGACAGCCAAGAGTGGCTGTCCTAAAAAACAATTTTTCCCACCATCCGCGAGGCTCATTACTTGCCTGGCGAATCTGTCTGCGCTACCCTCGCAGTTTCGAAAATTCCATTTGTGCCGGTGCAGGAAAGGATCGTTGAATCGTGACTCCTTCTAAAAAACTTTCAGATCGCCGCGCTTTTTTGAGCTTCCTGGCGGCCAGTCCCGTTCTGGCGTACGCCGGCTTTTCTTCTCGCTGGATCGAAGAGGTTCTGGCGGCGCCCGTGCCTCAGCAGAATGAAGTCGTCATCAAATCGGTGAAGGAAGCGCTGAACGTTTTTGATTTTGACGCCGCCGCGCGCGTAAAACTCACGCCCGCTCATTACGAGTTCATCACGGACGGCTCCTTCAATAACGAAACGCTGCGCGCCAATCGCGATGGATTTTTGAAATACGAAGTCCGCCTGCGCCGCCTCACCGGCATCACCAAAGTCGATCAATCCGTCAAGATTTTCGGCAAGGCCTGGGAATCGCCGATCTTCTTCGCTCCTGTCGGAAGAATGAACGCCTACTATCCCGACGGCGCCGTCGTCGTGGCACAGGCGGCCAAAGCGACGCGCACGCTGCAAGTGCTGGCGGGATCGGCTGCGGTCATCATTGATCCCCGTGGGGTTGAAAGAGTGGTCGAGGCGCGCGGCGAGCCGATGTGGATCGCGGGACTCGGAAGCAGCATGGACGAAAAAATGCTCCGCCGCTTCGAGGCGACCGGTTGCCCCGTGCTGGTCTGGACCATCGACGACGGCGGAGCCAACACGATCGGCGCAAAATCGGTGCAACGCGTTGGCGTCCGCGACCTCGACCGCGAAGCCGACGATCGCTGCGTTGGCTGCCATGCCAACCTTCCCAAAATCACGCGGATCACGAAGGACACGCCCATGGACGTGCTCGGCGCGATTGGAGCTCTCCAGGGTGAGACCAGCGTGAAGCTCAACTGGGACGATGTGAAGCGTGTCCGCGATATGACGAAAATGAAAATCATCCTCAAGGGCGTCGTGGCGGGCGAGGACGCGGCGCTGGCCGTGAAGCACGGTGTCGACGGCATCATCGTTTCCAATCACGGCGGCCACGAAGACGCAAGCGCCCGCGGAACGATTGAATGCCTGCCGGAAGTTTTGTCGGGCGCCGCGGGAAAAATTCCGGTGCTCATCGACAGCGGATTCCGCGGCGGCGCGGACGCCTTCAAAGCGCTGGCGCTCGGCGCCACCGCCGTTGGGATCGGGCGTCCGCATATTTGGGCGCTTTCTTCGTTCGGGCAGGAAGGCGTCGAAACGGTGGTCGCAATTTTGCGCCGCGAATTGCAAGCCATCATGGCGCAGACGGGCGCGGCTTCAATCGCGCAGATTCGGCGCGACTCGCTCGTTCCGCGCGGTTGAGTAGCACAGCCACTCTTGTCTGTGAGCCTTTGTTGAGTTCCGCAAAAACCGCACAGCCAAGATTGGCTGTGCTACTCGATCCGCGAACAATTTGCGAATGGGTTTTGCAGAGGAGCGTAAGAGCATGACCAAGAATGATCCCAAAAATGCGGCCCTGCCGCGCAGAGGATTTATTCAAAAGGCCGCCGCGGGCCTCGGCGCCGCTGCCCTCGGCAGCATTGGCGCGAAAGAGACGCATGCCGCGAAGCTCGAAAGGCATTGGGACCTCGCCGCCGACGTCGTCGTGGTCGGTTCCGGCGCCGCCGGACTTCCGGCCTCAATTTCCGCCGCCGAGCAGGGAGCCTCCGTCATTGTGGTCGAGCAGAACTACGACATTGGCGGGCATGGAATCGAGAGCGGTGGCAACATTGCTCTCGGCGGTGGCACGAGCCTGCAAAAAAAATACGGCATTGAAGATTCACCCGACCGCATGTTCGAGGATCTCGTCAACTGGCACGATTACCGCTTCAGCGACAGGGAAATTGTGCGCGCGTTCTGCGACGAAAGTGTGGCGACTTTTGATTTTTTGCTGGCGCACGGCGTTCAATTCCCCGATCGATCTCCCGGCGGAGCCGACGGCGGCCCGCAAAACGTGAAGCGCGCGCAAACCGTGACCTGGACGGGAGAGGTGAGCGCGTATTCTCCGACCGGAGGGAACGGCACCGCGCTCATTCGTCCGCTCGAAGCGAGCGCAAAAAAGCTCGGAGTGCAAATACTTTTGCGGCACAGCATGACGGGCCTTGTAAGGGAGGAGCAATTCTCGGGCAGAGTTCTCGGAATCACCGCGACGCACGAAGGCAAGACGTTGAACATTCAGGGAAAAAGGGGCGTAGTCCTCAGCACGGGCGGGCACACCAGCAACGTGAACTTCCGCAGAATGTTCGATCCGCGCCTCACCGAGGAATATCAAGTGGTCGGAGAGCCCTATTCGCGGCAATCGGGCGATGGAGAAATTGCAGCGATGCAGGTTGGCGCGTCACTCTGGGGAGCGGCGTGCCAAACGGTCGAGACGCAAGCGCGCTCGCACATTTTTGAGAAGCCATACGTGATCGGCAATCAATACGGCTACCCGCAGGGCGGTGGAAAACGGAATGAGAACATAAGAAACAGTCCCGTCAAGGGCATCGCACGCGCCATCGGCTTGCAGGTGGCGGACTATCAGAATCTCATCCAGGTCAATCAAGTGGGCCGGCGATTTGTGAATGAGTTTGCGACGGGATTTGACTGGTGGAATCCGTGCCTGGAAATGAACGGCGCGAAAGGCGAAGGAGGCGGTCCGATCTGGGCCATCTTTGACGCGGACGGGGCGAAGCGGGAGGGCTGGACTTTAGCGCCGCCTTTCGTGGATCCCGACGGCTGGTTTTTTACCGCAAACACGCTGCGTGAACTCGCCGGCAAAATTGTCAGCAAATACCAGAAGGAGCCCATGCCCGCCGCCGCTCTTGAGGCAACGGTCGCCCGGTACAATTCTTTCGTGGACAAGGGAAGAGACGAAGACTTCGGAAAGCCCGTACCGATGCACAAGATTCAAACGGCGCCGTTTTATGCCGCGTGGTCCACGCCATGCATTCACGATTGTCTTTCCGGCTTGCGCATCAATGCGAAGGCTCAGGTTATCGATTTGTGGGGGAAGGCCGTTCCAGGTCTCTACTGCGCAGGAGAAACGTCGGGCGGATTTAACCAGCATGGCCTGGCGAAATCCCTAACCTTCGGACGCATCGCGGGCCGCGAAGCGTCGAAATCCGCAACGCATTCGTAGGATAGGCTTCACAGGCTGTCCTACTTTGCCTGCTGCTGCCAATTCTTGACCGGCAATTCCGGAATGGCCGCGCCATCTTTCCGCGGGTCGGACGCTCCGTAATTCACGCCGGTTGCATAATCGCGCATCACAGCCTGCCCGCCGCCGAACGCATCCGAAAAACCGTTGTGCATCGAGAGTTTGTGGCCCTTGGCTTCTAGTTCGGCCTTTACATTGCCGGGCACGCGATTTTCGAGCAGCACGTCGCATCCTGTAAAAGTGGGCTTCGTGAATCGCGTCGTCTCGAGAGCCGCCTGAATGTTCTGGTTGAAATCCACGACGTGCGAGACGAATTGCGCGTGCGCCTGCGCCTGGTTCCATCCGGCCATGATGCCGAACGCGATCCGGATCTGGTCCTTCTCCATGAACGCCGGAATAATCGTGTGCAGCGGCCGCTTATGTCCCGCAATCGCATTTGGCGACGCGGGATCGAGGCTGAAGAGCGCCCCGCGATCGTGCAGAACAAATCCGGTGCCGTCGGCGACGAGTCCCGAGCCGAATTCCGCATAGTTGGATTCGATGAACGAAACCATGTTGCCTTCGCGATCCACAACGCTCAGATAAATCGTATCGCCCCCGCTGGGAACGGGCGTGCCCGGCCCCGCCTCGCAGTTCGCGTGGTCCATGTCGATCAACTTGGCGCGCTCGGCGGCGTACGGTTTGGAAAGCATTCCACTCACCGGAGGCTTCGAAGCTTTGGGGTCGCCGATGTAGCGGAGCAAATCGGCGTAGGCCAGTTTCTTCGCTTCGATCTGAACGTGCAAGGCGCGCGTTGAATTGAGCCCGTACGAGTGCAGGTCAAACTGCTCCATGAGATTGAGCATTTCAAGCGCGGCGATGCCTTGCGAGTTGGGCGGCATCTCGTAGACCGTCCAGCCTCGGTACGTCGTCGAGATCGGCTCGACCCACTCGCTCGAGTAATCGAAGAAATCTTTCGCCGTGAGCGCGCCGCCGTGCCGCGCCGATAGCGCCAGAATGCGCTTGGTAATTTCTCCGCGATAGAAAGCGTCGCGCCCGCCCTGGGAAATTTGTTGCAGCGACCAGGCGAGATCGGGATTGCGAAAGACCTCGCCCATGCGCGGCGCGCGGTCGGAAATCAGAAATGTGTGTGCCGCGGCCTCGTTGTCGCGCAGCAGATCGACATTCGACGCGAAATGCAGCGCAATCCACTCCGTCACGGGAAAACCGTCCTGCGCGATTTGAATCGCCGGGGCCAGCACTTCATTCAATTTCTTCTTGCCGAACCGGTCGAGAAGCTTCTGCCATCCATCGACGGCGCCGGGAACGGTGACGGGCTCGATCCCGCGCCCCGGCATTTCGCGCAAGCCCTTCTCGCGCAGCCGCTCGACCGACTGCGCGGCGGGCGCCCAGCCGCTGGCGTTCAAGCCGTAATATTTTCCGCTCTTCGCGTCATACACAATCGCGAACAAATCTCCGCCGATGCCGTTCCACATCGGCGCCACCACGGTCATGACGGCGTGCGCCGCAATCGCCGCATCCACCGCGTTGCCGCCGCGCTCCAGAATCGCGGCGCCCGCTTGCGATGCCAGCGGAGATTCCGAGGCCACAATCCCGGTCTGCGAGATCACCATCGAGCGTCCCTGACCGCGATCTTGCGCCATGGCGTTCTCCCGATTCATCCCAAATGCGAGAAAACCCGCAATCAGAACCAACATGAAATGTATTTGGTGTCTTCGCATTGGCGAATGGTGTCTAGGCAAGTTCAAATGTAAATGTATTTGTAGCGCCCGCCTTCAGGCGGGCACTCTAGCTTCAAGCACATGCTCGCCTGAAGGCGAGCGCTACAGAGTCTGGTCCTGAATTGTCAGACAGGGCCTGAAGGCTTCAAAATATTTTTCCGCAACAGACTACGAAGCCGGCACAACCATCGCCAGCAGCCTCTTAGGCCCTTCGCCGACTTTCACGGTCGCGGCCACTTGCTGCGTTTTCGTGTCGATGATGGACGTGCTGTTGCTGCCGCTATTGCTCACCGTCGCATACTTGCCGTCGGGAGAAAACGCGATCCAGTTCGGGCACATGCCCGTGGATATTTCCTTGGAAAACTTTTTCGTGGCGATGTCATAGACGTAGACGCCGCCGTCGGAAAGGCTCGTGACCCACAGTTCTTTTCCATTGGGCGTAAGCGCCAGCCCGTGCGTCTCCGTGTGGGGCTCCAGCTCGCAATCCGCGGGCGGCGCGGGCGGCAGGTCCACGCGCGCGATCTCCTTCTTGTCGGGAATGTTCACGATCTCGAAGCCGTGAAAATCGGAGAGCGCGACGTACAATGTTTTTTCATCCTTGGACACGGCGTAAGGCCGCGGAATCCCGCCGACCGGAATCTTGTCCGTGTATTCCATTTTCTTGAGGTCGATGCGGTTGATCTGGTTTTCGCCCATGGAAGAAATGTACAGGACGTCGTTGCGTCCCGTGTTGTAGGCGTTGTGCGGCTTCTTCACCGGCAATTCCTTGACGACTTTCCCCATCGGAATGTCGACAATGACGACGGTGTCCCCGCTGCGATTCGGCACGGCCACGTAGTGCCCGTCGGGCGTCGAGGCGCACTGGTTCGGCACGCCAGGCAGGGGAATCGTCGCGGTCACTTCGTTGGTCGCCGTGTCGATCACCTTGAGAGTTCTCTCCGATTCAATCGTGGTGAAGAGTTTCTGTCCGTCCGCCTGAGCGCACACGCCATGCACGCGCTTCCCGACTTTGATCGTCCCGATCGGTTTGAGGGTGCCGAGGTCGATCATGGTAATGTCATCGCCCAGGCTGTTCGTAACGTAAGCCTTCATGGTCCCCGTTTTTGCCGGAACCACTCTGCTCAGTCCAAACGCCGACAACGCCAGAACCGCCATCACCAGCCATCGTGTGCGTGCGTTCATCGCGTGTCTCCAGTTCTCTCTCTATCAAGGTTGCGGGTGAGCCGATTATACTGCCAAATTGCGCGACTTTCCTAGCGTCCCTTGCGGATGGTAGCGTCCTGGACTTAGAGGAATATGATGAAGACGGGTCTGGATTTGTAAGGTAGCTGGATTTGCCGGATAGGAGGTCGGGCCTTCAGGCCCGACGATCTGCGCCGCCTAGAAAGGGCTTTTAAGCCCTGAAGCTTCAGGGGCTGAAGCCCCCGATCGCACGACCCAGAATGTCGGAGCTGAAGCTCCGACCTCCTGAAGATCAAGATCATTTGAAAGATTTGCGGATAACTCATGGACCTTCACGATTGGAACAAACGCTACCGCCTGCGCGAACGCCCCGCGGAAGATTTGGACGCTGCGCCCACGCCTCTCCTCGTGGAAACCGCGTCAGCGCTGGCGCCCGGCAAGGCGCCCCGCAAAGCTTTGGACCTCGCCTGCGGCGCGGGCCGGAATGCACTCTGGCTTGCGGAACACGGCTGGGAAGTCACGGCTGTAGACGGCGCGGCTGCGGCCATCGAAATTCTGCGGACCCGCGCGAAGGGGCGCGGCCTGAAGATCAACGCAGTCGTCGCCGATCTCGAAAAAGGCGAATTCGAGATCGAACCTTCCCGCTGGGACCTCGTCGCGATGTGCTACTACCTGCAGAGAAATCTTTTCGAACCGGCCAAGCGCGGCGTCGCCCCCAGCGGCCTCCTGATTTCCATCGTCCACATGACCGAGCCCGGCGAAGAAGACGGCCCGCACCGTTTGCGTCCCGGCCAGCTGGAGAAATATTTCGCAGGCTGGGAAATCCTTTACCGCCACGAAGGAAAAGCAACCGACCCGGCCCACCACCGCGCCGTCGCCGAAATTGTCGCCCGCCGCCCGCTTCGCTCGTAGTCGAGAGACGTGATTCGGCGACTGCTTCTTCGTGCAAACTGTCCGCTAACGTCCAACTAAGCTCAGGAGAGGACAGTTTCATTCCGTGCGGGAGGAGCAGGATTCAGGTCGATTTAACGGTCAATCTCCCTTTTGACGTGTAAGGTCCCAAAAACTTCGGCCCGTTGAAGTGAATCATGTGATCGGGATTGTCCGCGATCCAGACCTCGGTTTCCCAGGCAATATCCGCAGCGTACCTGCGAAACTCTGGAATGGCCAAAAAAGCCGTGATGTACACGCGATCTGCCTTGCAGCGCTTGAGCATCTTTTCGAGTTCTTGATGACGTTTCGGGGAAACCGGACCGTGAGATGTGACGGCCTCGATTAGGTATAGCCAATTCTTCTTCCGCATGTAGAGCACAACATCAGGAAGCTTGTCATGCTCAGTAATCGGCACGCCAATCTTCTTCAACTCTCTTTCGACATATACGATATGCTTTCGCGCTGTGTCTCCAACGTACAAGACAATCGCGCCCGGCGCGAACCGTGGACCCATCTGCTCCACAATCGCAACTTGTAAATTATTGTGCTGTCCCGGCGAGAGGTGAACGACTGAGCCATCCGGCAGCGTGAGAGGCACCCGCAGGCTCGCCCGGGATTGGCGATACGCATTCTGCAAGGA
>Ga0116219_10001669_pt1 | contig 20053 bp, 15 predicted proteins | sample Sb_taG_4_FD_91019 | JGI IMG/M metagenome (GOLD analysis project Ga0116219, IMG submission 91019) | Peat soil microbial communities from Weissenstadt, Germany - Sb_50d_6_BS metaG | ecosystem: Environmental > Terrestrial > Soil > Wetlands > Peat | place: Germany: Weissenstadt | collected 2010-09-21
GAGGGCTCAGCCCATGCGGCCGCGGGAGACGCGTTCGATCTCGGCGCGGACCAGGCGCTCCACCATGCCGGGCAGATTGTCGTCGAGCCAGGCTTTGAGCATCGGGCGCAGCATTTCACGCACCAGATCCTCGAGCGTGCGGGCGTTCTGCACCAGCACGGTCTGGGCAAGCGTGTTGAAGGCGGAATCGACCGCCGCGCTGGTCACGTTTGACAGCAGCTGGTAGCTGCGCTCCTCGGCGCGAGGCGGCGGCTCGGGCATTGGCGGAGCCGGCATTTGCGCCGCCGGCTTTTCCTCTTCGTAGCTGACGTCGAAACTGCCGTCGATGGTGCGGAACTGCGGCGCTGGCTTTGGCGCCGGCTGCGGCGCCGCCATCTGTTCGGTGAGATCGAGGATATCGGCGGCTTGATCCTCCAAGTCCGCCGTCGGCTCAGGCTCAGCCGCCACGGCTTCGTCGAGGCTCGGCTCGGGCGGCGTCACCCGCGGTGGCGCCGCAGCCGGCGGCGGCGGTGCGGGCCGGGCGGCCGGGGCCGGCGCCACGGCTTGCGGCGGCGGCTCCGCCGGGCGCGGCGCGGTTTTGTTGGCGTCGTCGTCGGCGATGATTCGGCGTATGGAGGCGAGAATTTCCTCCATCGACGGTTCCTGCGATTTCGCCGGTTGCGTCATGCGCGCATCCTCGCCCGTTCGCTAAAATCCCCACACACCGACCGCCGCAAGGCCGTTTCCTTTGGCCGGCGCGGCGGCGGCGAATCATCGGCGGCAAGTATGAAACGCCACGAACGATTATGTCATGCCAAGAATCGAAGGCAAACAACGATTTGTGGGTTGTGCGCAACGGCTTCGCGAATCGCGCGGCAACCGCGCCAAACGCCGCAATCCAGGTCCTGATCCGATTCAATAGAATCGGATCAGGACCTGGATTTTCCATTTGAGCATGAACTTGTCCGAAAACCGGTTTCCACTTTTCGGGATCACGCTCTAGCGGCCGTCGGGGATACGGACGCCGATCCAGGCATCGCGCACTTGTTGATAATGCACCTGCGGATCGTAGATCGTCACGTTCAGCCCGAGCCGCGGCATCGACAGCCCGCCGACAGCCGCCAGCAAGGTGTATGACGCCACCACGCGATCGTGCTGGGCGGTGACCAGCGCGACGCGGGCGTTGACCAGCTCCTGCTGGGCGTTGAGCACGTCGAGCGTTGTGCGCTGGCCGACGCGGGCTTCTTCGCGCACGCCGTTGAGCGCGATCTCGGCGGCGTTGACCTGGGCCGTCGTCGACTCGATTTCGGCCTTGGCGGCATCGAGCTGGCCCCAGCTCTGCACCACCGTGGCGCGGGCCTGGTCGCGGTTGACGTCGAGATTGAGGCGTTGCTGGCCGAGCGTCTCCTTCGACTGCCGGATGGTGGAGAACTCGCCGCCGCCCTGATACAGCGGCACCGTCAGCGTGCCGATGATCGACGCCAATGTCTGCCTGTTGATGGCGGCGGTCGGATCGTAGTTTTTCGACGCCGTCGCCGCCACCGCAAGATTGGGATAGAGCGCGCCTTCGCTGACTTTGACGGCGAGCTCGGCGACGTCGACGCCGTACATCGCCGCCAACACCGTGGGGCTGAGCTGCTCGCCATCGGCGATCGCCCGCGGCAGCGTGTTCGGCGAGAACCGGTCGACCGGGCTGCCCGGCGCGAGCTTGCCCGGATCGACGCCGATGACGCGCCGGTAGTTCGCCTCCGAGGTGATTTCATTCGACTGCGCGTTGAGCAGCTGGGAGCGTCCGGCGGCGAGCCGCGATTCCGCCTGCGCGACGTCGGTGCGGGTGACCTCGCCGACATTGAAGCGGTCGCGGGTCTGCTTCAGCTGCTCGGTGAGCACTTCGACGTTGCGCCGGTTCAGCTCGAGGATGGCCTGGTCGCGCAGCAAATTCATATAGGCGGTCGCGGAGTCGAGCAGCACCTGCTGCTCGGTGACGCGCAAGGTCTCGCGCGCGCCCATGACCGTGCTCTCGGCCTGGCGGACCTTGTTGGCGGTCTGATTGCCGTTGTACAGCGTCTGCGACGCGGTCGCGGCAACGCCCCGCTGCTGATAGGGCTCGGCGAAATTGGTGTAGGACACGGTGTTCGGAAACACCGACTGAACGACCGTATGCGCCAGCGTGCTCGAATAGTCGTAGCCGCCGTTGGCGGTCACGCTTAGCTTCGGGCGATAGCCGGACAGCGCTTGCGGCACGTTCTCGTCGGTGGCGCGCAACGACGCGCGCTGCGCGTTGAGCGACGGATTGTTCTGATAGGCCTGCACCAGGGCCCATTCGAGCGTGTCGGCGGCCGCGCCGGCGCAGCTCGCGCCGAGCACCGCACCTGCCAGAGCGAGGCTTGCTATGGGCCGACGAAACTGCGCCCGCAGTCCTCTGCCACTCATGTCCCGCACAACGCTCCCCGTGCCACCCTTGCCGGCTCAGTCCGACAGATTCTCCGCCCGGACAACGGCCGACGTCCCCGCCGCCGACATGGCAGACGGAGCCGAACACGGAACACTATGCGGCTGCATTGCAAGGGAAAACCCCTGCAAGGGGGACAACTTACAGAATTCTGGGCATTGGCACATAAGCGCCACAGGTGACGGCCCGACCCATGGCCTGCCGACAATCCCAACGGTGTAAATCGGCCGATCCAGTGCCGCGAACAGGCCTGTTTTCCGCCAGCGCCTTAAAAGACGAATGCCAGCGGCGCGACAAAGCCCGGCAGCACCGGCGCCGCCGCATCGAACACCGGGCGGCCGACCAATTGGCCCTCGATCTGGCGGTAGATCATGGCTTTCCCTGTCGGCCCGCGGCCGAAAATGCAGGCGAGCCGGCCGTCCGGCTTCAACTGGCGGCCAAGAGTCTCGGGGACGATCTCGGTCGCGCCGTTGAGCAGAATCACATCGTAGGGCGACGCCGCCGGCCAGCCGGCCGTCAATGCTGCCGTCACCACCGCCACCTGCCTACCATCGGTCGCAGCGAGCGCTGCTTTCGCCTGCCGGGCCAAAACCTCGTCCTGTTCCAGCGCCACCACCGAGCCGGCGAGCCGCGCCAGGACCGCCGACGAATAGCCGGTGCCGCAACCGACATCGAGCACATGATCGCCGCCGCGCACCCGCGCCGCCTGGATCAGCTTGGCCAGCACCATCGGCTTGAGCAGCACGCGGCCGTCGCCGATGGCAATGTCGCCGTCGCGGTAAGCCTGCTCGGCGAGCGCCGGCGGCACGAAGCGCTCGCGCGGCACCGCCGCCATGGCGGCGATCAGATCGAGGTCGGTGACGTCGGCGGTGCGGACCTGCCCGTCGACCATCATCCGGCGCGCGGTAGCCGTGTCGAACATGATTTCGGTTCCCATATTCGCAGGCCGCCGTTGTGCGGCAGCGCCTGGCAAAACGCAAGGTTTGGCTGCGACAATGGCGCCGCGGCGGCGTTAAGCCTTAAACGCGACTTTCCTCTGTATCGTTGCCGGCGGAGGGGCATTCCTCTATAGAGCGAGAATTACGGGGACCGGTTGCAACCACGCCGGCGACCCCGACGGCCACGTGGCGGAGTGGTTACGCAACGGTCTGCAAAACCGTGTACCCCGGTTCAATTCCGGGCGTGGCCTCCAACCTTCGCTGGCGCAGCGAGCGAAGGCGGGCCTTGGCGGACCGCCGCGAGCTGCGGCGCGGCAGGCCGGCCCAGGCAAAACCAAGGCAAACGCATCGGGATTACCGCCGCTTTGTTGCTTTCAAAGCTCGCCCGGCTTTGTTATACGCGTTGCGCGCACGCGAGGTGCTGTTCCCCGGTAGCTCAGCGGTAGAGCAACCGGCTGTTAACCGGTTGGTCGCTGGTTCGAATCCGGCCCGGGGAGCCAACAAAATCAATAACTTAGGACCGCCCTTTCACTGCCATGATGTCCTTTGGGTACGCCCGGGGTACGGATGTACCCGAGCAACGTGCTGCGGGCTCGCGCCAGAGAAGAAACTTGATGCCGGCGTTTTCGTCTTCCGCCGTTCTGTTCGGCGCAGTTATAGCGTGGCTGACAGGTGTGGCTGCTGCCGCGGCTCAAGATGCCGCTGCTGATTTTCCCAAAATGCCCGTCCACATCGTTGTTCCGTTCGCGGCCGCAGGCGCGACCGACATCGGTGCGCGCATTGTCGGACAAAAGCTTTCCGAGGAATGGGGTGAACCGGTCATCATCGAGAACAAGCCGGGCGCGACCGGCGCGATCGCGGCCGAATATGTCGCCAAAGCCAATCCGGATGGCTATACGCTGTTGATGGGCACCGGCTCGGTAAATTCGGTTTTTCCCGCGGTCAAAAAGGATTTGCCGTTCGACACGCTGCGGGATTTCGTAGCGGTATCGAATTTCTTTCTTTCGTCGAACATCCTCGTCGTCCACCCTTCAGTACCGGCGCATAGTGTCGCTGAGTTCATCGCGCTTTTGAAAGCCAAGCCAAACGAATACAGCTTTGCCAGCTCCGGCGTTGGCAGCAGCATCCATCTTTCCGGGGAACTCTTCAAACAGATGGCGGGCGTCGAAATGGTGCACGTTCCCTACCGCGGTAGCAGCCCAGCGGTCGCTGACCTCCTGGCGGGCCGCGTCCAGCTCATGTTCGACAATTTGGCGAGTTCCTGGCCGTACGTGAAGACCGGGCAGCTTCGCGCGCTCGGCGTCACGAGCCTCGAGCGCGATCCGCTCGCGCCCGGGGTTCCGGCCATCGCTGAGACGCTTCCGGGTTTCGACGCCACGTCATGGGCCGGCTTGCTCGCGCCGGCCAAGACGCCACGCGCAATCGTGGAGAAGATTTCAGCCGCCGTTCAGCGTGCAATCCATCTGCCCGATGTGTCTGACAAATTTAGAGATATGGGCGCGTTGCCGGTCGGCGATACGCCCGAACATTTCGGCCAATTTCTGCGGGCCGACACCGAGAAATGGCGCGCGGTCGTCGAAAAGGCAGGAGTGAAGAGCGAGGAATAAGGCGCTCAAGCCGGCTCGGTGGTTACGCTGAAACCATAGATTTCCCGCGCAGCCTCCGGGGTGACGTAGCCGCGCATCACATCGGTGCGGACTCGATCGCGGTCGCGGCGTTTGGGATCGCCGTAGCCGCCGCCGCCGCCGGAGTGGATGCGCACGCGATCGCCGGCATTCAACATCACGACTTCCTTCAGTGCGACTTGCGTCGTGCCGTCAGTTCGTTCGATCAGCGCGTGCCCCGGCTGTCCGGCGCCGCCGCCATTCACTCCCCAGGCCGGATCGACCGTGCGCTCGATGCGTGTGGAGATGCGGCACGGCTCAAGCATCAGGTAGCGGCGCTCGAGCCCAAGTCCGCCGCGAAACTCGCCGGGCCCGCCGGAGTCGGCGCGCAGACTGAAGCTCTCGATCATGAACGGATAGGTCGCCTCCTGCAGCTCGACTGGAATGAGCCGAGTATCGCCGTGACACATCGTGCGGAACGGTCCCGGGCCGTCCATATCGTAAAGCGCCCCCCAGCCGCCGAAGCCGCTGTCGTAGCATTGCCAGAACGCGCCGGTGTCCGGACGTCGCCCCGCATAGGCGAGAGTCGAGAATGTGCCGTAGTGCGCCGCTGCCGCGCGTTCGGGAAGCGCCGGTCCGAGCGCGCGGATCACCAGATCGATCAAGAGCGGCAACGCCGAATTATAAGCGCCCATCGGCGCCGTCGGTGTGGCACTCACGATGGTTCCTTCGGGAAGGATCAGCTTGAGCGGGCGGAACGTGCCTTCGTTGGCGTCGCCCTCGGGTAGCAGCAAATAGCGGAAGGCTAATCGCGCCACCGTCGAGCCGCCGCCGCTGCGGCCGGCGTTCATCGGCGCTTTGACTTCGGCCGGAAGCTCCGACAGGTCGATAGTCATTTCGTCGCGCGCAACGACAACCGTTACTTTGCAAGGAAGCGACACCGAGTTGAGCCCGTCATTGTCGAGCGCGGCTTGCGCGGTATAAATGCCGTCGGGGATTGCCGCGATCGCGGCGCGGGACACCGCCTCGGACTGGTCCCAGAACGCCTCGAGCGCGCCAAGAAAGGTCTCAATACCGAAGCGGCCGATCAGCTCCGCCACGCCGTCGCGGCCGAGCAGGCAGCCGCCGATCTGCGAATTGATGTCCCCCATCATCTCGACCGGGAAGCGCGTGTTATGCTCGATCATCCGGTATATTTCGCGCACCGGTTCGCCGCGCGAAAGAAGCTTCACGGTGCGGAACTGGATCCCCTCCTGAAAGATGTCGGTGGCGAATTTGGAGATTGACCCGACGTCGCGACCGCCGACGTCGATCCAGTGCATCACCACCACCATGTATCCCATGACCTGCGCCCGCTGCGGGGCGTAGATCGGCGTGTACATGGTGACGTTGTTGAGGTGCTGGCCGATGGTGCCGGCATAATTGGTGAAGATAACGTCGCCCTCCTGCAGCCTATCGCTGCCATAGAGAGCGAGACCATCCTGGACCGCAGCACGCATCACATCGGCAACGAAAACCGGCATACCGGCGGTGCATTGGCAGATCAGATCGCCGCTCGCATCGACAATGCCGACCGCGTAGTCCTTGTATTCGTAGATGTAAGGGCTGAACGCGGTGCGCGTGATGTTGACATCGACCTCGTCGGAAATGGCGACAAGGCGCCGCCGAATGACCTCGACGGTGACCGGATCAATCGGTGCGGCAACCGCAGCCGCCGCGTCGGTCGCGTCAATTGTGGCAGTCAATATCGATCTCCCCGAGGCTGCCGATGGTAAAAGAGTCGCTGGGACCGATCAGCGTGCTCGATCCATACTCGACGATCAGCGCTGGGCCAACCGCGGAGAATCCCGCGCGGAGAGAATAGCGATCATAAACATCGGTCGGCAGAAAGCGATCTTCTTCCAGGAAAAAGACCGGGCGGGTTTCCGATCGTGGCGGCTTGGCGGCACCCTCGGTCCGGGTAAGGTGGGCGATCTCCGGCTGCTTCATGCGCAACGTGGCCAGTGAGTGCAGCACGACGATCTCGGCTTCGGCGGCCTCGTTGGCATGGCCGTAGCGGCGCAAATACTCCCGATCGAACCGCTCACGAAGGAGCGCGGCGTCGTCGCGTTCCGCCAGCGGAATCTTGATTGAATGGTGCTGGCCTTTATAGCGCATCTCGACTTCCCGTTCGATCGTAATCGCCCCGTCGCCGAATTCGCGTCGCAACGCGTCTCGACCGTCCGCTTCGAGTTCCGTCAATACGGTAAAAACCCTGGCGAGATTTTCCGGTTTGAGTTGCACAATGACGGTGCGCGCCGAGTCGATCCTTGGATCGGCGAGCAGCATGCCGAGGGCCGAAAAGTTGCCGGGCTCGGGCGGAACGATGACACGCGGTATTTTCAGGGCCCGGGCAAGCTCGATGCCATGCAGCGGGCCGCCGCCGCCGTAGCAAAACAGCGCGAAATCGCGCGGATCGTAGCCCCGGGCAATCGACACTTTCTTGATGATCGAGGACATGATCAAGTTGGCAATCGTGAGAACGCCCTTGGCGGCAAGGATCGCTGCATCCTTACCGCTGTAGCCGAGCGGCTCGGCAATCCGCCGCGCCAAGGCGTCGCGGGCCAAGTCGGTAATGATCTGCATCTCGCCGCCGAGAAAGTTTTTCGGATCGAGCCGCGCCAGCAAGAGATTGGCGTCAGTCACAGTCGGATCGGCGCCGCCGCGCGCATAACAAGCCGGGCCCGGCATCGAGCCGGCGCTGCGCGGACCGACGTTGAGGCGATGCTGGGCGTCGAGCCAAGCGATCGAGCCCCCGCCAACCCCGACCTCAAGGATGTCGATGACGTTGCCGCGAATGGGAAAACCGTTATCGGGCCCGCCGATATGGTAGATCGATTCCACCGCGTAGCGGCCGCGCTCGACCAGTGCGCATTTCGACGTGGTGCCGCCCATGTCGAAGGCGACGAGATTGTCGATGCCGAGGATTTGACCGTAGCGCGAGGCTCCGATGCAACCGCCGACCGGTCCGGATTCGACGAGCGTGATCGGCTCCCGGCAGCCGCGCTCGGCAGAAATGACTCCGCCATGCGATCCCATCAGCAGCAACGAACCTTTGAAACCGCCGCTGCGCAGGCCATCGTCGAATTCGGCCACGTATTTGCTGACTTGCGGCCCGACATAAGCGTTGGCGGCGGCCGTGGCGGTGCGCTCGAACTCGTGCCATTCGCGGGTCAGCTCCGTGCCGGTGGTAACGAACACGTCCGGTAACAGGCGCCGCAGCTCCGCCGCCGCCAGTTTCTCATGGTCAGGCGTGAGATAGGAATTCAAAAAGCTGATGGCGAGCGACTCGATCTCGAGCGATCGCAGCGATTCCGCCAGTGGTGCGAGGTCTCCGATCGCGAGCGGCGTGCGCACCCTCCCCGTTCCCTCGACGCGCTCCTCGACCTCGAAGCGCAGCTCGCGCGGGACCAGCGGCGGCTCACGATGAAAACGCAGGTTGAAGGGCTGCGTGCGGTTGCCGCGGCCGATCTCCAGCACGTCGCGGAAACCTTTGGTGGTAATCAGCGCGGTCTTGGCCCCGACGCGCTGCAGTAGCGCGTTGATGACGAGCGTCGTGCCGTGCTTGACGAAGATCGCATCCCGCGCCTCGAGTGAGGCCTTACGAATGCAATCGAAGACCGCGTCGCCCAACCGGCCGTAAGTGGTCGGACTCTTGGTGTAAGCGACCGCTCCGGTCTCGGCGTCGCACGCTACCAGATCGGTGAAAGTGCCACCGATATCGATGGCAATAACATAGGGCAAATGAAGTCCTTCCTGGTTAATCCTGATGCCTGCAGATTTATTGGTCTGCGGCGAAACAACAATCAATGCCTGGCGCATGACGCAGACGCGGGCGGACATTCCGCAAATGCAGTCTCGTGAGCGGTCTCGGCGACCGATAAGATCGAATTCGGGTGGCCTACTGCGCCACAATTCCACTGTTTGCCAGCGCGGCACGCCATTTCTTGAGGTCGCCGTCGATCCGGCCGGCAAGGTAGTCGGGTGGAGCGGGCTCGGCGATGAAGCCTTGTTGGAGTAACGCCTCGCGAGCCTCAGGAGAGTTCAGGATCGCTGTCACTTCACGGTTGAGCTTCGCTGCGATGGCTGGAGGAAATCCGGCGGGCGCAGCGATCCCGATCCACAAAGCCACATCAAAGCCAGCCAGTCCGGATTCGGCGAGCGTTGGAATCTCCGGAAGCGTCGAAACCCGCTGCAGTCCGGTGGTTGCGAGCGCCCGCAATTTGCCGTCTCGGATAAGGGGCACTGCCGGCGGCAAGGTGCTGAACTGCATTTCGACGCGGCCGGCGACGACATCGAGCACAGCCTGGGCTGACGAGCGATACGACACCTGATTGAGCGTGATGCCGGTCTGTTGTGCGAACAGTACGCTCGCAAGATAACCAAGCGTGGTCGTTCCGAACGCCGCACTGTTAAGCGGTTGCGGACTTGATTTGGCGATCGCTATAAGATCGGCGATGTTCTTGGCCGGCAACCCCGGATAGATCGCAAGAACGTATGGCGAGCTGCCGATCATCGAGATCGGCACGAAATCCTTTACGGGGTCATACGGCAGATCGGCATCGAAGAGTTTCGCGATCACATGGGTGCTGGTGGTGGCGTTACCGATCGTGTAGCCGTCCGGCGCCGCACGAGCCAAATCTTCGGCTGCGAGCGTTCCGCCGACGGCGGCTCGATTTTCGATCACGAATTGCTGACCCAACCGCTCCGCAAGGTGATGCACAACGATTCTGGAGACCGTATCGCCGGCGCTGCCTGGCGCTGCAGACAGGATGAAGCGGATGAGGCGTTTGGGCCATTTATCGTCGTCTGCGCGGCTCTGCGCCCCCGCGCTAGTCGCAAGTAGCGGTAGCAAGTTGAGTAACGCTCGGCGGCTCAGATTCATTTGGCTTCACAGCTTCAAGAGCTTCCGGGCATTCTCGTAATAGACCTTGTTTTTGTCTTCGGACGACAAGCCCATCTTATTGATGAGCTCGACGCCTTCCTTTTTGAGCACAAATAATGGCGGGGAGTCCGTACCGAAGATGAAGTGATCGGCGCCCACAGTTTCGAAAGCGCAACGGGCACCCGGAACCGTGTAACAGGTCGATTCGAGATACATCATCTTGAGGTAGTGGCTAGGCTGATGCTTGATCAGCATCGGTTCGTAGCTGCCGAGAAAGAATGCTTCATCCTGCAAGCGATAGGCGTAATCCATGCGTCCGATCATCTCGCAAATGCCGCCGCCGAGATGAGTAGCCACCACCTTCAGTTTAGGAAGTTTTTCGAAAATTCCGCGCACAATCAGGCGCGCCACGGCCAGAGCGCCGTCCATCGGCCGGCCAATGCTCGAAGCGAGGCGATAGTCGCGCATGCGCTCTTCGCCGAAGCCGACTGATGGAGGATGGATGACGACGGGGACGTCCAGTTCGGCTGCCAGTTGGAAAAACGGCAGGGCATCATCGTCGTCCGGATAGCTTCCCTGCAGGCTCGACAAGATCCACGCGCCCTTGAGCCCGTCTTGCTTTACCGCGCGTTCAAATTCGCGCAAGAACGGATCGCCCCCGTAGGGCACGATAGACGCCATGCCGTAGATTTTCCCGGGATATTTCTGCTGCTGCTCGGCGTTGTAGCGGTTTTGACGCTGGCACCGCTCAAGCTGCTGGGTCCGATCCATGTCGCGCATATTGTGAAGCGGGTTGGAGATCACCGAAATATCGACACCACCAATTTTGGCGGCTTCCAGTACGTTTTCGATCGTGCCCGGCGGTTTGCCCTTCTTGGCGCCGACGTTGCGATGAAACCCGGTTCCGGTGAAAGTGTCCCAATCGTCGGGCGGTAAAAGATGGGTGTGAAAATCGATAATCATCGGCGAAATTCCTCCTGTCGTTATTCGCTATTGTATCCCGGCCGACGCACTTCGTCGCCGCCTAAACCCTATGCCACGCCCGTAGCAGTATCCGCCACCGACCGCTGCAATGACGCCAGCGCAGGCGCCGCGGCCAGTCTGTACGCAAGCCGCACCCGGCGGCTTCGACTTTTGTGATTATGCTTGGGTCCCGAATTCGACACCACAGACCGCGGGAGGATGCCTTGGCTGCGGCAGTGACGCAATTTTTTCGGTGTTCGGCCGTCAACGTATCGCCTATGATTTCAAGCGAGGGACATCCGTAGCCCAATCACCGTAACACACGTAGCAACCGATACCTGTTCATGATCGCTGGATTCGGTCCCCTATCTCTGTCGAAATCTTCAAAAGCCTGGTCATGAAGGCGAAAGTTCTTTTTGCACAACTGTCCTTTGTCGCAGTGGTTATTGGCGCATGGGAGTACGGCGACCGCATCGGAGCGATCGATCCAAAGCTTCTGCCCCCACCCTCCGAAGTAGCCGCCACCTTGTGGGCGCTTCTGCAGAATAGCTCTTTTTTGGCCAACGCATCAGACACCCTCGTGCGGGTGATCGCGTCCTTTCTCATTGGGGCGCCGATCGCAATCGCGATCGGGTTCGTCATGGGCGAAAACATCAGCATCGGGCGATCACTCTCGCCGATCTTCAATCTCGTTTTGGCGGTGCCGCAATCGATTTTCCTGCCGGTTTTCGTGCTGATTTTTGGCTTAGGCTTCACCGAGAAACTGATTTTCGGCATTACCCACGTCGTATTCGTCGTCGCGGTGAACGCGATGGCGGCCGTGCGCGAAGTGCCGCACGGTCAGGTCGTCCTTGCTCGCTCTTTCGGTGCCGGCAAGTTCCGGATCTACCGATCGATCTACCTGCCGGCAATGGCGCCGCAGGTCGTGACCGGGCTTCGGCTGGGCGTGATCTTCGCCATCATCGGCATTCTGCTCGCCGAAATGTACGCTTCGCGAACTGGTCTCGGGGTTCTGCTGCTACGCTGGGGCGAATCCTATGACGTCAACAAGCTGATGGCCGCGACTGTGCTGATATCGGCAGCAACGATACTCATCAACGAGATCATGCGTATCTGGGAAGTCCGTATTGGACGCTGGCGGCAGGCGGTCGAAGAGCAATGACATCCACCATGCCGATCGTCATAGAGACGCGAGGGTTGCGCAAAGTCTTCAGCGCCGGACGGGCGCCGATCACTGCGTTACTGGACATCTCGTTTGCCGTGCGGGAAGGCAGCTTTGTCTCCCTGGTGGGCCCGAGCGGATGCGGAAAGTCGACACTACTGCAGATGCTGGCCGGCCTGATGCCGAGCACCGCCGGAGAGGTGCTCATCGACGGCTTGCCGGTGCGCAAACCGGCACCCGACAAGATCTCGGTGATGTTCCAGGATGCCACCCTCCTGCCGTGGAAACGTGTCGCGGAAAACGTTGAATTTCCCCTGGAAGTCAGGGGCACGGACGCCGCAGAACGGCGCGAGCGGGCAGCAGCCATGCTGTCGCTCGTCGGCTTGACGGATTTCGGCGCGCGCTACCCGCACGAATTGTCCGGCGGCATGCGGCAACGCGTCGCCATCGCGCGTGCGCTGGCGCCAGATCCAAGGATCTTGCTCATGGACGAGCCATTCGGCGCGCTCGACGAGCAGACGCGCATCAAGATGGGTCACGAGCTTCTCGACATCTGGTCGAAGACGAAGAAAACGATCTTCCTCATCACCCACAGTCTGACCGAGGCGCTGTTCCTCTCCGATGTCGTGCTGGTGATGAGCCACCGCCCGGGGCAAATCGTCGGCGTCATCGAGGCCGGACTGCCACGGCCGCGCACCTACGACATCATCGGCAGCGCCGAATTCGGCGCCGCGCGCAACCGCATCTGGAAGCTCATCAGCCAGGATGACGACCAATCCGGTGACAACGGGATGGCGAGTCTATGAGCCTCCGCCGTCTCTTGATCATCCTCGTTGTTCTGGGGACGTGGGAAGCGGTCCGCCGCTTGAACCTGGTCGGACCGTTGCTGCTCGCTTCGCCGAGCGAGATCGTCGGCGCCTTCGTAAAATCGTGGCCGGATTATTTTCTTGCGCTTCGCTTTACCGTCGCGGAAATCGCATCTGCGCTGGCGCTCGCCTTGATCATCGGCATCGGGACGGGAATCGTAGCCGGCATGGTTCCCTTCTTCGGCGCGACTGCGGGACCGCTGTTGTCATCGCTATTCGCCGTCCCTTTGATCACCTGGTATCCGCTCTTCATGGTGTGGTTCGGCCTCGGAACGATGTCGAAGATCGTCTACGCGGCGGTCGCCGGTTTTTTTCCGATCGCCATCAACACCATGAACGGCATTCGTGGGCTCGATCGCCGCTATTTGCTCTTCGGTCAGGCGATCGGCTGCTCGCGCCGCCAAGTTGTTTTTCGGATCCTGCTGCCAATGGCGATGCCGTCGATCGTATCCGGTCTGCGGATCGGCACTGGGCTGGTAGTAATCGGGGTAATCGTCGCCGAGATGCTCGCCTCATTCGGCGGCATCGGCTATCTGATCTCATATTACCGATCGATCTATGCGACTGGTCACGTCTATCTCGGAATCCTGTTTGCGCTCGCCTGCGCACTTGCCGCCAATTGGGGCTTGAGCCTAATTGAGCACCGATTCACGCACTGGCGCGAACTGCAGATCGGAGAACGATGATGCCACTGGGACGCGGCGCAACAAATCGGCCCGAGGAGGTGCGACTGCCGATGGTCACTCTGCCTTGATCGGGGTGAATGCCGTCGAATAGACCTGCTCGATTGTCAATTGCGTCCCCATGCTCGCACTTGCCGCCAGGTCCAGCGATGCTTTCATCCAATCCGGCTTCATGACGCCGTCCGGATTGATTTTCATTATGAAGTTGTCGAAGACCAGCTTGATGACGCGGTCGTCCTTTTCGTCGAAATAATTCTTCAGGAAGGCGATTGTCCAGTCCTCGTGCGCCTTCATATAAACGATGGTCTTGGCGTTGGCCTCGAGCCAGCGGTGCAGCACTTCAGGCCGCTTCTCTATGATTTCGCTGGTCGCCGCCCAGCCCTCCGACACCGATGCTTCCATCGTCGCACCGAGATCGTCGATCGACCGGAAGTCGCCGTCGGCAATCCCCTTGTAGCTGAACACCGGCCAGAGGATCGCTGCATCGACTTGATTGGCCCTTAGTGCCGGCATTACCGCTGCCGCGCCAAGCGCGATGGTCTGCACGGTGACGCCGGCTTTGGCCGCGGCGCGCTGCACCCAAAAATCCGTCAGCGAGCCTTTTTGCGTGACGCCAACCGTTTTGCCGTTGAGCTCGGCCATGCTTTTGATCGGCGACGATACGGGCACCAAAATGTACCAGCCTTGCGGCGTCGGCGGGACCGACAGCGCGACGATCTTTTCCTGCACGCCCTTGGCGATGGCGAGCGCTGCCGCCCCGGGTGCGATGGTGCTGATATCAATCGCCCCCGAAGCCAGTGCTTCTTGGGTCGCCGGTCCGCCACGGAATTGCGTGATGTCGACGTCGAGGTTTTTCTCTTTGTAGAAGCCGAGTTCCTTGGCAGCGTTCGGGATCGAATAGGCAGGATAAACGGCGGCCAGCCCAACCCGCACGCTGTCGGCTGCTTGCGCAGCGCCGACGGGAAGTAACGACAAAGACAACGTAAGAGCGACCGACAATTTCTTTAACATCGCGCTCATGTGGCTTTCTCCGATAATCCCGGCTGCAAGTCTCCCATCAATAGCACATCCACACTCGACCGACCAGAATACCGGCTACAATCCGCCCGTGTAGCAAGCGCGCGATAGACGATGTGGGCGAGAGGCGAGGTCTGCGATTTCAAATATCGAATGGTGTGACGATCGTGTGCAGTTACGCTATGAATGCCTGCCTAATGAGCGCGACGCCGGATCGTCGGCCTTGAAGTGAGGGACCCAGCTTGAATTTCGTCGATTTCGGCGACTGGCCGGGACGCATCGTCTGCGGCACCGGCGCGGTTGCAAAATTGTCTGAAATAGTCGGCCGCGTTGGCGGAAGTCGCGCGATGGTCATCTGCGGCTCGACAGTGGCGCGCACCGACATACTGCCGAAGGTCAAGGCCGGCCTCGGCGACAAGCTTGCCGCCGTATTCGCCGAGGCTGCGCCTCATACGCCGATCGAAATGGTCAACCGAGGCGTGGAACGCTTTCGCGACAGCGGGGCCGATGTTTTGGTGTCGATCGGCGGCGGCTCGACGATCGACGCCGGCAAGGCAATCGCGATCATGCTGGCGACCGGCGGCGATCTGGCGCGCTATGCAATTCGCTACGCGCCGGGCGGCGAGGTCGAGCGACATACCCTGCCCGCTCGCACGGCGCCGCACATTGCGGTGCCGACAACCGCAGGGTCTGCATCCGACGTGATGCCGACGGCGAGCTGCCGCGACCCGGCAACAAAGCAGAAGCTCCTGTTCTGGGACGATGACCTGACACCCGCGGTTACAGTGCTCGACCCCGAAATGGCGGTGCATACGCCGGCACCGTTGACCGCCGCCACCGGAATGACTGCGGTGGCGCGCGCGGTCGAGGCGATTTATTCGGGACGGCGACACGGCATCTCCACCGGGCTCGCCCTCCATGCCCTGCGCCTGCTGCGGGACGCCCTGCCCCGTTCAGTGCAAGAGCCCCACGATATCGAGGCCCGCGCCGCCTGCCAGATGGCAGCAGTCATGTCTGGCATTGCAGCGATCAATGCCATGGTTTCCGTTGTCCATGCGGTCGGTCATATCGTCGGCGGGCGTTACGCCCTGCAGCATGGGACTTCGCACGCCATCCTGCTCGCACCTGCCATGCGGCAGTTGCTTCCCGATATCGGGTCCGATCAGTCGCTTTTGCTGGAAGCGCTCAGCGGCATAAGCCAGCGCCATGATCCCGATCGGGACGGCGCGGCGGCTGCCGATCTCATTTCCGCACTGGTCCGCAGATTGCCGCTGCCGCAGCGCTTGCGCGATGTCGGGATTGCCGAAACCGAGCTGCCGGATGTCGCTCGCCTGACGATGTCCGATTACATGATGGCCAATCTGCCGCGGCCGATGCTGCAAGCCGAAGTACTCGCGCTGCTTGCGAGCGCGTGGTGAATCATGCCGGCCATGACGCCCCTCGAGACTCTGGCAAAGTGGGCGAGCGAGATTGCGGCGGCTGATGTTCCGGCCGCGCAGCATCATCGCGCGCGCTTGCGACTTCTCGACACTTTGGGCCTGATCGCGGCCGCCGCCGAACACCCGGCGGGTCGCAGTCTCGCCGCTTGGGCGGACGCCAATCGTGGGACCGGCGCGCATGTCCTGATTACCGGCTGCGCTACCTCGCCCGCAGTGGCAGCGCTGGTGCACGGCAGCCTGGCACATGCACGCGATTTCGACGATTCGTTTGCCGAGACCGTGGTGCATCCAGGAAGCATCGTGATCGCCGCGACGCTTGCCGCGGCCGAGCGCGCCGATGCAGGATTCGACGCGATCACGACCTCAATCACTGTCGGCTACGAAATTGCCGCACGGCTGGGCGCCGTAGCGGGCCGCGGCTTCCATGCACGAGGCTTCCATGCGACCAGCATCGTCGGGCCGATCGCCGCGGCGGTCGCTGCCGCCCGGATTCTGGCGCTGGACGCCACGGCAACGGCCGATGCGCTTGGCCTTGCCACCAGTATGAGCAGCGGTCTGCTCGCCTTCCTCGCCGATGGCGGCTGGTCGAAATGGCTGCACACCGGATGGTCGGCGCACGGCGGAATCATCGCCACGGAGTTGGCGAGCCGTGGCTTTCGCGGACCGCATTTTTCGCTGGACCATCAGTACGGGCTTTATGGCGCGTTCCTCGGCACGCCGGCGGCAAACCTGGATGTGCTGGCAGACGGCCTGGGAAAGACTTGGCTCGGCGCAGCCGCGGCGACCAAGAGCTTCCCCTGCGCCCACGTCATCCAGCCCTATATCGAGGCAGTTCTTGCTTTGCGCGCGGAGAAGCAGCTTCGAGCGGATGACGTTCAGTCCATGACTTGCGTGATGGCGCCATGGGCACTCCCCATTGTCGCAGTCCCGCGCCCGACCAAGATTGCGCCGCGCAACGATCTTGAGGCGATTGCCAGCCTGCCCTTCATGGTCGCGGCAGCGCTATGCGACGGCCGCGTCGATTTGACGACGCTGCATCCGGAGACGATAGGTCGCGCGGAAATCGTTGCACTCGCGGCTCGAATCGAATGCCTCGGCGATGATCGACTTGGCTCCGGGTTCGACGGCCAGATGAATGCCGCCTTGCGCGGCGGCCGGCATATCTCTCGCGCCGTTACACTGTCGGAACCTCCGGAGGAGCAGATCGTCGCGAAGTTTCGCGCCAACACGGCTCGCCTTCCGCCGCAGGCTTGCTCTGCACTGGTGAATGCGTTGCTGAACGATGCCCCGAGTGGGCAAGCGCTTGTGCAGCTCGCGCTGGCGGCTCTGGCGCAACAGTGAGACACTGCGGCGCAATCATGGATTACCCTCCGTCAACCGCTAACTAGTCTCGGCTGCGATCGACACCAATGACAATCAAATCGGCTCGCATTGGTATTGACGTCGGGGGCACATTTACCGACGCCATCTTGATCGACGGCGAAACCGGCAAACTTCATTCCGCCAAAGCCTTCACTACGCCTAAGGACCGCTCCTCGGGCGTGATCGAAGCTATTCGCGCCGTCATCGCCGAATCCGGAATCGATCCTGCGCGCATTGGCGAAGTCGTGCACGGATCGACGACAGGCACAAACGCCCTGATCGAACGCACTGGCGCAAAAACCGGGCTGCTGGTCACCGCGGGTTTTCGTGACGTGCTCGAGATTGGCCGGGTGATGCGGCCCGCCGAGGGGCTCTATGACATGTCCGTCGATCGCCCGAAGCCTCTGGTGCGGCGCGGTCTTTGCCTCGAGGCGCACGAGCGCATCGGGCCGCATGGCGAGGTGATCGTTCCGCTCGACGACGCATCGGTCGAACAGGCTTGCGATGCCTTCGCCCAGCATGGCGTCGAAGCATTGGCGATTTGCTTTCTATTCTCGTTCCTCAATCCGGCGCATGAACGTCGCGCCGCCGCGATCGTCGAACGCCTGCTGCCGGGAGTTCACTTGAGTCAGTCACACCTGGTCAGTCCCGAGTACCGCGAATACGAACGCGCTTCCACGACCGTCATGAACAGCTATCTGGCTCCAGTCATGACGTCCTATCTCGATCGCCTGAAGACGCGCATCAACGACGTCTTGGACAAGGCAAGACTCTTCATCATCCAGGCGAATGGCGGCGCAACCACGGTTGAAATTGCGCGCAATCGGGCGGTGGCGACAGTCAATTCCGGTCCGGCCGGTGGCGTTGTCGCCGCAGCCTGGTATGGACGCGAGCATAGTCGTGACCGCATCGTTTCTGTCGATATGGGCGGCACCAGCTTTGATATCGGCTTGGTCGAGAACGGCGTTTCGCAAGTGACAACCGAAGGCAACTTCCAGGGCCTGCCGGTCAAGCTGCCGATCATCGATCTGCACATTATCGGCGCCGGCGGCGGCTCGATCGCCTGGATCGACGCCGGCGGCGCGCTGAATGTCGGCCCGAAGTCGGCGGGCGCGGAGCCAGGTCCGGCCTGCTATGGCCGCGGCGGAACGGCAGCTACCGTGACCGACGCCAATCTCGTCCTCGGCCGCCTCGATCCAAAGCTGTTCCACGGAGGGCAGACGCCGCTCGACGTTGCGGCCGCTCGAACCGCCGTCGCCGATATCGGCCGGCAGCTGGGGCTTTCGACGGAAGAAGCTGCCCTCGGCATCGTCAAAGTCGTCAATGCCAATATGGTGAAAGGCATCGCCACAGTGATGGTGCAGCGCGGCATCGACGTGCGCGAATTTGCCCTGCTGTCGTTCGGCGGCGCCGGCGGCGTGCATGCCGTCGATCTCGCGGAGTCACTCGATATGGCAGAAGTCATCGTGCCGCCGCTGCCGGGTGTGTTCTCGGCGCTAGGTCTCCTGGCGGCGGACGTGCGTCACGACTACGTCACCGCGCTCGGCGGCGTCATCAGCACCGCCGCCGACCCGGATTCGATCGAGCGCCTGTTCCACGGTATGGAAAAGACGGCGCGGGATGTGCTGGCAAGCGAAGGATTCACCGCCGATGCGGTCCGCCTGATTCGCAGCATGGACTTAAAGGTCGTTGGCCAGACCTATGAGCTCAACGTGGAACTACCTCAGGCCGGACCGGTGACGAAGGAAGGGGTCGATCTCTTGGTCGCAGCATTCGGCCGGCTTTATCGTGAACGCTATGCTTTCTTTTATGAAGGCGAGGCGATCGAGTTGGTCAATCTGCGGCTTGCCGCCATTGGAGTACGCAAAGCCATCCGTCTTGCTCAATTTGAACCTCAGACCGCTGATCCCGAGCCGGCACGCATCGCGCGGCGGCCGGTCTATTTTGATAAGATTGGATTTCGCGAGGCAAACGTATTCGATCGCAGTAGTCTCCGCCCCGGCATGGTGGTCCACGGACCGGCCATTGTGGAAGAGCCGACATCGGTTACGCTGATACCCATGGACAGAACCGCCACCGTCGCCCCCGATCTGGGGTTGTTCATCAGGCTGCGAGGCGCATCGTGACCGATCTCATCACCATGCAGGTCATCCGCTACGCCCTGGAGCAGATCGCCGACGAGATGGGCTACACGCTGGTGCGCACCGGACGCTCCACTATCATTACGGAGATCAAGGACATCTCCTGCGTCGTCACTGACGCCAAGGGCCAGACAGTGGCACAGGCGCATCACACGCCGAGCCTGCTCGCCGGCTTTGAAATCACCATGCGTGAATTGGTGAAAACCTACCGGCCGGAAAACCTGGAGCCCGGCGACGTCATCGTCACCAACGATCCATACCGCGGCTGCCAGCACATCATGGATCTCTACGCCATCGCGCCGGCGTTTCACGATGGCGAGCTCGTGGGATTCGTCGGCAACATCACCCATCACACCGATCTAGGCGGCGTCGCTGCGGGCGGAGTTGCGGGCGGGATTCGCGAAATCTATCTCGAAGGTCTGCGGTTGCCGATGGTCAAGCTCGTCAAGCGCGGTGTCGAAGACCGCGAAATCTTCGGCATCATCGCCAACCAGATCCGCGTTCCCGACAAGACGCTCGGCGA
>Ga0116219_10001673_pt1 | contig 20039 bp, 17 predicted proteins | sample Sb_taG_4_FD_91019 | JGI IMG/M metagenome (GOLD analysis project Ga0116219, IMG submission 91019) | Peat soil microbial communities from Weissenstadt, Germany - Sb_50d_6_BS metaG | ecosystem: Environmental > Terrestrial > Soil > Wetlands > Peat | place: Germany: Weissenstadt | collected 2010-09-21
CCCTGGTGCACATGCATTCGTCGCTGCTGGTCGCCTACCTGGCGCTGCTTGTCGGCCTGGGCTTCGGGCTGCGGGCGGTCGCCGCCAACCGGGATATCCTGCTGCGGCTCGGCGTGCTCGTCGCCCTCGTGTGCGCGCAGGCCGCCGTCGGCACCGCGCAGTACTTCGCCGGGGTGCCCGCCGCCCTGGTCGCGGTCCACGTGGCCGGTGCCGCGGCGTGTACGGCCGCCACCGCGGCGCTATGGGCGTCTATGCGAGAAAGGGCCGAGCCCCAGCCGCTGGCAGGCTGACTCCACCGCCAGCGCGAACTCGCGCTGGGCGAGGTCGCGAGCGTTCGCGTCCAGGTGGAGCCAGCCCAGCGACGGCTCCACCAACTGCAATTCGAGCAACCGCCTACCGACCAGATGCGCCCGCGCGTAGAGCAGATGGCGCACGTCGATGCCCACGTGAGCGGCCGCCGCGGCCAATGCGGCGCCGCCGGTGTCCCAGACCTCGAAGTCGGGCTCCGCCTGAATCAGGCTGTCCCGCATGGTGAATGCGTGCGACGGCTTGCCGCCGAGGAATATCAGCACCGTTTCCTCGGCTGGTGCGCACGCCTGCACCACCACACTGCGGCCGGCGGCCTGCAGGTCGGCGGCGTAGGCGGCGGCCGACGACCGGTCGTCGCGGCGGCGAGTCCCGGTGCCGGTCGCGGGCCCGACAAAGACGCGACCGGTGCGCGGCCAGCGGACCCGCTCACCGGGCGCGAAGACCTCACCGGGCACCGTCGGCAAGCCCCGGTCGTCCAGGTCGCCCAGGTACCGCCGTTCGGCGTTCCAGGCGACGACGGCGGGCGGGTTCAGCAGGTTGCGGACGCCGGTGGCCCAGCCCAGGAACTCGTCGAGCCGCTCGGCGTAGTCGCGGGTGGCACGCAGAATCACCAGATCCGCTCGGAGGGTTTCCGGGTCGTCCCACGCGAGCCAGCGGGCATGCAGGCCACGATGTCGCAGCGCGGCGACCAGGCCGGCGTCGTCTCCGTCTCCGGTGATCAGCCCTCGAGAACCCGCCAGCACGATGCGGGGGTGGAAGACGTCCGGCCGGGCGAGCTTCATGTCCGGGCATGATAAGCACATGCACGCAATCGAAGTCAGCGAAATCGGCGGTCCCGAAGTCCTGCGGTACGTCGAGACGCCCCAACCCACGCCCGCCCAGGGCGAGGTGCTGATCAGGGCCGAGGCGATCGGCGTCAACTACATCGACACCTATTTCCGTTCCGGGCTCTATCCACGCGAGGTGCCGTTCATCCTCGGCCTGGAGCTGTGCGGCACCGTCGTCGACACCGGCGGGGGAGCCGATGGTTTCAGCGCGGGCGAGCGGGTGGTCACCGCCGCGGCCACCGGCAGCTACGCCGAATTCGCCACTGCCCCAGCTTTTTTGACCGCCAGGGTGCCCGACGGGGTGACGTCCGAGGTGGCGGCTTCGGTCCTGCTGAAGGGCCTGACTTCCCATTACCTGCTGAAGTCGGTGTACCCGGTGCAGAGCGGAGACACGGTGCTGGTGCATGCCGGCGCCGGCGGCGTGGGACTGATCTTGACGCAGTGGGCCAAGCGCCTCGGCGCCCGGGTCATCACCACCGTTTCCACTCCCGAGAAGGCGCGGATGTCCACGCAGGCGGGCGCCGACGAGGTGCTCTCCTACCCCGACGACGCCGCCGCCTTCGGGCAGCAGATTCGGGAGTTGACCGGGGGCGCCGGGGTGGCGGCGGTGTACGAAGGCGTCGGCGCGACCACGTTCGACGCCAGCCTGGCCAGTCTGGCCGTGCGCGGCACCCTGGCGCTGTTCGGCGCCGCCAGCGGACCCGTTCCGCCCGTCGACCCGCAGCGCCTCAACGCCGCCGGCTCGGTGTTTTTGACCCGGCCCGGGCTAGCGCACTTCGTCCGTACCGGCGAAGAGTTCAGCTGGCGGGCCACCGAATTGTTCGACGCGGTCGCCGGCGGCGACATCACCGTCGAAGTCGGCGGACGGTATCCGCTCGCCGAGGCGGCCCGCGCCCACGAGGACCTGCAGGGCCGCAAGACCACGGGCTCGATTGTGTTGCTGCCTTAACGTTCCGGGGCGGCCGGATCCCTGTCGGGGTCCCAGGTGCCCGGCACCATCGGCACCGTCGGGCCGCCGCCGAAAGCATCGCCGGTCAACGCCGTCAGGCCCGCCGCGTGGGCGGCTTGCTTCGAGACGGTCCCGGCAAACCCCATCGGCCCGGCGCCGCGGTCGGACGCCACCACCTCCAGGGGGATGCCCGGATCGATGTCCGTGTCCAAATCCGTGTATTCGTCGGCGTACCCGCGCATCACCGCGTCCTGCTGCCGGCGCCTTCGTGACCGGCGTCGAGCCCCCGTCGCGGCGGCGACGGCGGCGATGTCCCGTTCGGGCGCCTTCAGTCTGCTGACGGCGGTCGCCGTCCTGGTGTGCCCCGAGCCGAATCCGGCGCCGCCACCACCGACCATGTAGGGGAAGACGCCCTGGGCGGCGGCGGGGGGCGGCGCCGACGGCACGGGAGCGGCCGCGCCGCTCGCGGCGGGCGGGGGGGGCCGCGGGCGCCCCAGCGCTGACGGACGTGGCGACGGTCGGGCCCGGCCCCACTGCGGGCGCGACGGCGGATACGGCCGCCACGGGCGCCAGGACCGGCGCGGCCGCCGGCGTCACCGCCGCCACGCTGGCCGCAGCGGCCGCGGCGGGCGCTGCGCTCGCCGCACTCGTCAAAGGCAGGGATCCGATGATCCCGGCGATAATCGGGTGTGCGGCAAGGGAGACGCCGATGTTGGCCGGACTGAGCGCGCCCTGCAGGGACTGCAGCGCCGCCACCGGGTTGGTCACCAATTCCTCGAGGAAGGCGCGAACCCCCTGGCCATCCTGGCCTAGCGACAGGACGCGGGTCACCCAATACACCGGTGTCAGCGGGTTCGTGTAGTCCAGGTAGGGGAGCCCGTTAATGGTGCCGCTGGCTGGGTCCCAATTCTCCCCCACCGCCGCCAAGAGCTGCTGCAAGACGTCCTGCCGGATTCCCTGAATCTTGTGCAAGACCTGCTCGATCTCCTGCAGCGGGTTCGCGGCCGCGGCGGATCGGGTTTGCGCATCGGACTTGAGGATCTGCGGCGCCGGGCTGCTTCGCGGCGTCGAGGCCACCGCTGAGGTCGAAACCGCGTGATAGGTGCCCATCGTGGTGGCGGCCTGCACCCACATCCGCACGTAATCGGCTTCATTGAGTGCGATCGGAATGGCATTAATTCCAAAGAAATTCGTCGCCACCAAAACCCCGTGAATGGCGTGGTTGGCGGCCAGCTCCGCCAGCGTCGGCATGGCCGCCCACGCGGCGGTGTAGGCCGCGGCCGCCGTCTCATGCCGGGCAGCGGTCTCGCCGCTACTGACGCTCGCTTGCGCCAGCCAGGCCAGGTAGGGCACATGGGCGGCCACGTACGATTCCGCGCCGTGCCCTTCCCCTGCCCCCGCCTGGACCGACGCCAATATGGCACTGAGTTCTTCCGCTGCGGATGCATATTCGGCGCTCAACGAGTTCCAGGCGCCCGCCGCCGCCGACAGCGACGCCGGACCCGGGCCCGCGCTCAGCAACGCCGAATGCACCTCTGGTGGCGACGCCATCCAGATGGGAGCGGTCATCGTCAGCCGGTCGAGGGCAGATGGGGCGACGCCACGGCGCCACCGACGGCATGACTGGCGCCCGGCCCGCAAGCACCGGAGGTGCCCAAGCCTTGGAAAACGATGCGCAACGTCATGCCAGATGCCCTCCCTCAAGCTCGTGGCCAGCAAAAATGGGTCGCCATTATGCACAGATCCGATAGCACGAGGCATCGTGCCGCAAATCGGTCCGGGGGCGAGCTGTCCGGCGTTCGGGCTTCGATTAGCCCTGAGCTTGTGCGATTTCGGACTCGAAAGTTGTTGGTAAATCGAGGGATTTACCCGCGATCCGGGTCTGGATCAGATATCGGCACGCGGCGGCGAACGTTCGAATCGCCACGGTTTCTAGTGACGGATGCCGTTCGGCTCACAGCTGCCGCACCGGCCTCGGCGGAGCGAAAACGCCCTTCGGCTCAGCCGACTCAGATCAGGGTGGGCAGCGCGATGGCCGAGTCCACCGCCAGCGCGCAGAACACCACCGCCAGGTAGTTGTTCGACTGCAGGAACAGGCGCAGCGGCTTGACCGGCTCGCCGGCGCGCACCCCGGCGTACAGCTGATGGGCCATCGCCAGGAACCACACCCCCGCCACCACCGCGACCGCCGCATACAGCCAGCCGGTGGCCAGCGCCAGCACCAGCGTCGCCAGCACGGTCAACCAGGTGTAGATCAGGATCTGCCTGGTGACCTGACGCTCGGTCGCCACGGCCGGCAGCATCGGGATACCGGCCTGCTTGTAGTCGTCCTTGTACCGCATCGCCAGCGCCCAGGTGTGCGGCGGCGTCCAGAAGAAGATGACCGCGAACATCGCCAACGCCGGCCAGCCGATGGTGCCGGTGACCGCCGACCAGCCGATCATCACCGGCATGCAGCCAGCCGCTCCGCCCCACACCACGTTCTGCGACGTGCGGCGCTTGAGGAACAACGTGTAAACGAACACGTAAAACGAAACCGTTGCCATGGCCAGCAGCCCCGACAAAAGATTCGTCGTCCACCAGAGCCAGCAGAACGACACCGCGGTGAGCACCAGCCCGAACACCAGGGCGTTGCGCGCCGGGACCGCGGCGCGGGCCAACGGCCTGCGCGCGGTCCGCTTCATCACCTTGTCGATGTCGGCGTCGGCCACGCAATTCAAGGTGTTGGCGCCCCCGGCGGCCAGCATCCCGCCGATCAACGTGTTGACGATCAGCAGCGGGTGCACGGTGCCGCGGTGGGCGAGCAGCATCGCGGGAATCGCGGTGACGAGCAGGAGTTCGATGACGCGCGGTTTGGTCAACGCCAGGTAAGCCAGCACGGTGGCCTGTACGCGGCCCTGCACCCGGCCCGGCGCGACGCGCCCGCGAACGCTCACGCATCAACTCCTCGGGATCGCACTAGCGCGCAGCATCTACTACGCACGATGGTAGACCGCGCACCGGCAGCCGCCTGCCCGCAGGGGTCCATCGACGAGGATTCTTCCGAAGATTCCGAACGGATTGCAAAGCGCCGGCAACCAACGGGTAATTTTCGCTGTTTTTCACAACGCCCCGCCGTGGGTACCCGTCAGCCTGCACTGCATAAGCCGGCACTCCCGCACTAGGGTGGGATTCGATCCAGCTCGATGACCCAAGGACTGAGTCTGTGACCACACTCGAAGAGATCTCCACGCTCACCCAACCGCACCTCCCCGACGACTGGACCGAGATCGACTCAGCGGCCGTCGACACGATCCGGGTGCTGGCCGCCGACGCGGTGCAAAAGGTCGGCAACGGGCACCCCGGGACCGCGATGAGCCTGGCGCCGCTGGCCTACACCTTGTTCCAGCGCGCGATGCGCCACGATCCCGGCGACACGCACTGGCTGGGCCGCGACCGGTTCATCTTGTCGTGCGGACACAGCAGCCTGACCCTGTACCTACAGCTCTACCTGGGCGGGTTCGGTCTGGAGCTGTCCGACATCGAGTCGCTGCGCACCTGGGGCTCTAAGACCCCCGGGCACCCGGAGTTCCGGCACACCGAGGGCGTCGAGATCACCACGGGGCCGCTCGGCCAGGGCCTGGCGTCCGCCGTCGGCATGGCGATGGCGGCGCGTTATGAGCGCGGCCTGTTCCATCCGGACGCCGAACCGGGCACCAGCCCGTTCGACCACTTCATCTACGTCATCGCCTCCGACGGTGACATCGAGGAAGGCATAACGTCCGAGGCGTCGTCACTGGCGGCCGTGCAGCAGCTGGGCAATCTCATCGCGTTCTACGACCACAACGAGATCTCGATCGAGGACGACACCAACATCGCGCTGTGCGAGGACACCGCTGCGCGCTACGAGGCCTACGGCTGGCACGTGCAGAAGGTGGAGGGCGGCGAGAACGTCGCGGCCATCGAAGAGGCCATCGCCAACGCGAAGGCCGTCACCGACCGGCCGTCGTTCATCGAGTTGCGCACCATCATCGGCTATCCCGCACCCAACCTGATGAACACCGGCAAGGCGCACGGGGCGGCGCTGGGCGACGACGAAGTGGCGGCCGTCAAGAAGATTCTCGGCTTCGATCCCGACAAGAAGTTCGAGGTGAGCGACGAGGTCATCGCCCACACCCGCAAGCTGGTCGACCGCGGCAAGGAAGCGCACGAGAAGTGGCAGAAGGACTTCGACGCCTGGGCGCAACGCGAACCCGACCGCAAGGCGCTGCTGGACCGGTTGACCGCCGGGGATCTGCCCGACGGGTGGGACGCCGACATCCCTTTCTGGGAACCGGGGTCCAAAGCGCTGGCCACCCGCGCCGCCTCCGGTGAGGTGCTATCGGCGGTGGGACCGAAGCTGCCCGAGTTGTGGGGCGGATCGGCCGACCTGGCCGGCAGCAACGACACAACCATGAAGGGCGCCGACTCCTTTGGCCCGCCGTCGATTTCGACCAAGGAGTACACCGCGCACTGGTACGGCCGCACGCTGCACTTCGGTATCCGGGAGCATGCGATGGGTTCCATCCTGTCCGGCATCGTGCTGCACGGCCCCACTCGCGCCTATGGCGGCACGTTCCTGACGTTCTCCGACTACATGCGGCCGGCGGTGCGGCTGGCCGCGCTCATGGATATCGACACCATCTACGTGTGGACCCACGATTCGATCGGGCTGGGCGAGGACGGCCCCACCCACCAGCCGATCGAACACCTTTCGGCGCTGCGCGCCATCCCCAAGCTGTCGGTGGTGCGACCGGCCGACGCCAATGAGACGGCCTATGCCTGGCACACCATCCTGGCCCGCGGCAACGGCAGCGGTCCGGTGGGGCTGATCCTGACCCGCCAAGGTGTGCCGGTGCTGGAGGGCACCAACGCCGAGGGGGTCGCGCGCGGCGGTTACATCCTGGGTGACGAAGGCGGCTCGGAAGGCGGCGACGAGCCCGACGTCGTGCTGATCGCCACCGGCTCCGAGGTTCAGCTCGCCGTCGCGGCACAGAAGTTGTTGGTGGACAAGGACATCGTCGCGCGGGTGGTGTCGATGCCGTGCGTGGAGTGGTTCGAGTCCCAACCGTACGAGTACCGCGACAGCGTGCTGCCCCCGTCGGTGTCCGCGCGGGTCGCTGTCGAGGCCGGAGTCGCGCAATGCTGGCACAAGCTGGTCGGCGACACCGGGGAGATCGTGTCACTCGAGCACTACGGGGAATCGGCGGACGCCAAGACATTGTTCCGTGAGTTCGGCTTCACCGCAGAGGCCGTCGCAGACGCCGCGGAACGAGCACTGGATAACTGAGAAAGGGTGATTCACATGACCAGTCAGAACCCTAACCTCGCGGCGCTCAGCGCCGCGGGAGTATCCGTTTGGCTGGACGACTTGTCGCGGGACCGGCTGCAGTCGGGCAACCTGCAGGAGATGATCGACACCAAGAGTGTCGTCGGCGTGACCACCAACCCGTCGATCTTCCAGAAGGCGCTCGCCGAAGGCGACGCCTACGACGGCCAGATCGCCGAGCTCGCCGAGCGGGGCGCCGACGTCGATGCCACCATACGCACCGTCACCACCGACGACGTGCGCAACGCATGCGACGTGCTGGCGCGTGAGTGGGAGGCCTCCGACGGTGTCGACGGCCGGGTGTCGATCGAGGTCGACCCGCGCCTGGCCAACGAGACCGACAAGACCATCGCGCAGGCCGTCGAACTGTGGAAGATCGTCGACCGCCCGAACCTGCTCATCAAGATCCCGGCCACCAGGGCGGGCCTGCCGGCCATCACCGCCGCTCTGGCGGAAGGGATTTCGGTCAACGTCACCTTGATCTTCTCCGTCGAACGACACCGCGAGGTGATGGACGCCTACCTGGCCGGGCTGGAAAAGGCCCGCGAAGCCGGACACGACCTGTCCAAAATCCATCCCGTCGCATCGTTTTTCGTTTCCCGCGTGGACACCGAGATCGACAAGCGGCTGGAAAAGATCGGCTCCGAACAGGCGCTGGGCTTGCGGGGCAAAGCCGGCGTCGCCAACGCGCAGCTGGCCTACGCGGCCTACCAGGAAGTCTTTGAAGGCGGCGATCGGTATGAGGCGCTCAAGGCCGACGGAGCCTGCGTGCAGCGTCCGCTGTGGGCGTCGACCGGCGTCAAGAACCCCGACTACTCCGACACCCTCTACGTCACCGAGCTGGTCGCGCCGAACACGGTAAACACCATGCCGGAGAAGACGATTGACGCCGTCGCCGATCACGGTGTCATCAAAGGTGACACGGTCACCGGCACCGCTTCTGCCGCCCAGGAGGTGTTCGACAAGCTGGCGGCGACAGGGATCGACTTGCCAGACGTGTTCGTGGTTCTCGAGAACGAAGGCGTCGAGAAGTTTGTGGATTCCTGGACCCAGCTGCTGGAGGAAACGCAGAAACAGCTGGGTTCCGCCGCCAAATGAGTCCGGCTCGCACTGCTACACAATGGCATAACCCGTTACGAGACAAGCGGGACAAGCGGCTGCCCAGGATCGCCGGCCCGTGCGGCATGGTGATCTTCGGCGTCACCGGCGACCTGGCCCGCAAGAAGGTGATGCCCGCCGTCTACGACCTGGCCAATCGCGGGCTGTTGCCACCTACCTTCGCCCTGGTGGGCTTCGCCCGCCGGGACTGGGACACCGAGGATTTCAGCAAGGTGGTCCACCAGGCGGTCAAAGACCACTGCCGCACACCGTTCCGGCAGGAGAACTGGGAGCGGCTGGCCGAGGGATTCCGTTTCGTGCCAGGCTCTTTCGACGACGACGAGTCGTTTGCCCGGCTCGCCGAAACACTGGAGAAGCTCGACGCCGAGCGCGGCACCGGCGGCAATCACGCCTTCTACCTAGCCATCCCGCCCAAGTCCTTCCCGGTGGTGTGCGAACAGCTACACAAGTCCGGGTTGGCCCGCCCGCAGGGCGACAGGTGGAGCCGAGTGGTCATCGAGAAACCGTTCGGCCATGACCTGGAAAGCGCGCAAGCGCTGAACAAGGCGGTCAACGCCGTCTTCTCGGAGGAAGCGGTTTTCCGGATCGACCACTACCTGGGCAAAGAGACGGTGCGCAACATCCTGGCGTTGCGGTTCGCCAATCAGTTGTTCGACCCGATCTGGAACGCGCACTACGTCGACCATGTGCAAATCACCATGGCCGAAGACATCGGACTGGGCGGACGGGCCGGCTACTACGACGGCATCGGTGCCGCCCGCGATGTCATCCAGAACCATCTGATGCAACTGCTGGCGCTGACCGCAATGGAAGAGCCGGTCAGCTTCAAGCCGACGTCGTTGCAGACCGAGAAGATCAAGGTGCTGTCGGCAACGCAACTCGCAGAGCCGCTCGACGAGACCACCAGCCGCGGCCAATACACCGCGGGCTGGCAGGGCGGGGATAAAGTCTGCGGGCTGCTTGACGAAGAAGGGTTCTCCAAGGACTCCGCCACCGAGACGTTCGCCGCCATCACGCTCGAGGTCGATACCCGCCGCTGGGCGGGTGTGCCGTTCTACCTGCGAACGGGGAAACGTCTGGGCCGCAGGGTGACCGAAATCGCCCTGATCTTCAAACGCGCGCCGCATCTGCCGTTCGACGCCACGATGACCGACGAGCTGGGCACCAACGCCATGGTCATCCGGGTGCAGCCCGACGAGGGCATCACGCTGCGGTTCGGCTCCAAGGTGCCGGGCACCGCAATGGAGGTCCGCGATGTCAACATGGACTTCTCCTACGGTTCGGCGTTCGCCGAAGAATCGCCGGAGGCCTACGAACAGTTGATCCTTGACGTGCTGCTGGGTGAGCCGTCCCTGTTTCCGGTTAATGCGGAGGTCGAATTGGCTTGGGAAATACTCGATCCTGTCCTCGATAACTGGGCAGCAGATGGTAAGCCGGACCCCTATGAGGCCGGCACCTGGGGTCCCGAGTCGTCGTTCGACATGCTGCGCCGCACGGGCCGGGAATGGCGGCGGCCCTGATGATCGTCGACATGCCGGGCACCAGCACCACGGCGGTCAACAAGAAGCTCGACGAACTGCGCGAAAAAGTCGGCGCTGTCACGATGGGCCGGGTACTGACGCTGATCATCGCGCCGGAGAGCGACGCCGTGCTGGAAGAGTCCATCGAAGCGGCCAACAATGCCAGCCATGAACATCCCAGCCGGATCATCGTCACGACGAGAGGCGATGCGTACGCCGACGAAGCACGCTTGGACGCACAACTGCGCGCCGGCGGCGACACCGGCGCCAGCGAGGTCGTGATACTGCGGCTGTCCGGGCCACTGTCCGGCCACGCCGCCAGCGTGGTCATCCCCTTTCTGCTGCCCGACATCCCGGTGGTGGCGTGGTGGCCCGACGTCGCCCCGGCGGTGCCTGCCCAAGACCCGTTGGGCAAGTTGGCAATTCGGCGCATCACTGACGCCACCAACGGCATCGATCCCTTGTCGGCGATCAAGAGCCGACTACCCGGGTACACTGCCGGTGACACCGATCTGGCCTGGGCCCGCATCACCTACTGGCGGGCACTACTCACCTCCGCCGTCGACCAGCCGCCCCACGAACCGATCGAGTCGGCACTGGTTTCCGGTTTGAAAACCGAACCTGCCCTTGACATCCTCGCGGGCTGGCTGGCCAGCCGGATCGATGGCCCGGTGTGCCGTGCGGTCGGCGAGCTCAAGGTCGAGCTGGTACGTAACAGCGAGACCATCGTATTGAGCCGGCCTCAAGAAGGCAGGACGGCCACACTGAGTCGGACGGCCAAGCCGGATGCCCTGCTTCCGTTGGCGCGCAGGGAAACCGGTGAGTGCCTCGCCGAAGACCTGCGACGGCTGGATGCCGACGAGATCTACCAAAGAGCGCTCGAGGGCATTGAGAAAGTGCAGTACGTGTGAGCACCGTCGTCGAGATTTTCCCGGAAACCCAGACCCTGGTCGGGGCCGCAGCCAGGCGACTGGTCGACACCATTGCGACCGCCGTCGCGGCCCGCGGCCGAGCGCTGATCGTGCTGACCGGCGGCGGCAACGGCATCGGCCTGCTGCGGTCCCTCGCCACGGCGGGACGCGAGATCGACTGGTCGAAGGTGCATCTGTTCTGGGGCGACGAACGCTACGTTCCGGAAGATGACGACGAGCGCAACGACAAGCAGGCCCGCGAGGCGTTGCTCGACAGGGTCGACATCCCGTCGAGCCAGGTGCACCCGATGCCGGCCAGTGACGGCGCGTTCGGCACCGATCTCGCGGCCGCGGCGCTGGCCTACGAGCAGTTGTTGGCGGCCAACGCCGAACCCGGCCAGCCGGCGCCGAACTTCGATGTCCACCTGCTGGGGATGGGGCCGGAGGGCCACATCAACTCTCTGTTTCCCGACACCCCGGCCGTGCTGGAAACCACCCGCATGGTGGTCGCGGTCGAGGACTCCCCCAAACCGCCACCCCAACGAATCACACTGACACTTCCTGCCGTTCGGCGGTCCCGGGAGGTCTGGCTGATGGTTTCGGGGTCGGGGAAAGCCGACGCGGTGGCCGCCGCCGTCGGGGGCGCCCCGCCGGTCTCCGTCCCGGCCGCCGGGGCGGTGGGGCTCGAGACCACCCTTTGGCTGCTCGACGAGGAGGCCGCGGCGCAACTTCCCGCCCGACCGGGGTCATAATTAGCGTCATGGCCGACAGGACCGTGGGCAGCGGGCACGAGCGCAGCCGCATCAAGACCCTCACCCAGGCGGCGTTGAACGCCGACAAGACGGTGGAACAGGTCGAAGACGTGCTCGATGGCCTGAGCCAGACGGTGACGGAACTCAGCAGTTCGCTGTCGGCCCTCAACGCCACGGTCGAACGCCTGGAGAAGGGCCTGGATCACCTGGACGGCACGCTGTCCAGCCTGGACGAACTCGCGAAGCGGCTGATCGTGCTGGTCGAACCGGTGGAGGCCGTCGTCGCGCGCTTCGACGACATGATCAAGATCGGCGACATCGTGATGTCGCCCCTGTCGGCCACCGAAAACGCGGTGCGCGGTGTGCTCGACAGGCTGCGGAACCGGACCGTGCAGTAAAGCGGGTTGCGCGTTACATTCTGGTCGATCGGGCCATGGCGAAGCTATACAGGCCATAGGTGATGATCCCCAACCCGGCGGCGATCAGCAGCGCCGCTCCGTAGGGGTGAGCCCCGAGCGTTCTGAGCGCCCCGTCGAGCCCGGTGGCCCTCTTCGGTTCCGAGCGGCACGCGGCCACGACCACCCAGTGCGCCGGTGCCGGCGATTACCACGCCTTTGTCTTACCAGATCACCCGACTCGCCCTCGAGATCGTCGACGAAGTTGCCGCTGGCTCCCTTGTAGACGTGGTAGCCGCCCACCGCGACGATGATCGCGCCGCAGGCGATGAACGCGATGGTTCCGGCGGTGGTCTCCATCAGGCGTGCGCTGATGCTCGAGTTCTGTTGACCGGCCGACTTTCCGGCACCCCGCGCGAATCCGAACGCAGAGTGGGCGAACGCCACGCAGACCGCCGCCAGGCCGAAGGCCTTCGCCCGGTCGGGCGCTGTCGGCGGCGGGCCCTCCGACTTGCGGTCGCTCGATCGACCGAGGGCCGTCTCGACCAGCCGCCAAAGGCCGAGCATCAGGAGGGCGGTTGCGGCAAACCAGAGGATGACGGGACCGCCCGGTTTCGCCGCCAATGTCGCCAGGGCCCCGGTTTGATCGGCGGTGCCGCCGTCGCCGAGAGCGATCCGGATGGCGAGGTAACCGACGATCAGGTGCAGCAGCCCGTTCACGACAAACCCGGCGCGCGCGAGTCGTTCGAAGACGCTGTTCTGGACCACCTGCGCCGGAGTGACAGGCGACGCGTTGTCCGACATGAGACTCCCTCCCCAACCGGCCTGTACCCGGGAGTTCCCTTCAGCCGCTGTTACGTAATGCGCTCGCCAGGCCGTTCATCGTCAACAGGATGCCGCGTTGCACCAACTCGTCGTCGTCGCCCGAGCGGTAGCGCCGCAGCAACTCGACCTGCAAGTGGTTGAGCGGCTCGAGATACGGGAAGCGATTGAACACCGAACGGGCCAGGGCGGGGTTGTCCGCGAGCAGGTCGTCGTGGCCCGTGATGAGCTTGTGCATGTCGATGGTCCGCCGGTGCTCGTCGACGATCTTGTCGAAGACGCGGTGCCGCAACTCCTCGTCGGCCACCAGCTCGGCGTAGCGGGCCGCCAGGCCCAGATCGCTCTTGGCCAGCACCTGCGCCAGGTTGGACAGCACGCTGCGGAAGAACGGCCACCGCTCATACAGGTCGTGCAGCGTCTCCACCCGCTGGGCTTCGCTCTCCGGTCCGGCCTTGATCCACTGCTCGAACGCCGACCCGGTGCCGTACCAGCCCGGCAGCATCACCCGCGACTGGCTCCAGGCCAGCACCCACGGGATGGCACGCAGGTCGGCGATCGAGGAGGTGGGCTTGCGTGACGTCGGCCGGCTGCCGATGTTCAGCGACCCGATCTCGCTGACGGGTGTGGACGCAATGAAGTACTCGACGAAACCCGTTGTGTCATGGACCAATTCGGCGTAAGCGCGCTGCGCGAGAGTGGCCACTTCATCGAGCACCGCGTAGGCCGGCTCCGCGGCATCGCCCAGGCCCTCCACATCCAGCAGCGTGGACTCCAGCGTGGCGGCCAGCAAGCTTTCCAGATTGCGTCGTGCCGTCTGCGGTTCGGCGTATTTGGCGGCGATCACCTCACCTTGCTCGGTGAGGCGCAGCGAGCCGTTCACCGCGCCCGGTGGTTGCGCCAGGATGGCTTGGTAGCTCGGGCCGCCACCGCGGCCGACGGTACCGCCACGACCGTGGAAGAGCCGCAACCGGATCCCGGTTTTGCGGGCCACTTCGACCAGGGCCAGCTCGGCCCGGTAGACCGCCCAGTTGGCGGCCAGGTACCCGCCATCCTTATTGGAGTCGGAGTAACCGAGCATCACTTCTTGCCATTCGCCGCGGGCGGCAACGATCGTTCGGTAGAGGGGAAGTTCTAGCATCGCGTGCAGGATCGCCGCGGCGTTGTGCAGATCGTCGATCGTCTCGAAGAGCGGTGAGATGGCCACCGGACAGTACGGTTCCGGCCCGGAGGCGTCCAACAAGCCGGCCTCTTTCAGCAGGATCGCGGCCTCCAAGACGTCAGAGACTGAGCGGCACATCGAGATGATGTAGATGGGCACCGCGGCGGGACCGTAGCGCTCGACGGCGTGCGCGGCGGCCCCGACGACGTCGAGCTCGCTGCGGGCCAGGTCGGACAATTGCGCGTGGTCACCGACCAGCGGGCGGCGGGTGCTCAGTTCCCCCGCCAGCAGCGCGACCCGCTCGTCTTCGGGCAACGAACCGTAGTCCGGGTGCACCCCGGCCCACGCCAGCAGCTCGCTGACAACCTCTTCGTGCACGTCGGAGTTTTGCCGCATATCCAGGCCGCATAAATGAAAACCGAAGACGCGCACGCCTTCTCGTAGCAAGGCCAGCCGATCGTCGGCCAACAGCGCACTGCCGTGGGTGCGCAGTGACTCGTCGATCGTATCGAGATCGGTCTGCAGTTCGGCCGGCGTCGCGTACGGCGGCAAGCCCAGGTCCAGCTGGTGCTGCGGTTGCCGGTCCAAGATGGCGGCGGCGGTCGCGGTGAGCCGGCCGCGGATCACCCGCAGCGCCCGCCGGTACGGCTCGTCGGCGCGGGCAATCTCCTGGCAGCCCTCGGCCAGTGCGGCCAGCTCAGGGGTGACGGAGAGGAGTCGCGCGGACATCGTCAGCTCCTGCTCGAGAGCGGTGAGTTCGGCCAGGTAGTGCGACAGCGCGGTGAACGCGGCGCTGCCGGTGGCCAGCCGCACCACGTCGGCCGTCACGTTGGGGTTTCCGTCGCGGTCGCCGCCGATCCAGGATCCGGGTTGCAGGATCGGCCCGCAGAGCAGATCGGCGTCGGGCCAGCGAGCCCGCAACGCCTCCCGAACCTCGGCGTTGACCTGCGGGATCACCGTGAAGAACGCGGCGGGGTAATAGCGCAGGCCGACCTCGATCTCGTCGGTGATCTGCAGCCGGGACAACCGGAGCAGCGCGGTCTGCCACAGCGTGAGGACCTGGCGGCGCAACTCGAGTTCGATGTTGCGGCCGTCGTCGGTTTCCGTGTGCCCTTCGGCATGCAGCCGCATCAACTCGGTGATCCGGTGCTGGGTGACGAAAACGGTGCGCCGACGGGTCTCGGTGGGATGGGCGGTGATCACCGGGGAGACCAGGGCACCCTGCAACGCGTCGGCGACCGTGGCCGAATCCAGCTGGGCACGATCGAGTTTCGCGTAGGTTGCGGCCAGCGTGCTGTCCTGGGGCGGCTCGCCGGCGCCGACGTGAATGGCGCGCCGGCGTTCCCGGTGGATGTCTTCGGCCACGTTGGCCAGCAGCGCGAAATGGCTGAACGCGCGGATGACCGGGATCGCCCGATGGATGTCGATGCCCTCAAACATTTGCGACATCTGCGCCCGATCGATCTGGGAGTGGCGCACCTGAAACGATTCCACCCGGGCACGTTCCACGAGGTCGAAGACCTCGTCGCCGTTCTGCTCGCGCACGGTGTCGCCGAGGATGGTGCCCAGCAGCCGGATGTCGGCCCGCATCGGCTCCGTCGCCTCGCGACCGACCAGGGTGCGCTGGACGGCACCGATCGGCTCCAGCGCGGTATCAGAAACCTCGACCATGAATCCCAGTATCGGTGCGGATCGCGTGGACCGCCCGCCGAGTGGTCAGCGGTACTTGATCAAAAGCTCCACGCCGACGATGGACACCAGCCAGATGCCGGTGATGAACAGCGTCAGCCGGTCGAGGTTCTTCTCCACCACCGTCGACCCGGACAGGCTGGACTGCACGCCGCCGCCGAACAGCGTCGACAAGCCGCCACCCTTGGCACGGTGCAGCAGCACCAGCAACACCACCAGCACGCTGGTGACCACCAGAGTGATCTGCAGGGTCAATTGCATGACCGCAAGCCTACCGGTGGTGCCGTGGTGTCATGGCAGCGGCCCGCCGGCGGCGATCGCCGCCAGCGTCGCGAACTGCTCGCCGTCCAGGGAGGCCCCGCCGACCAACGCCCCGTCGACGTCGTCGCGGGCGATGAGGTCGCCGATGTTCTTGGCGTTCACCGAGCCGCCGTACAGCACCCGCACGCTGTCCGCGACCTGCGGTGACGCCAGGGCCGCGAGCTCCTTGCGGATGGCCGAACACACCTCCTGGGCGTCGCCGGCGCTGGCGACGCGCCCGGTGCCGATCGCCCACACGGGTTCGTAGGCGATGACGACGGTGGCAATCTGCTCGGCGGACAGGCCGGCCAGCGATCCGCGCAGTTGCTCCACGTTGTGGTCGACGTGGTTGCCCGCCTCGCGAACGTCGAGGTGCTCGCCGATGCAGACGATGGGGGTCAGTTCGTGCTTCAGCGCGGCGGCGGCCTTGGCGGCCACCAGCGCGTCGTCCTCGTTGTGGTATGTACGCCGCTCGGAGTGGCCGACGACCACGAAGCTGCAGCCCAGCTTGGCCAGGAAGGCGCCGCTGACCTCGCCGGTGTAGGCCCCCGAGTCGTGCTTCGACAGATCCTGGGCACCGTAGGTCAGCCGCAGCCTGTCGCCGTCGACCAGGGTTTGCACGCTGCGCAAGTCGGTGAACGGCGGCAACACCGTGACGTCGACCTTGTCGTAGTACTTGTCCGGCAACGCAAAGGCGATCTTTTGCACCAGCGCGATCGCCTCGAAGTGATTGAGGTTCATCTTCCAGTTGCCGGCGATCAGCGGCTTGCGGCTCATGAGTCCCCTCCGGTCGGCTGGGGCCGACCAAGGACCTCGATGCCCGGAAGTGTCTTGCCTTCCAGGAATTCCAGCGACGCTCCCCCGCCGGTGGAGATGTGCGAGAAGGCGGTCTCCGGGATACCGAGGGCGCGCACCGCGGCCGCGGAGTCGCCGCCGCCGACCACGCTGAAGGCGCCCTTGCCGGTCGCTGCGGCGATCGCCTCGGCGACACCCTTGGTGCCCTGGGCAAATGCCGGGAACTCGAAGACGCCCATCGGGCCGTTCCAGAAGACGGTCTTGGCGTTCGCCAGCAGCGTCGTGAACCGCTTCACCGATCCCGGCCCGATGTCCAGACCTATCCCCCCCTCGGGGATCGCGTCGGCGGCGACGATCTCCGGCGGGGAGTCGGCGGCGAACTCCTCCGCCACCACGATGTCCACCGGCAGGCGAAGGACGTCGTGGTAGGTGTCCAGCAGCCGACGGCAAGTATCGATCATCTCCGTCTCCAGCAGCGACTTGCCGACCGAGAGGCCTTGGGCGGCAAGGAAAGTGAAACACATGCCGCCGCCGATCACGATGCTGTCGGCGTTGGTCGCCAGCTGTTCGATGACGCCGAGCTTGTCGGACACCTTCGAGCCGCCGAGGACCACCGCGTAGGGCCGCTCGGTCGAGCTGGTCAACTGCTCGAGAACCCGCACCTCGTCGGCCACCAGCGTCCCGGCGTAGTGCGGCAACAGCGTGGCGACGTCGTACACCGAGGCCTGCTTGCGGTGCACCACCCCGAAGCCGTCGGAGACGAAAGCGCCTCCCGGCGAGACCAATTCGGCCAATTGCCGGGCCAGCGCGAGGCGCTCGCCGTCGTCCTTGCTGGTTTCGCGCGGGTCGAAGCGGATGTTCTCCAGCAGCAGGACGTCACCGTCGGTGAGCCCCTCGGCGCGCGCCAGCGCGTCGGCGCCGACAGGGGAACGATCGGGGTCGCCGGCCAATTGCACGTGCCGGCCCAGCTGCTCGCCGAGCGCCGCGGCGACCGGCGCCAGCGACAACTTCGGGTCGGGCCCGTTTTTCGGGCGACCCAGATGCGCGGCGACCACCACCTTGGCGCCGGCCTCGAGAAGCGCCTTGAGTGTCGGCGCCGAAGCGACGATCCGGCCGGGGTCGGTGATGGCGCCGTCCTCGTCGAGCGGCACATTGAGGTCCGAGCGCACCAGGACGCCGCGCCCCGAAACCCCTTCGGCGAGAAGCTCTCCGAGAGTGTAGATCGACACGGTCTACAGTGACTTGCCGACCAGGGCGACCAGGTCGACGAGGCGGTTGGAGTAGCCCCACTCGTTGTCGTACCAGGAGACGACCTTGGCCTGGTTGTCGATCACCTTCGTCAACCCGGAGTCGAAGATCGAGCTGTGCGGATCGGTGACGATGTCACTGGAGACAATCGGGGCGTCGTAGTACTTCAGGATCCCCCTGAGCCTGCCCTCGGCGGCGGCCTTGAACGCCGCATTGATCTCCTCGGCCCCGGCGGCCTTGGACAGTTCGACGGTCAAGTCGGTGACCGACCCGGTGGGAATCGGCACCCGCAGCGCGTAACCGTCGAGCTTGCCCTTGAGTTCGGGCATCACCAGGCCGATCGCCTTGGCCGCACCGGTGGAGGTCGGCACGATGTTCAGCGCAGCGGCGCGGGCGCGACGCAGGTCCTTGTGCGGCCCGTCTTGCAGGTTCTGGTCCTGGGTGTAGGCGTGGATGGTGGTCATCAGGCCGCGGACGATGCCGAATTCGTCCTGCAGGACCTTGGTCACCGGCGCCAGGCAGTTGGTCGTGCACGACGCGTTGGAGATGATGTTCTGGCTGCCGTCGTACTTGTGCTCGTTGACCCCCAGAACGATGGTGATATCGGGGTCGGTGGCGGGCGCGGAGATGATCACTTTCTTGGCGCCGGCCTGTAGGTGCCCTTTGGCCTTGGCCGCGTCGTTGAAGTGACCGGTGGATTCGACGACGACGTCGACGCCCAGGTCGCCCCACGGCAATGCCGCCGGGCCCTCCTTGACCTCCAGCGCCTTGATCCTGTGGTTGCCCACCACGATGGTGTCGTCACCTTCCAGGCTGACGTCGTAGGGCAGCCGGCCCAGAATCGAGTCGAATTTCAGCAGGTGAGCAAGCGTGTGGTTGTCGGTGATGTCGTTGACGGCGATCACCTCGATGTCCGCCCCGGAACTGCCGGGGCCCTGCTCCCGTTGAGCCAATAAGGCCCGGTAGAAGTTGCGGCCGATTCGACCGAAGCCGTTGATGCCTACCCGGACCGTCATGCGCCTCTGCCTGCCTTTCCATGTCCGCTTGTGAGCGCTTTGCCGAAAGCCTAGATCAGCGACATGTACCGCGCCCCGGCGGTAAGAGTGCGCGACTTCTAGCCGCCCGGAAAGCCGGGTGCGGCGAGTGGGGATTGCGACAGATCGGGTTACTTAACGTCACCATTTGGACACAACGCGGTGCGGCGTGACCCATGTTCCGCGTCGGCCGCTAAGAATTGTGTCGGTCGGCTAGACACGAGTGCAGTAAGGCTATGCAGCACCGCTGCACCATTTGATACGGAGCGCCAATAAAGAGGAGTCGACGTTGATGACGGTCTTTGATCGGTTCAACTTCAAAGTGGTTGCCACCGCAGGGCTTTGCGGCGTCGCCATAGCGTTGAGCCCGGATGCGGCAGCCATCCCGCTGAAAACCGGCGGCTATGCGTGCCTGCAGGGGCAGGCGGGCGACGTTGCCGCGCCGGCAGCCGGCGGACCGGTCGCCGCGGGCGGAGAGGCAGCCGCCGGCGGAGCGGCAGCGGCGGGCGGACCGGCAGCGGCCGGCTTACCGGTGCCCGCCAGCGGACCGGCAGCAGCCGGCGGACCGGCACCCGCCGCCGGCGTCTGCACGACCAGCGCTCCGCTCACTCCGATGGCTGGTGTTCCGCTGGTTGCGCCCGGGCCGGCCCCGGTGGTGCCGGTTGGCGCTCCGTTGATTGCTCTTGGACCGCCGGTGCCGGCCGGTGCTCCGGTCCCCGTCGGCGCTCCCGTCCCGGTCGGTGCTCCGGTCCCCGTCGGCGCCCCGGTCCCGGTCGGCGCCCCGGTCCCGATCGGCGCCCCCGTACCGATCGGCGCCCCCGTCCCGATCGGCGCCCCCGTCCCGATCGGCGCCCCCGTCCCGA
>Ga0116219_10001675_pt1 | contig 20029 bp, 11 predicted proteins | sample Sb_taG_4_FD_91019 | JGI IMG/M metagenome (GOLD analysis project Ga0116219, IMG submission 91019) | Peat soil microbial communities from Weissenstadt, Germany - Sb_50d_6_BS metaG | ecosystem: Environmental > Terrestrial > Soil > Wetlands > Peat | place: Germany: Weissenstadt | collected 2010-09-21
ACCGGCTGAGCCCGGTGGAACATCTCGCCCTGGAAGAGGACATCTGGGGTTCGACAGCATGGTCAGGCGTCGCCTCGGACAGCGAGGAGTGTGGCCCGAGACGATGGGACTGACGGCGTGCGCCGAGTGCGGCAGGCTCAACGATGCCGACGCGTTGCAGTGCGACCAGTGCGGGACCGCTGTTGCGAAAGCGACACCGACAGCCAGTGCGTCAAAGCGTCCGCGTCGTGCTGCACCTGTCGTCGCCACTCGTCCTGTTGCCCAAGCGCGAAGCACACGGTCAGGCCAGATGGTCGTCGCTCGCGAAACGGTCGATGTTGTGGACCCGCAAACCCACAAGATCGTGCATGTGATCGCGGGTCGCACTCGTGTCGGAGACGGCTGCTGGATTCACAAGCTGATCCCCAGCGCGTTCCAGTACATCGCCGCTTAGGGTTGCCTGGGGCGGGTCGCAATCGTGATGGATACACCCGCCCCCTTGCTGCGGTCGCCTGGGATGCGTCGTTGTGGAGACGAAGCGGCGCATCCCTTCCTCGCTCGCTTGCTCCGCCCGGGGGCGCGCCTTTCCTGGAAGGTTGCGGCGCGTCCCTACTTACATCGCGTATGCGTCGCGGCACGGACCGTTCGATGAATGGCGGTCCGAGAGCGCGTCGTCCGGTGTCGCTCCTTTGCACCTGCGGCGCGCTCGCTCGACCTAGGGCGCCTGCGTTGTTCCTTGTCGCCGCGCGCTCAGCTTTGCCGGGACCACAAAGAGATACTCAAATAAGCCGCCGATCAGCCCAGAGAGCGCGATCGCGTCTCCTTCCGTGACCGGGCTCAAGGGATCCCAGTGACCGCCGTCGTTCCCGCCGTCGCGGACGTCGTCTGCCCACTCCCCGAGGTCCTTCGTGAGGTCGCCATCAGCCGACATCTGCTTGATCGCTTTCGCGATCTTCGCGGGACCGCGAGACGAAAGGATCGCTTTCGCTTGCGCTGATCCCCTCGCGTCGATGATCCCCTCCAACGTGCGTCGATACATCACCACCGCAGCGTGATATGCGCGAACGCCTTGACAGCGAAGGCCCTCCGCGAAGGCTTCCCGAAGCTCGGCAGGGACGGATGCGTCGAGCGTCGCGGCGGCTGGCATGGGCCACCAGTGAATCCCCCGCCACGAGTAAGCGCCGGACGTTGCGCCAAGGCGGAGCGGCTTTCCGTCCAGGTACAGCTCCTCGACCACGACAACTCGCTGGCGACACGCACGACATTCCAGGACGCTCACCATCTCCGAAGGAAGCCGATCGTTGGTGCCGTCTCGGTTGGCCGCCCAAATTCCCTCTCTGAACGTAACCTCTGCTCGTCCTGTTACCTCGAAGGTCGACGGCAGCCCACATCGCGGACACGGGCCGGTTGGATCGGTCGAATCCGGTGGTGTCGTGGGATCGCGTTCGGTGTGGGGTTGAGCCAAGTGGCGAGGTGTCATGTCCCCTCACAGGATATCGGCTCACTAGTAAGCCATGGCTGACGTTCCTGAGCCGGAGGAGTGGATTCAGCGACCGTGGGCGGAGGAACCGTTCGCCACGTGGACCTACGAGGCTCCGGCCGTCATGTGCATGGGGTGCCGATACGTCACTCCGTCAAGTGCCAAGGGTCTCCGCTGCCCCATCTGCGGTGGCATTAGTTGGTTCGCCACGACACGACAGGTCAGCGAGCGAATCCCGACGAAAGAGTTTCGGAAGCTCAAGGTCAAGAGCGGACCCGGACACCCGGCGTGGGAAGGAAAGGATGGCGAGAAGCGCCAGCACGACGGAAGCTGGGCATCCGTCCATCAGGTGATCGACCGGCGAGGCAACCGCTATCGAGAACAGGTGATCCGCGACGACGGCACTGTCGTGAAGGATGAGGACGTGCCACTCACCGAGCACCGCGACCACGGCTCCGCTTGTCCCGATCGGAGGAAGCCTCAGTCATGACTGGCGAGGCGCAGCGAGTGGCGGTTGCCACGGTCGCCGCAGGCGGCGCGCGGCTCTAAGATCGGCCCAGGCGTCGCCCGGCCTTAGATACCGCCCCACGGTCACGGCGTAGGCTGCCCCGGCAGGCCGCAAGCTCGCTGCCGAGCGCCGAGCCGTGACGCGATTGAGGGCTTCAGTCGTGACTGATCTCGGCGCTGCGAGCCGAGCCGAGATCGGCGGTATAGCGAACCCTCGATCCTTGGCCCGCCCGGGGCCAGAAAGACGATGCTCGCGCGCACCCTTTCCGTCGTTGCTTCCCGACCTCCCGTCCGACGCGGCGCTCGAGGTGGCAGCGATCTACTCGCTCCGCGGCACGTTGCGCGAGCGTCCACCGACGAGGGTGCGGCCGCCCTTTCGTGCGCCGCATCACAGCATCTCCCGAGCCGGGCTGGTCGGCGGCGGGACCGGTCTCGCGCAGCCAACGCTGATCTCCCTTGGCGGCCTCAGAGGGGGTTGTATTAACGATGGACGAGGTTCCTCATGCGGCGCCAGTACATCCCCTCGTCGGCTGGCTTGGCGCGGTAAGCAAGACGTATGCGTGGACACCTCTGGTTTGTCCGCCACTCCGCGGGGCGCGTCGGATCACCGTTGGCCGGCAGCGGCGTCAGTCGTTTGTGAACTGAGTTGGGCTAACTCCCCCGTAATCCTTAGGTTCCTGACCAGATAGGAAGCCGAACAAGGCTATCCCATGAATCAAAAGCCCTGCGATCATGTCTTCCAGAAGCCCTTCGGCACGAAGCGCTAATGGGTCAGTCGCCGCAAGAACTTGAGCATCAAAGAAGGCGATTTGATGCTCTGCCGCGGCGACGAAAGAACTGCTCGCGAAGTCGTGCCAACGGAGCCTTCAGTCCGGCCGCGAGGCGTATGCACCCTGGTGTGCGAACCGGAGTTGAGGCGTATTAGCTCTGCTTGTCGGCCACACTTTGCGCCTGGTCGTAGCGGAGACCGCTTGAGGCCTCGCCAGCGCCGATGTGTCGTCGCCGAGCGACCCACAGCGTCGCGCCACCGTCGGGGGTTCGCGTGCGGCACGCGACCCGCTGGAGCCTGAGCCCGGAGCGGCTGACCTCGTGCTGCGGAAGCTGGAATCCTTCACTGGAGAGCTGCTTGACGAGAATAGTTTGAGGCGTCTGACTGCTGCCTTCGACGGTTCCTGCGACGAGCGCGAGCCCGCCTGCGGATGTCAGGAACGGGAGCAGAGGGAACCAGTTCGCCGGTAGCGCTGTTGCGAGCTGGTATGCGAGCGCCGCGGGGGAGTCGGTTGGAGTAGTCGATTCGGGAGCCGGGCTGAGGGTGATCGGGTTTCCGATCGGGTCTTCGACGATGCGCTCGATCGCCCAGGCCATGTCGGCCGTCTCGTCACGGAGGAGGTGAACCTCTTCGAGCGGTGAACTCGCCTGGAGCGCCGCGGCTGCGCTGGCTGGGGCGACCAGGAAGGGCGCCGTGCTGTCGCTGCTCTGATCGGTGGTAGAGAACATCGTCCAGGACGTGCCCGGGGGTGCGTCAGCACGCGGGATCGCGATCGCGCTTCCGAACACGTCGGTGACCGTTAGTGAGTCGATCCAGCAGAGCGAGCCACTGGGGACATCGAGGCGGGTGAGGTACCAGTCGTCTCCATGGATCAACAGGAAGTCGGCGAAGAGGAGCTTGGCGAGATCGCGCGTGTCTGTGAGGAGCGCACCGAAGTCGGTTGCACTGGACTCGAAATCCCACCAGCGCGGGTTGGGCATGCCGCGAAACCGCACGTGGCCGGGGATCACGCTGGTCATGGCCGTTGTGCTCGCGGGCGCCATGCCTGAGACCACGTCGAACGCGTACCAGTCGAGGGCGTTCTCGGAGTCCGGCTCTACTGAAAGCATCAAGCCGCCGGCGGTGACGGTCGCCGAGTAGTCGAGGCGGGAAGGATCCCAGCTCGGTGGTTCGCCGGTCGCGAACGTGCCCCAGGTGGATTCGACCCATTCGATGAAAGCGTTGATCGCATCGAGCGCGCTAGGTATCTGCGTCGCGCTCAGGGTAGGTGTTGGAGGGAGCGCCTTGTACTCGGCCTTGGCCGCTTTTGCGGCTTGATAGAGGGCCACACCGTCAGTGGCACGCCCAGCGCAGATCGACCGGAAACGTGCCTCCGCCGGATCAGCGGCGGCGGTGGCGCGGGCGATCGGATAGGCCGCCCGGAATAGGCTCGCGATCGCAGGCGCGACGAGAGTCTCGAAGCTCTGCCCGAGCTCGACGCGTGTGGAGAGATCGGGCTCAAGCGACTCGGCCTCGACGACAGGCTCGAGCAACTTGCCCGACGAGAGTGGGATGACGCTGGCGCCGAGCGTCGCAGAGTCGATCGGCGTGACGTGCGAGCCGATGCGGACGAAGGCTGGCGAGCCCCCGTCGAGGCCTTGGAACTCGCCGAGCTGCCACTGCCGCGAGAGGAACCAGGCTGGGTCGCGCACCGGCGCTGCAAGGCCGTTGGCGACCGACGGTGTGCGAGGACTCGGCTGGATCTGGCTCCAGTAGGTGATCGAGGGCATCAGGCCATTGTTAGACCGGGCTCAGCGACGATCGAGCCCAGGAGGTCTGTGGATACGGTTTCGTTGGCGGTGTTGCCGGTGAGGCAAATCGCTGGCAGGAAGGGGCGAAGGTCGTCCAGAAGCGCGCTGTCGACGGCTCGAATCTTCGCGAGTATGAGCGTCTCCCGGACGGTGTCGAAGAGTGTCTCCAGGTCCCAGTTCGGAGCTGTCGTCGGCGGTACTGCGAGCAGCACGACTTGCGGAGGCTCTGCCACCGGCGACTCGAATCGGAAGGAAAGCGCCGTGGCCTGCGTGGACGAGGGAACGATCTCCGTCCACTCGTCGATGACAATGCCGACCCAACCGTCGGCGGGGGCGGCTTGCGTCGGTCGGTGGACGATTAAGGACAACGTGCCACTTACGATGTCCGCGCCGGGATTGCCTGCCCAGTTGGCAGCTGGCGGAAGCTGCGCAACCTCGAGCGACGGTGGCGCGGCGCCGAACGCCTGACCGTACAACCACAGCGAGCGCCACCGTGCGAGATTCGACCGCACACGAGCGAGCTGCTGCAACGCCCTGCGCGGTGCATTAGCGTCGCCGACGAGCGCAGCCGAGGCCGCGAGCGGCGTTGCGAGGTCGATCGCCGCGAGCTGCGGGAGAAACAGAAAGTCGCGGCCGAACACGGTCTGGACAGCCGTTGTGGCTGCCGCCGTGAGCGTGCCGGGATCGGTTTCTCCGACCGGAAGGTTAGCCTGTCGCGTCGAGAGCTCCTTCTCGATTCCGTTCGCGAGGGTGACGAGCGTGGCGGTGTCGGCGCCGGCCGGCGGGCAAGCGCCTGGGATGCCGAACTCGGCGGATTGAGACAGGGCCGTTCGAAGCGCGGCCAGTTGATCTGCCGTCGCCGCCCCAGATGAGGCTCCGGTGACGTCCGCCAGGGCCTGGCCGAGCATTGTGGCGGCGGCCGACAGGTGCTCAAGCACGGCCTGTGCGCGCGCGACTGCTTCGGCCGCCCCGGACTGATCGATCGTCGCCATTGACGAGTCAGCCGGGACAACGAGATCCGAGGGCTCAAGGGGACGGGCAACCGCAAGCAGCTGCCCGATCGTCCTCGCGAGCTCGAGCGCGTCGGCAACGCTCCAGGCGACAGTTGTCGTGTCGTAAAGCACCTGCGCGCCGGCCGGCGCGGCGACTGCGGCCAGCACTCGCCGATCGAGCTCGCTGTCCCCAGAACCGATCGGTTGGGCTCGCGCCAGCGTGACTATGTCGATCGGTCGGAGCGCCACGGCGTCGAGCTGGACGTCGCGCGTACTCCCGTGCGCAAACACGACGCGGCACCCGATGCTCGTCGGCGGGCCGAGAAGGGTGCCGATCCAGTGGTCGAGCACGGGCTCGGCAGTTGCTCGGGGTGTTGGCGGTCCCCATCCGTCTGCAGGCGGTGAACCAGGGGCAAGGACGATCGCTAGCCTTTGGGTGAAGGAGACCCCGCCGAGAGGGGTGCGCGTCACCTCGGGCGCCGGCGGCAGCACGCCGGTGGCCATTGCGTCGAGGCTGGCCGTGCTCGCGATGGGGTTGCCGCGGACGGCTTGAAAGATCGCTTCAGCGGTCAAGACGTCCGCAAGGCCGTCCACCGTGTCGTTGAGGGCGTCGAGGGCTGCGTGAAAGCTGGCGAGCTGTGTGGTGGTGAGAGCAGGCAAGTCGCTCGCGACTGAGAACGGCGCCGAGTTCGCGTTCCAGGCCTGGCGCAGAGCGAGCCCGTCGACCACATTGCCCGCGGCGACGAGCTCAACCGGACCGTCCCCTGCAGATGTCTTGCCGGCGACGAGCGGGAAGTACCCGCGGAGTGGCGAGATGAGGAGATCAAGCTGGCGATCGTGAAGGTCACGCTCGAGTTGCTGTCCAAGCAGCGATGCGAGCGGCTCTCCCTGGCGGATCCCATCGATCAGAGTGAGAGCGGCGCGGACTCGCACGGAGCTGAGGTCGACGTCATACGCAGAGCTCGAGCCACCGCGAGTAAGGAAGCCGTTGCGGAGGATCGCCGCTGCGCCCGCGTGCGCGGCCGACGGCGCGTGCACGAAGCCGCCCTGCGGCGCCCCGGGGTCTGCTGGACGAACGTTCTCGACGAACCCGAAGCCACCGAGGTAACAGCCGGTCGGCGCCGCCTGACGCATCGTCCAGAGGCGCTGCGTCGCGGCGGACGTGATCCACGCGTCCAGGCGGTGTGAGCACGCGTCGAGCGTCTCGCCGAACCGCCGCGCGAGTTCAGCCGTTGGAAGCCCCGCGAGTGTCGCGAGTCGACCGAGGTACGGACTCAGCGATCCGCCGAAGGCGGGGTCCGCCGTGGCCCGGTCGATCCGCCCGTATGCCGTCAACGACACATCGGCAGGCGTCAGCTGGACGAGCTCGCGTTCCGGCTGGTCAGCCTGGGCGACGACGCTTTCCGCCAGGAGCCGCATAAAGGCGAGGCGGTCCATCTCGACTAGCAGCGCGTGACGCAGTAGCCGATACAGAAGCGGGCGTGAGTTGCCCGGCAGCGCATCGTTCTTGATCGCGTCTTGGTTCGCGGTCGCGTTGTCATGAAGCCAGCGGATGTAGTTGAAACCTGTGCCGTCGTCTCCATCGAGCCCGAAAGCCTCGGAGAGCGATGACGCAGTAACGAGCGGCCCGCCGATCAGCTCATAAGCGGCGCCGCCGTCGAGACCGCCGATGCGCGTCTGGCCGCCGAGGTCGACCGAGCCGAGCAACGAGGCGGCTCCAAGGGCGCGGTTGACCTGTAGCGCCTGTTCCTCTGCCGCGGCGGCTGCCCCGAGCCAACCGGCCGCGTTCGTCGCAAACTCCAGCCCCAGAAGGATACGCATCCGCAGCACCCGGGAACTCGCGTCGAGCGCAAGGACCTTAAGCAGGTCGCCGTCGGGGTCGGCAGAGTCTGACGCGATACGCGGCGCGGAGGCTGCGGCCGGAACGAAGTATGTGTCGCGGAGGGCGCGAAGCACCGGCGTGAAGCGAGCGTCCGCGTCGAGCCGATCGAGCGAGACCACCGGCAAAAGGCCATAAGGGATGCTCCCGACACGAAACGCTGGGAGCGGCCCTCCCGGCCGTATGTAGTCGACCCAGAACTGGCGCGCCTGGTCAATGGTCGGCGCGTCGAACTGGGGGGCCATCAGTTGCTCGAGGAAATAGCCGAGCGCTGCCGGCCACAAAGCATCGTTCATCGCGGCGGCCGGCGTGTCGCCGTCCACGCTAGCCTTATCGACGTGCTCGAACGCAGCGACCTGCTCACCGGTCGCAACCGGCAGACCCAGAGCCCGCGCAAACGCGACGCCGTAAGCGCCGGACGGGCTGGTCCCGTCGACGAGCGGCGCTTCGCGCTCGATCGCAAAGGTTACAGCGCCTCCCGGGTCAGGCGGTGGAAAGGCGGCGGGCGCCGCAGGTGTGTTGTTCGTCGGCGTTCCCGGGGAAAGGAAGGCCATCCCGCGCGTGTAGTGCTGTGCGTCGACGAGGGCCCGGAGCCGTGTGGCCCCGTCGTTTGGAGTCTGCGATTCGCTGATACCCACCACGACTAATAGGTCGATGCCCGAGGTAGGGTCCGTCGGTGCCGGGGAGGGCGAATCTGGCTTGGTCAGGTCGATCGTGACGGCCATGCCTGCGCTTTCGGCGACAGAGAAGTCCACAGTCCATTGCAGGGCGGTGTCGATCGAAAGGCTGTCGGAGATCTGCACGCGGTCGGCCGGTGTCGAGACGGGCGACAAAGTGAGCGCGAGCGGTTGACGCACGGGACTGCTCGTGATCGTGAAGACGTTCTGCCCCTGGTAGGCGCGAACAACCCATTGGTCGGGAAGGCGCGCCTCGGCCGCGCGCGTCCAACTGTCCGTACGTGTTTCGGTCGATCCGGCGATGGTCGCCTTGACAACGTACGCTGCGCGCGGCGCCGTCCAGCGCCTCACGAGAGCTCCCCACGCAGCCTTCTCCGCGACTGGGCCAGAAGCCCTCGCTGCGATGTATGAGTTGCCGCTGCTCAGCTCGTTCGGCGTGAGGCCGGTCTCGTGGGTGTCCGCCCAGATGTCATCTGGGAAGATCCGCACCTGGAGGAGCGAGCCGGAGAACCTCGTCTCGAGCCTGACCGGCAGGAGCGCGATCGGATAGGACGCGTCGAGCGTCACCCTCCGCCTCCTGTGCCGGGCGCCGCCGGTGGCGCCGGATCGGGGATGAGCATCGAGCCGTGCACCGCCACGCGCGTCGGTTGTCGGAGCGTGATGTAAGCCAGGTCAGCCGCGCGACCGGGGGTCGCGCCGTCCGCGCGCCAGACCGCCCCCTTGGGGTCTGGTGTCGCCGGATCGAGCGGGAGCGCCGCCGTCAGATCGATGTAGTTGAGCGCGGCCAAGTCGTCGGCGCTGGCGGCCAGGGAGCCCCAGTCGAGCGCTTCCCACGTCGGCGGCTGCATACCATAGGCCCCGGGAACCCCGAGCCCAAACCGCGGCTCGGACGGATGTTCCTGGAGGACGAAGAACGTGCCCGGATCCCCCCTGGCAGCGATCGGGTCGACATCGAAGCCGAAGAGCGCGACGTCCGGCTCGATCAGGCCAAAGAATACGGGGTCGATCTCGACCGGGCCGGGCACGCGGACTCCGTTGCCGACCGCCGCGGCCGCGTACACAACGACGTTTGGATAGCGGCGGATCAGCTCGCCGCGAACGAGCAGCACAAGCGGGTCGGTAGCCAGCTGCCGGTTCTCGCCGAGTGGGTCAGTCCAGAGATGAATCGGGCCGACGTCGCCGTCGATGTTCACACTCCCGTGGATATCCCAGAACCGGCGAAAGTACGATCCGCGCTGGTCGGTCGGGTACCCGTTCCAGAGCAGCTTGCGGGCCAGTTCGTGGTTGAGCCCGACGAGGAACGATTCGACGAAGCGCCAGTTGGTCGCGAAAAGCGCGATCGAGTTAGGATCCATCTGGTCGAGGCCGGGTAGCAACCACTCGCGACCGATGCTCGCAAGTGGTGCATACATCGGCTGAGGAAAGACGGGAGCCGCCATCACGGGCTCAAGCGGATCGGTCCGTCGCGGACCCGCGTCGACGCCGGCGAGCTGAGCCGCCAACGCTTGCTGGATCGTCGCGAGCGGGTCGAGCGTCGTCTCGATCGCCGACATTGCTCCGCCGAGGTCCACCTCGACCCAGCTCACCCCGGCCATAGCCGGCTGAGCAAGCTGCGTCATGAGCGCACTTGCCGCTTGGATGAACGCGTCGTTCGCGCCGGGGACCGGGTTCGTCGGCGGCAGGATGAACGAAGATACGGCCAGCGGCGGCAGCTCGACTGGGTGGACGATGTGCGGTACGAGCGGAGCCGCGCCGATGGCAGGCGGCGGCTCGACCGCCCGTGCGACCAGACCCGTCGATGCGACGGCCGGGGCGGAGGTCAGGACGGCGAAGCTCGACGGGGGCGTGACAGTCGCGAGGTTTTCGGGCGCGACGTCAACTCGAGAGAAAGCGCTCGCGAGATCGCCGAGCCGCGCGCTTGCGCCGGTCGCGCCGTCAGCCGGGGCTGTCGGGGGCGGAACAATCGAGAGTGCACCGCTGTTCATCCGGGTCAGCGCCCCGTCCACCGTCTTGAGCAACGCGCCGGCCTGACGGCCCTGGCGAACGCCCAGCGTCCCGAGTGGTCGCGCCGCCCGTCGCCAGGCGGGCGCGAGTGCTCCAGGGACGATTGGGCTCGCGGCAAGCTGCGCAGCAACCGTGGCGGCGCCGAGTCGCACCCGCCCGTGGAGCGGCGAGCTGACCTGGATCAGAGTCTGCGAATCGAGTGCAGTGAGATGTCGCACGTAGAGCCGGAGCGCGACCTCGCGGGCGAGCTGCGAGAGCCGGAGCCGCTCATTCGCCGCGCGAATGCCCGCGACCTGTGCCCACGCACCCGCGAGCAGCTGCTGCTGCTCGGTCTGGACGACGACCGTGCCGAGCCCCGCAGCCACGCGGGCACGGGGATCTCCGTTGAGCTCATGGAACCATGGCGGCGTCGCGTCCGCGGCCGTCGAGAGCGAGTTGGTGGCGGCGAGCCAGCGACCGTAGAGTGGCGGGTCGAGCTCTGTGCCGACGGCGTTCGTGCGCGCGGCGAGGGCTGTGGTGAAGCCGTGCCCATCGGTGCTCGGCCAGTCAGGGATCGTCGCAGGACCAGGAGGACTGGGCGTGGAGCCACCGCCTGAGGCCGGAGCTACGAGGGGCAGAAGTGCGCTCTGCAGCTCGACGACCTGCCAATTCGTGGGACTTGCACCAGGAGGGCTGACCGCGAGGTCGCGTTGCCAGACAGCGTCCGGGACCTCCGCCAGCGGCTTGAGCTTCGCAACGAGCGAAGCGAAGTCGCCGGTCTCGCCGGTCTGGAAGCTCCAGCCGAAATAGACCGGCAACGTGACAGTGTCATGCTGCGGCTGCCATGCGGTCGTGAGTCGGTTCACACTCGTCGTCGGCTGTCCCAGGCCGGCCAGCCGCCCGCGTTCGAACGTCGGAACGAGGAACGCCTGATAACTCGTCTGCGGGCGGAGTTGCCGTGGGCAGAGCAGCCGCGAGGACCCCTGCGCAGGCGTCTGGGTCAGGATCGCGCCGATCGAGCTCGCGTCGTAGTCGGCCGGCGGCGGGTCCTGCGCGACCAGAATCTGCGCGTGAGCCCAGGCCCACGCCTGCGTCAGGTCGGGCAGGACGCTCGAGCTGCTGATCGTGATCGCGCCGAGCGGGCGTCCTGACGTCGCGGCTACCTGATCTACGACCTCATCGCTCTCGAGCGCAATGAGGCATAGCCACGGAGTAAGCCGGTCGCCGTCGGTCGCATCTGGCGAGTACCGCCAGGGTAGGTCGGCGTCGCTGAACTCGACCAGCGGGAAGTAGTTCGACTCCACGTTGTCCGCACTTGCCGCCGGCCACGTGCGGCGCACGCAGCCAGCATCGAATCCGGCCACATCTCCCGGCCCGCGCAACGTGAGCGCTGGCGCCGTAACCGCTGAGCCCCCCGTCGAGAGGGTGACGACGACATCGATACGCGGGTCGGTCGAGGCAGCGCCATGTGGGATGAGGGCGGCAAGGCCGCGGCGAAGAACGGAGACGAAGGCATAGGTGGCGCCGACGCTCATGCGGCTTCCTGAGTGAGGACGATCTGGAGGGTGCCGGTCTCGGCCGGATTCGTCGCTAAGTAGTGTTGGAGTGCGAGGTGCGTCCCCAGCTTGCTTCCATCGCTTGAGATGTCGGCTCGAGCCGCTAGATCGCTCGTGCCGGCGACGATCCACCTGTCGGAGGCGAGCATCACTCGTGGTGGCGTGCCTGGTACAGGGCGGTAGCGACTAAGGCCGGGCGTAGGCCCGGCGGCGCTGCTGTTGAGTCCGAGTACCGCTGCCACGGTTGGGATGTAGGTCGTTTTCGGGGGGTGTGTGGGCCGTGAGTCGATAGTCGTTGTGATGTAGGTGATCGGTGTGACCACGGCTCGGGTGCGAGCGCTCTCGCCGAGATCGACCGCGTCGGCACCCACCACAACGCCGGCGTCGAAGCGGCTGAAGGACGGCAGCGACAGCTTCTCCGCGTCCGTCAGATCAAGGAACTGCGCCGGCGCGAACTCCTCGGTCGTGGTCTTCGACGCTGCGATTGGATTGCCGAATACGGTGATGGAGTCGACGGAAAACGAGACCGTGCGTCCGAGCGACGTTCCGCCGAATCGCGTAATCGGCTGATCGAGTGGAATGGCTCGCTGAGCGATGCGCAGAGCACTAGCGGGATCGATGAGGACAGCGCCTCCTGCGTCCGACGGCGTCCCCACGGGCGAAATCGCCGCGTTTACCCCAGGAGCAACTAACCCGCTCCAACTCGATCGGTCAGCGAACGCAGCGATCAGAGTTGGCATGGGGTCTGGGACCGACACCTGACCGGCGTCGCTTCCCCAGGTCTTGTCGAAGTGAACGCTGACGTCGAAGAAGAGAAGGCTCAGCGAAGCCTCTCCCGAGAGGTGCCACGGACTCGGTCCCGAAAGGTTCCCGTCCAGATGCACGGACGCGAGAACATCGGTGCCATCACGCAAGTCGACACCCGCGGTCAGGTCGAACTCGAACGAGAACGGGTGTCGTTCGCACAGCGCGTCGAAGCCGAGCCATCCATGCACGTTGAAAGTGCCGGTCCCTGCGGTCAGCTCGACGCGTGCGCCGAACTGCAGCGTGTTGGACGTGAGTGCGAGGTACGACTGAGCTTCGATCCGAGCGACGCTCGAGCTGATCGAGATTGCTAAACGCTTGAGCGTCGGGAAGGCCGCCGGCGGTTGGAACTGCGGGTTGAAGCCACCGAGCGCGAGCGCGAACGTTGCGTCGTCGCCCCAGGCGTATCGGAGCGCGAGGTCGCCGCTGAGTGGATAGCTCGCGAGCCACGAGTCGTGCAGGGTGGCGTCGAAGAAGGCCAGCTTCTTGCCGAAGTCGATACCACCGTCGAAGGAGATGTGCAGCGCGAGCTGTGGGCTATCGGAGGGAACGCTGACGCTAACGTCGCCGATTAGAAGCAGCTTCACCGGCTCGGGCAGCTCGACGAGCAGCGCAACTTCACCGACGACGATGTCTGCTGACCAACCAATCTTCGCGAGCGGCCCGAACACGTAACGTCCGTGGGCCGCGGGGAAATACGTCTGGACGGCCGAAATGAGCTGTGCGGCGGCCGCGACCGGATTGGTCGGAAAGAGCAAACCATCGAGGTGATGTGCCCATAGCGCAACCCGAACCGCGTCCTCGGCGATCGTCCGGTTCACCCCGATCAGACCTCCCACGCCGTCAAGCGAGAAGCCGAATGGGAGTTGCACAGCCGGAGAGAACTCGGTTGAGAGGATGGCTAAAAATGAGTAGCCGGGCCCGCCGCCCGGCAGCCTTGTCTGGACCAGACCGTACGCCTTGACTGCCTCGCCGCAGATCGTCAAGTCGAGCGCGCCCGCGTATTCGCCCTGCTGGGGATCAAAGCTGAGGTAACCGCCTCCGGTGATCGCCGCGGCGTCTATCGAGAGCCCCATCCCCTTCGGGCCCGAAAATCCGACCGCGAGGTTCGCGGGCCCGAGATTGCCTCCCGTCTGAGGGAACGTGACGGTAGCGCCGATCCCGACTTTGTCGATCGACCCCGCTATCGGCCCCAGCGTCAAGTCGAGGTCTGCGACGACGCTCGCTTGGAAGCCGCTCGCCACCCCGGCGAGCCCCACGGTGATCGCGTGCACGCGTCCGATTGAGCCGAGCGAGACGTCTACAGGAAGCACGGCTGCCAGCCCTACGCCGCCCTCGAGCGCGATCCCATCCGAGCTCGAGACGATCACTCCCAGATCGAAGTCAACACTGAAGCCGCCCGACGGGAGCACGTCTTGGAGGAAGCCGTCGCCGTCTTCAGGCGCGATCACGAGTTTCCCCGAAGATGCCTTGAGCTTCACCACCGCCGACTGCGCCGTCGGGCTGACATCGAGGGTGCCGTCGATCCGCAGCGCGCCGATCTCGATCCGCGTGCCGCTGTCAGAGCCAAGCACGAACGCGGGAAGTCCCGCGGCCGTTGCGACGCGCTCGATAGCGAGCGTCGCTCCCGCCTCAAGCAGCGGCGAGTCGGATGGAGCAATAACGAGCCCACCTGGCCCGACGACGAACGCCGGAACGTCCCCCTGACTCGAGGCAGTGAGCTTCCACCGTCCGTAGGTCGCGGTCCAGTTGAACGCTGCTGCGAGCGTGAAGACGAGCCCGCGAATTCCAGCCGGGTGTTGAGCGGACGACACGATCACTTCCACGCCCAAATAGGCGGCACCTCCGCTCGCCGCGCCGGAAAGCTGGGGGACAACCAGGATCATCCGCGGATAAATGCTCTCGTAGAATGCGGTCATGTCCCCGGGGGGCTCGGGCTGTGGCAACTCCTCAGGCGGGACCTCAGGTCCTGAGGCAAAATGGTCGCCATCGCCGGGGTCAGCCGTTGGATCCCCTGAAGCAGCGGGCACCAGCGGCTTCTGGTCGTTCAGTGTCATCAGGCCGACCTTCGCGGCCACATCGCCAATAAGTGGGAAGAGAAGCTGCGCAGAGGCGTACGCGTCCGCTGCCGCAGCGAGCGCGTTCGGGAAGTAGGCTTCCGACAGCGTCGCCCATGGGCGATGCACGAGCGGACCAACTCGATCGAGGTGGAACTCGTCCTTCGTCCACGCCGATCGAGTCAACGCAGTTCCGTCGGAGACCGGCACGGCAGGATCGTTCCGCTCGAGGGGATCGACAAGGGTTAGCAGAGCCGCGAGCCGAAAGAGCCGAGCATGAAACCGCCGGAGATACACGCCGAACAGCTGCCCCGCGAGCTCCTGACCAAGACCCTCGAGCTGCGTTCCGAGTGTCGGATCGTGAACACTCGCTTCGAGGTTATGAAGGGCGTTCATCACGCCCGAACTCGCGGTAAGTACTCGATTGAGACCCGACCACGATGCGATTGACGCGTCACCGAGCGCAGATATTTGAGTGGCGAGCGTGCCGAGATCGTCGATCGCGGCGGCGAGCCCAGGGTCCGACGCCGTCTGCGCGGTGTGTCCAACGATCGCTAGCAAGAGTGCCCGGCGATCGTCCGAGCCCGCAGCCGACACCAGCGGCTCGAGAAGTGCGCCGAGCTCAGCCCACAGAGTCTCCGCCAGGGTTGTCATTAGGGGGCAAAAGTGGGCGAGGCGAACATAGTAGAGAGTAGATTAGCCCGGTGCTTCGAGGCGCGTGCGTGTCCGCTTCCGTCGGAGACCTGAGAGGCAGAACGTGGCCGATGCGCTGCTAACGCGGCTTCAGAGCGTCTACACCGACGAGCCGTGGCGAATGTACGTCAAACCCCAGAAGTTGTCTTGGCCCGCGGCGCCGTTCGGCACGCGAATCGACGACGTCCGCACAGTTGTCGTTCACGAGACCAGCGGCTGGCCCTCTCGCGTGAATGGTCTGAACGATTTCTATGCGAAGTTCTTCGGCGGGGCGGCGCATAAGCCTCACATGGGAGACATGACGCAGCTCTACCTCGCTGGGGGAGGCAGCGTCTACCTCGGGATGGACCTGCCGCTCAGGACCTCGCATGCCCGGCCTCTCAACGGCTCGTCGCTGGGCTGCGAGGCGGGGCACGGCTGGGGGAGTTCCGCGTACTCAGATAACATCGGCCCATACACCTCGCGCGATGCCAGCCGGCAGCTCATCCCGCTAACCCCGAAGCCCCTCAACCTGTGGATCCCACTGTCGGGGAACCAGCAGATCGCGAGTCCAACCGATGACGACGTGCCCGGGATCAAATTCTGGTTCCGCTACCAGTCCTTCGATGAAGTGGTCGTGACTCTCTGGACGACTCCTCGTTATGCGGGTCCGTGGCGGCAGGAACAGCCCGTGCCGGAGATGCTCTTCACCGAGTGGCAATATCGGTCGTGGGCGCTGCTCGCCCGTTATCTCGCCGAGCAATTCCTTATCCCGCGCAATTTCCCCCTGCTCCCACACAAGCTACGCTCGCCGGGCGAGGGGACGAAAGGGGGTCAGCACGGCATGATCAGCGACACGGCTTCGTTTCAGGCGATCGTGCGCTCAGACGAGGTCCTCTCCCGGTCGCTGGCGACGCTCGGCCTAACTGCCGCACAGCTCGCAGACGTCACCCAACTCCAACCAGTCTATGCGAACACCGTCGCCAACGGAGGCAATGTGGAGACTGTTCCCGCGGGGGTCACCCCGGGCGGTGAACATTACAAACAGTTCGAGCGCAACAATCTGTGGAACTCGGCGGTGGCCTTGTATCGTGGTTTTCTCGGTCACGGCTTCTCGGGTGATTTCTACGGAAAGGATCACGACTGCCCTGGCCCGATGTTTGACTGGCATCGCTTCGCCCGCGAGGTCTGGGACTGGTGGTGGCATCCGTTTGATTTCGACACCGCTCGCGCGACAACTAACGTCTTAGCACGCGAGTACTCGTCCTATGGCCAGGACGGCCATACGCAACTTCGGGACGGCGACACACAGCTCAAGGAGTACTGGAACTCGACGCCTTCCGCCCCCTATCTCGCGCGGGCGGTGCCCGGGATCCACGGCGCCTCCGGCTCACCGATGACGTTTCAGCTCGAACAGGGTTCGCGTGTCTACGCACTCGCGAACGGCGAGCTCGTCGCGGCGCGGTTCCCGTCCGAGACTGGCGACGTGAGCCTGGCATTCGTGCTGGTGCGGCACGAGGTCTTCCATCTACAGGATCCGCTGGCTGGAGCTACCTGGTTCGCGTTCAACCGCTCTGGCGCTGGCCGACTCGACTACGACCGCCAGCCCTCTGCCGTGTACTCGCTATACATCCACCTCGGCCGGCCGACTGGGATGAGCTTTGATGAGGTCAACTCGGCCAACCCGGACTGGCTGAACCGGCTACTGATTCGGGAGAAGGAAGCGCACCTCGGCGTCAAGTTCCAATCGACCCCGCAGACGCAGCCGGGCTGGACCGTCCCGCAGTCTGCCTGGGACTCAAGTCCACCGGGAACGCCGATGCGTCCGACCGTGTTTGAAGCCTGGAGATCCGACGACAACAACCTCACCCCGACGCTTAAGAGCCTAAGCAACGGGGACCTAACGATCATGGCGGGCAGCGCGTTCTGGACGCGTACCCAGGTCCTTCTCGGCGACTTCCTCGGCCAGGCCGGGGTAATTCGTCACGACGCGGGTGGCACGCAATACGGCCTTCGGGTGGAGGTCTTCTCCCGCGGCCTCGTCTCTTCGGACTTCGTCCTGACGGAGTCGGACGCCGAGCACGGTTGGAATCCTCCGGCTGCCGTGCAGCGCCCCGCAGTTAGGTATCCGACCGAATGGTCGCGGCTTCAAACGGACATGTCCGACTCGGAGAAGCAGGGCCTCCAGGCGGCCGGCGTCGTCCTCGACCTCCTTCCTCAGTGGGAGACCGTGCAGCTCGCGACCCAGTTGATCGAGCGCTATCCGGATGACGCCCGCCTGCCGGGCCAGGGTTGGCTCGTACATTACGATCCTTACACCTTCATGGCTTGGCTCAACGATCTCACTTGGAAGAGCGAGTGGCCGAAATACCAGATCACAGACCCGGCCGGCGTACCGCAGGCGCCGGTGCAACGAAGCTAGTTTCTTCCTGGGTCATTCATTGATCTCGGGCGTCCATACGCGCTCCGATGACGAGCGGGTCGCCTCTAGTCAGCGCCACCCGATCCCGCCGGTCCGAAGGCGATCACGTAGACGCCGATGGCACCCGCGATCTAAAGGGCTAACACTCGCGGGTCGGTGCTTGGCTGAGGAACTGCTTACGACTTCATCGTGGCTATTGGAGCAAGCCTCGGCCCCACGCGAGAGCGCATCCGCCGGATCGTGACGACTTCCGGCGCGCGCATGCCTTGGGCATGCACATATGCTGCCCGGGATTGCGACACAGCTCCTCGCGCCTGCTTGAGGCGAGCCTCACCGGGATCAGCGTGCTCTTCTCGTCCGGCGACGAGGGTGACGACGTCACCGCGGTCGGATCGCGTCAGGTGAACTATCCGGCGTCCGATCCGCTCGCCACCGCAGTCGGCGGAACGAGCACGGAGATCGGTGCGCACGGACAGATCGTGTTCCAGACCGGGTGGTCGAGCTCGTACTCCACCCTCAGCAGCGGCGCGTGGGCGCCGGTCCCGCCCGGTAATTACAGCAGCGGCTCGGGTGGCGGCACGAGCCAGCTCTTCACCCAGCCGTTCTATCAGAAGGGTCACGTGCCGGCATCCATCTCGAAATACTTCGGATCCACGCCGATGCGCGCCGTTCCTGACATCTCCATGCCCGGCGATCCCAACACCGGGCTGCGGATCGGCGAGACCCAGGTGTTCCCGAATGGCACCTACTACGCTGAGTACCGTCTTGGTGGCACCAGCCTGTCCTCACCGCTGCTCGCGGGTGTGCTCGCTGACACCGTGCAATTCACGGGACACGCGATCGGATTCATCAATCCACTGATCTACGCCGACGAGCAGACAGCGGTCATCACTGACGTCCTCTCGATGCAGCACCCTCAGGCGACCGCGCGCAGGGACTTCGCCAACTTCCTCAACGCGTCGGACGGATTCATCACGCGGTTGCAGACGCTCGATATCGCGACGACCATATGGACGCGCCCGGGCTACGACGACATGACCGGCGTGGGCACGCCCAATGGCGTCCATTTCCTGGGCGCGTTCAAGGCGGCCACGTAACCTGGAGAACGAAGGAGGTCCGGGACGCGTAGGAGGTAGGCAGCGCAAGCACCGCTTAGATCTCACTCGAGTTCGCCATCCGATACACCCTCGCCACCGGTGGCAGCTCCGGGCTACTGCAACTTAAATCTGCGTGGTGACGGGGCAGGCGTGTTCCCCTGTCCGCCGGCGAGCAACTCCTCCGCGACTGTCCGGCGGCGAGCAACTCCTCCGCGTCTGTCCGGCGGCGAGCAACTCCTCCGCGTCTGTCCGGCGGCGAGCAACTCCTCCGCGTCGGGAGCGGCATCGCGAGCGCCTTGCGAATGTCCCTGTCGGCGAGCTTGTCCGATCTCAACCTCAGTCGGGCTCAACATACGTTTGTGGATTGACGCCCATCACATCAAGCACTGGGCTCAGGGCGGGCCCACGGATCTCAACAATCTTGTCCTCCTCTGTCATCGTCATCACTGGCTCGTTCACGAGGGAGGATGGGAGCTTGTGCGGTCTGCGGACGGTCAGATCAAGTCCGTCGCGCCGATTCCGATCGTGAAATGGCGCTCCCGAGCACCTGACGCAACGCCGGACGGGTGAGGCGGGGAAGTCGTATCGGCGTCCGGATGGCCTTGGGCTTCCTGGGGGGCGCTTGGCCGCGGGAGGCCCGGTCATGGCATTCCCCGCTGGCGGCCTAGGGAGTGTCCGTGCCAGCCTCAACCGACGGTACATGCACGATCAGCACTGGCACTCGGCTGTGATGCAGCACGGCGTGGCTCACGCTCCCGAGGAGGAATGACCCCGCGTCGCCTCGCCCGCGTGAGCCGACGACGATCAGATCGTGCTTGCCGGACGCCGCTTCTTCCAAGAGGGCTTCAGCAGGCGCGGCGTCGACCACGAGCACCTTGGCATCCACATCGGCCGGAATCGCCGCTCGCGCCTCGTCCGCGATGGCCTGGGCTTCACTTCGCACTCCCGCAACGAACTCGTCGACGGCGGTCTGAGGCAGCGGTGCTACCGGGCCCCAGGGCATCAGCGTGCTGTATGCGACCAAGACGGTAAGCGATGCCTTCTGGGCGCGCGCGATATCCACAGCCTGGTTGAGCGCGACGTGGGCGTGCCGAGAACGATCGACGCCGACGAGGATGCTTGTGAACATCTCAATCTCCATGGGGACTGCGGGTGCGTCCACAGTCCGTCAGATTCTGCGACATAAGGGTGTCGCGCCCGCCGGGATACAACAGGGGGCAGACTACCGCAACTGCCGCGAGGACCTAGGAGACTGCTGAGCAATCGGCTTTCCGATCAGCGGTGAGCGACTGAACGATCGGGAAGCGTGGACCGTGCCGGCGTTTGGGGGGAAAGCGTGGCGGTCAGGCCACCGCCCACCCGTCC
>Ga0116219_10001680_pt1 | contig 19965 bp, 16 predicted proteins | sample Sb_taG_4_FD_91019 | JGI IMG/M metagenome (GOLD analysis project Ga0116219, IMG submission 91019) | Peat soil microbial communities from Weissenstadt, Germany - Sb_50d_6_BS metaG | ecosystem: Environmental > Terrestrial > Soil > Wetlands > Peat | place: Germany: Weissenstadt | collected 2010-09-21
GCGGGCGAGCTGCAGTTTCTCCTCGCGGTTCATCGAAAACCCAGGAGATTGCACGCCGTCGCGCAGCGTGGTGTCGAAAATCTGCACGTTGTCCATAGCAGCGCCTTTCATAGTGCCAGTGAACCGCGAAAGGCGCAAGGAGTCCAATTTATAATGGTTGCAAGAGGGATAAATTTCTCTTATATAGGGGAAGCGGGTTTTCGAAGGAGGATCTGTGGATTTGGCGTCCCTGCAAGTATTCCAAGCGGTGGTTCGGGAGCAAAGCTTCTCGCGAGCCGCGGAAAAGCTCTACCGAACGCAGCCCGCGGTCAGCATCTCGATCCGGAAGCTCGAGGAATGGGTGGGGCAGCCCCTATTTGTCCGCGGCTCGGGAGCGCAAACGCTGACCGATGCGGGCGTGCTGCTGGTTGAATATGCCGACCGGATGTTGAATCTGCGCGAGGAAATCCGGAAGGGGATGAAGGAACTGCGCGGGCTGGAGCGAGGGCAGGTGTCGGTCGGCGTGAACGAAAGCGCGATTCACGCGCTGCTGCCGGCGCTGAAGCGGTACCGCGAGCTTCATTCCGGGATTCACATCAAGGTGCACCGGGTGTTTTCGCGCGACGTGCCGCGCGAGGTCATGAACCATCATCTCGACATTGGCGTAATTTCCTATCTGCCGGAGGAGCGCGAACTCGATGCGGTGGAGTTCCATCGCGACTCGCTGGTGCTGATCGTTTGGCCCGGGCATCGCCTGGCGAAGCGGCAGGACGTGGATATCAGCGACCTTGGGCAAGAGACGTTCGTGGCGCACATCGTTGAATCGCCTTACCGGCAGCGCGTGGTGCAGATGTTCGCGCGCCACAAAGTGCAGCTGCGGATGGATGTGGAGCTGCCAACGATCGAGAGCATCAAGCTTTTCGTGGAGATGAAGAAGGGAGTGGCCATCGTGCCGCGAATGTGCGCGGAGCGGGAAGTGGCCAGCGGCGATCTGCGCGAGTTGCGCATCCGGCAGATGCGCGTGACGCGGAAACTTTACCTGGTCTATCGGCGGGACCGTCCTTTACCCGCAGCGGCGAAAGAGCTCGTCGAATTGATTCGGCAGAAACCTCCCAGGGGCGCCCGCGCCGGTCGCGAGCGCAAGAAATCCTAGAAGGTCATCGCCAGTCGAAGCGCAAAGCTGCGAGCTGGACCGATGGCGTTGCCGGAGAAGAGCCCACCGAAATCAAGCACATTGACGACGTTGCCGAGGTTCTCTCCATCAACCTGCAAGCGCACATTCAAGCGGTCGGATTTGTAAATGTCCGCGCCTGCAGAGGCGTCGAGAAGAAATGAGGGCTTGATGCGGCTGCGGTTGAAATTGATGCGATCGAAGACCTTCTGTCCGTATTGCTGGAGAGCTATGGCCGGGTCGCCGTCAAATTTAAACGGGAGGCCAGTGTCGTACTCGATTCCCCCCGCGATCCATAAACGAGGCGCTATTTGGTAGCGCAGGCGTCCGCGGACCGTGTTGCGCTGGTCCTGCGAATCCGGGAAGTGGCCGGTGAGCTGCGACGTCACATTCGCCACATTGTCACCGAGAAAAAGCCCGCCCGTAACGGGAAACCAGGCGTTACCGACGGTATAGGAGTAACTCGAAAAGCCGGAGAGACCGTGCCAAGTCGGGAGCTCGAGCTTTCCTTCCGCGCCGTAAATGATGGATTTGCGGAACGCGATTGGAAAACTGACGGCCGTATTGAGCAATTGATCGTCATCGGCAAAGTTGTTGACGAGCCTTCGAAAATAGTTCGCATCGAGTTTGAATTGTCCGAAGAAGGACTTGCTAAGCCCCGCCTCGTAGTAATTGCCTTCGGACGGCTTCACGGGCAACCGCAGAAACGTGTCGCTGAGGGCCGTCACCGACGTCGAACTGGAGAGCAGAATGTCGTCGGAAGACGGAGTCTGAAAAACGCGATCGTAGGAGAAATGCAGAACCAAATTGGACGACGGGAAATAGCGCGAAACGGCAAGGCGGGGGCTGAGAGCGTTCTGGTTGACCAACAGCTGATAGTGGTCCCAGCGCAGGCCGGCGCTAATCGTCCAGTTGTCGAGGTGGATCAGATCCTGCGCGAAGGCGGATTGCTCGAAATCGGGACGCTGCCCTGCGTTGGGGGCATCCGGAGTAGGGAACGCGAACGTCGGCGGCGTATCTGGAGGGAATCGCGAGGGATCCGTGATCGTGTCGCGGAAATGTTCGTTCAAGAAGTAGTTGTCCGAGTCCACGCCAAACTTCCATTCATGGTGGCCGCGATGAATCGAGACGCTGGCCTTAAAGTATCCCTCCCGAAACCAGTTGTGAACAAAGGCGCGCACCGGAGTAGATGCGGCATTGGAAAATAAGTCATTTGCCGTATCCCTGATCATTCCGCGGACATCCGCCACCGCGTCCGATGAAAAAGTGTGCTGGTACGAAACGATGCCCATGGTCTCAAAATTGTCGGCCGTCTGAAGCTGGCCGGCCGTCTCCTGCAGATTCTCGTTCGGAATCTCATAACGAGAGATCTCGTGGCGAACGATCAGGCTCAGGCGGTCCTTCGGCGTAAAGTCACGCTCGTAGCGAACGGAAAAATCCCCGGTTGTGCCGCGATTCGTGAAGTTTTCTGGAACAACTGGATTCAGGTAGTGACCGGTCATGTCGCCGCTTGCGCTGGCCCCGAAAATATTCTTGCCCGAGACGTACTGCCCCTGGGCGAAAGCACCGGCCGTGTCAAAGCTGCCGGCGGAAAGCACCGCCTGTCCGTGGAAACCCACCTGCGTGTCCTGCAACGAATTGAGTTCGATCACGCCGCCCAGCTTCCGGCCGTATTCAGCAGGGATGCCGGCGGTATAGACGCTCATGGATTGCACGTCGTCCGCTTCAATCTCCGGTCCGAAGCTGGGCGAGCGATTGTCCGTGAGGGGAATGCCATCAATGACGAACTGCGTCTGGTATTCGGAGCCGCGAGGGTGAAGTACTGCGTTGCCTTCGTAGAGCCAGCCCGGCTGGGAATTGACGAGGTCCTGCAAGGAGCGCCCGGGCAAAGAACTCAACCGATTCTGAATCGCACTGGCGCTGATCTGGCTCACGGCGCCCGGTTGATCCGGATCAACGAGCGTGTTTTGGGCGGAGACGGAAACGGAGGAGCTGACCGCCGCGAGTTTAAGCTCAATCGTGCGTTCGAGAGGAAGCGCCGAGTGAATTTCGATGGTTTCGGACATGTCGGCAAAGCCCGGCGCCTGAATTCTGACTCGATAAACGCCGTAGGGAAGGAGTTTCGCGACGACGGCGCCGTCGCTATCGGTCACGAAACTGTGCCGATACTCGTTCGCATCACTCGAAACATCAACCGTGGCCTTGGCGCCGAGCCCGGCCGGATCGGTCACCTTTAGCCGTAACTCGCCGGTATTGGTCTGAGCGCAGAGCGCGGACACGCCGACGACAAACAGAATGAGAAATCTCTTCATGTACGGTTAGTTCCTGTCCTTTGGGCGGAGCGCCGCGTCACAATTGCCCGGCGATGCCGGCACCCATCAATGGAAACGGGCGGAACTACGGCGCTGCTCGGCGAGTGCTTCCAAAAATTTCTCCGCGTCCGGGCGCGCATCCGCAGGAACATTCAGACGCTCGGCCAAACGCTGGGCAATCTGGCGCGCCATGGACCGTCGCACCTCCGGATCCAAACTCATGCGGCGTTCGAAAAAGGTCTCGACGAGCTGCAATTCATCCGCGGTGAGCTGCGCCGACGGACTGACGGGCACTGCTTGCACCGGCGCCGCCACCGTCGCAATGCTCCAGATCGAACTCACTCCTTGCAGCGGTTTCTCATGGACCACGACCGTACCTGCGGCATAGTCGCCCACCCGCTTGTTTTCCCGGCTGATCAGCATGGTGACGATTCCGGTCGCATAAAGACTCGGCAAGGCGTCCACGATGCGCAGCAAGTTCCGCAGGATCGCATCGTAGGCGGTAATCGGGCGGCCGGAATCCTGGATGACGCGCAGGTGAGTCCAGCGCTTGCCGGGTGTTTGCCCGTTCCAGAACGTTTCGAACAACGCGAAGTAGCCAAATTGCACAATGAACGCCGCGAAGATAAGGATCGCGATCCCCCACTGCTTCCCCATCACTCCAATGATGCCGACCGAGGAGACCAGGGCCGCGATCAGGCCCAGGACAACGTAGGCCGCAATTTGAAGCAGCAGGTCCAGCGCGATCGCCAGAAAGCGGCTGCCGATGCCCGCCAGGGGGAACTCCAGCGAAGTCTGCTCCGGCGTTTCGATGGTAAGCTTGTCGGCCGAGGACATCGGTGATCTCCACCAGCTGGCTTCAGAAGCGACGTCCCTATTGGGCGCGCATCGACGAGCTCCTCGCGCGCTCGGGAGGAAGCGGCGTCCGCGCCCTGACTCACACCGAGCTGCAGGAATTGGCTCTATTATATCGCCAGACCGCTTCCGACCTCGCCACGATCCGCGAAGATGCCTCCAGCCGAAATCTGGCGCACTACTTGAATCAACTCCTCGGACGTGCGCATAACCTGATCTATATGGGACGGCGCTCGCGGCCAATCGGCGTCATCAAATTTTATCGCGAGACATTCCCGCAAATATTTCATGAGACCCTGCCGTACACGATTACGGCGACCGCCATCTTTTTCGCCACCGCGGCCGCAGGCCTGATTGTGGCTCTCGTGGACCCAGGATTCCAGCGATACATCCTGGGCCCCGCCATGATGGACACGATCGAGAAGCAGCAAATGTGGACGCATTCGATCGTAAGTGTGAAGCCGCTGGAGTCGAGCCACATCATGACCAACAATCTGGCGGTCTCGCTCACGACCTTCGCGCTCGGAGTCACTGGGGGAGTTGGAACGGTTTTGATGCTGGCGTTCAACGGTCTGCTCTTGGGAGTCATCTCCGGAGCGTGCTGGCGCGCCGGGATGCTGGGGCAGCTCACGAGTTTTGTCGCGCCGCACGGAGTGATCGAGTTGCCGGCTATTTTCATTGCCGGCGGCGCGGGGCTTTTGTTGGCGAAAGGCTTGCTGTTTCCCGGAACGTTACCGCGCCGCGCATCGCTGGCTCTCGAAGGCGGCCGGGCAGTGCGTTTGGTGCTGGGGATTATTCCGATGCTCATCGTCGCTGGCACAATTGAGGGGTTCGTCTCGCCGTCCGACCTTGCGGTGAAATGGAAATACACTCTCGCCGCCGGATTGTTCGGCTTGCTTCTGCTCTACGTGATGCGAAAGGGCCCCAAGGCCTCGCGCGAGGTCCCAGGCGGCGACGTTATGAAGGACGCGCCCGCGTCCCTCTAAAGCAAACTGCGTTCCTTCACTTCTAGATACCGGTTGACGAGTGCCGTGGACATTCGCGATGCATCCACTTCCAAGGTCAGCGCACCTTGTTGACGCAATCGCCGAAGCAGGAGATCGCGCCGCTGCACAACTTCGAGTGCGGCGGTGTAGCGATACATCGCGCTCGCATTTTCGGGGCCGGCGGCGACTAGGCGGCGCAGCTCCGGCTGGCCGATAATTCCCAATAGCACCAAGTGCCGGGTGGCCATCTTTGCGGCGCACTCGATCACCTCCGGTGTGGCCGCGGTTTCCGCCAGGTCCGTGAGCCACACAATCAAACTGCGCCGGCCCTGCTGCGATAGCAGGCTCTCCGCGGCGAGCAGATGATCGGCCTCAAAGGATTCGGCACGCACCTGCGCCATGCTCTCCATCAAAACGCGCAGATGAGGCACGCCCCGGCCAGGGCCCACGCGCTGTTGCGGCTTGCGGCCGTAGGCGAGCAGCCCGACGCGGTCGCCTGAATAGAACGCCACTTGAGCGAGGCTCAGTGCCGCGCTGATGGTGTAGTCGAGCTTGGTCAGGCGGTCCACACGCGCTCGCAATAGCCGGCCGGCGTCGAGCACCAGCCAGATCGTCTGGCTGCGTTCGATCTGATGAACTTTGGTGATTAGCTTTCCGCGCCGCGCCGTCACGCTCCAGCAGATGTCGCGGAATTCGTCGCCATCGCGATAATCGCGCAGACTTTCGAATTCACGTCCGTGCCCGCGCTGCCGCTTCAGCCGCTTTTCAAGCTCGATCTGGCGGCTACGGATCAGGTAGATCCGCATTTTCTGCGCTTCTTCGATATTGGGATAGACGCGCACGGTTTGCGGGAGTCGCGCTCGAGCCCATCGTTCCGCGAGGCCCAGGGGGCTCTGATAACGCAACCAGACGTTGCCGAATCGAGCGTCGCCGCGCGAGCGCGGCTCGATCGGGTACGAGGCGCTTTGCCCGGCCCGTGCGGGCGCCACGATCTCAACATTCGGCAGGTCGGGGCGAAAAGTTTCAGGAGACTCATCGCTGACTTTGGCGGAAATCGAGCCGCTCGACGAATTGTGCAGCTCCAGTGTGACCGACATACGTTTCGCAAGGCCCAGAGGCTCGCTCCAGATGCGCCGGGCTTCAATCTGCTCCGGCTTTGCCATGCGGCTCAAGTCCCAGGCCCAGAGTACGAGAACCGCGGCGTCCCACAGGGCCAGAGCGTAGAGGAAGCGCGGTTCTCGCCATGCGGGAGCGATCCAGACCAGTCCGACAAACAAGAGCAGGAAGAATCGTTGCCCGAACGCGACCGGAAACCGGCCGGCGCTTTCCGCCCGCGCGGCGACATTCGAAGGGGAGAGTCGGTTCACGGCGTCATTTCGGGACGGCGATGCCTGCCAGGACTTCGGCGATCACCTGGTCGGGAGTGATGCCCTCGAGATCCGCTTCCGGCTTGAGAAGCATGCGATGGCGCAGGATGGGCGGAGCCGCGGCCTTCACGTCGTCGGGGATCAGGAAATTGCGGCCCTCGGTCGCGGCCAACGCCTTGGCTGCCAGCATCATCGCCACGGCGGCGCGCGGGCTGGCTCCCAAGCTGACCGCCGCGGAATCTCGCGTAGCGCGGACAAGCGAAACGATGTATTCGAAAAGCTTCGGCTCGACCTGAACGCGCGCGACTTCCTCCCTCGCGGTTTGGAGGGTTTCCTTTGAGACGCGTTCGAGTCCGGCGCGCTCGAAATCCCGGGCTTCGAATCCGCTTTGATAGCGCGAGAGAATTTCCGATTCTTGCGTAGCTTCGGGATAGCCGATGCGTATTTTCATCAGAAAGCGGTCGAGTTGCGCTTCCGGCAGAGGATAGGTGCCTTCGAACTCGACCGGATTCTGCGTGGCGAAGACAGCGAACGAGCGTGACAGCGGGTAGCTGGTGCCGTCAATCGTCACCTGAAATTCTTCCATGGCTTCGAGCAACGCCGATTGCGTGCGCGGCGGCATGCGGTTGATTTCATCTACCAGAAGCAAATCGGTGAAGACCGGGCCGCGGTTCATCCGAAACGTTCCGTCGGCAGGTTGGAAGATATTGCCGCCGAGAATATCGGCGGGGATCAGATCCGGAGTGCACTGCACGCGCTGGAACTGCAGGCTGAAAATATGCGCGAGGCACTTCACGGCGAGTGTTTTCGCGAGTCCCGGGACTCCTTCGATCAGCGCGTGGCCTCCGGAGAGGATCACGAGCAGCAACTGGTCCACGGCATCGGTCTGGCCTACGATGATCTTGGAAAATTCTTTTCGGACGTGCGCGGCCAGTGCGGCTGTGCTCAAATCCATGCAGGTATCTCCCGTTCGGCATGGTGCCTGGGCTCCAGGCGCGCCGAATAATCGTGAAGCTGGCGCACCAGATAGAGCGCCTCTTTGTCATCCAAGCTGATATTGCGCATCGCTCGCTCCGAGCGGGCGAGTGTATCCAGAAGCGGCTCTTCCGGCCAGCCGAATCGGCTGGATGCGGCGCGGCAGAGCTCCGGCAATTTTGCCTTCGCTGGCGCGGCGAGCTTGCGCGAAAGCGCCAGGCGAAAGCGCCGATACGCGACCGACACGGCCGCCGGAGACGCGTGCGCGGATTGATAGAGGTCGCCGAGCGTTTCCACGAACTCGAGGGGCGAGAGGCGCGATTCGGTAGCAGGCATACGCACGGCCCCCGCCCGCCGCGAGAAGGTGAACAGGATCGCGACGAAGGCGATCCCGATTTGCAGTCCGGCCCAGGGCAGCGGGCCGTTCGCGAAATAGGAAGCCAGGGACGCGCGGTCGCCGTGAAAGTATTCATCCCAGTACACGCGCGCATCCGATGGCGCGCCGACGCAATTCAAGAAAAATGCTAGATTGTTCTTGTCGCGTATCGAGCCGTTCGTCAAAGGCGACGCCGAAGCCCACCAGATGACCTCGCCTTTCCCGACGGGATACGACAACGCCGCGACCTCGCCCTCCTTCCCGTAAAGCGCGAGCCATGGATGTGTGCTCGACGTAAACGTGTCGGGCGCCACCATGGAAATTTCGGGCGCGTCGCGCGTAATCGGCGAAGGCAGGAGCGCCGGATAGGATTTGGGTTGCGGGTCCCACTCCTCGGCGGACGAAGCATCTATGTCCGGAGCCAGATCCGCGGCGTCGGCGCCTATCGCCAGCACGCGTCCGCCGCCGGAAACAAATCTGCGAATCGCCATGCGCTCGCTCTCTGATCCCCTTTCCGTTGGCTCGGCCAAAATCAGCAACGCGCCCTCGGAGTTGCCGGGGAGATCCTCCGGCGATTTTTCCCAGCGCTCCACCCGATATCCCTGCTCTTGCAGCAGCAGAAACGCGGCTTTGGCGCCCGCCCATTGGGACGAGTAGCTCGACGGGAACCCGAGCGACTGCTGAGGCGGCGCCGGGCCGACCGCAAACGTGAGCCCGAGCAACACGATCATCAAAACTCCCGATCCGATCAGGAGCCGGAGATCGCGGGAGTCGAGGAACGCAGGCATCCAAGTGTCTCCAATTGCCGCACGGCATCGCCCCAGTCCGCGGCCGTGGCGGAGCGGTAGCCGTACCATACAAGTTCAAAACGGCGCGTCAGTTGCAAAAGCGGCGCATACTCCGCGCTCTCCTTTTGGATCAACCGCAAGGATTCCCGCGGAGTGCGCGAGCGATCCTCCGGGAGCGAGTTCGTCTCTTCCATCCGCACGATGGCCGCCCAATACGCGGCGTGGATCGCGGCGCGGTACTCTCCCCGTTCGGCGGCGGCTCGCGCATCGCGCAGCCAGCGATGCCAGTCCCGGTTCAGGGGAGTTGCGCCGCTAAGATTCATTTCCGATCGGGGGCCGGCGCGCATCAGGAAGCGTACCGTCCAAAATAGAAGCAGCAGGCACGCCAGGACGATCACGGTCCAGGCGACCATATTTCCGATCGATTTCGCGCGGCCAACCCCACCAAAGAGCCGCTCGAGTTGCCGGATGATCCATGACCAGATGCGCGCCTTGAGGGCATCGATCCAGGATGGCCCCTGTTGGCCGCGGAACTCGCGGGCGCTCAGGATGGCGTTCAACCGGGTTCGCGATTGCGCAAGACTCTGCGGCGCCGCCGGAATTTCCAGCGCACGCGCCACTTTGCGATACGCGTCGAGTTTCTGCCGAATATGCGCCAGCGCGTCACCGCTCGCGCTCGAATTCTTCTCGATCCCAGCGAGCGGGCCGGCGAGCCAATCCGTGGCGACGCTGTAGCTGGCATCGCCTACGGTCACTTTCCAATCGGCGCGAAGCGACACGCGCAGGTCGTGCAGCGCTGCCGGATTGCCGGCCGAGCTGTTCAGGATCGCCGAGCATCGGTCGAGTTCAGCGATGTACTCATGCAAACTGAGCGATTGTTGCGATACCGGCGAACTCGTGGATTGGCAGAAAACTTCCATCGGAAACACGGCGAGTATGGAGAGCACCAAAACGACGCATGGCGCCCGCTTCAAGATGCTGGGCCCCGAAGCATGCATGTCTCGGAGATGGCTCACGCCAGAGGCACCGTGCCTGCCGCGGGCGAAGGGCGGTCGAGCGAGGCCATCATGAATTGCAGGTCGAAGGCTTCCTTGCGAATGCGCGTATCGTAGTAGCAGAGAACCAGAACGATCATGGAGATGGGGCCGGAAATCGCGCCTCCCACGGCTCCAGAAACGGAGGTCATAAGAGCCAACCAAGTCGGTAGTTGGTGGTTTCGCAGTAAAGTAATCATCGTCGCGATGGAAAAAGGCGCCTGGAAGACGATATATCCAACCCACCCTATAATTACCGCTAGCAACAGAGCGATGAAAATATGCCCCCGGCGCCCGCGCGTGAGTTGCACGCTGCGGCGAACGGCGGCAAGAACCCTGAGGTTTTCGAGCATCAGTGCCGGAATCGATACCGCGTAGCGCAACGCAAGATAAACGCCCGCCGCAACACCAAACATGTAAACCAATATCACCAATAGTCCGGCAGTAATGGCCGCGGCTGCCTGGCCTCCGGGAATGGCGCTGAGGGCGATCAGGGTTCCGCCGACGGCCGCGATGGCGACAACCACAACCAGCATGATTCCGATGAGGCGAAGGATGATGTTCAGCACGACGCCGATCAGCCTCCAGAATTTCCCCCGGATGCTTAGATACGAATCGCGAACGGTTGACCGGCGGCCAAGATAGGCTTCGGAAACGGCATGAGTCACGGCCGCGACTGCGATCGAATGCACTAGAAGGAAAACCCCCAGATAAGCGAATACGTCGACGAAGATTCCCGCAATCAATCCCAGAGAAGGCGCCGTGGGAGGTTGACCTCCAAAAGGCCTGCTCCCCTGAAACGCGAGAACCAGGTAATTCATGGGAATCCCGAATGATGCAGGAATCGCCATGATGCCCACGAACACCCAGAAGTGACCGCGATAGAGAGTGAACGTGCGGTCCAGGAGTTCTCCCAGACTTAGAGGACGGAGTTCGGCGGTCTCCACGGGTTTCTCCGTTCGAATGCGCGATCAGCGAGGAGTCCCGTATCTAACCACACAGTAACCGCGGACGCAACAACGCGCGTCCAGCCGGGATTTTACTCCCAGCCAGTCGGCGCTTTATAGGGCTGTGTGACGATGACGGCGGAGATTTCCTTGATCTTGCGGTCCTTTACCTTAAATAGCTCGGCGATTTGCGTGCTGTTCGGCCATTGCGAATAGCGGCCCATGGTCATTTTGCCGCGACCGGGTACTTCGACCGTTTGCGAGGTGGCGGGATGATTGAACCGGACGATGGCCAGCACCAGCCCGCGCTCCGCGTCGACGATGGGAAACCGGCGAGGACTGATGGACTGGATGTACGTGAAAATCTTCGTGCTCAGCTGGGCGCCGCAACTGAGCGCTCCCAGAGGCGATGTGGGCGAGCCGGGGCAGGTCTGAATCCCGTTCTCGATGCGAATGCAGTCCTTGTCGAAGGGAACGATGTCGCCGTTGCCCTGTTCGATCCCGTCGAAGTATTTCCCGACCATCGCCACCATTTCCGCGCGCGACGGCCGATCGGCCGGAGGAACGGTCTCGAGAAAAGCCGGCCGAACCGCTGTCAGGTTGTCGGTGTTCAGGAACGCCGTCGTCTCCTTGCGTGCCACCAGTGTCTCAATCTCGGTGATTTTCATACCGACGATTTTCAATCGCGCTTGCAGAATCGCCGGCGTGCCATTTTCTTGAATCAGCGCAAACACGCCCGCTGCGCCCGCCGCCGGCTCGTCGAAATACAGTTTGTACCCGCCCAGTCCGGATGCCGTTGCCCAAAGTCCGTCGCCCGGCTCGAGTCGTACGCCATCCTCAGTAAACTTCACATTCTTCGCCAGCGGCAGCTTCGACGGATCGTGCGCCACCACCGCGTCGAGATACTGATCAACAAAATGGTTCAGGCATTCGCGGTCGCATTCGGCAGCCGCAGCGGCCGCCGGTTTCGCCGGCCGCGCGAACGCGGCCAGCAGCAGCACGCCCGCCGCAGCCGCGGCGACGATTCCTTTTCGCGCCATTGTCACCATTGCGGCTGATCGGACCGGCACTGTTCGTAACCGCTCCAGCCCGAACACATCCCGTACGGGCCCTGCGTGAGCACCGCTTCGATTTCATGCAGCTGCCCGTGGCGGACCTTGAAGATCTCCGCGATTTCCCAGGTGAACGGAGTCGTCGGCCCTGCGGTCACAGGCCGACCGTCGGGAGTCTCGAAGTTGCGCGTGTCTCCCGCCTGGTGATCAAAGAACCCGAAGCCCCACACGATCCCACGCTCCTGATCGACGATCATGTAACGCCGGTCGCGGATCCAGGAAACGAAATGCAGCAGTCCCGAGCGGAATTGATCGCGGCACGACCAGCCCGCTGAATACGTGGTCGGATTGGTGGCGGGATCGTACTTGGCGGTTGGCGCGGGACGCGGCGTGCCGTTGGACGTGGTGCCGCCAAAGGGCGTCATGTTGTTCGTGGTCTGCATGCCGTTTTCGAGGCGATTGCAGTCGTCGCCGAAGAATGAGTAATCGCCCTTGCCGTCGTCCTTCTGCATGCCCGAGAAATATCTGTTCGCGGTCTTGATCAGCTCGAGCCGCGACACGCGCTCGGCCGGTGGAATGTCTTCGAGGAATGCGGCCCGCGGCTTGCCGAGTTTTTCGAGGTTCGCGGCGCCGCCTTCGGCCATCTGTCCGCGCGCGACGATCGTTTCGATCTCCGATATTTTCTGGTTCTCGACTTTCAGCCGCAGCGCGATGAGCACGGGGTGGCCGGCCTCCTGCAAAGTCCCCTCGAAGCCGACCTGGCCCGCCTCTGTATCGTCCACGTAGAATTTGTAGGCGCCCTTGCCAGACGCCGTCCGCCAGAATCCGTCGCCCAGCTCGAGTTTCTGGCCGTTTTCGGTGTACTTGACGAACTTCGTCAGCGGCAGGCGCGATGGATCGTGCGCGACCAGCGCGTCGACGTATTGATCGACGAAGCTATTGAGACAGCTCCGGTCGCAAGAGCTCGGTGCCGATCCGCCCTGCGGTCCGGCTGGCGCCGCGGGAAGCGGTGCCGTGCCCATAAATACTACAGCGCCGAAGAAGACTGCAACGGCAGAGACATTCAGAATTGTTTTTCGCACGAATCATTCCCCCCGGGATTGTTGACCGCGCGGACTGTATAGCAGAAGTTGCGCGAGATACGCAACGAATAGTGGGATTGGCACCCTCGAAAAAGTGTGTCACTTTGCGGGTGTCGCCTTCCTTTGTTTTCAATGAGTTACGGTGAAAATTACCTTGCATGGTGTGACACTTAATTTGAATGATTCGTGGCGTTCGATACAACGAAACCCGAGCCGACGCGCGGACGATGCGGATGGATGGCGGAAAGCCAAGTATTCTTGCCGGGCATCCGCCGCGGCGGATGCCCCTACAAAAGCGGCCAATCGGGAGATTGGCGCTCCCAGGAAATATTCAGTTGTCAAAGAGCGAGCCGGCTCTCGCCGGGAGAGCGGACGAGAACATCTTCGTCACTACCAAGCTGGCAGATTGCGGGACGCGCGTCTACTGACCGTTCGGTCAACGGGAGTACAGCTGGTTGCGGCACGTGCTTTTGCGACGGCATCGCTCCGGTCGCGGTCTTTCGTCGAGGTCGGATGACGAGTTTCTCAGCGAAACGGGGGTGATTCGGTTTCCGGCGGCGCGCCGTGCGAGACGAGTGAATATAAGAAGAGCAATATTCCCGCGCCTACCATCGGGCAGCCCACCAGCGCGAAAGCCATGAACGCGAGAGGGTGGGTCCACAGCAAAGTGAGCATTTGAACGATCAAACCCGCGCCGATCAGAATGCCGGACCAGCGAATTCGGCGTTCGATGGAGTTCGCTCGCACGTTATTCCGACGCCTTCCAGAAAGTGACATCTTTCAGCGTGCCCACGTCATGAACTGTGTCGTGACAATCGCTCGACATGCACGAAAGTTTATTTTCCGACGCAAGCGGCAGCGTGTTCGGGTCTTTGACATGCCTCGAGTTCTCTTCATAGGACCGCGCGCCGGCATGGCAATGGAGGCATTCGCGGTTGTTGTAAGGCGTGTACAGCTTGATCTCGGCCGGCTTCGGGACCGTGCCAACGTATTCCACCCAAACGTGGTGCAGGCCGCGCCATTTGGCCCGATAGTCTCCGAACATGGTGTAGTCGGTGTGGCAGGTAAAGCAGGCGTGATCGCGAGGCACAAAATTATTCTGGAAATGCGCGGCCGGAATATAGCCCTTGTCATCCACGTGCAGACTCCGCCCGAAATCGTCCATCACGTGGCAGGAGAGGCAGAAGCGCGTGGTGGTGGACCGCTCGACCTGTTCGTGGACGCCCGCCCAAACCGCAAGAGCAGGCAAAATGCACAGAGCGACAAACGCAAGGATCTTGCCTCCGCGCGCGCGAGTGAGTTCCGCGCGCAGCGCCACCAACAGCGCCAGGAGGACCACGATGGCGGTGAAGAAAATCAGTATCGGAGCTGCGGTGTTCATAATGTATGTGGGGCCCGCGTTCGTTTATCTGATGGACCCGCCAGACCGAGCGGTCTTTATCGCACCCAACGGCACTCTCGGTTGCTTATCCTATTTCTTAGCAAGCGCCCGGTAGTACGTGACGAGGCTCTTGACCGTGTCCTTACCCAGTTCTTTTTCGAACCCGTCCATGTCCTTGCCTTTCCCTTTGGTTACAATGTCGATCATTTCCGCTTCGCTTAATTTCTGCGCATCAGGCGACCGCAGGTCCTTCACCTTGAGCTTCCGGCCTTTCGTCGTGTTGCCGGAACCATCTTTGCCATGGCAGACGGCGCACTTGTCGAGGTATACGTCCTGGACATCCGGCGCTGGCGGAGCGGCCGCCGTGGACGCGTGTGGTCCGGAAAACCACAGGACAACGGCGAGAAGGGACGCAGCTGCAAGCGGCCATGCAAATGGAAACTTCGGGAACCGAGTCATGCATTCCTCCAAGGGGTGCCCAGGCAATCGACGCGGGAAAATCTCCGGCTAGAACCGACGATGACGCTTGCGTCAAAGGCTCGGGTAGATAGTCAGCAGTTCACAAATGAAAGGACGCCTTTCGCAGTTTACCAGACTCCCACGGAGCGCACGAATCAGAAACTTCGAGTCCATCGAATCGTCAGTATATTGGCGCTGAAATTGTTGACCGTCACAATCTGCTCGCTGTAATACGTGCGTTGCAGGTCAACGGAAAGACGCCCGGCGATGGGAAAGTCGTAATAGCCGGTACCGGTCACGAGCGGCCATGTGACGGGGCCGTACGCGGGCGGTTCTCCGCTGATCCGCCCCACCCCGCTCGAACGATCGAAGTTGCCCGTCAGGCGCAAGCCGCTTCGCTTCGTCGGTTTGATTTCGATCCCGCCCTGCCACACCCGATTCATTTCCTGGTCTCGCAGAAAGTCGTTTAGCGGAGGCGTGCCCCGGGCATACACGATGTCGCCCTGGGCGTAGTAACTGTCGTAACTGAACCCTCCATAGACGGAGAAGCGTTCGTTCAAGGCGTAGGAAACCGTGATCGCGTTTGATCGAATGGTGTTGTGAAAATCGACCCCAATTAGTTTGTTGTTGAGGACGTTGACTTCGTCCTCAACGGACAGTTTTTCGATCGGATGGAAGCGCACCACGAAGCGCGTGCCCTGCTGCGTGTGCGGCGTTGTGGCCGTATACGAGGCGCCATTCGTCGTACTGTGGAAGTCGCCTCGAATGCTGAAAACTTTGGAGGGTTCGTAGCCGAAGCTGATTACCGGACGCACCGTATTCGTGCGCAATGTTGTCGCGGGTACGATTACTCCATTGGCGAGCGACTCCACATCGGCCCTCATCATCTCGATTCCGGGGCGAATCATCAGGCCACGGAGTGGCGTGAAATCCATGCTGACGGTCAGGTCGCTCACGCCGTCCCGCCAGATCATGTCGGTTGCCGCGGTGGATGGCGTTACGCCGTTGAAAAGGCTTTGGAAACTGCCGACCGCGTTGGTGGTGAATCGCGAGTAGCGATAATCCACGTCCGCGCCCCACCAGTCCAAAAAGTGGTAGGTGAGCCCCTGGCTGACGATGTTGTTCGGCTCGATCACCGTGGCGCGCGCGCTTTGGGTGACGGTGTAAGGCGTCTGCACGCCGCCGGCATTGGGCGCAATCCCATTAAATGCCTGGTCGAACGTAGCCGGCCCCTGATAGCGGTAGTAAATATATCCGCCGCGCCATTCGAGTTTCGGCAGCGGCTTGCCGAGGAAGGAAAATTCGCTGATCGGCGTAGTCAGCCGGCGGAATTGCGACCAAGACAGGTTGCTCAGCGGCTCCAGCGTGGAACTTTTCACGGGATTGATGCTGAGTTCCGGGGACGAGACGTTGCTCAAACTCATGTTTTCGGTGAAGGTCTGGTAGCCGACGCTGTAGTGGAAGCTCCACGTTTTCCAGGCGTAATCGACTCCGCCCGTGAAGCGGTTCGTGTCGTCCGTAAGCGGAGCGAACAGGGAATACGGATTGGCGCGTGCGAAAGTGCCCCAAAATCCAGGCGAGCCGAGGAAATCCAGTGAGCGAGTCGTGAGCAGCGATCCTTCGTCCGAGGGCCGGTAATAGTCAAAATTGAAACGCAGATTATTCGTGGCGTGCAGGGTGAAGTCCACCGAGCCGAATTTTCGCACCGTCGTCCAGTTGTGGTTGTTGGTAAGTCCTGTCGAGAGCCCTGCTCCGGCGGCGGCGATGGGGAGGATCACATTGTCGTTCTGATTCCAAAAGTAGTAGCTCTGTCTCCAGCTCGCCCGAAAGTCGTAGAGCTGTTTCTTCGATACCGTGAACTGGGCAGTGGGGAACGGGTCGCCGCCCAAACCGCTGAGTTGCAAGGAGAAGCTGTCGGCGAATGGATTCTCGCCAGTCTTGGATTCCCCGAAGACATTGAAGTCCATCAGCCGGAAGCCCTTGCCGAGATCGAACAGCTCGCGATACATCGGCCGGTAGCCATCGATTTCGTTGAAACGGTAACCGGTGGTCACCGAGCCCTGAATATTGAACGTGCCAATTGCGAGGGGCGCGGATTCGGGCTCGTCCTGGGCGGCCGCGACGGGCACGAAGGCGAACAGCGCAAGCAGCGCGGCCACTGATGTCAAGACGCGGTAGCGTGATCCCATGATGGTTTTCCTCACCGCAGAAAGTTCACGTCGAGATTCGAGCCGTGAACGGTGACGTGGCAGCGAACGCACTCGCCGCTGGTCTGAAAGCCCAGCCGGCTGTGGGGCACGGCTGCTTGCCCGTGGAACCCCGTATGGCATTGCAGGCAGAGTTGCCGGCCCTCGCGCCGCACCAGCAACATGCGGTTCGTGCTTCCGTGCGGATTGTGGCAGGCGACGCAGCCCTCCACTTTGACCGCCGGGTGCTCGAAGACAAATGGGCCGCGCTTTTCGACGTGGCACTTGACGCAGGTTTCCCAGCCCGGCTTGTTCAAGCTCGCCAGATTCATTGTGCCGTGGGGATTGTGGCAGTCCGAGCACTTCATCAAGCCTTCCGGCACGCGGTGATGCACGGGAAGCGCGAACTGCGCCTGGAGCGTCCGATGACACGTAAAGCAAAGCTCGGGCTCGGACTGCTTGAGCAAACTGTTGTGCTGCCAGCGAATTTCGTCGGAAAGTTTCGGCAGATTGAAAAAATATCCCTGCGGGTAGCTCAGATCACCTTTGCTCAGATCTTTGACGTCGTCCACCAGATGCGTGGCGTGGCACTGATTGCAGGAAATGCCGTGGCCCGCGTGCTCGGAATGGGCGAAGAATTCCTGCTGCTTGCTCGAGACGTGGCACGACATGCAGCGCGCGGCATTCTCCTCCGGGCTGCCATGAAACGAGAAAATCGGGAACTTCTTGAGCGCCACGGCAATTTCGGCGTCGTCTCCATGCGCGGCCTGGACCGAGTCGGAGTGAGCTTTCCCCGGCCCGTGGCATGTTTCGCAGCCTTGGATGTACTCTTTGCCCGGGAATGTCAACTTCGAGTGACCGGTCTTTCGGAACTCCGTGGTCTCTGCCTTGTGGCACGATTGGCATTTGTCAACGCCGACATATTCACCCGCAGCGGCGGCGTTTGCCGGGACCCGGCTTGCAACGGAGGGCCCTTGCGGGGCTTCCGGCAACGTTTGCGCAAAAACTCCGCTTGCCGCGAAAGCCATGCAACCCGCGAGCAAGATAGCCTGCGCCAATGTCCTTCCGCGATTGTGAATTCTCATAAGCATGTGCTTCGCGTTGAGAAGCGCCCTCGTGGCCAATTGCCGCAGGAGCCTCTCTCTCGATTTCGGATACCCGCGAGGATGCGCTGCAATCCAATCAAGCACGCAGCATGCCAGGTTTCGTAAGGCAGCACAAGGTTAACTTCGTTGAACGTGTGCTAGCGGGCTGCGCGGTAATTGCCGACACAGATTCCGGCAACTCCAAACGTTGCATGCCCGCGTGTTCCGCGAAACAAGATTAAGTTTTCTAATGCGCTGAATTCAGCGCGGATTTGCCCATGTGTTCCGCGGCGATCTGACGGAGTTTTCCCGAAATAGTGCTTCTGCCGGTGCCGTTTTTCCGAATTTGGTAAAGTGCACGGTTTGAGTTTTGACGGGACGGCATTGTATTAACATGAGTGGCTGCTGAATGAAGGCGCAGTTGCCGACCATCGTATAACTGCGTGGCGACGCCGCCTGCGGTGAGGGAATGCAAAGAGTCCTGGTAAGAGTGGCGGTCATAGCGTGTCTGTTCTGCGCGCTTCGGCTACCGCTTCGCACTCAGGTCATAAACGTTGAGCATGGGCCGAATGCGCCCGCTCAGCAGGCGAAGCCATACGTAATCCTGGTTTCTCTCGATGGTTTCCGCTACGACTACGCCGCAAAGTACGGCGCGACCACTTTGGAGCGCCTCGCGGTCGAGGGTGCAAGCGCGCCGGAAGGAATGATTCCTTCCATTCCCTCGGTCACATTTCCAAACCACTACTCGATCGTCACGGGGCTCTATCCCGAGCACCACGGCATCGTCGCAAACCATTTCTACGATCCCGTGCGCAAGCAGAACTATGACTACGATAAACTCGAGGCGGTTACGGATGGCAGTTGGTACGGGGGAATTCCGCTGTGGGTCCTCGCCGAAAAACAGGGGATGCGGAGCGCCTGTTTCTTCTGGCCCAGCTCGGACGCGGAAATCGATGGAATGCGGCCGACATTTTATTTGCACTACGATGGCAAGATTCCCGATGAGCAGCGGATCGAGCAGGTGATCGCCTGGCTAAAGCTGCCCGCCGCGCAGAGGCCGCACTTCATCACGCTTTACTATTCGGAGCCGGATCATAGCGGGCACAAGTTCGGTCCGGATAGCCCGCAGACTGCCGAAGCGGTTCGTCACGTGGACGCTTTGGTAGGCACCCTCTTGGCGGACCTGAAGACGGTGCATCTCGCTGTGGACGTAATCGTGGTTTCCGATCACGGCATGGCCGCGGTCGAAGGCGACTGGATCGACCTCGATCACTACGCCGATCTTTCGCAGTTCGAAACCGATGGCTCCCTGTTATATCCCAACGACGAATCGGCAGCGGGACGGGCCTACCAGCAACTGAGCAAATCGAGCGACAAGTTCGTTGTGTACCGGCGAGCCGACGTGCCCGCATACTTGCATTACGACAGCAATCCCAGGATCGGAGATCCGGTTGTGATTCCCACAGGGCCGTACATGATCCGGGCTCATGCCACCGAAAATCCCGAAATTGCGCAGCCGGATGTGAAGGGCGAGCACGGTTACGACCCTCGCCAGATGAAATCCATGCGCGCGATTTTTTACGCGGTTGGGCCTGACATTCGTCCGGGAGCCGAAGTGCAGCCGTTCGAGAACGTTGATGTGTATCCGCTCATCGCAAATATCTTAGGCCTCAAGATCGAATCAATCGACGGGCATCTGAAGCCCCTGCAAGGAATTCTGCGGCTTCGGGGACCATTGCGTGGCGGACCGGAACGATAGTCGCTCCGCTCGCCGACCGCGTTCACATCAAATCGCGCTGTACGTTTGCCGCCGGATAAACTGCCCGCTTCCCGCCTTGCCGACAAATTTGCCATTTTCGATAATCGGCCGCCCGCGCGACAGCACACTCTTCGGCACTCCCTTGACGCGAATCCCCTCGAACATCGAATA
>Ga0116219_10001687_pt1 | contig 19926 bp, 16 predicted proteins | sample Sb_taG_4_FD_91019 | JGI IMG/M metagenome (GOLD analysis project Ga0116219, IMG submission 91019) | Peat soil microbial communities from Weissenstadt, Germany - Sb_50d_6_BS metaG | ecosystem: Environmental > Terrestrial > Soil > Wetlands > Peat | place: Germany: Weissenstadt | collected 2010-09-21
CGGCGTCACGGCGTTTGTTTTGGCGGGGGGCAAAAGCTCGCGGATGGGAAGCGATAAAGCTTTCCTGCGGTTGGGAGACGAGACTCTTCTGTCCCGGGCCTTGAAGGTGGCGCGCACGGTTGCGAGTGATGTATGGATCGTAGGCGATGCAAAGAAGTTTGCCGCTGTTGGCCAGGTGCTTGAGGATGTGTATCGCAACCGGGGACCGCTCGGTGGAATTCACGGAGCGCTTTCAAGTTCGGCCACGGAGTTGAACCTGATACTCGCAGTCGATCTGCCTTTCATCGGGTCCGAGTTCCTGGAATATGTCCTTTTGCAGGCGCGGGGATCAGATGCGATGGTCACGGTTCCGCGCGCGGGTGCAAAGCTGCAGCCGCTTTGCGCAGTTTATCGGCGCGGTTTTGCGCAGGTTGCGGAAGAATCACTGGGCGAAGGGAAAAACAAGATTGATGCGCTGTTCGCGAAGGTTGCAACTCGAGTGATTGAGGAGGACGAGTTGCTCCGGGCAGGTTTCTCGGTTGAAATTTTTCGGAATTTGAATACGCCGGATGACTGGGAGAAAGCCAAGAACTTGCATTCAGGGTCGTTTAGCCCGATCAGCTATCATCGGAAAGAACGCCCGGAGGATTGAAAACCGCAAATGAGCAGCAATCCACAAGCGGGGCCGTATATCGAATTCAAGGGTGTGTGCAAGGCCTTTGGCGAGAACCGCGTGCTCGACCATGTCAGCTTCGACGTAATGCCGGGAGAAACGGTGTGCATCCTGGGACGAAGCGGCGTAGGCAAATCAGTCACGCTGCAAAACATTATGGGATTTCTCAAGCCAGATGCAGGCCGGGTGATCGTCGCAGGGGAAGATATTACCGATTATGGCGAGCCAGACCTCGAGCGCATCCGTAAGAAAGTCACAATGGTGTTTCAGAACGGAGCGCTCTTTGACTCGCTGACCGTGGGAGAGAATGTGGCGTTTCCGCTGCGTGAGCGTCGCGATCTCAAGGAAGATCAGATTTTCCAGATCGTCGATGGACTGCTGGAGATGGTGGGAGTGAAAGAAATGCGCGACCAGTTTCCCTCGGAATTATCGACTGGCATGAAGCGATCGGTGGCGATTGCGCGAGCCTTGGCAGCGCAGCCGGAGTGCGTTCTCTACGACGAACCCACGACCATGGTCGATCCGCTGATGGCGCAGTTGCTCGGCGACTTGATCAAGCGGCTCAAAACCCAGTTGCACCTGACCAGCGTAGTTGTGACCCACGACATGCGCCTGGCCGAAAAATTGGCGAACCGCATCGTATTTTTGCACGAGGCCAGAGTGCTTTTTTTCGGCACATATCCCGAGATGGAAAAATGTGAAGAGCCGATTGTGCAGGAGTTCCTGGAACTGGATAAGCCGGGATTGAAGGCGTAGAAGGCAGCAGGTTCAGGGCTTCAGGCGTTTTCAGTGCTTCTAGAATCCTTGACTCACCAACCGTTCAAGCGTGATCGAACTATTCGTTGAATCGCCTCGCATCATTTTCTCCACGTACTTGGCGATCAAGTCCACTTCCAGATTCGCGGGATCGCCGGGTTTGAGGGAGTTCAGGTTCGTCATTTCGGTGGTGTGAGGGATAATGGCGACCGTTACTTGCGTTCCTTCGACCTTCGCGACGGTGAGGCTGATGCCTTCAATCGAGAGGGAGCCCTTAGAGACGACATAGCGCGCCAGTTCGGGCGGGATCTCGATGCGCAGCCAATAATTGTCGGTACCTGGGATTTCGTCGAGCGCGACGAACTTGCCCGTGCCATCGACGTGGCCCTGGACAATGTGTCCGCCGAAGCGCCCGTCGGCGCGCATGGGGAGTTCGAGATTCACCTGTGCGCCCGGCTTGATGCGTGAGAAAGACGTGCGATTCCACGTTTCTTCAGCTAGATCGGCGCCGAATGATTTGGGCGTGATTTCGACCGCCGTGAGACAGACGCCGCTGACCGCGATGCTGTCGCCCCTTTTCAATTCGTTGACGAGACGCGAAGCGGAGACGGTAAGACGGCGGTTGCCGTTTTCGTTGGCGATACTGGTAACGCGTCCGACTTCTTCAATGATGCCGGTGAACATGGAACCTCCGTGAGCAGGCTTCAGGCGTCAGGCTTTCAGGTTCGACTACAAATCTCAAGTTAATTCCGAAGCCCGAAGCCTAGAGCCTGAAGCCTCAATCCGCGTACGGATCCTTCAAGTATCCCTCAACCGCGAAATCCTCGCCAAAACGATGAAGGCGAATCGATTTTACGCAGGCTGCGTCGCTGATGCTTTTGAATCCTGCGCCTCCGGCGAACGGCACGGAAGCTGTGCCCGCAAGAATTCTTGGCGCGTAGTAGAGGAAAACTTTGTCGACGATGCCCGCGGAAAGTGCGGACGCATTCACCGTGGCGCCCCCTTCAATCATCATGCTGGTGATTTTCGTTTCGCCGAGCAAGCGGACGACCGCGGCGATGTCAGGGCGGCCATCCACATCGCTTGCAGGTAACTGGTGCACGCGAATTCCTAACTTCAGCAGTTGCTTTTTCTTCGTCTCTTCGGGGGAAGAGCAGAGCACCAGAACATCATCCTGGGCAGTCTTGACGACTCGGGACTCGATGGGCAAACGCAAACGCGAATCGAGGATCACGCGTAAGAGAGGTCGGCGGCGCGGACGGCCACTGCGATCAGTGAGCAGCGGATCGTCGGCAATCACGGTACCGACACCGATCAGAATCGCGTCGTTCTGATGACGGAGCTCCTGTACGTGGGTGCGTGCCGATTCACCTGTGATCCAGTTTGCGGTTGCGGGATGAGGAGATGAGCCTGGAGGCGGCGCGATCTTCCCGTCAAGCGTCATCGCAGCTTTCAGTGTGACCAGCGGAATATGGTGGCGAATATATCTGGCAAAAGATTCGTTCAGAGTTTTGGCTTGCTCTTCCAAAATGCCGGAAGAGACGCTGATGCCGGCGCTGCGAAGCTTGGCAAATCCCTGGCCGCTGACCAGCGGATTCGGATCCTCCATGCAAGCAACCACGCGGGAGATTCCAGCGGCGATGAGCGCATCAGCGCAGGGCGCGGTACGGCCCTGGTGCGAACACGGTTCCAGATTGATATATAGAGTTCCGCCGCGCGCTTTTTCTCCGGCTTGTTCGAGGGCGAGTATTTCTGCATGCTTCACGCCGTCGTAAGTGTGGCTGCCCGCGCCGACGATTGCACCTTTCGCGTCCACAATAATTACGCCCACGCATGGATTGGGCGATGTCAAGCCGATGCCTTGCCGGGCCAGGTCGAGGGCTTGGTGGAGAAAGCGTTCGTCGGTGTCGTGAATAGTCATCGTTCGTCTTTTCACCACAGAGTCACAGAGACACAGAGTAAGGCAGGACTTGGCTATCAGTGCTATTTCTCGAGCGCGTTCAAATTAGGCTACTCAGATTGCGTTATTTTCTGTGCCTCTCTGTCTCTGTGATGAAAAACCTAGGCAAACAACGAATCCACAAAATCTTCGGAATTGAAGGGCAGAAGGTCACCGGCTTTTTCGCCGACGCCGACGTAGCGCACCGGCAGACCCAACTCTCGAGAAATCGCGACTACGACCCCACCCTTTGCGGTGCCATCGAGTTTGGTGAGTACGATTCCGGTTACGCCGGCCGCCTCCGTGAACTGACGCGCTTGCTGCAACCCGTTCTGGCCGGTGGTGGCGTCCATCACCAGCAGGGTTTCGTGAGGAGCGCCAGGAATAATTCGCTGTGCCGTGCGCCGCATCTTGTCCAGTTCCGCCATTAGGTTGGCTTTGTTGTGGAGACGCCCGGCAGTATCCACGATGACGTAGTCGCTGTGGCGCGAGGACGCGGCTTGCAGAGCGTCGTAGAGCACGGCCGCGGGATCGCCACCGGCTTTGGTTCGGATGACTTCGGTTCCGGTGCGCTGTCCCCAGATTTCCAATTGCTCGATGGCGGCGGCGCGAAAAGTGTCGGCGGCACAGAGCAGCACGGTTTTGCCCTGCGAGCGAAAGACCTGCGACAGCTTCCCAATGGTTGTGGTTTTTCCAGTGCCATTGACGCCGACCACGAGGATGACTTCCGGAGTGCCATCGACTCTCTGCACTGGACGCGTGTTGGCGGCATTCAGGATGGCCAGCAATTCCAGTTTCAACAGACGTTTGAGTTCGTCAGCGTTCTTAATCTGCTTTCGATCAGCTTTCTCACGAAGCTTGTCGAGGACTTCGCGAGTGGTCGTGTTGCCCAGGTCGGCGCCAATGAGCGTGGCTTCCAGATCGTCCAGGGTCGCGCGGTCAATCTCTTTGCCAAAGGAAACGACTTCCTCGATACGCTGGCTGAGGTTTTCGCGGGTCCGCGTCACCGCCTCTTTCATCCGGTCGAAGAGACCCGGTTTCTGCTCTTCGTCCAGGCTGCCGAACAGGGTCTGAATCATAGGAATTGGGAGTGGCGCGCCAAACGTTCATTATAGCGGCAGGCAGTGTTCCGACGAGACAAGGAGGCTTCGGTGTCGTCGCAAACAAATGGCTTGGAGGGATCGCACGATCCTAAACAGGTGCTTCGGAGACAGCCGAGACTGGAATCTTAGCTGTGACAGGAACCGGCACAGCGGCCGCAACAGTAATGGTTGGTGCGGGTGCGACTTGGCGCGGGATGCGAATCTCGCCGCGTCCGTAGATTGCGGTGATGGCGGCAACCGCGGTCGGATCGAGGCGCTTGCCGGACAGGTTGTGAATGATCTTCAATGCGTCCTTGGGATCATGCGCGTGTTGGTAAGGACGGTTGGTAGTAAGCGCATCGAAGGTGTCGGCGACGGCGATGATGCGCGGCAGAAGAGGGATTTCGTCTCCCTTGAGACCGTGCGGGTAGCCGCGTCCGTCGAGCGACTCATGGTGTAGTTCGATTCCCGGAATCATGTCCTTCAGTTGTGCCACGGGACGCAGGATGTTAGCGCCCTTGGTGGTATGCGTCTTCATAATGTCGAATTCTTCGGGAGTGAGTGCTCCGGGCTTTTTCAGGATGCCGTCTTCGATACCAATTTTGCCAACATCGTGCAACTGGGCGGAGACGCGCACGGTCTCTATGAATTCGTCCGACACACCCATTTCTTTCGCAATCATCATGGAATACCGGGTGACGCGGTCGGAGTGGCCGCGAGTGTAAGGATCTTTTTCGTCAACCGCGCCGGCAAGCATCTGAATTGAACCCATGAACAAATCGCGGTTTTCGTTGGCGGCGCGTTTCAGGTCGAGCACGAAGTGCTCGAGTTCCTCAGACATGACGTTGAAGGTGTCGGCTAGTTCGCCGATCTCCGTGCGGCTCTTGACGTGCACACGCTGCGAGAAGTCTCCGCCCGCGATGGCGCGGCTGAAATGAGTGAGAACCTGCAGCGGATTTGTGATCCGGCGGGCCGCGAAAATACTGATGCCCACGCTGAGGGCGATGGCCATCATGGCCAGCGTGCGGGCGTTGCTCTGCATTTCATACACGCCGCGGTAGGCCTCGGCGCGCGGTTTTTGCACCACTACGGCCCAATCGAGGTTGGTCACAGGACTGTAGGTGCCAAGCATTTTAATGTTGGTATTGCCACTGCGGAGATTGAATTCCCTCGTCGTCACCAGTTGTACCTTAGTGCCGGCCTCAACGAAGTTCCGCACGATTTCCAGGTTGGACATATCTTGGCCTGTGGCGTAGTCGGAGGTTGCGCCAGCGACCAGCCGTCCCTGGCTATCCACGACGTACGGAGTAAGGCCGCCCCGGTTGACCTCTTGCAGGCGGCGTATCAGGAACTGCAAATCCACCACGGAACCAATCATGCCAAGAAAGCTGCCAGCGTAGGTCACCGGTGTGCTGACCAGCACCACCGTGCGGGCGGACTTACCCGTACCTACTACCAGTGCCTGGCCGTTGTACACGCGGCCCTCGCGGGCGGCCGCGTAGGCACGTTCCAGTTCGCGTTGCAGGAAAGCGTCGGGAGCGATTCGTCCAGCCGAAATTCCCTTCGCGTCGGAGTTCAACAGGGTGGCATAAGCCAGATCGTCGGAGGAGGAAACGAAATTCTCCAGCAGGGCACGCAGCTCGGGTGCTTCCACATGTTCCGAAGTGATGTCCCCACCACTGGCGACTTGTAGCGCCGAGGCCAGATTGGCCTGCATCATGCGCAGCGATTCCTGGTGCTGCGAGATGTCGTCCGCAAGCGATCGCGTGACCGTGTTTTGCAACAACCTTTCGTTGGTGATCAGGCGGTCGCGATTGATCGATTCAACCTGTGCTGAGTAAAAATACATGGGAACGACGCTGATCAGTACGAGCACACTTAGGATGACGTACAGAATCGGCAGACGAGATGGCGACGGCAATTTCAGCGACAAGTGGCCCTTTGCGCGCGCGTTTCGACTCGGTCAAAGGTTCGACCGATACTTTAAAATTGTAGCCTGACATGGCAGCCCGCATCGGTTACGAAGGTACCCCGAAGAGCGTGCCCTTCGGGCGGTTTGGGCAGATGCGGACGCTTTGGAAACAACTGATGCGGAAAGGTTTGCTAAGACGAATGATTGACAAAACGAGGAGATCACGTGCCCCCAATTCAGCCGCGAAAATTCGGTGAGCCAAAAAGCGGCACTACACGAAGTACAAGGCTCTCGATCGGAAATATTGAAGAGATGGCAGATGGCGAACGGGAGCTTGGAAGGTTCGTCAGGGTTTCCAGAAAATGGGGTTCGATCCACATAGGGCCGCACGGGCGCGGACGCCCGCGCCTACATCGACTTCGTTTCGCTTTTGGCGCTGCGAGTCATCAGATCGTGGATAGCGTCTCGAGGAGACTTGTCGTGGTGCAGGATGGCATCCATTTGTGCGGTGATGGGCATTTCGATTTCGCGCGCGCGCGCCAGTTCGACTGCGGCATGGGTGGTGAAGACGCCTTCGGCCACCATGCCGTGCATGGCGGCTATGATTTCCGGCAGCTTTCGGCCGCGGCCCAGTTCGACGCCCACGCTTCGGTTGCGCGAGAGGCCGCCAGTGCAGGTGAGGACGAGATCGCCCAGACCCGCGAGTCCTGACATGGTCTCCTGGCGGCCACCGCACGCAACGACCAGGCGTGTGATCTCGGCCAGGCCACGCGTGATGAGAGCCGCGATGGAGTTGTGTCCGAGGCCGAGACCATCGCAAACTCCCGCGGCGATGGCGATGATATTCTTCAGCGCGCCGCCGAGTTCCACTCCAGTCACATCACCGTTGGTGTAAACCCGGAAGGAGGCATCGCTGAACTCACGCTGAACAGTTTCCGCCAGCCCCGCATCGCCTGACGCGACGGTGATGGCTGTGGGGTCGCCGCGTGCGACTTCTTTCGCGAACGTCGGCCCGCTCAACGCGCCGATGCGAGGTTTGAAGCCTCCCTCTGTTTCGACAACGAGTGAAATCACTTCCGTCATGCGGAGAAGAGTTGTTTCCTCGAGTCCCTTGGTCGCGCTCACAAAAAGCATCCGGGGCTTCAGAAATGGGTGCATTTTTCGGAAGAGCCCGCGGCAGTGCTGCGACGGCATCACGCTCACCACAATTCCCGCGTCCCGAAGAGCTTCTTCAAAGCTGTCCGTGGCAGTGACGCTGCCAGGAATCGCGTGGTCTGGAAGAAAGAGTTGGTTGATCCGGCGCGCGGAAATCGAATCGCGCACTTCTTTTTCGTGCGCCCAGAGGCGAACGCGATGCGTACCCCTTCGCCCCAAAACGATCGACAGGCTCGTTCCCCACGCGCCAGCGCCGATGATCGCAATCTCGCTCATCGACGGCTCCACTGGAAGCGTGATTCGGTGTGTGTCAGCAGGCGGCGGATGTTATCGCGGTGCTTGGCAATGATGAGAAGGGAAGCAACCGTAATGAAGGCGAGTAGTTGAGGAGCATCACGGTACGGCTCGATCGTCCATGCCAGAAACGGAAACAGGGCTACCGTGAGAATCGAAGCCAGTGACACATAACGAAATGCCAGGAAGATCACGATGAAGAGAGCGACCATCACCAAAATTGTTTTCGGTGTGAGGAGAACAAAGGATCCCAATCCCGTAGCCACTCCTTTGCCGCCCCGGAACCGCAGCCACAGTGGGAACATGTGTCCGACAATCGCGCAAAGTGCCGCCGCGCCCAGCAGCGTATTGTTTCCGGGGAAGAATATGCGCGTGATTGCCACCGCAGCGAGTCCTTTGAGCATATCGAGAACCAGCGTAAGCACACCCAACCCCGGCGACGTGCGTGAGACGTTGGTTGCGCCAATGTTGCCGCTGCCCGTCTTGCGAACGTCCTGCCCGCGAAACGTCCGAACCAGGAGATAGCCGAATGGGATGGATCCCAGCAGGTAACTGTACGCGGCGGTGAGAAGGAACGCGATCATTGTTGTTTGTGCAAGCGCCGCGCCCGTCACGGCGATGAAGCACGATGCCGACGCTATACAGGAGACTCTAGCGCAAAGCGCGCGATCTTTGTGTAGCTCGAACCTCCTCGCGAAAGCTGACTCTGGTACAGAAAAAACTCGTGGGCCGCCATGGTACCAAAATCAGGAGTGGGTAGAGCGGCCAATTTCTCCTGAAGTCGCTGGAAGTTCTTGTTTGGAGTATCGTCTTTGCTCCAGCGAGGAGAGCCGGAGCGTCCACCGCCACGCGCCAGAGTCAGATGGGGAGAGAAAGGATGATCTTCTTTAGGGATTCCGAGCGCGGAAGTCGCGTCGTTGACGGCTTTCGCGAGAGATAAAAGTTGGGGGCCGGATTCGATACCGACCCAGAAAACGCGGGCAGCTTTTGCAGTCGGGAAGAAACCGTAGCCGCGAAACGCGATCTCGACCGACTGGGCTCGAATGCCGGAAAGTGCGCTCTTGATTTTCTCGACAGTCTCGACCGGCTTCTCGCCAATGAATTTCAAGGTGATGTGCAGCGATTCAGGACGGACCCAGCGAGCATCCGGGGCGAAACCAGTCACACCTTCCATGAAGCGCTGAATGCGCTGGCGGATCGCGTCGTCAATGTCGAGGGCGATAAAAATACGCATAGCGGTCGTCGGTCGTTCGTCGTTGGCTAAAACCATTTCCGCCAATGGCCGACGACCAACGACCGACCTACATCAGTTTTCGTCTGACCATATCCAACGCCTGCTGGCTGGCGAACCGGCGGATGCGTTTGCGATCTCCAGGAAATGTTCGTTCCACGACGTCGGTTCCTCCGTCGCTGGCCAGAGCGTGGAAGACCAGTCCGACCGGCTTCGCTTCGGTTCCGCCCGTTGGTCCGGCGACGCCCGTAACACCCAAGCCCAGAGTTGCTCCGCTGCGTTCGCGAATTCCTTCCGCGAGAGCGGCGGCCACCTCGCGGCTGACTGCTCCATGCTTCTCGATCATTTCGGCGGGAACGTCGGCAAACGCGGTCTTCAACTGATTCGAATAAACCACAGCGCCACCGACAAAGTAGCGCGAGCTTCCGCTGACCGAAGTGATGCGCTCGGCCACCAGCCCTCCGGTGCAGGATTCTGCGATTGCCAGGGTAGCGTTGCGCATCTGCAAATAGTAGCCGACGATCTGTTCCATGGAATCGCCGTTGTCGGAGAAAACCAGATCCCCGAGTTCTTCTTCTAGCTTCTCGACCAGGTGATCGACTCGTGCCTGCGCGACTTCAAGAGAAGCGGCACGACTCTTCAAGTGGAGTTGGATTTCGCCGGCTCCGGCAAGGATGGTCGTTTGTACGTCGGCATAGAGTTTGTAGATCGGAGCAACCCGAGCATCACATAGCGACTCGCCAATTCCTGTGATCTTCAGCTCGCGAGTTGCAATGAATTGCTGTGGCAATTTGGCAAGCAGGCGGGCCACGCATTGCTCTTCGAAAAGCGCCTTCAATTCGTGCGGCGGGCCGGGAAGCAACATGATGATTCTTTCGCGGCCTTCATATTTGCCGCTCATCCATTGTCCGGGGGCGCTCCCATTGGCATTAGGCAGAACGGTCGCGCCGGTTATGACGTCCGCCTGCTTGAGGTTGTTTGGGGCCATCTTCCAGCCCCGGGCGGCGAACCGTTGTTCGAGACCGTTGATGATTTCGGGGTCGCGATGAAGTTTGAGCCCAAGCGCTTCGGCCACCGCTTCCCGCGTGAGGTCGTCCTCGGTCGGGCCGAGGCCGCCCATGAAGATGACGATCTCGGCCCGCGACACAGCAATGCTCGCCGCTGAGGTCAGATGGTTCAGGCTGTCTCCCACGACGGTCTTGAAGATTACTTCAACCCCAAGTTGGTTGAGCTTTTCAGTCAGGTAGAGCGAGTTCGTATCCTGACGGAAAGGAGTCAACATCTCGGAGCCAATGGCAACAATCTCGGCGTTCACGAGTAAAAGTGTAAATGATTACAGGGCGAAGCAAGACCAGCCACGGATTTTCGCGGATTCACACGGATCGTTCTTTAGGGTTGGATGCCGAGCGTCAAGAGCTTCGCGACTTAAGAGACGGAGTCCGCGAAGAGCGCCCCCTGGATGTTCCATGCGAGATGATGAACTGCGCTCGTCGTCGCCAGAACGACCGAGCGTCCGGGGGCGAATGCCAGACCGACGAGACCCGCGCCCGCGACCGCCAACGAGGCCTCGCCGGCGGCGTTGATCTTGACAATGCCACGCTTGCCCGAGAGGGAAGCGGCCACATAAAGATTCCCTTCGACGTCAAAGGCGATGCCCTGAGGACGTCCCAGACCGCGGAAGAAAGTTGACACGTTGCCTTGCTGAGTGACTTTGTAAATGCAATCGAAACTTGAAGTCGTCGGCCCGGACACGAACAGGTCTCCATGGGGGCCAAAAGCCAAGTGGTAAGCGGAAATACTTGGCTCGAGCGTCGCGAAGACAAAAATCTGGCGATCCGGGCCAATCTTGAAAATCGTCCCGCTGCGATCGCCGACATAAAGATTCTGCGTGCGGTCAAAAGCGATGCCGGTAGCAACGCCCATCCCCTCGGCATAGGAAGACATGGTCCCGTTCGGAGCGACGCGATATACAGTTCCATCAAAACGCGAAGAAACGTACATCTGCCCGGCCCGGTCAAAGGCTATCGACGTGGCGTTCATCAGGTCCGCAAGGAACGGTTTGACGTTGTAATTGGTATCGATCTTAAAGATGGCGACCGGAACCTTCTGGCCGCGGCTTCCCGAAAAGCTGACGTAGATGTTGCCCTCGGCGTCAAGCGCAGGATTGGTTACCGGATGCAGATTCTCAGCGATGGGTACAGCAACTTTGATCTCGTGGGGATTGCTGGAGTTCCCGTTGGTCGAAACTACGATGGGCCCAGAGGATGCGCCCACCGGCACGCGAGCCACCAGGAAATCATCGGAACTGATTACCACCGCGCCCTCGATTTCGCCGAAGCGCACGCGAGGCCGTCGCAAATCCTGAGGCCGCAAACCATGGCCGGTAATTCTCACTTCGCCGCCCGGCAGCGCAGCCGCCGGAACAACCGCTTCGATATGCGGCTTTCCGTTGACGCTCGTTTTGCCCAACAGGCGGTCAGAAATCCCCATCGACTCCCACTTCCTCGTGCATCGACCGAAAACTATCGCGGCAAAAAGCCGAAATGCAACACGACTTGCATGATGACCAAAGCGTAGAGCCCAGCCGCAACGTCATCTATTACGATGCCGAATCCTTCCGGAAGGTGCTCGAGTTGACGTACCGGCGGAGGCTTCACGATATCGAACCCCCGAAAAAGTATAAAGCCGAGCAACAGAGATTTCCACGACACCGGTACCGCAATCAGGGTGATGAGCTGGCCGGCAACTTCGTCAATCACGACGAACTGAGGGTCCTTCAACCCGCTCGCACGAGCCATGTGAGTAGCCGCGGGAATGCCGACGACGATGGTCACGGCCGCGAGCAACACAGCGGCTGCGGGTTGCCAGTTCGGGTGAATCCAGAAACTAAGCAGCCACCAGACTAAAACTGTGGCCGCCGAACCCCAGCTTCCGGGCCCAGGGTGAAGCAGGCCCATCCCAAAGAAAGTCGCCATCAGCTTGGCCCAGAGCGGGGCGCGGCGGCGTGACGGCGGAGCGGAAACAGGATTGGAGTCGGTTTGTATTTTCTTGTCCGACTCAGTCTTCATCGGAATTGTCCGGCAATGCACCCGAAATGCTGTCCGCCGTGTCCTGCACCGGCGATGAAACCACGTAGGCGCCGCTAGCCCATTTCCCGAGATCGACGGTACGGCAGCGGTCGCTGCAGAAAGGGAACTCCGCATCCTTACTCTTTACCCGCTTTTTGCAGATTGGGCAACGCAGATTGAGAGTGCGCTTGCGAGCCATAAATCCCTAAATGATCTTAGCAACCAGATCATAATCGTGGGCTTCCGTAATCTGGCAGCGGTAGAATTCGCCGGGCAGCGGATTGAGTCCTTCGGGAACGTCGTTCACAAATACTTTGCCATCGATTTCGGGAGCATGCATGGCCGTGCGTCCTTCGAGCAGCAGGTCGCTCTCTTCGGATACTCCTTCCAGCAACAAATCAACTTCCTGGCCAACCAGTGTCTTCTTTCTCTTCTTGCTGATGCGGCGCTGAATCTGCATCAGGTGTTTGCGCCGCCGCTCGACCTCCCGAGCAGGCAGTTTTTCGTCAAGGTTAAAGGCGTGCGCGCCTTCCTGATCGGAGTAGCCAAATGCGCCCATCCAATCGAATTTAGCCTGGCGGACGAACTCACAGAGTTGTTCGAATTCTTCTTCTGTCTCGCCGGGGAAGCCGACGATGAACGAGGTTCGCAAGGTGACGTCCGGAATCGTACGCCGCATCTTCTCAATCGAACGCAGGAAAACGTCTGCGCCTCCACCACGTTTCATGCGCTTCAGAACCGCCGCGGAGGCGTGCTGCAGCGGCACATCGACGTAGGCGCAAATCTTTTCGTGAGCGGCAATGGTATCAAGCAGACGCCCCGTAATCTTGTTGGGATACGCGTAGAGGAAACGGATCCAGCGCAAATCCTCGATGCCGGCCAGTTTTTCGAGCAGGAGCGCGAGCCCATCCTTGAGGCCAAAATCTTCTCCGTAGCAGGTGGTATCTTGTCCGATGAGCGTGATCTCGCGTACGCCGGAGCGGGCCAACCGCTCGGCCTCGGCGATTACGGATTCGAATCGGCGCGAGCGGAACTTGCCGCGCAGTTGCGGAATGATGCAGAAGCTACAAGGATGATCGCAACCTTCGGCAATCTTGATGTACGCGGTGTACTTCGGAGTGGCGAGGACACGAGGCGTGGCTTCATCGTAGAGATAGTTGGGCAGGTCGGCGATGGCTCCGTCCCATGACTCGCGAGAGAAGCGTCCCTGAGCTTCGCGGGCATCGCCTTCGGGGCGCGAGGTCAAGATATTAAACGGGGACGATTTCGCTGGTGCGGGCGCGAGCCCCGCCGCTGCGAGAATCTTTTCCAACTCACCTGTGCCTACCACGGCATCGACTTCTGGAATGTTCTTGCGAATGTCGCCGCGGAAACGTTCAACCAGACATCCGGCAACCACAAGCTTGCGGGCACGACCGTCGGTCTTGAACCGCGCCATTTCCAGAATAGTATTTACAGATTCCTGCTGAGCGCTGGCGATAAACGAACAAGTGTTGACCACAATGACGTCAGCATCTTCGGCGCGCGGAATTAACTCAGCTCCGGCCTGCGCCAGCATGCCCATCATGACTTCGCTATCCACGAGGTTCTTCGGGCAGCCCAGGCTGACGAAACCGACTTTTGGCCGTGACGCGGGCGTAGGTTCGGCGGCTTCGGGCGCGTTCTCGATTGCTACTGTGGGGTTCTGATGAGGCATGGAACCCTTCTATTCTAGCATCCTGCGTGGGCGGCCCCGGTCTGTAACCTCGGCGCATTCGCGTAAGATCATCCTGAAGCTTGGCAACAACCAATGAAACCTTGCGCAACAAAGCCACAAGGAGCGGCGGCGTGAATCGACTGACGTGGTTCGGCTTGTTTGCCGTGACAGCAATGCTCGTTTGCTACGCCTTCGAGAATCGAAGTCGATGGTTCATTTTGGCCTTCGCAGTGTCATGCCTGTTGGGTTCGGCCTACGGATTTCTCCAGGGCGCGTGGCCATTCGGAGTTGTCGAGGCGATTTGGTCGATCGTCGCGGTGCGGCGCTGGTGGCTGGCGGGGAACTCAAGCGCATAAGCCGGATGATCAGCAGTTAGCGCCGCGCTGTGGTCGAGATTTCTTCGTACAGTTCCGGCAGGCGCTGGGCGTCTTGCGCCGAACCTCCGAAGCGCGCCGATTCGTAATGTTGGGTGAACTTTGCCACCGACTCGCGCATGGCCTCATCCTCAATACCAATCAGGAATTCTGACGCGGTATGCGCTGGGGATTTGAGCCAGCCCTTTCTCGCGAGCATTCGCGTCATTCGCTCATACCAGATGCTTGCGGCCAGGCTCGGAGACCTTTCTGGGTGAGCCGCGAGGCGACGGCTGCGTAGCGCTCTCCATAGCCGCCGTGCGTTGGCCGCCAATAGAAGCAGAACTGCAATGGCTGTCCCCGCGACACTCCATTGCAACGGGGAATTGGAAAGCGTCCGTTGGGTTCGACGCGCGTAGGTCAGCAATGCTTCATGATGTCGGCGGGCCCAGTTTCGCATCCGCTGAAACCACGCCACGGTATTACGCGTGGCTTCGCGGCCCAAATTGTACTGATGGCCGGCGTCATAGTTGATGATCCACTCCCGCCAGAACGAAGCCATCGCGTCAAGGTACAACGCTCCCCGGCTCCAACCAGTGCGCGTCTGCATGGGCGCAGCCGGCGTGGGATCAAAACCGATCCATCCATAGCCCGGAAAATACGCTTCCACCCACGAGTGTGCGTTGCTGGCGCGAACAAGATACTCGGAAGTGAGGTCGTTAAACTCCCCGGTGCGGAAACCATTCACCACTCGTGTGGGAATGCCCAGGGTGCGCAGCATGATTGCCATCGCGGAAGCGAAGTATTCGCAGTGTCCCTGCTTGCGCACGAAAAGGAAGTTGGCGACAGGATCGCTCGGAACGGTGCGCGGAAGCTGGAGGGTGTATCCAAATTTCGTACGCAGATACGCTTCAACCTCTGCCGCCCGGTCGTAATTGTTGTTAGCGGACGCCGAGATCTGTTGAGCCAGGGGCGCGATGCGAGAATCGAGCCGCGGTAGTTGCAGATAGTTCAGCAGGATCTCCGGCGGGTAGTCATTAGAGGCCGCACGCAACGCGCCAGGAGTCGGTTCAGCAATTTCGGAGGTCGCCTCGTAGCGACCGATGGGATGCTCGGGGTCGATATCAAAAACCGCGTCTCCGGTGTCCATCGACAGCAGACGATAGTTGCCCTGCAAAAGTTTTGCGGTCGGCGCAAGAAAGAAAACGTTGCTGACCAGTGGTTCCATCAAAACACGATAGTGGATTTGCTGCGCCGGCCTCCCCAGCTGAAACTGTTGCCTATGCGCGCCGCTTTGCAACAGAAGAAAACGGCCGCTGCCCAGGCTGGTCACTACGTGCTGTGCGTGCGGATTGAACCAGGTCTTGCCATCGAAGATGTTCAACGTCACGCCGCGCCACTTCAAGTCGTAAGAGCCCTGCAAATCGCCGTCGACTTGGATATGCATGACCAGCGAATTGGACTGCTGTATTTCCCCGATCTGACCGAGTTGGACGCGGTCGCTGAATCCAGTAGTGATTTCACGGCTGCGGGCAAAAGCGCTAAGGTACCCGGTGGACATGCGCGGCAGCACAAAGAAAATCACCGCCGCGCCCAGCAGTATCAGGAGCGCAAGCATCGGCGAAACTCCGGCCAGTGAGAAAGCCATTTGCCGGGAGGCCGAGTCATCGCTCGGCAGACTAGCCTGAACCGTGGCCTTGGCCGCAGCGCGCTGCATCTCCATCAGGATGCAGGTTACGACCGCCATCAGCATGAACGCAGCAAAGGCCAGCAGAAAAGTACTGTCCACGGTGAGCACGGCAGCGGCCAGCACCATGAGGAAGGAGATGACCGCGAGAAAATAGCGGTCGCGGTCGCGCCGGGTGGAGAACAGGCGCACCACCATGACGAAAAGCACAAGGTGCACCGTGGCTGTAACAAACGCGCCCGAGAACACGAAGTAGTCGGCGAGATAGAAAGCGACGTAGCCGAGAGTGAGTGTGGTGGTCCACGCTTCGGGAATGAGCAGCGTGCGACGCGTGGCCAGCAGGTATCCGCGAAACAGAATCGCCGCGCTTACCAGCAGGACGGCAGGCAGATCCAGTCCTCCGGTTGAAACCAGCGTCGCAAAGCCGCACAGCACGAGCAAGTACAGCGCGATTTCAAAGTAACGCTGAACCGCTGTGGGCAGTGGAGCAGTCTCCGATCGCAGGTTAGGCGCCGACGTCATTAATTCGTCTATTGTTGGTGATTTCGCCGCGAAAGGGAAGAGTACCGACGGGATGTTAGAATCGTACAGGTCAGGCATCGGTCCCGCGCGACGTTTTCCCGCCAACCCCGCCAGGTCCGGAAGGAAGCAACGGTAACGGGCTCTTGCGTGTGCAGTGGGTCGCCGGTGTCTGGCTTTTTGGTTCCCGCTGAGATCCGTTCAGTGACTGGCGGTGCAGGTTGAACTCACGCAACCGCCTTTCAGTCTTACAGGTTGGACATTGCCCTCTGAGTACGTCAGAATAGCGCCTTAATATTTCAGCATTCATATTTCACCCTGGAGAACTCATAGAGTGAGCCAACTTGCGCGCGCAGGTGTTGCCAGAGTCAAGATCAGCGCCCTTGGAACTTACGTCCCACCCCGTCTGCTAACCAACGCCGACCTCGAGAAGATGGTCGAAACCAGCGACCAGTGGATCATGGAACGCACCGGTATCCGCGAGCGTCATATAGTCGACAAGGGCGTAGCCACCAGCGATTTGGCCGTTGGAGCGGCAAAAAACGCCCTTTCGCAACGCGGCATCGCATCTTCCGACTTGGACGCGATCATCGTCGGCACCGTCACTCCCGACATGTTTTTTCCCTCAACCGCCTGCCTGGTGCAGCACAAACTCGGAGCCAAAGGCGTGTGGGGCTTCGATGTTTCCGCCGCCTGTTCGGCATTTTTGTACGCGCTGCAGACCGGAGCGCAGTTCATCGCGACGGGCGCCCACAAGGAGGTCATGGTTATCGGCGCAGATACCATGTCCTCGATCATCGACTACACGGATCGCGCGACCTGCATAATTTTTGGCGACGGTGCGGGCGCGGTGATCCTCGAACCGGCGGACAACGATTCGCTCGGGATGATTGACTTCATTCATGAAATCGACGGCTCCGGAGGATGTTCCCTGTACATGCCTGGGGGCGGCAGCCTCAATCCCTCGACCCACGAAACCGTGGATCAGAAAATGCACTACGTTCACCAGGATGGAGGGGCGGTATTCAAGTACGCCGTCCGCAAGATGGCCGAAGTCTGCGAGAAAATCCTGGAGCGAAATGGTTTGAAGGGCAGCGACGTGAACGCATTCATTCCCCACCAGGCGAACCAGCGGATCATCCTGGCAACCGCCGAGCGGCTGGCCATGAACCCGGAACACGTGATCATCAATATCGACCGCTTCGGAAACACGACCGCGGGCACGATTCCACTGGCGATGGAAACGGCGCGTCAGGAAGGCAAATTGAAGAAGGGTGATCTAGTGCTGCTCGCGTCCGTAGGCGCGGGGTTCACCGTCGGGGCCACGTTGTTGCGCTGGGCGTATTGATCCTACTGACCGTTCGCGCCGCCGCTGCTCTTCTGCTGCTCGAAAGCTTTCTGCAGATACTTCCGCGCCTCGTCTAATGCGCCCTGGGTGTTGTCGTTGGTTTGCAGAGCCTGACGATATTCGTTGGTCGCGCGTTCGCGCTGTCCGGTGATGTCAAAAATCTTGCCCAGCTGGATGTGGCTCCAAACCTCGGTCCAGCGCGGATCTCCATCCCCGTTGAGCGAGTCGCGGTAAGCGTTGGCCGATGCCTGATAATTTTTTTGCAGGAAGAACACCTCGGCCACGCGATAGTGCGCCAGCGAACTGTTCTTATTAACGTCCAGAGCTTTATTGAATTCGGAGAGCGCCCCGGCGAAATCGCCCTGTTGAACCAAAGCTTGCCCGCGCTGAATAGAAGCCCTCAGCTTTACGTCAGACGAGTTTCGCAACACGCGATTCTCCGGATCAATCGAAATCCGCCGCGGCTTGCCGAAGGTTTCCAGCGTGAACGCCGAATCCGTACCCACCACGTCAATCCGCTTTTCTTCTGTTTTGCCGTCCGTGTCCACTTTCAACTCTACCGGCATGCGAAAGAGATCAAGATCCTGGGTGATCTGCCCCACGATGCGGAACCCCGGACACTTTTGATTAGCGGGGCATTTGTTGCCCAGCCGGTAAACCGTGTATTTGGTCTTGAACTCGGGAGCGCCCGTCGAATCGAGCCATTGAGTGAAAAACCAGGTGAGTTTATCGCCGTAGGTCTGCTCGGCGATGGTCGAGAAATCGTCCAGCGATGCCGACTTGCCCGCATATTTCGAGGCAAAGGTGCGCATCGTCTGATCAAATTTCTGATCGCCCTCGACCCAGCGCAGCATGTGCAAAATCATCGCGCCCTTATCCGTCGCCAGCGACTGGAATTCGGGAGAAAACATATCCAGCTTGCCAATCGTCGCCAGCGGCACGGAATCATAAGCCAGCGCTCCGACCGACATGTCTTTCACCACTTCTTCCAGGCCGGAACTTCCCGCGGCGTTTTCGACGTAGCGAGCTTCCGAGTACCGGGCAAAACCATCGCACAGCCACCAGTCATCGATAGAGTTCGGACTCACCGAAACTCCCCACCACTGATGCGAGATAGTATTCGCCAGCAGCCGATAATTTACTTTTTCGGTTACCGCGCGACTCGCGATCGCCGCCATCTCCGGAGCCCACGCCGACGGTACCGTGTCATCCGGAATCTCCACAACCCTCAGCGTGGTCGAAGGCGCGGCGCCATACAGCGTTACGTAATAAGTAAATTCTTTGATCGCGGTTTCGGCGTACATTGCGCCCAGGTTCTGGTGAACCGGCTTGAAAAAAACGTGCAGGTCAACCCCCGCTTCATCGCTCTTGAATTCCTGAAACGTCCCCGCAACGATGCTCCCAGGGAAACTCGGTTTGTCCCAGACGAAAGTGTAGGTCTTGCCGGGCAATGCGCCTGCCCCACCCTTTTTCGACGGAGCAGGACCACCGACCGTCTCCTTCCCGCTGCCAATGACCACCATGTGAGCCGGCACGGTGATATTCATCGTGGCGGTGAAGCGGTTAATGCCGTAGGCGTTCACGGGGAACCATCGTCCGGCGTAGAGCAGATAACTAGTTTCATCGTTGATCGACGCCAGTTTGAGTCCCTGCACGGGGCTGTCGTCGGCGGAGTCGAGCGTGCCATCGTAATCAAACGTCAGCGTGGTCGAAGTATCTTTGCTGAGGGGCTTCGACAACTGCACTCGCACCGTGGAATCTTGCGAGATACGCTCCGGGGAGAGCACCTGCCCACTCTCATCCGTTACTTTGCTGACATTCAATCCGTTGTTCAACTCAAAGACGGCCGCGTTGATGTCTTCCAGAGCGGTAAATTTCACTTTCGCCCGAGCAGAGATTTTATGAATGTGCGGAGTGAGTTCGGCGTCAATCTGGTAGTCGTCCACCCGCAGCCGCGTCTTCTCGGCCGCCCAGGCAGGTAGCGAACCTAACAGAATCAATAGGACCAGAAAGTTAGCAAGTGCCCGACGCTGGCGCCGAGGTTCAAAGAACATTCAGGAACGTCTCCCGGGAAATCCCGCAGGTCTCTAATCTCTCTGATTCAGATTGTTACGCAAAAGATGCTGCCAGGACAAGGGTTAGGTGTTTTTTCGCGGTAGAGACGTAGATTGGCTACGCCTGAGGCGCTAATTTCGCTGCCTGAGACGTATCGAGCTAGGTCCCGACAGGGGATC
>Ga0116219_10001696_pt1 | contig 19836 bp, 19 predicted proteins | sample Sb_taG_4_FD_91019 | JGI IMG/M metagenome (GOLD analysis project Ga0116219, IMG submission 91019) | Peat soil microbial communities from Weissenstadt, Germany - Sb_50d_6_BS metaG | ecosystem: Environmental > Terrestrial > Soil > Wetlands > Peat | place: Germany: Weissenstadt | collected 2010-09-21
AGCGTCGTGGCGGAAAGGATCCTCCCCCTGGACCTCGGCCCCGCCCCCGTCGTCCAGGGCTCTCGCGACTTCCGCTGACTGCGGCTCGGACCGATGGTGCAGCACCGTCCGGTGCCCCGTGTTGGGGAGGCGTTGCGAAATCCTCAAGACGCCCACGCTCGGCGCCGATATCGGTAAAGAGACGTTCCCGCCGAGCGTGGTGCCGGAGTTGGGGGGGGGCGCCCGAGATCGATGCCGTCTCGAGCGACATGAAGGAGACGCACGACCATGAGGAGTTGTCCCGGTCAATTGGTGGTGCACGGTGACGGAACGGTCGCCTACTGCACCGAGGAGACCGGCGGGCGCACGTGCGCGGGCGAGGACCATCCTCATCGAGGAGGCTTTTTCGCCTGTCGCGTCGTCGACGGCGCCCAATGCCGCTACTGCACCGACGCGCTCGTCACATCCTCATCGGAACCGGCTGAAGCCCTCACCGTGTCGCCTGGAACCCTGGCACCGGCCTGACCCCGATCACGCTTCCACCCCGACGCCCGACCCGGACCCCGAGCCCACGCTCGAACCGCACTCGAACCGGCGATCGATCTCAACACCATCGGCGAACCGTCCGCAGTGCACGACACGACCACCACCCGTTGTGGGAATCCGTTGTGCATCACTTGTTCGACCCGGGCCTCGCACAGGCCGATTCCATAGTTGACACAAGGGGCATCGGCTCAGGAGCTGGATCACCGTTACCGACGTGACGGTGCGGGCATCAGCAACGGGCTCAGTCGAACCGAAGTGAGGTGGGGGTGAGGTGTTGATCTGTGACGGCTGCCTCGTCTTGCATCGCGACGGTGAGATCGCGTACTGCTCCGAAGAGCTCGACGGCAAGACCTGCGCCGGCTACGACATGCCGCATCTGGCCGGGGTGATGGCGTGCCGGATCACACCGCGCGGCACACGCTGCCGGCACTGTGACGAGGTCATGCGCTTCAGGCTGATGATGGCACCCGACTTCGTCCCCGACGAACTTCGCACCGCCATCAACTGACCCGAGCCCGAGCCGCGGCCCAGCAGGCCTCGGGCCAGAACTCACGTCAGGTGACGTACAACCCCCCGTCGGGGCCCTCTTTCACCGGGATGCGCCCGAGACCATGGGGCGACGGCCCGCGCAGCAACGCCCCCGTAGCCCCGTTGTACTCCGACCCGTGGCACGGGCAGATGAACTTCTTCTGCGATGCGAAGAACGCCACGATGCACCCTTCGTGAGGGCATATGGCATCGAAGGCCGCGAACGTCCCCGCTTCGGGCTGCACCACGATGCTCGGGTCACCTGACCTCGGGTCCTGGAAGGTCGTCGAGCCTCCCACCGGCACCGCACTCGCCGACGCCACGCGTACCCCCGCCGGTTTCGCCACCGGCGTGGTCGTGGGGGCAGACGTCGATCCCGATCCCGCCCCGGTGGTCGCGCTCGTCGATGGCGACGACGTCGGCGTGCCCGTCACCCCCGAGCCGGGTCCCGACTTGCCCCCGAGCCGGCCGAGCCCCGCCGCCAGACCCGCGCTCGCCAATGCGACCGCCGCCAACCCACCGGCGAAGACGCCTTGCAACGTGAAGGTCCTGCGGTCGATGTCCCCGGTGACCGGCGCCGGCGTCGTAGTCGGAGCCTGGCGCAGATAGGGGCACGGGGCGGGCTCGCAGGCGGCACCGGACATGGCTCGGCAAGAATCGGCGTCGTAGGCGCCGCAGACCTTCTGCACGACCTCGAAGGGGACGGGGACGATCGTGGCCGTCCCTGCGCCGACTCGGGCCCGGACCATGTCGCGCGCCACGGCGTCGACAGACAGCACACCACCCGATCCGGCCACCAGCAGCGCTGTCCACGCGAAGAGGAAGACGATGTCGGATCCCGTGTAGTACGGGCTCGCGTGGTAGCTGACGGTGAGGAACAGGCTCAACGACAACAGCATCCCGCCGACCGCCGCGACTCGCGACCACAGGCCGACGAGCGTGGCCACGCCCACGGCGAGCTCGCCCAGCGCGATGGCGACGCCGAGGGGGACCGCCGCGTGCTGAAGATGGGCGACGAGCGCGTGGATGGGGCTCACGCGCGCCGCCGAGGCCAGCTGCGCCTGGATCGACGTCGGGTTCGAGGCGTCGAAGAACCCCGGGTTGGCGAGCTTCTGGAGCCCGGCAAAGGTGAAGGTGCCACCCAGGAAGGCCCGCAGGGGCAGGAGGGCCCAGCCCGCCATGGAGGTCGCCCGGGCAGGAGGCCCGAGACGGCCCCAGCTCGGACGCCACCGGCTGCCGTCCTGGCGCGGCGCGCCGGTCCTGGTCATCGCTCGGTGGTCATCGGTCCGTGACAAGAACCATCATCCTTTCGCGAAGGGGTGCTCCCAGGGTGTCGCCCCCGCCGGCACCAGGCAAACCGCTTCGGACCCCTCCTCTCGGGCACGGGATCGACGGTCACGACTCGTCCCCCCACCGACGAGGCCCACATGACGGGCGGCCAGGGCTGCCGTGCTCCCGGTTGAGTCGCTCCCGGTGGACTACGGCCGAGAGCGCGCTCGTGCTCAGCACGTCATGTCGCAACCGCGGCCGATTCTCGCTATGCGTGCCGGACAGCGATCGTCCTCGACTCCTGTTCTGCTCCCGTCGACACGCGGTGGGCGGCCCGTTGCCCTCGGGCGAGGGACCGTTCGTTGCCGGCTAGGGGTCGGAACGAGAAGATGATTGCCGTGCCCAGTGTGACCAGGATGAGCACCGGGCTCAGATACTGGGCCAGAGGCGTTTCGAAGCCCCCTGATCCCGAAATGGTGAACACCGAGGGGGCGAGAGTCACAACTAAGGCCAGCAGAACCAAGATCCGCAACGAGACGCTCTCCGCCGGGACTCCCCCGGTGTCCGTCTTGGCTCGTGTGCTAATGAGGTAACCCCAAGCGAACCAGATCGCCGCCAGCGGCGCCCACGCCGTGGTGTACACGAAGCTCAAGGGCACGACGAGCTGGATCGATGCCAAGGCCAGCGGCCCCCAGCACCACTGGGGCACGCGTCCTCGCCAAATGACGAAATAGAGTCCGCAGACGTAGAGGATCGATGGCAGCCAGATGACGAGCCCTTTCGGCGCCAGGAGGTGGTGCACGGAGGATGGGCCGTCGAGCAACCCGGCTGTCCTCGGGATAACCGAATAGAGGCTCCAGCTCGACAGCTGGGTCGACGGGCTGGACGTCCCCTCCAAGGCCGGCACGAGCGCCCTGAGGTTGCGCATGTAGCCCCCGGGGTAGGCGGCGAGGGTGAGCAGGTTCACGAGCACCGCCGAGCCCGCCACGAGGGCCGTAAACCGGTAGCGACGGAGAGCCAGCGGCACGACGAGAAGAGCCGCCGGGTACGCCTTGAGCGCGATGGCAGCGGCCAGGAATGCCCCACACAGAACCCAACGTTCTGACCTCCACGCCCACAGGGCCCATGCGATCAACCCGACGGCGATGCCGATGTCGTTGCCGCGATCGAGAAGAGAGATGAACGGGGTTGTCACCAAGGCGACTGGGGTCAAGATGATGGTGCGGTATTCCCACTTGAGCGGTGCGAGCATCAGCCACAGCGGCACCAGGAGGGCACCGACCGAAAGCAAGAAATAGGTCGCTGCTGCGGCGGGCAGGGGGAGCAACGTCAACGGAACGAAGAGCACCTGTGCAAAGGGTGGATATTGTTCGGGCCGATAGAGTTCCAGGTACGGGCTGAAGCCGTGCCGGAGCTCTGCCGCATAAGCCCGGGGCAGTTGGAAATCACCGAAGTAGTGGTTGCCGATGATCGGCAAGACCTTCACGCTGAGCGGGATCCCATTCGGTAGCGGCGGGTCGAAGGAGCCGTACGAGAGTTGGGCGTTCACGGCGACGTGGCGGTAGAAGGTCTCGAGCCACGCCCAACCCAGGCAGACCGCTATTGCGACACTGAGGAACATCGTGAGGCGGATGCCCCAAATTGACCAGGCGCCAGTCTCCTCGTCTTGTCGCGCGCCACCAACATCCACACGTTGACCATTTCCCGGCGCGATCACCTGACGCTCCGGTAACTGACCACGCGACGGCATCGCGTTCGGCGGTGTCGAAGACCGAAGCTCACTGCGACGGAGACTCGAGGAACAAGACGTGAAGGCCAAGCAGGAAATGGTCACCCATTGTTGAATTGTGCCTCGACTCCATGTTCCGCAAGAAGGACACGCCCGCCATGACCGCTCCGTCCTCAAGGCCCGTCCGCCGTCATCGGCAGTGTACAGACGGGTCCTCACCGAGTCTCGCCCTGCAATACCTGCCTCGGGGTGGCCGAGATCGACACCGCTTGGGGTCCCTCACGCCTGACACATGTCACGAATCGGTGCCTCTTCAATTCGGATGCAACGACCGCGCCCGGGGGCGACCGCTTCCGGCGGTCTGCTCCTGTCGTGAAACGTGGCTGGCGGGGGAGGGCTCGAACCTCCAACATCCGGCTCCAAAGGCCGGCGTTCTGCCGATTGAACTACCCGCCAAGGGGCTACGGCCTTCCCCTTAGGATGTCACGCCTCGATCAACTCGATTCGATTCCCGAAGGGGTCGTCGACGTAACAACGGCGTACGTCGGGCAGCTCATCATCGAAGCGCACCTCGTGTCCGCCGTCCCGGAGCGTCCCGCACAGCGCGTCGAGGTCCTCCACGACCAGGGCGGGGTGGGCCTTGCGGGCGGGCCGGAAGTCGTCTTCGACCCCGAGGTGCAGCGCCACCCGACCGTTGGAGAACCAACACCCGCCTCGGGCCGCGAGCACCGGGGGCTTCTGGCGCTCCTCGAGGCCCAGGAGACCTTGGTAGAAGTCGCGAGCCTCGGGCTCCCGGCCCCGGGGCATCGCCAGCTGGACGTGGTCGACGGCGACAAGCTGGTACCCCATCATCCACCTCCTGCGAGCCCTCGGTGCTTTCCGGCGAGAGGCTACTTGGCGGATGCCGTCAAAAGGCCGCTAACCTGCGCCTGGACATGGGATCGTTGATCAAGAAGCGCCGCAAGCGCATGCGCAAGAAAAAGCACAAGAAGATGCTGAAGGCCACCCGCTGGCAACGACGGGCCGCCGGCAAGTAGCTCGGAGATCTTTCTCTCCGCCACGCGACAGCCTTTCCCCCTCGCGCCAAACCCCTGCCTTTCGGTACCGGGTACCGACGTGGCTCGTCCTTCGCAAGAAACGGCCCGGTAGCAGGACGGTGTCGGCCCGCTCCCGTCCATCGATGGGGTTTCGGCGGGCCGAGAATGCCGGCAACGCATGGACGATGGTGATCGCCCTGGCGTCACCAGGATCAGGCCGTGACCACGGGAGACGTCTCTCCGGGACCGTCGTCTGCGGGCACGGTCCGAACAGGGACCAGCGACGCCCGCTCGTCGTCGACAACGAGGAAGTCGCGCCCCGCGATCCCGAGGTCGTCGCGATCACCTTCCACGAACCATGATGAGCCGCTGCCGGCCAGTCGTGGCCGCTGACCGGTCACGAGCGCCAATTCGTCACGCCACCGCGCCAGGGTGGGCGCAACCTCGATGGCGGCGGCCTCGAGGTCGTTGACCCCCGGACCATCGTCGCCCTGACCTCCGGACCGGATACGCCGCTGGTCCCACTGCCGGTAGACCGCACCCGTGTCGACCGACACAGGAGGCACGAGCAACACGAAGCTCCGGTCCTCGAAAGGGAGCGGTTGCACCCCCTCCCCCACACCCGTGACGCGGGCCCGACCGCCGCGGACGCAGAACGGGACGTCCGCGCCGAGCCCGGCCGCCACGGCGAGGTCGAAGCAGTCGGCCCAGCGCAGAACGGCGGCAGCGTCGGCCGAACCGCCCCCGAGCCCGGCCCCGGCCGGAATGCGCTTCACGATGCGGACCGCCGCACTGCGGCGCGCGACGTCGAGGGCGCGCGCCACCAGGTTGTCGGGCCCGACGGGTACGTGGTCGACGCCGAGCCCCCCGCAGACCTCGTCTTCGATGGCGATCCCCGAGCCCGGCTCGAACGTGAGCGTGTCGGCCAGGTCGATCGTGACCATTTCCGCGTCGAGAAGGTGAAGGCCGTCGTCGCGGACTCCGGTGACACGCAACGAGAGCGTGAGCTTGGCCGGTGCCGTCACGGTCACCGGCATCGTTCCCCTCCCGTCAAGGCGTGGGGTTCTCCAAGGCGCACGCCGCCAGTCTCCCCCATTCCTCGACGCCGAGGTTCTCGGCGCGTGCCTCGGGATCGATTCCCGACCGCACGAACGCGTCGGGACCGACCACGCCGGACAGTGACTGGCGGAGCATCTTTCGACGATGCCCGAAACCGGCCCGCACCACCTCGAAGAGGCGGGCGGCGGGCACGAGATCGGGATCCACCGCCACCTCGGGGCGGCGCTCGATGCGGACCAGAGCAGATTCCACGGCGGGACGGGGTACGAAGACCGACGCGGGCACGCGTCCCACGACGCGTGCGGTGGCGTGATACGCCACTTTGACCGAGACCGCACCGTAGGCCTTGGCATCGGGACGGGCCGCCAGTCGTTCGCCCACCTCGCGCTGGACCATGACGAGCATCGACTGCAGCGCGGGGGCTTCGTCGAGGGCGCGCATGACCACCGGGACAGCCACGTTGTACGGAAGGTTGGCCACCAGGGCCCACGACGTCGCGTCCGGTGTCGACCCTTGCGAGCCGAGGAGCTCGGCCCAGTCGAGGTCAAGGGCATCCGCTTCGACGACCCGTACGCCGTGGGGCTCGACCTGGGCGCGCAGGATGGGGACGAGCCCCCGGTCGACTTCCACCGCAGTGACCTGTGCCCCCGTCTCGACCAATGCCAGGGTCAACGCCCCGAGACCGGCGCCGATCTCGACGACGGGCGTCCCGGGCCCGACCCCGGACAACCGCGCCACGCGACGGACCGTGTTGGCATCGACGACGAAGTTCTGGCCGAGCGCACGGCTCGGTGCCAGCCCATGTGCGTCGAGGACCTCCCTGACCTGGCGGCGGGACAGCGTCACGAGAGGCATGGTGCCGCCGCTGCCCGGTGCTTGCCGCTCACCAGGTGAGGCGGACCTCGATCACCCCGACCACGAGGCTCGCCAGCTGGGAGAAGGTGGCGGGAGCCAGGTCGATGACCCGCCCCGGATTGTGCGCCTCCCGGTCGTCGACCCTGCAGTGGACCGACGCTCCGGTCCCGAGGTCGGTCACGGTCACCACCGTGCCGAAGGCCAGGGTCGGACTGGCACAGGTGCCGGCCGGCGCCCCGTACCACGAGGCCAAGCCGGCAACGACGTGCAGGGGCACCGTCGGGGGCGACGACGGGACGGGCTTCGGACTCGGCGCGGCAGGCTTGGACGCCGAGACGACCACCACTGACACGGCCGGCGCCGGCGTCGAGGCGACAGGGGGCGGCGGTGGCGCCGTCGCCGTGGTGGTCGTGGTCGGAAGCACCAACCGGAACGAGACGTTCACGACGCGAGTGTCGGGCCCCGTGCGCGGCACCGGTGATGCCGCTTCCGACGGAGACGCTTCGGTCGATGACGCTTCGGTCGGTGGCGACGAGCGGACGAGTTCGACGAAACCGACGGGTGTCGTCCACGACGTGGACAGGCCCGTGAGCGCGGCGTCGACGCGCCCACCAACGGCACCGGCGTGGTACCTCGAGCCGTGCAGCGTCGCGCGCTGCGGTGTGGCCAACAGGAGGAGCGGCACGATCACCAAGGCGAGACAACACCCCAGCTGCACTCCGTGCCGCAGCCCCCCGGCGCTGCGGGTCCTCAGATCTCCACCCTTCCTCTGTGGACTCCATGTCAACTGCGTCGGGATCGCACATGACGCTAGGTGACGTCGCGCACGGCATCAACTCGACGATCGTCTTTGACATCGCGACTTGTGCAGGCGCGTGCATCCTCACATTTCGCCGGGCCGTCCACAGGCGACAGAGCGTGGCAGGAGGACTACATGTCACGTATCGCCGTCCCCGGACCCTGTGGAGAACACCTGTCTTTTCAGGCCAATTCATCACAGAGCGCAACATCGTCGCTACAAAGAACCCGCCCTCGATGACCGGATGTGCAGCGTGTTTCACAAGAGCGCGAATGCGGCATACGTGGTTGAAGTAGAAATCTCAGCCAGCGAGGAAGGGGAAACCCCCTTGATCGCCGCCACCGCATTGCCCACTTCAACCACCCATGCAGGCCGGTTTTGCTTGCCCCGGTGTGGGACCGGCGCCAGAAACGGTGCATCGGTCTCCACCATGAGTCGATCGAGCGGGCACAACGCTGCCGCGTCGCGTACGTCCTGGGCGCCTTTGAAGGTGACGATGCCGCTGAACGACAAGAAAGCGCCGAGGTCGAGGCAGCGGCGAGCTTCGTCGGGACCGCCGGTGAAGCAGTGCAGCACCACACGGTTCGGCGGTCCCACGCCCCGCAACACGTCGAGCGTGTCGTCCCATGCGTCGCGCGCATGCACCACGAGGGCGAGATCGTGCCGGCGCGCCAGTTCGACCTGAGCCGCGAATGCGTCGCGTTGCGCGGCCCGGGGCGAGTGCTCGTAGTGGTAGTCGAACCCGCACTCCCCTACCGCCACCACGACGCCGTTCCCGGTTCCGAGCTCAACCGCCAGCGCGCGCTCGAGATCCCCGACGCCATGGGAGGCCTCGTGGGGATGCAGTCCCATCGTGGCCCACACCCCGAAATCGCCCGGGATGGCCCCAGCCGAGGTGTCGCCCGACGACACCACGGCGCGCACGCTCCTCACCAACGCCACGGCTTGTCCCGAGGTGGCGACGTCGGTGCCGACACAGACGACGCCACCGACCCCGACCGCCGCCGCGTCCGACAGCATCGAGAACAGCGCCTCACCCTCGGGCCGGTAGTGGTCCTGGATGTGGCAGTGCGAATCGATCCAGCGAGCGGTCGGTGCCGACGGTGCGGTCACCGTGTCATTCGCTTCGGCGAGGGAACAACGGTGGCGCCTTTTCCACCGGCAGGTCGCCGGGGTAGCCACCCCATACCGCGTCCCCCGGCAACCGGCGATCATCGGGACGTCCCCCGAGCCCGAGCCGGCGCCAGATCTCCACGCTTGTCTCGGGCATGGCGGGCGACACCAGGAGGGCCACGATCCGCAGCGCCTCGAGCGCACTCCCGAGGATCCCCGACACGGTGGGCCCGGGCTCCTGCTTCCACGGCTCGGTGGCCTCGAGCTCGGCGTTGGTCTCACGAATGAGGCGCCACGAGGCTTCGAGCGCCACGTGCGGTTGCCCCTCGCCCCACGCCGCGGTGGACTCCTCGACGACCGTGGCGCTCACGGCGCGGAGCCGGCTGTCGGGATCGGGGGCGGGGCCGACGCCGCCGCACTTCGACCCGACCACGGTGGCCACGCGGGCCAGGAGGTTGCCGAGGTTGTTGGCGAGATCGGCGTTGTAGCGAGCGGTGATGCCCTCGTAGGAGAAGTCGCCGTCGGCCCCGAACGGGGTGTCGCGCAGCAGGAAGTAGCGGACGGCGTCAACACCGAAGTCCTCGGTGAGGTCTTTCGGAGCGATCTGGTTGGCCTTGGACTTCGACATCTTCTCGCCCGACACGAGCAGCCATCCGTGCACGAGCAGGTGGGCAGGCGGGTCGATGCCCGCCGCCATGCACATTGCCGGCCACCACACACAGTGAAACCTGATGATGTCCTTGCCGAGGATGTGATGCACCGCCGGCCACCATGCCTCGAAGCGGTCGGGGTCGTCGCCGTACCCGATGGCGGTCAAATAGTTGACCAACGCGTCGTACCAGACATAGAAGACATGCGCGGTGTCCCACGGAACTTCGACTCCCCACCGGGTGGAGGTGCGGGTGATCGAGATGTCCTCGAGGCCGCCTTTGATGATGCCGAGTGCCTCGTTGCGCTTGGACGGCGGTCGAACGGCGTCGGGATTGGCCTCGTACCATTGGAGGAGCCTCTCCTCGAAGGCGCTCAACTTGAAGAAGTAGTTCTCCTCCTCGAGCAGCTCCACCGGCGTGCCGTGGATCGGGCAATTCCCGTCGACGAGCTCGGACTCCTTTTTGTAGTCCTCACACGACACGCAGTACCACCCGCTGTAGACACCCAACGCCGTGAAGCCGTTGTCATGGATCTTCTGCAGGAAGCGCTGCACGGCCACATGGTGGCGGGGCTCGGTGGTCCGGATGAAGTCGTCATTGGAGATCTCGAGCCCCTCCCACGCCTCGACGAAGCGCCGAGAGGTCGAATCGACCCACTCCTGGGGGGACATCCCGTGGGCCTCGGCGGCGCGGGCGATCTTGTCCCCGTGCTCGTCGGTCCCGGTCAGGAAGAAGACGTCGTCACCCTGGAGGCGGTGCCAACGCGCCAGTGCGTCGGCGATCACCATCGTGTAGGCGTGCCCGATGTGGGGCACGTCGTTGACGTAGTAGATCGGCGTCGTCACATAGAAACGGGGCACCGACGTAGCGTACCGACCGCACGCCGAGCCTCGGTCCGTTCCGCCCCGTGCGGAGCACCGACGAGCTACCTCGGCGCCCTACCAGTTGGCGACGTGACAAGCCCCGTGGCCGGTGCGCTCCACGTAGCGCTGGTGGTACGCCTCGGCCGGCCAGAACGTCGTCGCGGGCGAGACCTCGGTGACGATGGGCCGCTGGAAACGGTGCTGGTACTGCTCGAGCGACTCTTTGGCCAGACGCTCCTGTTCGGCGTCATGGACGAAGACCGCCGAGCGGTACTGCGTCCCCACATCGGGGCCTTGCCGATTGGGCGTGGTGGGGTCGTGATGGCGCCAGAACTCCTCGAGCAGGTGCTCGTACGACACCTTGGTCGGGTCGAAGGTGACGAGCACCGCCTCGGCGTGCCCGGTGGCACCGGAGCACACCTGCTCGTACGTGGGCTGGGCGCGTGCCCCGCCGGTGTAGCCGGAGACGACGTCGACCACCCCGGGGATGGCGAGGAAGAACTCCTCCACGCCCCAGAAGCACCCGGCCGCAAAGGTCGCCAGGGCCAGGCCCTCGGGTGCGTCCCCCGGCTCGACCGGCGGTGCCTGGGTCTTGTCCAGTCCGAATCTTCCCACCATCGTGTTCCTCTCCTTTGCTTCCCTCCGGGGCACCCGCCTGCCTCTTCTGTCCACCCGGGTTCCATTCAACCTCGCTTCATGGCTCGGCATTCCGGCGCAGCTCCAGCGCCAGGTCGTAGGCACGTCGGCGGGAGACCCCGAGGTCGCCGGCCACCGATGCCGCCGCGTCACGCAAGGAGGCACCGGCCCCGAGCCGTCTCCGCAACGCGTCGGCCACGTCGTCGTCATCGGGGGCACGGCCCGCGGCCGGGTCGCCGGCCAGCACGATCACCACCTCGCCGCGTACCTCGCGTTCGGCGAACGTCGCCGCCGCGACACCCAGGGTCCCCCGCCACACCTCCTCGTGCAGCTTGGTCAGCTCGCGGGCGACGACCACGCGCCGCTCCGACCCGCACGCTTCCACCAGATCATCCAGCGTCGCCCCGAGTCGGCCGGGGGCCTCGAAGATGATCACCGTGCAACCGTGCGCAGCGACGGCTTCGACGCGCCGGCGACGCTGAGCTCCGCGCCGGGGGAGGAATCCCTCGAAGCAGAAGCGGTCGGTGGGGAGCCCGCTCACCACCAACGCCGCCAGCGCCGCACTCGGTCCCGGCACCGCGGTCACCGTCACGCCGGCGGCCGCCGCCGCCGCGACCAGCCGTGCACCGGGGTCCGACACCGCCGGTGTCCCGGCGTCGCTCACCACGGCGACGGTCCGACCTTCGGCCAGATGGCCGAGGACCGCATCGAGGCGCTCCATCTCGTTGTGCTCGTGCAGCGACAGCAACCTGATGCCCTTGAGACCTGCGTGGGTCAACAACCCCCGGGTGCGACGAGTGTCCTCGCAGCACACGATGTCGGCATGGGCCAGCGTCTCGAGGGCTCGCGGCGACAGGTCACCCAGGTTCCCGATCGGGGTGGACACGAGCACGAGCGTGCCCGCGACCCGCTCACTCGTCACTGGGTTCGTGGAACTCGAGCTTGCCGCCGACCCGAAGACCCCAGCGCTCGAAGGCGCCCGCCTCGGCTTCGATCACCATCCGGGCACGCCAACGCGGCAATGACATGCGCCAGGGGGTGAGGCTGATGACGTCGACCACACACAGCTGGCGGTCGAGAAATGCCACGTCGACGGGGAATCCCATCCCAAGGGTGTGCACCGATCGGGTCCGGGGCAACACGAATGCCCCCTCGTACCCGGTGCGTCCCAACAAGCCACGCAGCCGCTCAGAGTAGGTGCCGGCGACCTCGGCGTTGGCCAGCACGGCGCCGTCACGGAGCAACCACGTCGTCGAAGTCACCGTGGCCCCGGCGCGCTCACACGTTGAAGCGGATCTCGAGCACGTCGCCGTCGGCGACCTCGTAGTCCTTGCCCTCGAGACGGATACGCCCCGCCGCCTTGGCCTTCGCCCATGAGCCGAGCTCGATGAGGTCGTCCCAGTGGATGACCTCGGCTCGGATGAACCCGCGTTGGAGGTCCGAGTGGATCACTCCCGCGCACTCCGCGGCGTTGGCCCCGGCGCGGAAGCTCCAGGCGCGCGACTCCTTGTCGCCGGTGGTGAGAAAGACCCTGCGCCCGAGCAACAGGTACGCACTCTGTGCCACTCGAGCCAGCGCACCGGCACCGAGCCCCAGGCCTTCGAGGAGCTCGGCGCGCTCCTCGGGTGCCAGTCGGGATGCTTCGGCCTCGAGCTGCACGCACACGCCGAGGGCCTCACCATGGCCCTCGAGTGCGGCGGTGACGGGCGCGGCGAACTCGGCGGCCCGCTCGAGCTGGTCCTCACCCAAGTTGACCACGGCGAGCACTGGCTTGTCGGTCAGGAGGAACAGGCTCTTGAGCGCGCCACGGTCGTCGGGATCGAGCCCCGCCCGGTACAACGGAACGCCGCCGGACAGTTCCTTCAGGGCGCGCTCCATCGCCACGATCTCACGAGCCAGGCTCTTGTCCGACTTTGCCGCCCGCCGCCGCTTGTCGAGCTGGGTCTCGACCGTGGCCATGTCGGCGAGGACGAGTTCGAACTCGAGGGTGGCCAGGGCATCGACGGGATCCGTATCGCCGGGAACCTCCGGATCCTCGAAGGCCCGCAACACCACGCACAGGGCGTCGACCTCGCGGATACCGGCCAGGAAGCGGTTCCCGAGCCCCTCCCCGGTCGACGAGCCCGGGACAAGGCCGGCGATGTCGACCACCTCCATGCCGGCCCGCACCACCTTCCGGCTCGCGCTCATGCGCGCCAGGGCGTCGAGGCGGGCGTCGGGCAGGGGCGCGGCGGCGACAGCGGTCTCGGTCGTGGTGAAGGGATGCGATGCCACCGCCGCCTCGGCCCCGGTGAGGGCGTTGAACAACGACGTCTTGCCTGCGTTGGGCAACCCGACGAGACCCAGTCGTTCCATTGGTCGAGACGCTATCGGCTGGCCGAGGACGCACCCTCCGCGTGGCGGCCGGCGCGACCCGGGGCCCGCCCGTCCCGTCCCGGAGCACCACGACCCGGCCGGTGCCCCCACCCGGTAGCGTGGGCAGCCATGTCCAAACGCACGGTCAAGCGCAAGATCCGAAGCAAGAAGAAGGCCAACCACGGCAAGCGGCCCAACTGCGGTCGGGGTTGACCTTCGGGCCGACGGGATCGAATGTGGCCGTCGGGTCTCAGGATCGGTAGTTCAGACCGAGCGCGGTCACCAGGGCCACGAGTGGGGTGGGCAGGTCCGAGATCACGCCGTCGACGCCCAAGTCGAGGAGACGGGCCATCTCGGGCTCGTCGTTGATCGTCCACACATGGACGGCCATGCCGTGTTCGTGGGCGGCGCTGACCAAGAGCTCGTCCACGACGACGAGGTCGCCCTGAGTGGCGGGCACCTGCAGCGCGACGTGGGCTGACGCAGGGGGATCCTCCCCCTGGTGCACGGCCCGCCAGAACATGGCCGTGGCGAGCGTCCCCGCCGACGTGGCCATGTCGGGCGAGTACTTGGCGAACGCGTCCGTGGCGATGTCGAGGAACGACGCCACGATGATGCGATCGGTGTGACTGCGCCCGCCCAGCTCGCGGGCGAGGAGTTCCTCGTAGGGCTCGACGGCGGGCGCCGTCTGCTTGATGTCGAGATTGAGCGCAACCTGAGGGTGGTCGTCGAGGACGTCGAGCACCTCCGCCAGCGTGGCCACGCCGAACTCGGCGCTCCCGGGGGCCCTCCCCCGGTACGGATACGACTCCGGTGCGAGACCCTGGGTTTCGTCGCCTCCGGGGACGAACCAGTACGCGTTGTCGAACGCTCGGAGCTCGGCCAACGTCATGGAATGGATCGGCCCGTGACTGTTCGTGGTCCGGTCGACACTGCCGTCGTGACAGACGACCAGATGGCGGTCAGCGGTGGCATGGACGTCGAGCTCGATCCCGGTCACGCCCAGCTCGAGCGCACGACGCAGGGCGAACAGCGTCGACGACGGCGCTTCCCAAGCACCGCACTGGTGCGCATAGGTGAGCACGCGCCGTCCGAGCCAAGGATTCGCCGCGGCTGGGGTCACAGCCAACGGTAGCCTCTCGTCCGGCATGCTCGACCACATCCTCGTTGACCTCATCACGCAAACGCGCGCCGCGCTCGAGAACGCCCTCCTCCAACGTCAGGCCGTTGAAGAGCGCTTCCAGGTCGACGTGTTCTTGGGAGACGTATCCTGGGAGACCTCGTACTCCCTTCCCGGTGAGGAGAAACCGCCCCGGGTGCGGGCCGACCTGTCCCTCGACTGGCCGACGTGGAGCCAGAGCGCCTACCGGTCCTGGTCGATCGGCGAGCCCCCCGACGACCTCCCCGAGGTCGTCCTCGAGATCACGCTGCGGGTGCAGCGACTTGCGGCGATGCCCGACCTCGCCGCCGTCGTGGCCTGCCTGCCCGCGGAGAGCCCCGCCATCGGGGGGGACACCCTCGAGCGTGGCGCCCCGGTCGTCGAACAGGTACACGAGCCTGACGCCAATCCGCGCTTCGCCGTCGAGACCACCTACCAGGGCACGCTGCGTCTGGACGAGGCGGCGCTGAACGACGCCTCGACCCTGGCCGGCCCGGTGGGGGCGCTCGGCCGCTGGGTGGCGTCTGTGCTCGTACGCCTCGGCGATCTCGAGCTCGCCTACCTTCCGCCCGAACCACCGAACAACGTCGACAGCCACTGACCGGGCGAGGGCGCGACGACCTTCACAGAAGGCCGGCGCCCGACGCCAGGTCGCGCAGGTCGGCCCGAGGCCGGGCCCCGATGTGCGAGATGACCTCGGCTGCGCACAACCCGCCGAGCCGAGCGCAGCGCTCAGGGTCCTGGCCATGGGTGAGCCCGTGGAGGAACCCCGCCGCGAAGAGGTCACCCGCACCCGTGGTATCGGCGACGCCGTCGACCGGCTCGGCCGGGATGTGGACCGGCCCCGACGCGGCGCAGACCACCGATCCCGCCGCCCCCCTGGTGAGCGCGGCCAGGATCCCGGTCTCCTCGACAGCACCCAGGGCGTCGTCGAAGGTGGATGCGCCGAACAACAAGGTGATCTCATCCTCGTTGGCGAACAGGACGTCGACCTCGCCGTGCAACAGCTCCAGGAACTCACGCTGGTGGCGCTGGACGCAGAAGGGGTCGGACAGGCTGAGAGCGACGAGTGCATCAGCATCGTGAGCCACCTCCATGGCCCGTCGCAGCGCCGCTTTGGCCGGACCCAGGTCCCACAGATAGCCCTCGAGGTACACCACCTGGGCCCGAGCCACGAATTCCTCGTCGAGGTCCTCTGGTCCCAGGGTCGACGCCACGCCCAGGTGGGTCGCCATCGTCCGTTCCCCGTCCTCGGTGACGTAGACCAGGCATCGTCCCGTCGCCCGGTCGTCGGCGGGGTCCTGCGAAGGCTCGACGCGCGCCGTCCGCCCCAGCTCGACACCGGCCGCGGCGATGTCGTGCAGGAAGATCTCGCCCAGCTCGTCATCCGCGACTTTGCCCAGGAATCCCACGCGGCCTCCGAGCTGGGCGACCCCCACGGCGGTATTCGCGGCCGAGCCGCCCGAGACCTCGATGGCCGGCCCCATGGCCCCGTACAGCGTCGCCGCCCGGGCCAGGTCGACCAGGGCCATGGACCCTTTGACCAAGTCGGACCGGCGCAGGTCCTCGTCGGTGGCATCGGTGAGGACGTCGACCAGGGCAGAGCCGATGGCGACGACATCGAACATTGCAGGACTCTCGTCTGGACCCGGTGCGGCGTCGTTCACAGTTCGGCAAGCTACTCGCAGACGCGGTGCTCGAGGACCAAAGCCCCGAGCAAGCCCGGGTAGCCTTCGGCCAATGAGCGAGACGACCGAGACGGGCGGCGCCGATCCGTCCGCGCAGTACCGACTGCCCTACAGCGTCGAGCCGCGTCGGTACGCGCTGCGCCTCACCCCCGACCTCGACCACGCCACCTTCACGGGCGAAGTGCACATCGAGGTCCTGGTCCACGAGGCCATCGACGAGATCATCCTGCATGCGGCGGAGTTGACCGTCGACAGCGCCACGCTCGAACCGGGCGGTGGGGAGCGCCAGGCCCTGGCGGTGCACGTCCACGAAGTGTCCGAGCGCCTCGTGCTCACGCCCGCGTCGTCGCTCGCGCCGGGGCCGGCAGTGATCTCGCTCGACTTCGCGGGCATCCTCAACGACAAGTTGCACGGTTTCTACCGCTCGGCTTTCAGCGACGACAGCGGTGTCACCCACGTCATCGCCACTACACAGTTCGAGGCCACCGACGCGCGACGTGCCTTTCCGTGCTTCGACGAGCCCGACCGCAAAGCGGTGTTCTCGATCACCCTCGACGTGCCCGACGGACTGGCGGCCTACTCGAACGGGCCCGAGGTCGAACAATCCCCGCTACCCGGGGGCGGCCGGCGCATCCGTTTCGGTGACACCATCCCCATGTCCACCTACCTGGTGGCGTTCGTGGTGGGCCCGCTCGTCGCCACCGAGCCGGTCGACGTGCGGGACACACCGGTGCGCGTCGTACACGTTCCGGGAAAGAGCGACCTCACCGCCTTCGCACTCGAAGCGGCTGCACACTCCCTCGAGTTCTTCATCGACTGGTTCGGGATCGACTACCCGGCAGAGAAGCTCGACCTCGTCGCCATCCCCGACTTCGCCTTCGGGGCCATGGAGAACCTGGGATGCGTGACATTCCGTGAGGCCGTGCTGTTGGTGGACCCCGGTCGGGCGTCACGCATCGAGCTCGAGAGGGTGGCCGACGTCATCTCGCACGAGATCGCGCACATGTGGTTCGGTGACCTCGTCACCATGCGGTGGTGGAACGGCATCTGGCTCAACGAGGCCTTCGCCACGATGATGGAATTGCTGTGCGTCGACGACTTCCGACCGCAGTGGCAACGTTGGGTGTCGTTCGGGATCACCCGCGACGCAGCCATGGCCACCGACGGCCTGCACAGCACGCGGCCGGTGGAATACCCTGTCGGCCCACCCGAAGAGGCGCAGGGCATGTTCGACGTCCTCACGTACCAAAAGGGTGCCGGGGTGTTGCGCATGCTCGAGCGCTACCTGGGAGCCGAGCGATTCCGCGACGGGGTTCGGTACTATCTCGACGCGCATCGATTCGGCAACACCGAGACCGCCGACCTGTGGGACGCCATCGAAGCGGCAAGCGGTGAACCGGTGCGCGACATCATGGACAGCTGGATCCTCCAGGGCGGCTTTCCGCTCGTGAGCGTCGACAGCGCGCCCGGCCCGCAACCGGCGGCGGGTACCACGGTCCTACGCCAAGAGCCATTCCGGTATGCGCCGACCGAGGGACCCACCGCCATCGGCTCGTCGTGGAAGGTGCCGGTCATCGCCCGGGCACTCGACGACGGCGAGATCCGCCTCCTGCTCGGGTCCGAACCCGAAGCGGTCGGGATCGGCGGCGACGCCGACCCGACGGCCCTCGTGGTGAACGCGGGAGGTTCGGGCTTCTACCGCGTCCGGTACGCGCCGGAGCGGCATCGGCGGCTGGCGAGCCGGCTGGACTCGCTGGAGCTGTTGGAACGATTCAACCTGCTCGGCGACAGCTGGGCCGTCGTGATCGCCCTGCTGTCGGCTCCCGGGGACTTCCTCCTGCTCGCCGAGGCGCTTGGAGACGAGGACGACCCCGACGTCTGGGCCCAGGTCACCGGGGCCCTCTCCCTGCTCAACCGGGCCGTCGACGATGATGTTCGGGCCCACGTCGCCCGGTACACGCGCGCCCTGCTGGGCCCGGTGCTCGCCCGACTCGGGTGGGAAGCCCGCCTCGGTGAGGGGCCCCGCACACCGACGCTACGGGCCCAGGTCGTGGGGATGTTGGGCACGGTCGGCCAGGACCCCGAGGTCCAGGCCCAGTCGCACCGGCTCCATGAAGAGGCGCAACGTGGTGCGGTGGCGCTCGACCCCGACGTCGCCTCCGCCATCCTCAACGTGGTGGGCGACTCGGGGGGGCCCGAGGACTTCGAAACGTTCCTCGAGCACTACCGCCGTCCGGCCACGCCTCAGGAGGAGATGCGGTACCTCTACGCCCTGGCCAGCTTCGCCGATCCGTCCCTCGCCGCGCGGGCCTTCGAGCTGGCCCTCACCGAGGTGCGGTCCCAAGACGCGCCATTTGTCATCCAACTGCTGCTGGCCAACCGAGCCAACGGACCGGCCACGTGGGCCCGGGTGGTCGACCACTGGGACGAGCTCGTGTCCCGCATTCCCTCCAACATTCTCCCCCGCATGCTCGGCGGCGTGACGGCGCTGTGCCGAGACCCGCAGCTCGCCGGCGACATCGTCGCGTTCGTCCGTGCCCATCCGTTGCCGATCGGTCAGCGGACCGTCGATCAGACCCTGGAACGTCTCGAGATCAACGTCAGGTTCGCATCGTCGTTCCGCGCCACGGCTGCGGCGGTGCTGAGCGCAGGAACGCAACGCCTGGAGAAGCGCTGAACAGCGCCCTGATGCTGATCGGGGCCGCGCTCGGGTCGGACCAAAGGCGGCGGAACCGTAGGACCACCCACCGGTGAACCTGTCGATCATCGCCATCACCTTCGGGCTCATCTTCGTCGCCGAGCTGCCGGACAAGACCATGATCGCCACCATCGTCCTGTCGAGCCGGTACCGACCGCTGCCGGTGTGGATCGGCGCGGCGGTGGCGATGGTCGTGAACTCCGCCGTGGCCGTCCTCGCCGGACGCCTCCTCGAGCTCCTCCCCCGCCGATGGGTCGAAGCCGTGGTGGCGGCGCTGTTCGCGGCCGGTGCGCTCTACCTGATCCTCGGCAAGGAGTCGGCTCAGACCGAGGAAGGCGAAGAGAAGGCCGACAAGGTCCGCTCGAGTCGCGGCGTGGCCCTCGGCGCCTTCACCGTGATCGTCGTCGCCGAGCTCGGAGACCTCACCCAGATCCTCACCGCCAACCTGGTCGCCCGCTACCACAACCCGTGGTCGGTCTTCGTGGGATCAGCAACAGCACTCGTGACGGTCATGGGTGTCGGGGTCATCGGTGGTCGGGTCCTGCTGCGCGTGCTCCCTCTCGCCACCATCCGAAAGGTGGCGGGCGTCATCCTGGTGGGCTTCGCTATCTTCACGGCCGTGCAGGCGGCGACGGGGTGAACGACGAAGGAGTCGAGATGCAGGACCGCACGCAACAGCTCTTCACGCATGCTCGCGCCGCCAAGGGCTTCATGCCCGACGACGAGGGACAGGCGCTGTTCGACGCGGCCCGGCGCGCCGGGGCCAGCGGCGGCAGCGGCGGCACCACGGGGACGTTCGTGGAGGTGGGGGCGTGGTGCGGCAAGTCCACGGTCTATCTCGGCGCGGCGGCCGAAGCGACGGGAGCCGTGCTG
>Ga0116219_10001705_pt1 | contig 19754 bp, 5 predicted proteins | sample Sb_taG_4_FD_91019 | JGI IMG/M metagenome (GOLD analysis project Ga0116219, IMG submission 91019) | Peat soil microbial communities from Weissenstadt, Germany - Sb_50d_6_BS metaG | ecosystem: Environmental > Terrestrial > Soil > Wetlands > Peat | place: Germany: Weissenstadt | collected 2010-09-21
GGAGCGAGGCTCGTCTCCCCGGCAACGACGAGGGCGTCAACCAGGGGTTGCCATGTACCCAATTCGCCCAGGCGGGCTGCCCCGGCTCGGATCTCGATCAACCATCGGGCCAGCAGGAAGCTCCGTGCGGCCACCCCCTTGCCATCAGCCTGAACGAGAGCCGTGATCCAGGGCAGGCCCGTGACGACCTGATCCGAATCGGGAATGGTGCGAAGCGCACTGACCAGCGCATCGACACATTGAGCACGGCCCGCTGCGACTGGGAGCCACCTCTCGATGGCGGGTCGCCACGCGAGTACGTCGAGCCACTGGATGGGTGTCGACGCCAGCTGCCGGTACAGGAAGGCGATCTCCGGAGTGGACTCGGGCACGAGCGCAGCCAATGCAGCATCCCCGAAGTACCCTCCGCTGAATGGACGATGGCCCGCCGCGATGAGATCGAGAACCTGGATCATCACGTCTGGCCAGATCCGTCGCGCTGCTTCGGCCGCGGACGGGTTTTCTTCGGCCGCTGCCGCGAGTGCCCGGAGGAAGGCGCTAAGCAGGCGCCCGTTGTCGATCACCATCCCGATGTGTTGGTGGATGGGAGCCTCATCTCCCGCAGCAGCGAGGCCGAGAAGCGCCCGGGCGACGACCATGGTGCTGCTGTTCCGGTGGTCGTAGTCGTGCACTAAGAGCACCCGTCGATGCGCGGCGACGAGGGCATCCAACAGGTGCCTGGCGGGAGCACGGACGCAGCACTCGTGGGTGGCTGCCGCCCCAAGAGCCCGAATCGGCGCGTCGAGGCGGGAGGGGTCGATGTCGTCGTCGCTCGTGACAGCAATCGACTGGGCCAGCGGCTCCGGGAGCGACAGGTGCTGGCGCCGCTGCGTCTCCTGGTCCCATGGGCCCAGGACGCAGTCGGCCAGGAGTTCGGGAATCATGCCAAACGCGAGTTCGTGGTGGCATTCGCCGGGCACACAGGACTCTGCCCACAGGGCGTCGAGCGCCCACGCAAGGTGGAGCCGGGTCTCGTTGGGGTCAGCGGCTGCCAGGCTCCGCACCGCCGCCCGCACGCGGTCTCGTACGCCTGCTATGTCATCGTCAACCGCCACAAGCAGTTCGCCTGCCAGCGGGAGAAGGAGGAGCGGAAGTGCCTTGGCTACGATGCGGTCCGCCTCCGACTCGAACGGGGAGGGTGCCGTCACAACGCCCTCCCCAACGAACACCACGACGGCGACGGCGAAGTCGACCACCCCTTTCGGCAGATCCAACCCGTGAAGGAGGTGCTCTTCCAGTGCCGCCGATGCGACCGCGACCGCTGCATCCCAGACCCCGATCACGCTGCTGACCGGGGGGTTCTCGAGAAGATCTTCCGCCACGGCGACGTCGGCGACCAACTCTTCGGCCGTCAATGGCTCCGCCTCCGAGCGCCCGCGACGGTCGAGGAAGTACCGCAACATGAGGCGGGTGGTCTCCTGTCCGCGCCGAAGATCGGCGTTCCCCGGTTCGAGAGCTGCCTGGACATCCTCGGGCGGAGCTACTTCAATCCGGATCCTTTCGCCCTCGGGTGTTGCGGTGTACTGATTCCGGTCGAGGGTGCTCGCCCAGTTGCGCACCGTTGTCGTGAAGGACACACCTCGGGCGTCCTGGTCGACACCGCCTTGTTGAGATAGCTCCGGTTCCATGGCCATGGCCTTGGCGACCATCTCGGCGCCAACCGCTCGGAGCTGCTCAGCCCGTTCCGGGTCGGCCGGCAGGACGAGCATCATCGCCACCTCTTGGGGCGTCCATTCCCGCCGGTCAGCTCCAGTCATCCCCTCCGAGCTCGCCTTGAGGCCGCTCATTTCGCCGACACGACGGCGGATGTCGAAATGCCACACGGCGGGTTCAGCAAGGAAGGGATCGAGCAGGTCGCCGCCGGCTTCGAGGTGCCGCACCAGGATGCCGACCATGGCAAGGTTGTTGCAGCCATCCAGGAGCACGTTCACGATCCGAGTCAGAGGCACACCTGCTGCGACGAGCTCGTCACAGACCCGCTCCAGGGCCTGCAGAGCGCTCATGCAGGGAGGGGGGCCGACGGCGGTTCCGCGATACCAGCACCAGACGTGCTCATCTCCTACGTAGATCCTGGGTTCCCCGATCAAGGAGAGCTCGACGTTGTATGCATCAAGGTCTTCCGGTGAGGGGGGAGCGAAGGGCCCGCCGAGTCCCACTACCCGGCGTACCCGTGCTCGAGCGGCATGGTTCAGGATCCGGTTCAGTACAGCGACACCGCGTGCAAAGTCGGTGCGGAACAGCCACATGAACGGGCCTCTGTAGTAAACCGCCAACGGCCAGACCGGGAGGCGTGAGTGGTGGTCACGAACGCCATCTCCGTGGAAGCCAGAGCCGTCCTCCTCCTCGTCCAGGTAATACGCCTCGACGAGATCAGCCAGCAGCCCCCGGCCATAGGCGGCCAAGGCCATGCCCGAGAAGATCTCGTCGACAGCTGGGGCGAGGTGCCAGGGCGTGTCGGCGGCCACTCGCCGGAGCAGCTTCTCGGCGGCATCGCCAAGGTCGGGACCGAGCAGTGCCAACAGTTCCAACATCACGTCGTCGGTCAGCTCGCTGGGGACCGCCGGGCGTTGCCGCCGCCTTCGGTGGCCGTAGCCGAGTGCCTGCAGCATGGCGCTCTGGCGCTCCAGCTCGGAGACATCGCCGTCGCCCTTCGCCGCACGAGCTGCCCCCGCGGCCGCCATGGCCTCGATCATCCGCCGCTCGCCGGCCGAGCACGCCGCCATGAGACGTTCTCGGAGCCTCATTCGAAGTGAATGGCCGGCAGGGCGTCCCCGCAGCACGAGTGCGGCGAGCCAGTCACGCAGGACCGCTGCGATCTCCTTGCCGGCCCGCCACGGCGTTTCCTCGGCGAGGAGCAGATCGACGATCGGCTCGACGACGAGGGGGTCGACAACGCCCCCAGCCCGGTGTCGCTGGTCGATCAGCCGCAGGAGACGCCGCAGACCATCGGCTTCGCCGCCACGCAGCTCAGTCCAAGCGTCGCGCAGGACTGGACCTGGGTCTCCGAGCGTCAAGAGCGCTTCGCCGGGAACGTCCGCCCACCGCTCGCCGTGGCCAGCGGCGACCAGGGTTTCGAACGACGCTTGGATCCGGCCCAGCCGGCCATGCACGGGGTTGGCTGGTGTGTCTGGTTCGTTGAGGATCGCCTGGCAGGCAAGCCGGGCTGCGCCGAGGGCCCACCTCGGGGCCCCGGCGGCGAGCAGCGCCCCGGTGACGTCTCCGGTCTCCAACAGGACCCTGACGACCGCGTAGCGGCGGATCTCGTCGTGACTGAAATCCGGCAGGAGTTGCCATGGTGCCTCGGAGGCCGCTCGCAAGAGGCCATCCTGAAGGAGCCAATCAACGGCGTCGGGATCCAGGGCAGCGGCAACGTCCGGCGCAGAGCCGCCCGTCAGCTCCCGTCGGGCGAGCTGGATCAACACCCGCTCCCGTGCCGTTGGGCTGCCGCGGTCCAGCCGGTTGTTGTGGCGCACCAGGCTCGTCCAGATCTCGGCCATGGCATCCGCGTCGCTCAACGGGAGCCCGCTCACGTCGCCCCGAACCAGCGAGTCAACCACGCCGAGGCGGCGGAGAAGCTCACGAGACCTTGGGCTGTCGGCGAGGCGCGCAAGGCGCGGGTAGCACGCGACCACCTCGGCCAGCTCGGCATCGGTCAAACCCACGACCTCATGAGAGACCACCTCGGTTCCCGACGCCTGGGCCATGAGGGCGCGGATCACACCGGCAGCCTCGTTCGAGCTGATGGCGATGACTCTCACCTCGGCGTCGTGGGCAGCGGTCACCAGGTAGGTGAACAGGTCGCCCCGGGTCTCGACCGCAGCATCGGCACCATCTACGACCAACAACCGCCGAGGGGCGCTCAGCTCGGCCAGAGCTACCTCAAGGGTGCAGCCAAGGATTCCAACCAGCTCCACCGAATTCTCGGGCAGGTGGCGCAGGTTGATACACAGGACCTGCGTCTCCTCGTCGGAGGATCCTTCCGCGGCCGCCAGACCGATGGCGCTCTTACCTGTCCCGGACTCGCCCGTGACCAACACAGCCGGTGAGCTCTCCGACGCGGCGATCACCTGGGCGCTGTGAGCCGAACGGTCGAGGTGCAGCGCGCATTCGGGCCGATTGGTCCCGAGCGTGGACCGGACTGCACGAAGCGCCTGTCGATGCAGGTGCTCCAGGGCCTCCCAGGCGCGACGATTTCGCCACTGCCCAGGCTCGATGAGGTCGTGGACACCCCGGCGAAGGAGCCGAAGATCCACAGTGGCAGCGCGGGAACCGAAGCGCGCTGCCAGGACCTCGAGGCGGTCGATCAGAGCGGTGGCGGCGATGAGGTCCCCGCCCCGGGCGACGGTGGTCAGTCGGTTGATCGTCTCGGCCCGGTCGGAGACGTCTGGCTCCTCGACTTCGGGCATCAGCACCGTGAGGCTGTCAAGGAGCTCCCAGGTGCGCTCCCCCACCTCGACGTCGGACGCGTCGGGGTATCCGAGCTCGCCGAGAGCGTGACGGACAAGCTTCTTCACATGGTCGAGCCGGTCAACCAGGGCCCCGTTGTACTTCGGGGTTCGGACCAGGTCGAAGTAGGCCTCCGCATCCTTTTGATTCGCAGCGAGATCTGCCAGCTCGGCGAGCTGTTCGGCATGGGTCCCATGCCCGGCCACGACCAACGCAAGCCGATGTTCGCGGGCGTCAACCGTGGGCGTCAGGAGCGCCCGCACGTACTCGACAATGAGCTTCTGGGTGTCGGCGTCGCTCGTCACGATGCGCGGGGTTCGCCTGATGCCCACGGCCAGCTCGAGACCAGAGTCGACGCCGTCGGGCAGCTCGGCAACGATGACGAGGTCGTCAACCGGAACGCGGGGTGCCTGCTGGAAGCTGATGCTCGTGATCACTCGGCCCGCACCGAGTTCACCGGCGCCCCACCCCGTCAGCAAGAGGGCGAGGTACTGGGCACCCACTCGGTGCTCGAGGGTGAAGCCACCGCCCCCGGTGGAGATCGGACTGACGGCGCTGCGCGGCGGCACCGCCGGTGCCGTGCTCGCAGGCCGTGGGGACGCGCCCCCTGGTGCTTCCTCGGCCGCGGTCAAGGCCGTCTCCGCTCAAAGGTGATCACCAGCAACACGGTCTCTATGGTGCCGCCGTTTCTCGGCCCTGTGTGCACGATCACTACTACCAGCCCAAAGGCTGGGCGAATCCCGTCGAAAAGGCTGGACCTTCTATGTGCGGACCGTGTTGGCCGGGTCACTGACCACGTAGCTGTGCCCAGGGAGTGTCAGCATGTGAAGAACCCGGGGCGGTACCCCTAAAGCGGGTGCCTCGGTCCAAGCATGGCATCGTGTTGACATGACAGGGGTTGTAATAACCATAGAAGCGCTGGAAATCCATCGGTGACAGCCACAGGTTCTTGGTTTGGATAGATCGGGTCAAGTGACAGGTCTGTGGTTAGGACCGATGCATGTCGATCCCACTCGGATATCTCCGCACAATCTCATCCTGTTGCTCCAGACCCGGTCTAAGCACCCCTACCCAAGTGGGACCCTGACGGCATGCACGGGCTGGATCCGTGGTCGTGAGCCGAGGTTCGACTACAAGAGGTGGTGCCGGCCGCCACCTCCTGTAGTCGTCAGCGGGCCAGAGGAGATGGGTATCTCTTTGGGTGGAGGATCCCGTACGTCGTGCAGTGATACCCGTTGCACGCGAATTGGAGAGCGCCAGCTGAGGGTTCAAGCGTCTGGATCATCACCGCCCGCACGCAAGGGAACAACAAAGAAGGTGCGGGGGCTCACTTCGGAATCCGGCGTCTTTCGCGATCCACGTCGGTCCTCGGACGAAGCTCGGTTCGCGACGCGAACTTGGTTTCGACACGCCCGTGGCATTCCCCAGGCCACGACGCTCTGTCGGAGTGAGTGAGTCAAGTTTCATGGACGACGACGGCGCGCACGAATGATCCGCAGAGCCTCGCCAATTGCGTTCCATGAAGTGCGGACTTCCAAGGAATCGAAGCCGAGGATTCGCAACGGAGTGGGGTCGATCGTTTTGCGTCTCGCTAGTTGGGTACGTCCGCGCTGCCGGGGACCAGTCAACGGCGCCATGCACCAAGAGACTCAAATTCTTTTCTCATCCGTTGGGCGATCTCTCTGCGTCGCCAATCCAACACGTCACGGCCAACGTGATCTGAGATCCACCTTTGGAACGCCCTACATCCGTTACATCGTCGCTTGCACAAGTTGGCTATGTCGACAGATTGTGAGTTTCGGATCGCTCTTAGTCGTGGACTCGAGTTGGAAGAAGACGATTGCGTAGTAATTCGGACCCTTGACGAACACTCCGTTGAAGCGTTCACTCTCACCACATCATGTCATGCGATGGGGGGCCAGGCGACTAACTCAAGTCTTGTTGGAGCAATCGAGCGCAGCTCGCAATGAGGTTCGGGCGAAGAGACTGCGTCATAAAGAGAAACCGGTAACGATCGGGCTCGGAAAGCTGCCAATGAGAGCAACCGCGGTACTACCTGGCGGGGGGTAGAAATCCAATGAAGATTTGGGCGAGGTCATCTCGTCGCTTTCCGAGGTCTGATCAAGAGCAGGCACGATTGGCACGTACTGGCCTCATGAGGTTGAGGATCGGTGCGCACAACCGCCGTCACCAGGGTTCTCCGACCGTCCGGCGCGGCAAGACATTCTCGATGATCGGTGCCGCCACCCTGGTTCTGGTGTCGTCTGGCTTTGTGACCGTGTTCGCCGCCTCGCCCGCCAGCGCAACGACCACCGAGCTGTACTCGTGGGGCTACAACGCCGACGGTCAACTGGGTAACGGGACCACGACAAACGAGACGACACCAGTGAAGGTTTCACTGCCGGCCGGGGTGACCGCCACCGCGGCTGCGGCCGGTGGCGACCACAGTCTGGCCATCGGCTCGGATGGCAAGCTCTATGCGTGGGGAAACAACTCCGAGGGACAGCTCGGCAACGGCACCACCGTGAGCTCCTCGACGCCCGTCGTGGTGTCGATGCCAGCCGGGGTGACCGCCACCGCGGTGGCCGCTGGTCAATCCCACAGCGTGGCACTGGGATCAAACGGAGCCGTGTACGACTGGGGCGACAACAGCGAGGAAGAGCTCGGGAACGGAACGAACTACAATTCTCCGAGTCCGTTTAAGGTGACCCTACCGGCCGGAGTAACCCCGGTACAGGTCGCCGCCGGGTCGTACATGACCGAGATACGCGACTCCGCTGACAACGTCTATGCCTGGGGCGACGGCGAGTACGGGGAGCTGGGGAACGGGCAGATCGGCAACGAGCGATACCCCGTCCAGGTGAACGTCTCGGCCGTGACCGCTATCGCCGCCGGGGGATACGACAGCCTCGTGATTTCGCTCGGTTCGGTCTTCGGCTATGGCTACAACGGGGACGGTGAACTTGGTAACAACACCTACAAGAACGCCTCCACCAGAGTAAAGACGAAACTACCAAGCGGGGTGACAGCCACGGCGATCGCGGCTGGAGGGGACTTCAGTCTCGCCATCGGTTCCAACAGCACGCTCTACGCCTGGGGCGGTGACTATACCGGCCAGCTGGGCAACGATTACGCCGCCGGAGGTGGTGCCTGTTGCTTTGATGAGCCCGTATCGGCGGACATGCCATCGGGAGTCAGAGCCACATCAATTTCCGCGGGTGCCAACTTCGGCTTGGCCATCGGGTCAGACGGCAACCTTTACTCCTGGGGTGACAACACGTTTGACGAGTTAGGCAACGGAAGCACGTCCGACGGTGCCTCGACGTGGGTGCCGAACAAGGTGGCACTAAGTGTAGTAGCTGTTCCACCGACGGCTGTGTACTCCGGCTCTAGCGCCTATCATAGCTTCGCCCTCGCCCTACCCACGCCGGCTCCCACGACCACTACCTTGTCCCTCTCGCCGTCGTCGGCCACAGCCAACCGGATCGTCACCCTCAGTGCCACGTTGAGCCGTTCCGACGGCGGAGGGACGGTCGGCTTCTTCAACGGCACGAACTCGATCTCCGGGTGCAGTGCTGTGGCCCTATCTCTGGTGGGCGGGTCGTACCAAGCCCAGTGTTCGACGTGGCTCCCGGTGGGGACCTATCCCATAACAGCCACCTACAGCGGCGACACCCTCTACGCCACGAGTACCTCGTCGGTCCAGAACTTGACCGTCGGCGCCGCACCCCCGGGTCCCGCGTGGGCGTTCGGGTCCCTCGGCAACCTGTTCGCACCCAATGTGTCGGTCTTGCCCAATTCGGTGACGTGTGTGTCCACAAGCGACTGCTGGGCCGTCGGGGACACCTCGTCGAGTACCGCTGCCACAGCGGCGCTGGCCCTCAACTGGAACGGGACGTGGTGGACGGAGTCGTCCTTGCCGAGCCTCGGCGTGTCCAGTTCGGAGCTGACCTCGGTCAGCTGTGACTCGAGCTCTGACTGCTGGGCAGTCGGGCTTTCGGGTGTCGACAACCCCACCGCGGGCGAGCAGCTCCTCACCCTGAATTGGAACGGTTCGTCGTGGACCCGGATCACGACCCCCAACCCCACCAGCGGCACCGTCCAGTTCGTCGGGAATCCCGCCCTCACCTGCACGAGCACCACCAACTGTTGGATTGCTGGTGCCTGGCAGCCGGGCACCCCCCAGGACTTCGTCCTCCAGTGGAACGGCACGACGTGGTCCGTAGGATCGGTCCCAGCGGCCACATCCCCGTACACCGGCACCACTCTGGGAGCTGTCACCTGCACGAGCGCGTCCAACTGCTGGGCCGTCGGAACAGAGAGTTCGAGCACGGGCAGCAACGCCTTCGTCGTGCAATGGAACGGCTCATTGTGGGCGACGGTGTCCACGCCGAGCGCCCCGGGACTGGGCTCGGTGACCTGTACGTCTTCCTCGGACTGCTGGGCCGCCGGCCCCGATACGTCCGGGAGCACCACTGGGGGGCTTCTCCAGTGGAACGGGACGGCGTGGTCGACGATCACGCTCCCGGGCATCAACACCGGGCTCGACTCGGTGACCTGCAGCTCCTCGTCGAACTGCTGGATCGTGGGGCAAGACACGAGCGGAGCGTCCATTGTCGGCGTCACCTACCAGTGGAACGGGACTTCGTGGTCGGTGGGGACGCTTCCCCAACCCCTGCCCCAGGCCACGCCTTTGTCCATCGCGTGTTCGGGATCCGACTGCTGGACGCTCGTGGTGCCCACCACGGGCAGTACGGGATCACCCAAGGCGTATGTCGAGTACACCGACGGCACCTCGGCCGGAACTCCCGTCCTGCCCAGTGGAGGGGTCCCCCTTGCCGTCCAGGGCAACGCCCTGGGGACCGACGCGCTGGGCGGCGGCAGCGCGCTCGAGGCGTGCCAGTGTGAGGGTCAGGCCACCCAGACCGGTGCCTCCCAGGCGGGCGCCACCGACCCGGTCGACGCCGCCACCGGCGACAACTATTCCTCGGCTACCGACCTGACGGTGCCGGGAGCCGGTGTCCCGCTCGCCTTCACCCGAACCTATGACGCCCAAGTCGCCCAAGACCAGGTCAACGCGGCGGCCTCCCCGGGACCCCTGGGTTATGGCTGGTCCTACAACCTGGGCGAGAGCGTGTCCTACGACGCCTTGACCCAGACGGCCGTGGTGACGGAGGGCAACGGCGCCCAGGACGTCTTCGACGCCTACTCGTCGTCGACCTCACCGGCGTGGTGCTCGGGTCCGACCCCTGACTTCTGCGCGGCGTCACCACGCACCATCGCCACCTTGAACCAGAGCACAACCGACGGGTCCTGGACGCTGGTCGACAACGTCAACAGCCCGATGACCTATGACTTCAACTCGTCGGGGGTGCTCACCCAGATCACCGACGCCCAGGGCGATTCCCTGACCTCGTCGCCAGGCACCCCAGGGTCGGGCCAATGTCTCTCGACCGCCACGTCGTGCACCGTATGGGAGAGTTCGGTTTCGCAACGGACCCTGACCCTGGCGTTCGATTCGACCGGTCAGCTCATGCAGGTGGCGGACTCGGCGACTCCCAATCCGAACTTCGCCACCTTCTGCTTCTACACCCAGTCTTGCGCCTCGGACGCGCCCGGCGGCGGGGGCCAGTCGAGCGATCTCTACTCGGCCAACGATCCCGGCAGCCTCACCACCACCTACACCTACGACGCTTCGAACCCCACCAGCGACCTCCAGCACGACGTCCTGACCGTGTCGCCCCCGGGAGCGGGTGAGGTTCAGAACACCTACAACGGCTCGGGCCAGGCCATCACCCAATCGAACGCGGCCAGCGGCCAGGTCACCGACTTCATCTACACCGGTAACGCCTCGAGCCTTGATGGAGGGTCGACCCAGGTGACCACATATCCGCAGGGCACAGGCGGGCCCGACCAGGTAGACACCTACACCTACTCGAGTGGGGTGATGCTGTCGGATACGACCAACAGTTCGTCATCTGCACAGTCCACCGAGATCGTGGCACGGGATCCCGTTTCCCTGCTCCCCACCGACGTCGAGGACCCCAACCAGAACATCAGCGCACAGTCACTTGATGCCTATGACCTGAGCAACACCCACTCGACCTCGACGGACGGGAACGTCACCGCGTCCTCCGACGCCGTCGGTAACACCACCCAGAGCGCCTACAACGGCTTCAACCAAGCCTGGTGTACGGTGGACGCGGCCGACTACGCTGACGGCGTAGCTTGCCCTAATTCACCTCTCACCAGCCCGCCAACGGCCGGGTCAGGACCGCCCTCGAGCATGTGCTCTGCCTCGTCGACGACACCGTGCCTCGGCGCGACCATCTCCTACTACAACACCTCCGACCAACTCACAGCCAAGACCGATCCCCTCGGCAACACAACCACCTACGCATACACTTCCGGCGTTTCCGGTGTGCCCAACGGGCTCATGTACTGTTCCGCCGATCCCGTTTCCTTCCGATCCGACTTCGCTTGCACCACCTACGCTGGCACGCATGTACGAGGCACCACCACCCACACTTTCGATTCGGTCGGCGACACCCGGACATCGACCGACGCCGACGGAGGCACCACCACCGACACGTACAACTCCACCACGCACCCGGGCCTGGTGGCAACCAGCACCGGTCCCGACGGGACCACGACCTCCTACACCTATGACGCCACCGGCCAGGTGCTCACCCAGGTGATGACCTTCGGCAGCAGCTATTCGGCGACGACCGAGTACGCCTATGACGCCAGCGGACAGAAGTACTGCGAGGTCGACCCCTACGAGTACGCCCAGGGTGTCACCTGCCCGACTTCTCCACCGTCAGCGTCGAGTCCTCCGGCGGGTGTCACGAGCACGTTCTACGACAGCAACGGGCGTGTCGACCAGACCACCAATGCCATTGGCGGCACCACCATCACCACCTACGACGATGCCGGAAATAAGGTATGTGAGATTGGCCCCGCCGCCTATGCAGCGGGCAAGAGCTGCCCGACCAGCCCGCCAACGGCGGGTATTTCGGGGGCCACCGTGGACATCTACAACGCCCTTGAGCAGCTGACCGAGGAGATCAGTCCTATCGGCGGCGTCACCCTCTACTCCTACGACGCGGCGGGGAACAAGATCGAACAGGACGTCGAATCCAACGATACTCACCACGATCCCACCGTCATCACCACCTACGGATATGACGCCGACAATCGAGTGATCTCCACCACGGTGGATCCCGGCTCGTCGGCGGCGACCACGCTCCAGAGCTACGACCCCAACGGCAACGTTTACTGCAGCGTGTCCGCCAACGCCTACGCGGCGGGTGCCTCTGCCTATCAATGCCCACCGTGGCAGCCGTCGTGGATCACAAGCCCTCCCAGTCCGCTCAGTCTGTACTCGAGCTCCCCGAGCGCGGCTCAGGCCAACAACGTCACTATGACGTTCTCCAACGCCAACGGGAACCAGGTCCAGAGCACCAACCCTGATGTCGACACGACCGTGAGCGCCTTTGACGGCGACGGGCGGACCTACTGCAGTGCCGATGCCACCAACGTGGCAACATGGCTGACGAACAACCCGTCGGTCCCCTACCCGTATCTGTGTCCCAGCCCGCCATCGCCGACAGCGCCAACTGGTAGCACCACGGGGTACACCACCACCATCTTTGACGCCGCCGGTCGGACCCTGTCCTCCACCGACCCGGCGGGAGACACCACGTCGTACACGTACGATCCCGCCGGTCACCAACTCACCATGGTCGATCCCCGCGGAGAAGTCACCACCTCCTGCTACTACTGGGAGAACGCCTCGACCCAGTGCGCAGCCTCCGCGCCGGCGGGAGGCGGGTCGGGCGATGACCTGTACTCGCAGACAACGCCGCCGACGACGGCCGACCCTGGCGGGGAAACCACCTTCACCACCTACTATCCGGGCGACAAGCCGGACATCACCGCGACAGCGGCCGGATTTTCCACCGATACCTACGACGCCAACGGAGACTTGACATCGACCACGTATTCGGGGACCGCCAGCGGGTACTCGACGCCACCGAACGTGAGCAACACCTACAACGTCGACGGCACCAAGGCCACCATGATCGACGGCACCGGGACCACCACCTATACCTACGATTTCGCCCGGGACGTCACCCAACAAGCCCTAGCGGCCGGCTCGGGGACCGGGCTCTCGAACGACACCACCTCCTACGGTTACTTTTCCACCGGGGATCTCGAAACTATGACCTACCCCTCATACGGAAGCTATTCCAACCCCACAGTTACCTACACGTACGACGCCACCGGCGCGTTGAACAACGAGACTGATTGGCTGGGGAACGCAGTTAGCTTCGCCCACGATGCCGACGGGAATCAGACAACCCAAGACAACGCGGGAACGAGCTCCACGTCGTTCTCCTATGACGCCGCCGACCAGAACACCCAAGCGACCTCAAGCCTCAACTGCGCGGGTACGAATGGGACCTTGACGCAGTACTTCGGTGGTCCCAACGGATCGCGCAATGCTGACGGGCAGGTTACCCAGGACTTCGAGCAGTACGGAGGGTCGTGCGCCGGACCGACCCCCTACCAACGCAACTACAACTACGACGCGGCTGGCCGTGTCGTTTACCAGGGTACGAGCGCCTCTGGGTCCAACAACATCGCCTATGACGCCTCAGGTGATCCGACCACGATCTCCAGCCACGACTCGAGCGGCAACTTCGACACCTACACGCAATCCTTCGACCAGGCTGGCGAGGTGACCGGACAGACGCCCAACTCGGGAAGCTCGGGAGTTGCGTCTATCTATGGATATGACACGCTTGGTGACCAGACCAGCGATTCCTCCGGTTCGACAACGTCGACGTACGGCTTCAATCAGATCCGCCAGATGGGCTCGTTCAATCCTGGAACTACGACAACGACCACTTACACCTATAACGGAGACGGTCTCGAGGCCTCTTCTGAGCCATCCACGGCCACCTCGCCCACCCAGCTCACTTGGGATACCAACGACTCCTTGGCCACGCTGCTCTCTGACGGGACCAACGACTACATCTACGGATCCAACGACCAGCCCGTTGAGCAGGTCAACGTCACAAGCTCACCGCCAGCCTCCAATCCCCAATTCATGACGTATACGAACTCTGATTCGAGTTGGCTCATGACCAATGCCGCCGGTGCGGAGACCGCGTATTGGCGCTACGATGCCTTCGGCAACCTCGCCTTCGGTACGCCCGGATCACCATTTGGCTTCGCTGGCCAGTACCAGGACTCGTCGTCGAACCCGACCGGCTTTTACGACATGCGGGCACGATGGTATGACTCAGCTACTGGATCCTTTACTACGAGGGATCCGCTTTTCAACGACACCGTTCAGGCATATGCGTATGCCGACGATGATCCCGTGAACTCGAGCGACCCGTCGGGCACCGACACTCTTCTCGGGCCGCGGTGCTTCCAGGTTGCTAGTTATGACACAGGAGACTGGGGAGGTATCTGTATTGGGGTGATGGAGCAGGCCTGCGGCTTTCGTCAGCTCTTCTGCACATTCAGTTCTACCTACCGTGCTCGAATTGACTTCAATTCTCATTCAGGGCGTTTGGAATCCGTCGGAACACTTGATCTCGTTCTCAATAATAAGAACGAGGAAAGTCCATACTCCTCCACCGTGCTGTCGTCGACCCGGGTCTTTTCGAAGAGACTAAACGTCAAACATAAAACTCTCTATGGACCTTGGAGAACCACGGGTGACTGTACGGACGGAATGTACTCGGGTGGCAAGTACTGGGCAGACGCCCTTGATGCGACCATGGGTTTTCGAAATGCAGACTGGGCTTCCTATTCCGGGTGGATGCAGAGCAATAAGGCGCGTTCCTATGCCTCGTGCTGATCTTGCAACAGCACAAAACCTAACCTCGACATCCTCCACGTGAACTCTGTCCAACTGGTTGAGACTAGAGTCCTCTGCCGGCCTCCTCCCAAGGCAGCCAGAAGCGGGGCGGCCATCGACCCGTTCGCCAGCCGCTTCGAACAGGGGATATTCATGCCAACCGCCCGAGGAACAACCGGAGCCGGAGGAGCCGTCCAAAAGGATTTAGGCGGAGAGACAGCGGCATTATGAGCGACAAAACCCGGACCGTGGCCGGTGGGTGGTCGTGCAGATTGTCGGCATCCTGGGTGCGCCCGGAGCGCATCGACCGGGCGAACGCGCGGTCTTCCCACCGAGGAGTGTCAACCCGGCAACGCTGAGCCGGGGGAATAGGCAGTTGCACCAGGACGGCGATCTGTTGAAATAACCTCCATCGTCGGCCCCTTGCGGGCCACCAGCGGGTCACGAAATCCTATTGAGGTCGCGTGCACGGCTTGGAGTACATCGCGGCCGACGAGTGCAGCGAGCCCGGGCGAGGCAACTGACTATCATGAAAATGACGGAGCTGCTGCGGGAGAAGGCTTTTGATCGAATCACAATCGGATCCCGCGTCTGCGACGCTGACGACCGGAACTTCGCGTCCGCATGCGCCCGATGCGAATTCGATGGATGCTTTCTGCCACATCACTTTAGCGGTACCCCAATGGATCAAGAGGGAGTAATGTTTGGATTCATATGAGCTCGTCGTACACCTTACATTCGCATCACAATAGCTCCGGATCGCCCAGCCTTCTCTTCGATGCGAGCCACCGATCGATTTCCGGATTGTCACTCGGGGCCGCTTTGATCAGCGCCGAGTACATACTGACTGGATTTGGGTTACATCGCTTGGTCCAGATCAATCCAGCGACCCTGAGTAGATTCACTGAAACGTTGGGAGCAGCTGGAAAGGTCCTCCTCCTTGCATCCACTTATTGGTTGCTAGGCAAGTTCTCTGCCCTTCCCAGAATTCTTCTGACAGTGGGTCTCGCGATTACCATAACATCGAACCTTGCTGTCGGGGCGGTGGCTGTGATCCCTTATCAAGTATCATCGTCACCTGATCTTGACCTTGAATTTCTCGGTCTACTTATCATCACAAGTACTCTGATCGCATGCCTGCTGACTTACCTAGTGCATGGGGCTTCTACTTCAATTAGTGACAACGCGAGCTCAAGAGACCAGATGGGACTACAGCCGTTGACCGCGTGTGTGACTGTTGCTGTACTTCTTACTGCGTCCGATGCATCGCGCGCTGTTTCACGTGTTAGCGCCTTCGACTCGGGCGCGCTCAATGATACGACACACGTGCTATTTGCTTCGACGCTCGCGGTTCTTGGTGGGTTCTTCATCTACTGTGGGGCAAGGCACAGGCGCCTTCGCGGTACGCTTTCTTGCGCCGGCGTAGGATTTATCGCGGCAACGAGTGGCTATTTGCTTCTGGCGCTCAGCCAACCCGTTGCGATCGCCTCTATCGGAGCAATGGTTGCAGGTGTCGGATTTGCAATCGCCGCACTCGCTGGCACGCGGGCCTCACGGTTGAAGATGAACATCGATGCGGGCATCTTCGACCGCTGACCTATCTGTCGACCGCCACGCTGACGGGACCAAGCTTCCTCCTGTGTGAAAGTCCCACCTCTCTAGGGTTTCCAGCGTCGGCAAGGTGTTGCTGACGATTGCCGTCAACGCAGTCAAGGACACCAGGGGCGTCATGGTGCCCGAGGCGTCGTGCCCTGACCCCGACCAGCGGATCCGGTAATTGTCCCCATGCCCCGACGGCACCACTGCACAGGATCCAGCTGTAGGGCCGAAACAGCCCTATCTCGATCACCCGGGGGAAGTGGCAATCAGCGGGGCGATGGGATTGGCAACAGGAGCAGCATCCGTAATACCGGTCGGCGCACTGTTGTTGGGGTAAGAGGTGCATGCAAGGTTTAACCTGGAGCCAGAAATCAGCCATCGCAAGGTCACGTGCTCGTCTTGCGAGACTGCGATCTTGCCACCTGAGGCGGTAAAGACCCCGATGGTTTTCGCACGGTTTGGGACGTGGACGATCAGACCTTCGGTGGGCAGTGGGGTTGGAATCGGGGTGGCGAAGTGCAGACTGGAGCGTGTGACCGACGACGGCGTGGCGCCGCTGGCGTCGAGCGTGGTGGTCGCCGTTCCCCTGATGGCCTTGTTCCCTAGGGCGGCTGCGGCGGCAACAAAGCTCTGAGGAAAGGGTACCGAGATCTGGTAGCCGGTCACAGTGAAGTGGTGGTGAGAAGCAGCGCGGACAGGTGTAATGGTCCCAGACGTGACGACGCTATTCATCACCACGTTGCCAATCGGGGTACCTGGGCAGTACAGCTCATAGGACGTGCTCGTGGTGGCAGATGCAGGGGACCAGAAGCCCTGCACCAATACGACGCTGGTCGTGCACGTCAGTGTGAGGATGGCGATTCCGCCTCGAATCGACATCCGCCGAACTGCTTCCGCACGTAACCATGCCACGGCGGCACCTCCTAAGTGGGTGTGCCGATTAGGTTAGCCGTTCTTCCGAGAAGTGACATGTCCGTTCATTGGCTTGCCCCGGCCTCAAGGCGGAAGAGGCCTTGGACAGCGCATCCAAACAGAACTGAACACCCTGAGCTCGGCCTCCGAGCCTTTAGGAGACAGCCGTGGAACAGTGGTGGCAGGGGCTAACCCGTGAACAGAAGGCCAGGTTCGTGAGTCACGCGCTCGTGAGTCTCGGGATGGTTCGCCATCGATACCAAGGCGGAAGGCCCGGCGGCCGGCGGCCGGCGGCCGGCGGCCGGCGGCCGGCGGCCGGCGGCCGGCGTCGCCCTAGCGGTTGGCGGAGTGGTCGCGCAGGATGCTCTCGATGTGCCGGTTGCTCCCCTACTGCGGCCTGCTTCGGGAGGCCACCTTGGCGAGCCTCGGTTGCTCACATTCCGGGCACATCCCGTAGCCGTCGGTGCCCGAATCGAGGCGCCGCTCGCCCCTCCAGCCGCAGTTGACGCAGCGCACATGGTCCGACTGATCCGGCATGGGGGGTCGAGGTTAGCTCCGAGCGATCAGAGCGAGAAACCCAGCCACACAATCCGCACTGTCCACGAAATGCGATCCCGATGGGCAGCCCGTCAGATCCCCGTGCTCGCCGTCGTGATGTTCGGATCGTAACCGGGGAGGGCCTTCTGCTCGGTCTTGCCGACGATCGCGTTGAGGAGGAGGGCATAGGAGTTCGCCATCTGGTGACCCATGTATTCGGTCTGGTCATCCGACTGGATGAACGGTTGCCGCCTCGGCCGCGGTGGGCACACCCGGCAGAATCGGAATGCCCGTGGTGTAGTCCAGGTAGCCCGTGGGCCCGGCTGCGGGGTTCACGCCTCCGCTGGCCGTCAACGGCGGTGCTGCCTTCCCCTTGGCGGCGAGCTGGGCGGCGTCGAAGTCAGACGTGAACTGGCTGAGTTCGCTGGCCGTCGGGAGACGCCCCAAGAGTCGCTCTGCCGCGCTCTGGAGACTGGACTGGAGCTGCACGGGCGTCGCCTGCGACGTCGAAGTCGAGGACTTCTGCTCTCCGATGAGGCCACCGACTCCGGCGGGATTCTGCGTCGCCTCGGCGAGTGCGTCTGACCACGTCATTCCCGCGCCCTGCGCCGTCTTGTTGAGGGCCGCGGTGTACGAGAGCAGGTGGCCGATGGCCTGTGTCGTCCACTGGTCGGTGTGCCCCGGGGTGTAGGCGTAGGTCCCGTCGTTGATCGACTGGTCGTAGAACCCGCCCTCGAACAACTGCTTCTGGAGCGCGGCGAGCTGATCGGGGGTTGACTGGAAGGCGATCTGCGTGGCGATCTGTCCGGCCGTCTTGAACTGCGGCTTGCCGGGCGGCGGCTTCGCACCGACATAGCTCATGAGTTGGTCGGCGAGCCCGTCGAGGTTGACGCCCGTCACGTTGTCGCCCACGAGATTCTTGGGGATGAAGGGGGTCTTCTTCGAGCTCACGATGCCGCCAGCGGGCCCGTGGTAGAACGCCTCGTTCCCGGCCTCGTCGAGACGGAACACCTGCGGGCCCGAGTCGATCTTCTCCCGGATCTGCTCGATAAGCGGCGTCCCGGCGTGCAGCTTGATGTGGAGCTTGTCGGCCACCAGGGCAAGCTTCTGGTTCGTCGTGAGGAACTTGGGCGGGGCCGTGTCTCCCACGAACACCTGATCCTGGGTGGACGGGACGTCGGCGAAGCCCCACGCCTGGGGGCTCGAGGATGCGTTGACTTTGCCCATCATTCGTCCTTTACGTTCTCGTGTGTTATGCAGCGCCCGTGGTGACGTTGTTGGTCACCGGGGCGACAAGGGTTGTGTACGTGCTGGCGGCCGCCGTGGCTTCTGGGCGGATGAGGAGGTTCCAGAGGTCGGCGATGGCCGGCGCCTGCGCGGCCTGCTGGGTGCCCCACTCGATGTAGGCGGCCTCGAGGTCCTTGCGCTGTGTCGAGGCGGTCGTGGAGTAGTTGCCCTCGAGGGAGATCATCGTCTGAGTGAACGCGTCGAGGCTCTCGACCATGGCGCGCACGTTGTCGATCTGCGGGGACTTCGGCAGGGTGGGGTCGGAGAGCGCAGCGTTGAGGTCGCGGACCGTCGCCTGGCGCTCGGTGGCCTTGGTTCCCTCGGCATTCGATCGTGTTCGCGGTCGCAGAGAGATGGAGAGATCGAGCCCCCGCACAGGCCCTTCCGTTCTTCAGCAGAATTGATCTTCGAGAGGTAGCCACAAACCTTAGATTCCGCGGCTTTCGAGTGGCTTTCGATCGCATCGACGCCATTATTGGTTAGGGCCGGACCCAGCTCGTTCGTAGCCTCTTAAGCGATTCTCGGTATCCACAGCGAGAGCCACAAAGGTTCATGAGCGCCATGCTCTGGCCGATGGGGTAGGTGATCGACGTGATCTGGCGGTCGGCGTCGCAGCCGTAGCCCACGCTTTGGCCTGCCCCCGTCGGTCGTCAAGGACGTCCAAGTGTCTAAAGTGTTCGAAGAGGGTCGATGCAACCCAAAGTTCACGACCCTGATCCGGCTGGCGAGGGCTCTTGATCTCTCGTCGCTCGATCAGCTCATGAGGGCGCGCCTCTTCGAGGTCTGAGGGACCTCCCAGCACTGGCCGGTTGGACTACAACTTGGACTACAACTCCCGCCGTCGGCCGCCTTCTGCCGTTGTCTCCTGTCGGCGCTATTACTGGTCAGACCCTATGTCGCCGTCTGCCGTCGTGTTATCAGACGGACTCGATCTCATTATCAGTGCTGCGCTCTAACCGGCTGAGCTATAGCCCCCGTCTGACGAACTTGGAAGTGTAGGCGGGCGGGACCGGGGCACGGAAACGGAGACCCCGCTCGGGGGTCATGCGCCGGCCGA
>Ga0116219_10001709_pt1 | contig 19705 bp, 9 predicted proteins | sample Sb_taG_4_FD_91019 | JGI IMG/M metagenome (GOLD analysis project Ga0116219, IMG submission 91019) | Peat soil microbial communities from Weissenstadt, Germany - Sb_50d_6_BS metaG | ecosystem: Environmental > Terrestrial > Soil > Wetlands > Peat | place: Germany: Weissenstadt | collected 2010-09-21
ATGTTTACCCCTGCGATTCTACCTCTGGACATCCCGATTCCCACACCGCTTCTCTCTGCTATGCTCGGCTTGCGTGGAAACTCTCTTTGAAATCCTGGCGATCGTTCAGATTGCCGCGGGCCTCTACCTTCTTTGGCAGGGTATTCAGTGGCTCGCCTACGTGCGTCGCCGCTTGAGAACCGACCCGGGGTTTTTTGCCCCGCATACCGCCGTCATCTGCCCGTGCCGCGGCATGGAACCCGGCCTCGAACGCAATCTCGTCTCCTTGTGCGAGTTCGCCCACCAGAACTATGAAGTCTTCTTTGTTCTCGCCTCGGAATCCGATCCGGCCTATAGCATCGTAAAACGTGTCGCGGCATCCTCCCGCGTCAAGGCCACAGTCGTGATTGCCGGCAAACCGCAGAATTGCAGCGAAAAAGTGAACAACCTCCGCACCGTCGTCGAACAACTTCCTCCTGAATTTGAGGTATTGGTCTTCACCGATTCCGATGGCCGCCCCGGCAAAACCTGGCTGCACCATCTCGTCGCCCCGCTCACGGATTCCCGCATCGGCGCCACCACCACCATGCGCTGGTTCATCCCCAATCACAGTGATCTGCCCACCGCACTCCTCGCCGCTTGGAACGCCTCTGTCGTCACCATGCTGGGCGATCGCCAGAAGAACTTCTGCTGGGGCGGCGGCACCGCCATCCGCCGCAAGCTCTTTCAAGAGATCGGTATGCTCGATGTCTGGCAGCATTCCTTCAGCGACGACTACTCTCTGACCATGATGGTGGAACGCACCGGGCGCGGCATCGTCTTCCTCCCAGAATGCCTGACCGTCTCCTACGTCCAATCGGACTATTCAGGTCTGCTTGAGTTTACAAACCGCCAGGTCACCGTCACCCGTGTCTATCGTCACAACATGTGGGCTTCCGCCTTCGCCGCCCACTTTCTCTATTGTCTGACTGCGGTAGTGGGCTTGTACCTTGCCCTCACCCTCACCATCGCTTCCCGTCCCGCCTTCCACGTTATGTCGTTGCTGGTCCTGCCCTTCTTGCTCGCGGCCATTCGCGGTGCCGTACGCGTCATCGGTGCCACTGAAGCCCTTCCCCCTTTCAAGTCGCAGATCATGGCCCAATCCTGGATGTACATCCTCTTGACAATGGTTATTCCCTTTCTGTACCTGCTGAATTTTCTGTCCTCGTTCGGTCGCCGCCTTCGCTGGCGGGGTATCGACTATGAGCTGATTTCCCCGGAGCAGACCCGCATCCTCACCCCGTAAACGTCGTCCCCCTAGCGAAATGCGAAAAAAATGCCCCGCGCACGCAATTTCTACCCAGCTTTCATCGACTTTTCATTTTTCCCCCTGCCTAAGTCGTTGAAAAGTTACATCATAAAACTACTCCTCAGCGGAACCCCGGATGCTAGTCATTGCCTCGGTCAGGTCTGATTCTTGTAAGCGTTATGACGGCGACTCCTTCTCGCTTACCCCTTGGTGGCGAAATTAGCTTTTCACGTCATGGGGGGAGCTCAGCCTGACATAGCTTGCGCCCTGTCCGCTTGCCCAGTGATTCCGGGAGACCTCCTCGGGAGGTTAACGCAAGTCCAATCTGCAAGGAGCGCCTCGCTACCCACCGCGAAGCGCGACCGGAGGAGTGCACGTGAAGTTGATCCGCAGATCAGTCGCAACGCATCCTATCACCCAATCCAAACCCGCTCCCTCACCCTTTGTGTACCTCTTTTACGAAAAAGCCTCTGGCACTGCGCATTTCCATGTCGAAGCCGGGCCCGCTGGCGAACTCCCCGTGGACCACGCTGCCGGACTCCTCGCCATGCATTGCCTGGTCCGGGGCCAGTCCCCCAGCGACTACGTGATTATGGTCCCCGCGCCCCAGGAAAGCCTGGGCGCCTTGGAGGAGAAAGCCGAGGAACTCCTGCAAGCTGGACACAAGGTGAAGAGCGCAGTGCGGCTCACCCGCCGCGAACAAGAAGTCCTCGACGGCATTCTACGCAGCCTGGCGAATAAGGAAATCGCTTCCGAGCTGAACCTCTCCGAACGCACGGTGAAGTTCCACGTTTCTTCCCTGCTCGCCAAATTCAAGGTGCGCGGCCGCATGGAGCTTATGCGGGAAACTTCGCGCAATCCCATGCAGCCTTTGCCCGCGCCCGTCAGTACACCCGCGCCGCAGTTGCCGACCTTTGCCCATCGCCCGAATCTTTACGCCAAACCCATGCATTCCCGCAACGTTCTGCCGCTGGCCCGCCCGCGCCTGATGGCCTGATCGCCGACCAGAGTCTTTCATCCAACTTCTAAGCGCGCCCTGACTCAGTCACGGCGCGCTTTATTTCTTTTCCCGTTTTTCGGCGGGTTCCTTCCCCTCCACGGCTTTTATGGAGGTGGGTCCTAAAGAGACAAGTGAAACCCAAGAGAGGGGAGGCAAATGTTAGGACGCGACAGCAGCGGGGGTTTGCCGCGGCGGCTCGGTTTCCACGCCTCGCCAGCCCACGGCGCGGCCGCTGACCGCTTCCTTCACTGAGCGGAACAGCACGATGTACATGAGCTGCCGGTAGTAGAAGCGCTGCAGCAGCACGGGAACAAGCAGCGTCCAATCCTCGTGGCGTTCCAGGGCGAAGGCGATCATGCACGTAAACACGTCGATGATCAGGAATCCCAGGAAGAAGATCACCGAACGCTCCACGTCCGCTGAGGTCCAGAGCTGCGGGATTTGCGTAATGTGCAGCTGCGCCAAACCCCACAGCAGCAAGCTGCCAAGAAAGAGCAAATCAATGACCGGTGAAATCAGCGGTAGCGCGATCTGGAAAACGAAGATGTTGGGCAGGGCCACCCAGCCCAGCGCGCCATACTTCGCCCGGAACAATGTGCTGCTGTGCTTCCAGAAAGATTGCAGCGTCCCGAACGTCCAGCGAAATCGCTGCCGAATCAGCGACCCGGGCGTTACCGGAGCTTCTGTCCAGGCAATCGCATACTCGTCGTACGTGACGCGCCAGCCCAGCCGGCGAATCGCGATGGTGAGGTCGGCGTCTTCCGCCACTGTGTCCGCGGTGATTCCGCCCGCCGCTTCAATCGCTTGCCGGCGCCACGCGCCCAGAGCCCCGGGCACCACGGTGATGCAATTCAGGAGATCGAAGGCGCGCTTTTCCATATTCTGGCTGGTGATATATTCCAGCGCCTGCCAACGCGTTAGCCAACGCGAACGGTTGCCGACTTTGACGTTGCCCGCCACTGCTCCGACTTGCGGATCGGAAAAGTGGCGCAGCAATTGACGGATCGCGTCGGGCTCGACTTCCGTGTCGGCGTCGATGGTCACGACAATTTCGGTTTGCGCATGCGTAAGCGCAACGCTCAACGCCGCCGCTTTGCCGCGATTGATCTGGTGAATGATCTGCACCCGGGCTTCGGACGAGAAATTGGATTGCAGAAGCTCCAGCGTGCGATCCCCGGAGCCGTCATCCACAACGACCACGCGAATATCCGGAATATCGGACGCCAAAACCGAGCGCACGGTCTGGACAATGACGCTTTCTTCGTTGTGCGCTGGGATCAGCACGGTCACTGCCGGAATGGGATTCGCCAGCACGTCGTGATCGGGGCGGAGCTTTTCGATGATGGCCAGAATTCCGATGACCATGGCACGACAGCTTACGAGAATGATGCCCAGGATGAAAACTGTGGCAATCCCGAAACGCAGCCACTGGAACATCGCGAAGATGAAGCCATCCGCGTGCGCCGAAAGCCTTTCGCGGTAGGAGAGCGGCACCATCACGTCGGCGCGTGTTTTGCCGAGCAGGTCCGCGACGGACACAAGTTCGTAGCCATTCGCGCGAAGCCGGTCAATGATCAGCGGAAGGGCGGCCACGGTCTGAGCGCGTTCTCCACCACCGTCGTGGAGAAGAACAATGTTGCCGTTCTTGGCCTGGCGCAGCACATCGTCGGCGATCTCCTCCGCCGGGCGTTGGTGCTTGTCCTCCGTCATGCGCCAGTCGTCCGGATCGATCTTCTGTCCCACGATGATGTAACCCAAATCTTGCGGGTAGGGCAGTTGCGCCACTTCCTCGGCATACTCAGGCTGGTGATCGATGCCATACGGCGGGCGGAATAGAATGGATTTCACGCCGAGTGTGCTTTCAAACAGCCGCTGCGTGAGGTTGAGCTCCCACTTGATTTGCGTGTGCGAAATCTCGTCGAATTGGGGATGCGTGAACGTGTGATTGCCGATTTCGTGGCCTTCGTTGTATTCGCGCCTCAACAGATCGGGCGATGCATTGGCCTGTTCGCCAACGACGAAGAACACCGCCGGGGCATGTTTCTCCTTGAGGATGTCCAGGATATACGGTGTCCAGCGGCGGTCCGGCCCGTCGTCAAAGGAGAGCGCAATCTTATTTTTCGCCGCGCCAATTTGGTCGATGTCATAAGAAAGCGGAATGGCATCGTATTCTTCGCTGGTAATCAGGTCGCTGCCGGGGTCGTAAGTGAAACTGCGGCGTCCCGGCTTTGGCACATCAATGATCCGCCAGATGTCGCCCGCCCCCTCGAGGATGAGATCGGGACCGGGGGGAATGTCGCGAAGTTTATCGCGAATGGAATTGTCGGGGTGTGTTACATCCCAGACCGGCCAGATCGAGCTGTCCGCGGAACCCAGTCGCCAGAGCGCTGTGCCCTGAACACCAAGCCGCTCGCCGGCGCGCAATTCGTTGTAAGCCGTAACGCCATCAAGCATCCAGACCTGATGCGTAAGGTTCTGCTCGTCTTCGTAGGAATAATGCGGATTCAGCGAGGCAGCATCGAATTCGACATCAGTTCCCGATTCGTCGGCATGCAACAGCGCTTCCTGAACGCTGAACTCTTCGGCGTGCCGCGCTAACTTTTTCGAAGCTTCGGTCCAGTCATACGCATAGTTGGCGATGCCGACCACAATTTTCTGAGCGGGAACAACCTGGCGAACCTGGCGCAGATTTTCCATGAACCAGTCCTGCGCCGCGATCGGACCAGGCTCCGAGGTCACCCAGTGCTGGTCGTAATTCATCAGGATGATGGCATCGGTTTCCCGGCCAAAGAAAGCGTAGTCGTATTCGTCGTCGCGGGCCGGCAGGGCAATCATGACTTTCAGTCCGGCGGAGTGAAGCGCGAGCGCCAGCTCGCCGGTGAATTCGCGAAAATGCGGCTGGCTTTTCAGCGGCACTCCTTCGAAATCCACCACGATGCCGGCCTGATGCGCTGCGACGGCATATTCCACGACATCCGCGATCAGGTGATGGCGCGCGGCGGGATTGCCCAGCATGTCTTCCAGCTCCTTGACCCGCCATACCACACCGTCATAGTTGTTGAGCACGCCCATCATGGGGAGATCAACGGGCGGATTGAGGGAGCGCAACCACTGGTGGAGTTTGTCCTGCTTCAGCCGGTACAGCGCTTCGGCCGGTGACGCTCTTACGGTTTGGTACACCTCGTAGTCGACCACGGTAAGCGCCCCATCCGGTGTAACGGCGTGGAGCTGCTCGGGCATCAGCAGGTCGAGATCCTTGTAGTGTTTCTTCAGAGAAGCGAGGCTATTGGGGTCCCAGCTCACAAAAAACGCGGCGCGCAAAGGATCGTATGTGGCGGGAACCTGCCCGATATGCGCCACGCGCGTGTGACGCCCTTCGCGCAAACTGACTGGTTTCAGATTCTTCTTCTTGGCGGAATGGTACGAGGGGCGAGTGTCCGGGAGAAGGGCGGATGGAAGTTCTACGCTGCCAGCAACGGTGATGAAGAAATAAACGAGCAGCAGGGTCAGTAGGGCGCCGCTGATTTCTAGAATGCGGCGCGTATGCCGCCAGCGGACTCTTTCCGCATCGTAGAAAATCGGCTTGCGTTCTTTCATGTAGCGTGGCCGTCCCGCGGCGCCGGGTGGCCGCGCCGGAAGGACGATACTCCGTGGAATCAAATCCGTCCTGTCTATTGTAAGATGCGAATCAAGTATGAAGCGAATTTTCTCCAGTCCTGCTTTCCCCCTTCTGGCCGGTGCCTGTTTGCGAATGCTCTTCGTGCTGAAGTTTCCGGCGGCCTCGGGTGACTCCGTTATCTATCAGCAACTGGCGGCGAATTGGCTGAAACATGGGAAATACGCGATTGACATTGCCGGGCAGCCGGTGCCGGTGGATCTTCGCATGCCAGGATATCCGGCGTTTCTGGCGCTCATATACGCATTGACCGGCCGCAGCGGTGAAAGCGCGCGCTTATCGGTGATGTTGGCACAAGTGCTGGTGGACCTGGCGTGTTGCGTAGCAATCGCGGCACTGGCGGCGGTACTGGCGTCCCTTGGCTCCAGACAGACAAACCGTCAATGGGCATTTCTCGTGGGCTTGTGGCTCGCGGCGTTGTGCCCGTTCACGGCGAATTATGTTGCGGTACCGCTCACGGAGGTGTGGGCTACGTTTCTGACGGCACTGGCGCTGCTGATCTTGGTGATGGTGGCTGCGGAAGTGCGCGCAGAAGGGCCGGAGTGGCCGCGCCGCGAATGGATCGAGGGGAAAGGGTATTGGAAGTGGGTTGCCCTGGGTGGGCTCGTCGTGGGTGTGGGCACCTTATTCCGCCCCGAAACTCCGCTACTGCTGGTGACATCCATGATTCTGCTGGGTCTCTGGATGTGGTGGCGGGGGGAAACCAAGCGTTTCGTTCTATCGGCCGTGCTCATGGTTTGCGCTTGTGCCCTGCCGCTCGTGCCCTGGACTGTGCGGAATGCCATCACGCTTCATGAATTCCAGCCGCTCGCGCCCAAGGACACGATGCTGCCCGGCGAAGTGGACCCCAAGGGTTTCATGGCGTGGGAACGCACTTGGTTGTTCCGTGTACGCGATTGCTATCTGGTGCCATGGAAGCTCAACGACGAGGCGATTCACCTGGAAGATATTCCGCCGGCGGCATTCGACACGCCGGAAGAGCGCAATCGTGTCGCTGCAGTGCTGGAACAATATAACGAGGACCTGACACTCACCACCGAGGAAGATGCCGTGTTCGCACAACTGGCGCGGGAGCGGACCACGCGGCATCCGCTGCGAACCTACCTCTGGATTCCCTTGCGACGTGCCGTGCGCATCTGGTTCACCCCGCGCATCGAGTTGCTGCCCGTGTCCGGAGACGTTTTCCCTCTCGCGTATATGTCCCAAGAAGATCCGGTTGACCAGCGCATGACAATCCTGATTTTTTTCCTCAACGTTTTGTACATCGGATTGGGAATCTGGGGTGGATGGCGATTATGGAAATTCCGCAGGTCGCGCGGCGCAGTGATGCTTCTGGTGTTCTACATTGTGGTGCGTACGGCCTTTTTGACGACGCTGGAGACACCGGAGCCGCGGTACGTGCTGGTGTGCTTCCCGGCATTGATTGCGTTCGGGGCGCAGGTGGCGGCGGGGCGAGGACGAATTGGCCGCGGAGACACACAAGACACGGAGAGACCAGGGGTGGGGATGGGGTAAGGCCCCCTCTCCCTGCTGCAAAGGATGCAGAGGGCAGGGCACCCAACTGGCCTTTGCGAGGTAAGGCCACGCCAGCCGCGACGAAAACTCCCGGAAGTAGCTATGGAAGACAGGTGAACCGTGGGAGAATCAATGCTCATTTTCGACTTCCGGCGGAAGAATGGTCTAGGCCGTATCTGGCCCTCCTCGTCAAAGTGTTTACATTGCTCTTCTGCGCGGCTTCCGCCCTCATCGCAACGAGTGCGCCATGAATAATTCAGCGGGTGCGGGCCGCGTGGCCACTCATGTGGGAGCCATCCTGTTCGCAGCGGTAGTCCTGGCGTGGCCTGCGTTTTACAACCGGTATCCCCTGCTGTACCCGGATTCGATCTCGTATCTGGGCGATGGCTCGAATGTGGCACGAGCCCTCTTCCACCAGGAATTTACCGACTATTACGGATTCCGCTCCCTCATCTACAGCCTCGGCATCCTCCCTTTGCACTGGCACATCACGCCGTGGCCCATCGTTGCCGTTAACGCCCTGCTCACGAGCTACGTCCTCTGGCTGCTTGTGCGATCGCTTCTTCCAGAGCGCACGCTGCTCCACTTCTTGACCATTGTTCTTGTCCTAAGCCTGTTTACTGGGCTGGGCTGGCTGGTGGGCTGGATCATGCCGGACCTCTTAGGCCCTCTGCTCTACCTCTCGGTGTTCCTCCTGGTGTTTGCCAGTGAAACGCTTGGCGCAAGTGAGCGCGTGGGGGTTGCGGCGATCGCTTGGTGGGGAATCGTCTCGCATGGGAGTCACCTATTGCTAACGCTTGGCCTTTGTCCCCTCTTGCTGATTGTGCTGGTTTTTCAGGGGCGCAGCCTGCGCCAAGGCATGCGAGCCATGAGGCCGGTGGCAGGGATTCTCCTTCTCGCGGTCCTGGCCCAGGTGGCTCTGAACGCATACCTCTATCGCGAACTATCGTTCAGCGGGAATCGCCCTCCGTACCTTCTGGCGCGTGTGCTTGCCGATGGTCCCGGCCGGTGGTACCTCCAAAAGCATTGCGGACACTCTGTGCTGGTGATCTGCGATCAGTTGCAGGATTTGCCTGACGATGCGGAAGAGTTTCTGTGGGGAGCCCACGGTTGGGCCAATGCTTCGCCGGAGGAGCAAAAAGAACTGAGGCGCGAAGAGATGGCCGTGGTCTTTGGGGCTCTGCGCGAATATCCCCGGGAAGAAATACGCATTTCTGCGGCTCACTTTTGGGAACAACTCTTGAGCTATGGAGTGTACAGTTACGACGCCAATGCGTGGATCCTGGAGAGTTTCGACGCGGTGCTGCCCGGCAAGGCCGGGGAGTATCGGCGCAGCCGACAGGCGCAGGGCAAGCTTGATGAGGACTTTTTCAGTTCGGTGCAAGCTTGGGCTGTGTTCGTCTCTCTCTTCGTGATTGGCCTGTGGGTCATTTTCGGGCGCCGCCTGTGGTCTTGCCGTCTGGCAGGCCTGACCGTGGTTGTAACCTACGTCGTACTGGCGAATGCAGCCGTGACAGGCAATTTCTCCAATCTTGAGGACCGCTACCAAGCTCGGGTCATCTGGCTCGTGCCCCTGCTCTCGCTCGCGTTCCTGCTGACGTGGCTCGACTGTCGTTTTTTCAAGGCGACAAAGGCGGCCTGAGTTGTGCGCGGTGTCCTCAACAAGGCGGCTCAGACAATTCCCTCGTTCTTTCTTTTTCGCCAATGCATACCTATTGCATTTCCGCTTTCGGATATCCACGGGCAGGTCGGAGCAAGGTAGCAGCTAGCGCTCTTCCGGCGGTTCGGGGTGGATAGTGACGCGAAAGATTTGCGGGAAGCGTTCCTTCACGCGATCTTCGAGCGCGGCAGTCACATCGTGGATGCGCGTGATGGGAAGATCGCTCTTCATGACGCAGTGGCAAGAGACGAGCGTGTGATGCTCCACTTGGCGGACGCGTACGTCATGGCAGTTGATCAGTTCGTCGTAGTCATGGGACAGGCTGTTCAGGAAAGATTCGACCGCCAGTTCCAGCCGGTGCATTTCTCCTACGCGTGTATCGGGCGTGGCAATGTGGCGGCCGAGGGGCTCGATGTGGATGTTCACCTCGGCATTGCCATTGCGTAAGGATTGAATGCCTTCCTCAAGTTCGGTGGCGCGGCGATGGGCTTCGCGCAGGCTGAGATTCTCATCCACTTCCAAATGGAGTTCGACGAAAAGACGGCCGTCCTGCTGAAACGCGGAGAGATCGTGAATGGCCAGGCCCATGCGTTGCGCCACGGCGCGAATCGATTCAAAAAGATGCTCGCCTTGTGGGGCGCGCGGCTCCGTATGCACGATCACATCCGCCGGCACGATGTCGCCGATGCGTTTCTCTATGGCATCCGTGAGCAAATGCACCTGCTCCAGGCTGGTGGTGCGGGGAACGGAAACTGTAGCGTCCACAAAATGGCGATTGCCGGCGCGCCGGACGCGTACCCGCTCGACATCCAGAACTCCCTCCATTTGTCCAATCGCGCCGATGATTTCGCTCTGCAGTCCCGCCGGGGCGGCATCCAATAGAGCATCCACAGTGCGCCGGCCCAGTTGCGAACTGACCCACAGAATCACGCCCGCGACGGCGAGGGCTGCAAGAGCATCGGCGTAAACCAGCCACGGCAGATTCCAAGTGTTGCCTGCCCACACCAGGCCAATTCCGGCGATGACCACAACCGTGCTCCAAACATCCGTGGAAAAGTGCAACGCATCGGCTTCCAGGGCCTCGCTGCGGTACTTTCGAGCAACAACGGTCAGCGCGCGGGCGCGGGTCATATCGATTGCCAGAGCCACGAACAAAACGACAAAGGCGATGAGGCTGGGCTCAATATGCACAGAGTGAAAGAATAGCCGCGAAAAAGCTTCATAAATGATGTAACAAGCGGTGAGGATGAGGAGCCCGGTCTCGATAAATGCGGAGAAATTCTCGAATTTGCCGTGGCCGTAAGGGTGGCGCTCGTCCGCCGGCTGGTCCGAAACGCGCACGGAAAGAAACGTGATGACCGCTGCCACGAGGTCGAGCCCCGAATGGAGCGCTTCCGAAAGCACTCCCAAGCTGCCCGTGCGCAGGACAAGGAATGTCTTCAGGCAGAGCAACAGCAACGCGGAACCCACGCTGAGCAGGGCCGCGCGCTTCTTTTCTTGGACATCCCCGTCAAGCCTCTGGGAAAAAGGCATGCCTAAAGACTACCTCAACTCTTTGTGAGTTGCCGGAATTCACTTGGGGGTTGCGGATCTGCAACTCAGCCATAACATTGTGAGCTATGCACTTGCATCTCTGGTGCTGAGCCTCTACGCTTTTCCGCGAACCCCCGAGGAGCCTCCATGAGAAAAATCCTGATTTTGGCCCTGCTGGCGGCCAGCAGCGCGGCGGGAGTATCAGCGCAATCAGACACCGGTGGCGTCTGGAATACTCTGTCGGCGCCAGCCATGGATGTCAAAAAAGAGGCGACGGTAGAAAACGTGCAGATTGTCCGCGATCGCGCAAAAATCACGCTCGTCAACGGCACTATCCAGTTTGCGCAACCCGCAAATGGCGTCGTCTTTGGCGCCGTATTCCACGGGGAGGGGCGTCTCCAGGTCGAGCCTCCCAATCCCACCGAAGCTCAGCAACTCCGCTTGTTCACCAAGCAAGACAAACTGGACGTGACGTTCTCGGAGGCGACCTTTAGCTTTACGGACGAGCTTCTGGATGAAGTCGGCAAACAAGTGAAGTGGAAGGATGGCGGGGCAGCCGATGAACTCTATGCGAAGAGACAACAAGAGCGGGAGGACGTCGGCGCGGAATATCTTCCCAGGCTCTTTAAGAGCGTGATGGCGCCCGACCGGAAGCGCACGGCCTATTTCCTCGCCGACCTGAAGACCAAGGATAAGTCCTGGGTCGAAGTGCGTTACGACGCCATGCAACCTGAGGAAATGCGCGTGGGGCGTTGGGTAGATGTGGGAGGCTACAAGGAGCTGGACTACTGGATGAATTTCCCTGCCGATGGCCGCGACCCGCGGCATGCCTACGATGATCCCACGGCCCGGCAGGATTTCCTGATCCCAGACTACCAGTTGAACACTTCCCTATCGGAAGGGGCAGAGCTATCTGCAACCGCCCACGTGACAGTACAACCGCGATATTCGGGCGAACGCGTGCTGCTGTTCCACCTGGACTCGAATTTGCGCATGGGTACCGTCAAGGACGCGCAGGGAAAGAATCTCACATTCCAGCAGCCGCGCGAACGCAAACAGCGCAGCCAATCCTACGGTGACTATGTGGTGGTGACGCTCCTTGAGCCTACCCAGTCGGGCCAAAAGCAAGTTTTGGAATTTCAGTACGAGGGTAAGCATGTCGTGGAGAAGGTGGGCAACGGCAATTATTTTTGCCGTAGCTTCGGCTGGTACCCCACGGCTTTTTCACCGGAACTCGGCGTGGATGTGTTTGCCTTTCGGTCCAACTTTGACCTGATATTTCACAGCCCGAAGCGCTACAAACTTGTGGCCACCGGCCAGAAAATAGGTGAGACGACCGATGGCAAAGAACTGATTACCACCTGGAAAAGCGATATTCCTCTTGCCGCGGCGGGTTTTGCCTTCGGCGATTACAAGGTGGTGACCGACAAAGTGGGAGACGTGGAGATTCAGGTCTATACCAACGTCCAGCCGGATGAGCTCCTACAAAGCATCCAGAGAGCGTTCAATAATCCTCTGGATGACTTGGCACTGGGACCGGGCGGCGGCTCGCACGTGGGCGCGATGGCTGCGATCGGGAACCTGACGCCCTCAGCGTTGGGCAAGACGATCAACATTGAAACCGCGAACACCCTTAAGGTTTTCCAAAGCTACTACGGACCCTATCCCTACAAGACCCTGGCCGTCACAAACATTATCGGAAGTTACGGTCAGGGCTGGCCGGGGCTTCTCTATCTTGGATGGTTTACGTTCCTGGACTCCACCCAACGGAATGCCTTAGGGATAAGGAATCAGACCCAGGTATCCGATTTCTTCCGCGCCCATGAAAGTTCCCATCAGTGGTGGGGACACCGGGTCGGATGGAAGAGCTACCACGACCAGTGGCTTTCGGAAGGGTTCGCGGAGTTTTCCGGGCTGCTGTACGTCCAGTACCGGCAGAATATGAAGGAATCGCTGACGCAATTCCGGCTCGACAAAGAGCTGTTGTCCCGGGAGGACCTGAACCGACATAAAACAGAGACGTTAGGACCCATTTGGATGGGGCAAAGGATCGGCTCTTCGATTACCGATGGGAGGTCGTATCAGAACCTGATTTACTCGAAGGGCGCTTATGTGCTGCAAATGATCCGGCAAATGATGATGGATCCGCGGAACCCCGACCCGGAGCATGTCTTCAAAGAAACTATGCAGGATTACTGTAGGACGTTCGACAACAAACCGGCGTCCACAGAAGACTTCAAGGCCATCGTGGAAAAACACATGACGCGCGCCATGGACCTGGACGAGAATCGCAAAATGGACTGGTTCTTCAACCAGTACGTCTACGGGACGGGAATTCCTCAATACACGCTGCACGCCAGCTTGACGCCGACTGCCGACGGCAAGACAAACATCTCCGCCGAGCTAGTGCGCACCGGCGTGCCGGACACCTGGAAGGATGCCCTGCCCCTATATGCGCATACGGGCGACAAAACCGTCCGGGTGGGAACGATTGCTGCGACACACTCTGAAGAATCGATCAACTTTTCCATGGCCGGAGGGGTTGGCAAAATCTCCATCAACGACATGGAAGACGATCTCGCCGACGTGAAGCAATAAAGCGAGCTGCTCCTCTAAACAAGCCAGCATCTCTGAGTGAGCTGAGGCAGGCCGATGTTCACACAAGAGCAACCACTTCCCCGAATTGCCTATCTTGAATCCGAGGGCGATTCTTGCTTGCGGCCTGGACTCACCTATTAATTGTGCGTTTTGGGCGTCATCGGAGGCACGGGCAGCAGAGGCAAACGCTTGGGCTCCCCGCGCGCGCCGCGCACCTCGACCTCTTCAAAAAACAGCGAGGGCGCGACGACCGAGGCGGGCAGGCCATTCTGCGCCGTCCCGAATGCCCCGAGTGCCGTGCCAGAAACGCCCACGACCTGGCTCTGCATGTAGTTGTAGACGAAATTATCGTCGCCGATCGCACTGATACTCCGCAGAGTCCGCGGGCTGAAACCGGTAATGCGGGCCCCTCGCACCATTTCCTCGTGGCCATCTTCCGGAAAGATCTTGTACACCACCAGCGGCAGACGCTCCGTGGCGGCATTGCCCGCAAAACTGGCCAGGAGTTCCGTGAAGTCCTCCTGGTGCATCAGGCTGATCGAAGGATTGTCCATCTGCCGCACGACCAGGCAGTAGCTCAGCTTCTCCGCACGGCAAGCATCCAGGAATTTCTTTTTCAGGTCGTCGCGGGTAACCGTTTCAGACGAGGCAAAGAAGAGATTGCTCATGGTTGGCTTTGGGTCGCTGAGAAAGGCTGAGCGCCCGTGGCCATTGGACTTGCCGAAGTCGGGGCCGGGGCGGCGCGACATCAGAAGATTCTCCAGTTTTCCTTGCTCGACGAGGCTCACCTTCTGCGCCGGTACTCCTTCCTCATCGATCGAATAACTGCCGATGAGCGGCGTGCCTTTGTAGTCTTTCACGAAGGGATCATCCACGAGAGAAACCGTAAGCGGAAGAACGCGCGCGCCCACCTTGCCACTCCATTCGCTGCGCGCGCCCAGGCTGTTCATCAACTGATCCACAACCTGTTGGAACGCCAGGGGAGGCCGCGCCCCGCTTAATGACGGGCTAAGAACCTCCGCAAGCAGTGGAGCCGCCGCGCGCGCTTCGAACAAAACCGGGCCCGTGTAATCCGGCGCCGTGGAAGCCGCGCGCATGGCCATCAATTCGCTCCCGGCAACGTTGAGGCCCTTGCGGACCGTGTCCACATTGGGAAGATCGGCCGGCCGCGGCGCGTAACTGGAATAATAGTGACTCACCTGCATTCCGTCGGCGGCCAGCGTGTTCATTCCCGCTTCGACGGCGGCGAAGCAATGATTGGCGCGAATCTCGGTGCCTTCATTCGTCAAGAGGTACTCGGTCGTGTACACCAGATAGTAAGTGACCCGGGATTCGTAGATCTGCGGGAAGGCTCGCAGGGCGGCGGAAGTGTCGCGCGCTTCCTGCTCCCAATTGCGGTTGGACCAGTCCGAGGGCGCCAGCGGATCGATGTGCTGGACGGGCTCGGCCTTCGCGAAGTCGTCGATGTCGGAAGGGCGTGCCAGGCTGCTGAGATAGGCTTGCTTGCGGGAATACGTTTCGACGGCTTCCTTGAAGGCCTGATCCGTGGCGATCCAGAGATCCTGGCGCAGGGAATCGTAGTCGCGGTCGATTCCCACGGTCCCCGTTGAGCCGATGAACCCGCGAAAGCCTTCCTCGCTGATGAAATTGGAGCTGTCCGATTTGTAATCCCCGACCCGCGCGGAAACGCTCATACGCCGTTCGCGGTCGTGAGCGGAAGTAATCAAGGCGCCGAATTCGGCCACAACCTCGCGGATGTCCATATCGAGCAGGCGATATTCCACGTAGTAGGGGCGAACCGGATGATCCGCTTGCGGGATCTGGAGTTCCAGCCGCGTTTTGGAGCGCGCCATCTCATCGCGCATGGCCTGCAGTGTGTGATCGTTGTCCGCAGGAGCCTGGGCCAGGGCGGCGGTGGCGGTGGAAATCGCGAAGAAAATGGCCGCGAACCGAAGGGTACGCATTACTGGAGGCCTCCCGATTTTATGTCGTGCGCGGGCGGCGGCAGGATCGGCGGCCGGTCCGTGGATGTTTCCTTTTTCTGGACTTCCAATTCCCTTGTAAGGATGGCGGGAGAAGCGGCGGAGACCGGAACGGAACCTGACTCCGCGCCGCAATAGCCGTTAAAAACTTCCGGTGTATCCCCGGTGGCCTCAATCTTGGTCAAGGCGGCGAGCGGTGTGCCGACAATGTCTACGCCGCGGACCAGTTCGTCCGGGCGCCCGTCGGCAAACACTTTGTAGACCACCAGCGGTTGCACCTGGAAAGCTTGCGGCTGTCCGCGGCCCGTAAACGTGAAACCTCCGGCGATGTCATCAATCAGCAGGCCATAGGGCTTGCCCTGTTGCTTGACGAGTTCGATGAGTTTTGCGCGAAGCTGCTCGTTTGTCACCGTCTTGCTGCTTTCCACGATGAGGTTGCCTTGCCGCGAGACCGGCGTTGTGCCGATCTGCCGCCGGCCATGTCCATTGGAATGCGGGAATCCTTCCAGCGGCGAGCGTGACATCTCGAAATTTTTGAGGACGCCGTGATCCACCAAAACCACGCGCTGTGCCGCCACACCTTCATCGTCAAACTGGTAGTACCCGAGCAGGTCCTGGTTGCCCAGCTTCTTCATGGTCGTGTCATCAACGATGCTCAGAAATTCCGGGAGTATCGGTTCGCCCACCTTCTTGGCGAAGGTCTGGCCTTCATTGACGTCCTTCTGGCGATGGCCCTCGGCGCGATGTCCAAAGACTTCATGGAAAAACACGGCGGCAGCGCGGCCTGTCAACAGCGCCGGCCCCACCGTTGGGTCGTTCAGGGGCGAAGCGACGAGGCCCTCCATCTCCTTGCGAAGCTGTCCCGCGGCGGCGTATACCGCCTTGTCACTGGGCGCCTCTGAAGGATTCACCCAATCGAAGTTATAGTAGCGGTCAATGTCCATGCCATCGCTGGCTTTGCCTTGGATGAACAATTCCAGTCGATAGCGGATCTGGCCAAACTGCAGATGCGTGCCTTCGGTGTTCAACTGCATGATGTTTTCCGCATCCGCGGTAAAGGTGACGATGGAATTGATGACCGCGGTGGACTCACGGAAGTACCGCGTATAATCGCGCACCTTCTGTTCCCACGGCTTGCGATCGAGTGTGAACGACACCCAGGGTCCGGTGTAGGTCTGCGGCTTTTCGCGCGAAAAATCAGGCGCGCGGCCCTCTTCCGTTTGTACTTTCACTTCCTTGCCGGTCTTGATCTTGATGAGCGCTTCGGCGGCGGCGCGGTACTGCTTGTCGGTTTCCAGCCAGATGGCGCGGCGCAACACTTCCGGATCGTCGTCCAGAGGGGCGTTGGTGCCAGGGCCACCGTTCGGCGGCGTTCGGCCATCGTCCTTGTGAGTGTCGTCGAGTTCGTAGCTGCCGGTGCGCACCGTAACTTCCAACCACCGATTCCGCGCCTCATCGCTGCTCAAAAGAGCCCCATTGGAACCCGATACCGTGGCGCGCTGCGAGTCCGTAACGGTGTAACCGATGTAATAGGCAGCAGGATCCTGCTCACCAAGGGTCTTCAGCGAACGGTCAAGCTCCGTTTTCATGACGTCGAAGAGAGGCGAGGCTTTGGGTGCGCCGTCAGGCGGATCAGCCGATCTCACGGGAAGCGCGAGGAGAGTTGCGCCGAGAAGAGTGGTAGCCGCAAAGATGAGCCGGTGGGGACGCATCTGCGATAGTGCTCCAGTTTGATGGTTCAAAGGATGCCTCACTCTGAATTAGACGAAAACAGTGAGTCTTCAGTGTACGTCAGAGGGCACTCTGGACAAAGCGTGGCGGGCGGCGTGTTGCAGGTCAGTTTCCAATTACCAGAACCGAGGCGCGCGGCCGAGTTGGATGTTGCACGTTAGGGACGTCGCCCCTTTGCCTGCGTGGGGGCGCTGGGGTAAACTCCATTTCCAATGCCAGATACTTCCTCGATTGTGGGTCGCACTATCTCCCACTACACCGTCCTAGAGAAACTTGGTGGGGGCGGCATGGGCGTGGTCTACAAGGCTGAGGACACGCGCCTGCGTCGCTTCGTCGCGCTGAAGTTCTTGCCGCGGGAAGTTGCCAGCGACCCGCAGGCACTGGCTCGTTTTCAACGCGAAGCGCAAGCCGCATCCGCGCTGAATCACCCCAATATTTGCACGATTTACGACATCGGCGAGCAGGATGGGCAGGCGTTCATCGCCATGGAGTCTCTGGATGGGATGACGCTGAAGCATCTCATCGCCGGGAAGCCCCTCGAGACGGAACTCCTTCTCACACTTGCGATTGAGATTGCCGACGCCTTGGACGCCGCTCACGCCGAAGGCATCATTCACCGTGACATCAAGCCCGCCAATATTTTCGTGACCAAGCGGGGACACGCCAAAATTCTCGACTTCGGGCTGGCCAAGTTGTCGCTGACGGGAGATCGCGCGGCCGACACGACGACAGGTTCTGGTGAGGTGACCGGGGGCACGACGTCGGAGCATCTGACCGGTCCGGGATCTACGCTGGGCACAATCGCTTACATGTCGCCGGAACAGGTGCGGGCCAAGGAACTGGACGCGCGCACCGATTTGTTCTCCTTCGGAGTTGTCTTATACGAAATGGCCACAGGCGTGACGCCATTTCGCGCTGAAAGTACCGGACTGATCTTCGACGCGATCCTGAACCGCGCTCCGCTGCCCCCGGGACAATTGAATCCTGACATACCCGCCGAGTTGGGACGGATTATCCACCGAGCGCTGGAGAAGGATCCGGGTCTCCGTTACCAAACCGCCGCGGAACTTCGCGACGACCTGAAACGCTTGAAGCGCGAGCTGGACTCCGGCCGCTCCGTGGCGACTTCTGCTCTATCGGGCGCGTTCCTGGAGGTTCGCGAAACTCACCGGCATCGTCGCCGGCACGCCTGGGCGATGGCGTCCGGCGGCGCACTCATCGTCATCGTGGCATTTCTCGGGTATGTCTTCTCGCGCCCGGTGGCGCCGCCCCGCGTGCTGCGGACTATCCAGCTCACCAACACGAATCGGCCGAAATCAGGCATCGTCACAGACGGTTTGCGGCTCTACTTCATCGAGGGACAATCGGGCCTTTCCCAAACTTCCGTGACGGGTGGTGAGACATTTCCCATACCTACCTCATTGGAGGACACTGGTTTTTCTAACGTTTTCGATGTTTCGCCAGACGGCACCGTCCTTTTGATGAATACGGCCCGAGGGACGGCTCTCGACGGCCCTCTTTGGAGCGTTCCTGTGCTCGGCGGTTCGCCTCGCCGATTGGGCAATCTCGAGGCCACGCTGGAGCGTGGTCGCCGGATGGAAAGAGAATGGCCTACTGCACAGGAAACGAAATATTCCTGGCGAACAGCGATGGCAGCGAACCACGCCGGCTTTTGCTGGCGGCTGGAACTTCTAACGATCTCCGCTGGTCGCCCGACGGGTCGAATTTGCGTTTTACACTGAACGATCCCCAGACGAATAACCGCTCCATCTGGCAAGTTTCTGCGGACGGCGGCAATCTTCATCCCCTGCTTCCGGGGTGGAACAACATGCCCAACGAATGCTGCGGCAAATGGACGCCGGACGGAAGGTTTTTCGTCTTCCAGGCCATACGCGATGGAACGGCAAACGTCTGGGCCTTGAACGAACATGCTGGCCTTTTCCGGTCAACCAACCGGGAGCCGGTTCAGTTGACGACCGGGCCAATGAATGTAGGTAATCCCGTCCCGAGCCGCGATGGCAAGAGACTCTTCGTCCAGGGTTGGCAGCCCCGTGGGGAATTGGTGCGCTACGATGCCAAATCAGGGCAGTTCGCCCCTTACCTTTCAGGAATATCGGCCATGGGACTCGACTTCTCTCGTGATGGAGAGTGGGTCACCTACAATGATGCCTCCGATGGCACCATGTGGCGCAGCAAGGTCGACGGTACCCAAAAGCTGCAACTTGTTTTCCCGCCGATGCAGGCGTATCTGCCCCGATGGTCTCCCGATGGCAAGCAGATCGCCTTCTCTGGTCATCCGCCCGGCGAACCATGGCAACTCTATGTGCTTCCGGCCGAGGGAGGTTCTCCCGAACGGATCTATCGAGGTGCAAGCAATTACGTAGACCCCAGTTGGTCGCCGGACGCCAAATCGCTGGCCTTCGGAGAGAACTCACTGAACAATCAGGGCTCAGCGGTCTACGTCCTCGATCTGAAAACGCGGAAAGCCTCGAAGCTGCCGGAATCCGACGGCCTGTATTCTCCCCGCTGGTCCCCTGACGGACGCTACATTGCTGCCATTACGCTGGATTCTCTCAAGCTTGTGCTTTTTGATTTCACCGCTCAGAAGTGGACCGAACTCGCTAATATTTTCGTGGCCTATCCGACTTGGTCCCGAGACGCGCGCTATTTGTATTTTGACGGGATTCTCGACAACCAGGAAAGCTACTTCCGCGTGCAAGTCTCCGACCGCAAACTGGAGCGG
>Ga0116219_10001710_pt1 | contig 19696 bp, 15 predicted proteins | sample Sb_taG_4_FD_91019 | JGI IMG/M metagenome (GOLD analysis project Ga0116219, IMG submission 91019) | Peat soil microbial communities from Weissenstadt, Germany - Sb_50d_6_BS metaG | ecosystem: Environmental > Terrestrial > Soil > Wetlands > Peat | place: Germany: Weissenstadt | collected 2010-09-21
ACCAAACCATCGACATCCACAGGCCCCAGGATAGGCAGTCGATCCGGTGAGCCGGGCCGCAAGCCGCACCAGGTCTCGATGATTTCCGCCTTCGCCAGTTCAGGCGCCAGTTCATTCGCCGCCGAGAGGATTTTTTCGATGCCGCCCGAAGTGACGCGCTTTTCATAACCCGCGTTCTCGATCGTGCTGCCCACGACCACCGTCTGCGGGCTCTCCACGCCGCGGGGGACAAGGTAGCCGCTCTCGGAGCGCAGCACGTGTCGAATGGGCGTCCCGCAATGCCTCAGAGCCACCATCTGGCCGCGCACGGGAAGAGTCGGCGCATACGGCGCTGCCTCGGGAATTTGCGATGACCAGCAGCCCGCGGCGAGCACCACCTGCGCCGCGTGAAATATTTCGCCGCCGGAAGTTTTCACGCCGGCGCACTTTTTCCCATCGAGCTCGAGAGATCTCACTTCAACTCCGGGGTACAGCGCCGCGCCGGCGGAAGCCGCAGCGGCAAGCACCGCGGACGTCAGCGCGCGCGGCTCGATCGAACATTCGTCCGGAAGAAATACCGCCGCGCGAGCATCCCGCCCGAGCCCAGGTTCCATGTTCCGTGCTTCATCTAGCGACAATGGGTCACACGCGAGTCCAAGCCCGTGGTGCAGCGCCACCAGCGTGCTCAATTCGCGTGCCACGTCGCCATGATAAATAACTTCGATCGCACCGCCCGTGCGAAAGCCGGTGCGCAGGCCCGAAGCATCTTCCACCGCATCCACGAATTTCGGATACAGCGCCAGACTGGCGCGCCCCAGCGGAACAAGGGGAATTGCCGCCGGACAATCCGGAGCGGGAGACAACATCCCTGCCGCCGCCCAAGACGCTTCGCGCATAAGTTCCTGGCGGTCCAGCACGGCAACGCGCAGATCGCGTTGCGCCAGATCGAACGCAACCGATCCGCCGATAATGCCCCCGCCGACGATCACAACATCGTACATTTTCATGCCAATATCTTATCAGCAATCAGTGGCGCAGGCTTCAGCCTGTGGGTTTTGGTCCTTCCGTGGACTAACCCCCGCAGGCTGAAGCCCGCGCCACGCAAGGCTCTTCGCAAAGATTGTGGGAGAGGAGAACCTAAAACGATTTCACAAGCTCCGCGGAAAGCACGCGCGCCTTGTCGGCAAGGTTCTGCGCGCGCACCCAGTCGTCGGCCATGATGGCCTCGTGAGACTGGCTGAGGAATCCTTTGATTTTTTCCGTCAGGTCTTTTTGCGCCGCGCTGAGCTGCTTGCCATTGGCAAACTGGAGATTGTGTTCCGCGGTCATGATGCTTGCGGTCGTGTTTTTCTTCGTCGCTTCGAGGTCCCTTGGGGAAAGCTGCGGAGAAATCTGCGGCGGCGCCGGCTTGGCCGGCGTTGGGTCGGCCGTTTCCGCCGGGGCCGGGCGTCGAGGCGCGGCGGGGCGTTTGCCTGGCACGGGCGGCGGCGCGGGGGACGGAACCTCCGGCGCGGGTTCCTCTGTGGTAGTCACCGGCGGCGGCGTTTCCGGCGGCGGCATGGGCGAAGTCTCATCCGGCGGCGGCGCGCTCACCGACGGCGGCGCCGCGCGCACGATGTGCTTGCTCGCGCACCCCGCCATGGCTGCGGAGATCGCACAAAGCAGCGCGAGAAGTTGGATTTTTCGCATCAGAGACTCCTCGCGACGGCCGCGCCTGGTTCCCGAGGGCGGGACAGCGCGGACTCCATCTGGCGAGACAGCGGCAAGGCGATCCGAAACGTCGTGCCGCGTCCAACTTCCGAATCGAACGCAATCGAACCATTATGCAATTGGATCGTTCTGAATGTACTCGCGAGCCCGATCCCGCTTCCTCCCGGCCGCGTCGTAAAGAAAAGCTGGAAGATTCGTTGCCGGTGTTCGGGAGCGATGCCGCGGCCCGTGTCCCGAATTTCGATCTCGGCCATTTCTCCCTGCCGGCGCAGCGAAACGAAAAGCTGGCCTCCTCCGTTCATGGCGTCGATGGCGTTCACCAATAGATTAATCAGTGCCTGCTTCAACAACGGTTTATCGACCAGGACGTATGGCACGTCGGCGGCCAGGCGGGCATCGAGTTTGATATTTGCTCGGTCAAACTCGGGCCGCTCGACGGCCAGAACCTCTTCCAGAATTTCCTTGAGGCTGGATTCTTCCTGGTGCATCTCTGGTGGACGCGTGAAATCCAGGAAGCGTTTCACCACACTGTCCAGCCGATCAATCTCGCTGTCCAAAATGCGAACAGCCTGGAGCGGCAGCCCATCGACATCCGGGAGGCTGGCTTTCAGATTTTCCAGCCAGATGCGCATCGAGTTCAGCGGATTTTTTACTTCGTGAGCCACGCCCGCGGTGATTCGTCCGAGATTGGCGAGGCGCTCGGAAACTTGCAGCTGCGTGCCGATACGTTCTCTCGACTCCAGATCCTTGAATTTTACGAGCGTGCCCATTTGCGCCGCGCCTTCGCCGATGGCCTCGACGCTGACGCCCACACGCCGCGCCGGACCATCGATGCCGGTCAGCACCACCTCGGCGGAATCGACGGGTACGAGTTCGCCATTCCGAATCATCACCGCTTCGCGGACGTCATGATCGGGCGGAAAAATATCTTCCGCGCGCCGCCCCAGAAGCTGATCCGACGGCGTGGAAAGAAACCGCTCGACTGCGGGACTCACCATGACCGCGCGGCCATCGACGGAAAACAGCAGCAAGCCGTCGTCGAGCCCGCCGAGAACCTGGTCGATGTTTTCGCGCAAATTGCTGAAAATTTCCCTAACGCCGCGAAGTTGCATTCCGATCTGGCTGATCTTCGTGCTGACCTGGCCGAATTCATCTCCGCGCTCGAGCGGCTTTTGGTCGAATTCGCCTTTGGCGATGCGGTCGAGTTGCGCGGTAATGCGCTTCAGCGGGGCAAGAGAAAGGCTGCTCACCAGCGCGGCAAGCAATACGGAAATTCCCACCGATGCCAGCGCCAAGAGCGCCGCCGAGCGCAAGGCGGGCGTGATCGTGATTCGCAACAAGCCCGTCTGCACCGCGACCCGCACGACTCCAAACGGGATCTGGTTTCCCGGCGGCCCGATTTGAAATGCGTAGTCCACTTCATACGTGCGCGGCGGGCCGTAGAGCACCTTGAGCTGTTGCGTAAAACTGCTGGAAACAAGTTGCGCAAGGTTCGTCCTGGCGGGCGTGGCATTCCCGGGCAGGGATTTGTCGCTGGAGACCAAAACCGTCCCATCGACGTCGGTAACCGAGACTTCGTAAATCAGCGGGGAGTACCCTACTTCGGAATCGATCGCGGAGGCCAGCGGCGCGCTATCGTCGAAGGCTTGCTGGACGTAGGCGCGCAAGTCCTCTTGGCTATCCGACGCCGGCGCCCCGCCCGCTTTGGCGGCGTCCACCAGCGCGTTCTGAGCCTCAAAAAAGATGTGCCGCGAAACGAGTTGAGCGCGCTCGTTCGCTTGCCGGATGACCTGCCGCGTGAGGTTCATGACGTAGAGCGTGGAGTTCACGCCTACTACGGCCAGAACCAGCGCCGCTGTCGTCAGCGTAATTTTCGTTTTCAGCCGGAGTTGCATGAGTTGCCCCGCCCCTCATTTCGAGGGAGCTTTTGCAGCCTCATATTCTTTCAGCTTATTGTGCAGGGTTTTCAGGCTGATTCCCAGTAATTCGGCGGCGCGTGTTTTGTTGTTGGTAGAGGCAAGCGTCTGCAAAATGAGTTCGCGTTCGGCCGCCTCCACCGTGGTTCCCAGCGGAAACCGCAGCGAGGCCAGATCGGATGCGGCTGCCGCGGGCGCGTGGCCGAAATCCGTCGGCAGACTCGCGCGACCGATCAGATCGCGGTCGGAGACAATCGCGGCGCGTTCCAGCACGTTGCGAAGCTCGCGCACATTGCCCGGCCAGGAATAACTCGCAAACAGATCGAGCACGTCGGGATTTACCCCGCGTACGTGGCGCCCGTGCTTGGCGTTGATCTCGCGCAGGATGTGTTCCACCAGTAGCGGGATGTCTTCCTTGTGGTCGCGCAGCGGCGGCAGCTGAATGTGAAACACGTTCAAGCGGAAATAGAGGTCCTGCCGCAATTCTCCCTTGGCCACGGCCTGCTCGGGTTCTTTGTTCGTCGCGGCGAGCACGCGCACGTCGACCGGCGTCTCCACTTTGCTGCCGAGGCGGCGCACTTTGTGATCCTCGAGCACGCGCAGCAATTTGGCTTGCGTCGGCGCGGGCATCTCGCCGATTTCATCGAGCAGCAACGTCCCGCCGTCAGCGAGCTCGAAGCAGCCGAGCCGCCGTTCCGCCGCGCCGGTAAAAGCACCGCGTTCGTGGCCGAAAATTTCGCTCTCCATCAGGGATTCGGGAATCGCGGAACAATTGATCGCGATGAAAGGACGGTCGGTGCGGGGCGAGAGCCGGTGAATCGTGCGGGCCAGAATTTCCTTGCCCGACCCGGTTTCCCCCGTGATCAGCACCGATGCCGACGATGGCGCCACCTGCTCAACGATATGCATGACCTCTTGCATCGTTTTCGATTGGCCCACCAGGTCGCCCAGTTTCCCGGATTCGCGCAGTTGCCTGGTCAGCGCCGCAACTTGTTTCTTGTCGCGAACGCGGCCGAGCGCCCTGTCCAGCAGCACGTGAAGGACCGCGCCCTTGAGCGGCTTTTCGATGTACCAGAACGCGCCGGCTTCGATGGCCGCCACGATGCGTTCTTCGCTGCCTTTGCCGGTGATGACGATCGCCGGAACGTGTTGCAACTCGTCGCCGAGCCGCGCCAAAAGGTCCAGGCCGTTCATTCCGGGCAGCTCCACGTCAGCGATCAGCACGGCGGGCGCAAACTCGGAAAATTTTGCCAAGGCGTCCTCCGCGCTACTTACGCCCAGCACTTCATATCCCCATCGGCGTAAGAGCGCTTCGTATCCCAGGCGGGCATTCTCCTCGTCCTCAACGATTAAGACGCGGTCAGGAGAAGGTTTCGTTGTTTCAAATCGGGTCGCTTCAGCCATTCGGTTTGTAAGCAGTCCCTGGGACGAAGGGGCGGCGCCTCCCTTCGAATCTACCAGTACCGCCCCGGTAATGCCAAGCTGAGATACACGGCGAGCACTTCTTTGGCTCAACCCCTGCTACTTGGCCAGATACAGGGGCAGTTCGGGGACAAGTTCGAGCTCTGGCAGGTGTCGTCGCAACTTCTCGGAATTGGAGAGGTCTTTAAGGAGAGCTGTGGCCGGCGCACTTCAGCACGCCAAGGTTTCGGCTCCACGGGCCTACAGCTTCCCGGTATTGGTGAGCCATGATTCTTGAGATTTGGTGCAGGTGAGTTAAGTCATGAGCGGCCCAGCTCGCCAGCAGCTCGGACAGAGTAACGACTCCGAGGGCAGGATGTTTTCCGCGCCGCTCGAGGTCTTCCCGCCGCAGATTCCATGCACGCAGCTCGTCCAGGTTCTCCGACCGCAAACGGGCAAATTCATCCAATAGTTGCCCGAGTGATTTCCCTTGGCTCTCCCGCACTTGTCCCCAACGATCGAAGGGCTCAAACGCCTGAGCCTCGCCAAATTGCCGGAGCATCCTTGCCCGCGGGATCCAATTCGTGCGTTCGCTGTGATTCAGATGGCCGACGACATCGTACGCGCTCCAAGTGTTTTCTCCTTCATTTCGGAGCGTCCACTCTTCCGGCAGATCGCGCAGCAGCGCATTCAGAGCGGCAGGAGTGCGAGTGAGAAGCGATATGGTGTGGTCCAAGTCATGTTGCATCGTGTTCCTCGATTCAAAGACGGCAATTTTCGAGAGACCCTGATTGTATCCCTTCTGCGTCGTACGAGTGACCGTTGGCAAGTGGCCCGGTCTTTGAGGTTTGGTTTTTGAAATTCGGGCGCCCCATCCTTCCGCCCTTTGGAAGGGCGGGGATTTTGATTTCGCATTTGCGCCACTTGCAAAATCTTGGCTCCAAGTTGCTGTACGGGAGTAGTATTCTCCGGCGATAAACTTAACAACCTTTGGGAAACAATAGAGCCGGCGAACGAGTCAAAGGGCCTGCCGACCGTATGAAGTTATGTCAGGGGGAGATCCATGCGAAATCGAATGGGAATACTCGCACTAATTGTGATGGCCGGGGCCGGGTTCGTAGGCGGATTGCTCGTCGAGAGCAGATTGCAACGCGTGCAGGCGCAGGCGAGACCCGAATCCGCATTCCCCGCCGTTCCGGGACAAAAAGGCGGCGAGGACATCACTGGTCCTTACGAACCCGTCGCGGACTGGCCGAAGCCTTTGACTTCGTTGCCGGGGCATGAGAATTGGACGTGGGGAGCCGTGGAGGGCATTTTCGCGGAAAGTCCCAATCGAGTGTTCATCGCGCAGCGCGGCGAATTGCCGGCCTTGAAGCGGCCTGTGAACACTCCAATTCCCGCCTTTGGACCGAGCCTTTCCTTTCCGACTGGCGAGGTGCCGTTCCGCAATGCGTCGCAAGGGCCGGTGGCCAGCTTGCCGGGAGGAGGCGCTCCGGGCGATCTGCCCGAGGATGCCGACAAAAAATGGAGCGGCAAGAAGGGCGTCGACGCGCGCTGGGAACACGCGCTGGTCGTCGTGGATGCGAGCGGGAAAATCTCCGAGGATTGGACGAAGTGGGACAACTTTTTCGAGCGCCCACACGCCGTGTACATCAATCCGTACGATCCCGAGAAAAACATTTGGGTCGTCGACGACTATAAAGAGGCCGTCTTCAAATTCAGCCACGATGGAAAACAGCTTCTCCAGACCATAGGCACGATCGATCAATCCGGCGCGGACGACAAGCATTTTAACCGGCCCACGTTCCTCACCTGGCTGCCCGACAGCACCATGTTCGTCTCGGACGGATACAACGGCACGCGCGTCGCCAAGTTCGACAAGAACGGAAAATTCCTGATGGCCTGGGGCGAAAAAGGCGTCCCGCCAACCGAAATGCGTCCCGGCTACTTCGACGTCGTGCACGGCCTTGCGGCGGACCCAGTCACGCATCGCGTATATGTGGTCGATCGATCGAATCACCGCATCCAGGTCTTCGATGAGAACGGAAAGTTCTTGGACCAGTGGCCGGTCGACAAATATTCCTCCATAAATTTCCTATACATCTCCGCCGACCGGAAACTGTGGGCCGCCGACGACAGAAACTCGAAAATCGTGGAGTACGATCTCGAAGGACATTTGCTCTACGCCTGGGGCACGCTGGCCGACTGGCCCGGAGGCCTCTTCAACACCCACGGAATGAGCGTCGACCAGGAAGGAAATTTCTACGTCGCCGAAGTCGGCAACGGCCGCGCACAAAAGTTCCGCCCGCGCCAGGGCGCGAATCTCGCACTCCTAGTCGGCAAGCCCGTTTATGCCGCGTGGAAGTAGAAATAGCAAAGGCTTCAGCCTGTACGTACTCCGCTCCGCGTGACGAATGCCCCACCTTTCGCGGTGTTCGAAGGCAGGATATTTTTGAAGGCAAATGTTGACAATATGTATCCCATAGGATACACTCTCCCATGATGGAAGTTCGCAAGGCAGCCGCTTTCTCGGACTGGATGGCGAACCTTCGTGACCACCGCGCCAGAGCCAAGATCGCAGCCCGGATTGACCGGTTGGCGTTTGGCAACCCCGGTGACGTTCAATCTGTGGGGGAAGGTGTCAGCGAACTGCGAATCCATTCAGGGCCAGGCTACCGGGTGTATTTTGTGCGGCGGCGTACGACGACAATCGTATTGTTGTGCGGCGGCGATAAGACCTCGCAAACGCGAGACATCAAGACCGCTAAGATGCTCGCGGCGAACTTGGAGAATTGAAAGATGGCAAAGAGGAAAACAAAAACTTCTCCCTATGACTCGGCGGAATATCTGGATAGCAAAGAAGCCATCAACGCCTACATGGAAGAAGCTCTGGGAATGGACGATCCGGCTTTCATCGCCAAGGCGCTGGGCACTATTGCCCGCGCTCGCGGCATGTCACGGATTGCAAAGAAAGCCGGGCTATCCCGCGAAAGCCTCTACAAAGCCCTGAGCACGGAAGGCAATCCGGAATTCGGCACCATCATCCGCGTGATGCAGGCGCTGGGATTGAAATTCTCCATCACGGCCACGCAAGCGCACTAACCCTTGTGACACAATTCAGGGGCCACCTCCTTTAATATTTTTACTGATTCAGATACAAAGGCCGGTCGAGGACAAGTTCGAGCTTCGTCCCTTTCGGCAAATCAATTTCTTGGCCGATTCCAGAGGACGCCAGAAAAGCGGCAGCGCCACCCGCCGCAGCGCCCATTGCGGCCGCTTTGCCGCTGTGAGCGGCAACTCCGGCAGCGCTGCCCATCGCCGCGCCCGCGGCTGTGGCTTCGACCACCTGCGTTCCCTTACTGGTGCGCGCCTCGATTTCGCCCTCTTCGCTCTCGCCGGGCCGGACGCTGTATTCACCGGGAACGCTCGAAACTTCCGCTACGATGGGGAAGGTTCCGCGCCTCGTGTCGATATCGTCAAAGGTCAGCCAAACCCGGGCATGCCCGGTCAACCCTCCCGGCTCGATCCGGCTGATGTGCCCAAGTATCCTTGCGCCGGCGGGGAGTACATACCCGCTCGAAGTTTCCAGCGGCTCGATGGTTTTCACCTCGAACTTTTTGTTCACCTTGTCCTTACCCGTATTCATCTCCTGATCGAGGCGGACAAGAAAATGGGTTCCATTCTGTACGGAATCGGCCGCTGCATGTGAGGCCGCACTCCGGCCTTGCCCTGCTCCGGTCGGCACAGGGCAAACGAATGTGCCGCACAACAGCAAAATGGCCGCAGTTCCAAAAGCCCAAAATGGGAAAGTCTTCGGCATGTTTCAACCCTCCGGTCTTCTTAGCCTTTGCTACTCAGATGGCAAAGAGGCCTCCGGGGTGGCCTGCGAGCAACTTGGGCGAGCGGGGCCACGCCAGGGTTACAGCTTTTTCAACTCCTTACTTACCAGATGCATAGGAGGAAAAAATCTCTAGGGACGTGTTCAGTCAAGATATAATGGCGACCGTTTGCGGTCCCAATGGATGAATTGGCTGGGGGACTCCGTGTTGAAGGACTTTGCGCCCGCTAATGGAATCATACTTTGACGGTCCTATGCAGGCATATCACTGTCCCATATTGGTCAACACAATCTTGGAGGTCTGCGTTCATGTTGCGACTGATCATGCGTGGTACGGGACTTTTGCTGTTACTTTTCCTCCTCGTTCCGGCTGGCTTCTCAAAGAATCCGGCGAAGAAGGCCAAAAGGGAACTCAAAAAGACCGCTGACACCACGGCTGCAACCTCTTCGGACACAACTGCCTCTTCCGAACCCGCAAAGGCCGAAATAACCGGGGCTGCAGAATCATCTCCGCCGGCTGTCCCTTCCCTCCCGGCAAAAAATGGCCCTGACGATGACTATAAGCCCGCGCCGAAATTTACACCGATGCTGGCAACGACGGGGACCATTGGACTGTTCACACTGGAAACAGCCGACACTCTCCCGAAGCATCGCTTTGCATTCTCCGCATTTGGAAATAAATTCGGACGCATGCCGGGAAGCGTCACCATACTTAAATTCGGCGCGGATCTTAGCTATGGCATAACGGACACCTTGAATATCTACGCTGCTTTTGATCCCTATGGCCACGTGCACGTCGGATGTCCCGGCCAGTTGACCTTGCGTTCGATCCCATTGAATACTTGCGCGCCGTTAGCTCTCGGAATTCCAGCTCCTACTTCGTTCTTTCCCACCGCCCTCGGCAGCGCTCCCGGTTATGTGGAGGATTATCCATTTGCCTCGAACAACAACGGCGGCATCGGGAATATAACTCTGGGACTCAAGTATGCATTCCTCTCCGAGCGGCAAGGCGCTCCGATCAGCTTTTCGGTCCGCAATGATTTAATTATTTCAACAAAAACGGACCTGAACAAACTGCTTGCCAACGGAACGCAAGCGAGTCCGTTGAGTGATATGGTTTCCCTCGCACTGAGCAAGCAATGGAGTAACAGCATGACTGCAACGTTCAACTTCGGATACATGTTCGTTCGCGCCCCGCGTGATAACCAGGCCCAACCGCTCTTTGACATGCCGGATCAGGTTAGGATGGGAGTAGGGTTCCTTATGTTCCCCGAGAGCCGCTTCCAGCCAATGGCGGAATACTCGGGCGTGGTTTTTGTCACCGCTCCCAATACCCCGCCGGACACGTCCTTTGGCGCGCGCGATCCGATCGACGGAGTTTGGGGACTGCGCATGTATCCTTGGAAGAACATTGGCATTGACGTCGGCTACCGGCGCATGCTCAATCTGAGGGACCTCAACGATCGGTCCGGATTCGTCGTAAAGATTGGGACCGCTTACTGGCCTGAGAAGGCTCCGCCAGTCAACCATCCACCCACGGTTTCGTGCACTGCGGATAAGAGCATGGTGTATCTGGATTCGGGCGATGCGGTTGCGATTAGATGCACTGGCTCGGACCCCGACAACGATCCGCTGACTTACACGTGGACGTCAACCGGCGGCAAAGTGGACGGCACCGGATCCCAAGTTCGCTGGCTTTCCGCCGGCACGCCACTCGGATCGGACACAATTACGGCGAAAGTGGACGACGGCCGGGGCGGCTCCGCCAGCTCCAGCGTGGCAATCAGCGTCGAGCCCAAGCCAAATCATCCTCCGACGATTACGTGCTCGGCCGACCGCTCGTCGGTCTTTGCCGGTGAGAAAGTTCACATCACGACCAACGCCAACGATCCTGATGGCGACAAGCTCGCATATACCTGGCGCGCCAACGCAGGCCAGATCGTGGGGAGTGGCGCCACAGCAGACTTCGATACTTCAGGCCTCGCGCCGGGAAATTACTCGGTGACGGTGCGCGTGGACGACGGCCGCGGCGGGGCCGCGGATTGCTCGTCAACGGTCGAGGTGAAGACGGTGCCTCCTCCGCCGCTGGCCAGCAAGATTAGCGATTGTGCGTTTGGCAAGCCGCTCAGCACGCGCATTGACAACGTTTGCAAGCGCATCCTCGATGACGTCGCGCTCCGCCTCCAGAATGAACCGCGGGGCAGCGCCGTGATCATCGGCTACTCCGATCCCAAGGAGGCCAAGCCCGAGAAAATCGCCGGCGACCGCGCCACCAACGGCGTGAAATATCTCGGCGAAAAGGGCATTGACGCCTCGCGGATCACCACTCGAACCGGCGCCGGCCAGGCCGGCGCAACCGACAACCGGCGCATCGACGTTATCTGGGTACCCGAAGGCGCGACCTACTAGAGCGCATTTCTCACAAACGATTGACGTAAATCTTAAATCAAAGGCGTGGCTGCTCATGAACCTGCTAGGTTGTGGGTAGGCCGTCGGGGCGCGATCCGCCGCGGCGGATGCCCCTACTATTTGTGTCAGTTCGTGCCCGGAGGATGATCCGGCAAGTCGGGTTGATGCGACGGATCCGCCGAGGACACGCCGTTCGGGAGCCGCCGCAAGACAATCGAATATTCCTCCGCGGAATCCGCGCGCGTGGCCTTGACCGTTTGGGGCGCTTGGACGATCGCGTATCTTCCGGGAGACGTAAATTCATCGAACGCGACTTTCAGGCTCAACACACCGGCCTTCTTCACCCGCACCATGAAATTTCCGTCGGAATCGGAGACGGCAAGTTCGGAGCCGATTTGTAGCGCCGCGCCCGCGATCGGCTCTCCCTCGGGATCGAGCACCTGCCCACGAACGACGTTTTGGAAGAACGCGCCTGAGAAGGACGTTCCAGGTGAAGGGTTCCCCATGCCGCGGTATGCGTATGTGGACCCGTAGGCCGTGTAACGCACCTGGCCGAGCGGCGTGACATCCGTATCCATGTTGAATTGCACGCCGTGGGGAAGTTGGAAGTGCAACCCCAGGACCATGACCTGTTTCAATTGCCCGGGAGCGCTCTGGGCGAACGGGAGAAATAGAGTCTGGTAGTCCACGCTCAACGTGACGAAGTTGGAAATGAAGTTTCCGCCGAAGTCCACGGTCGTTTGCTCGTTATTGTGCGATATGATTTGAGTGAAACTTAACCTGGAGCTAAATATCTCTCTAACGTTTCCAATCACGGAGTGGGCGACGGCGCCTTTCATATAAACGCTGCGCAGATAATCGGTTCCAACCACCAGGCGCCGGGTCAGATTGCGGTGAACTCCCAGGTCCATCGCCGTGGAGTTTCCGGCTGTTGTCGCGGATAGGAAGTAGGAACCGTTGAATTGGAATCCCCCGGCGGCGGCGCTGGCTCCAAAGCCTTCCACCGTGGCGCGCTCGTACTGATTTGGGGCAAAGGACGCCAGATAGTTGTTGCGGCTGATGATGATTCGCACGTTGGTCGCCGGGCGCAGTTCGAGACGGACATTTTCCCGGTCATTTTCCGCAAGCTGTGGCGTTGCGACCAGGACGCGTTGAAAGTTGCGGCCGGAGAGAGTATAGCTGGCGTCGAGCGCCATCCAGCGCTCATCCATCGCAAAACTTGAGGAGCCATACGGCTGGTTGTTTCCGATCCCGGCGGAGAGGGCCATCTTGATATCTTTTCGGGCCGCCCAATCGATGGCCTGGATCGAGGTTTGGCGGCCGGAAAAAACGTTGCGCGAGAAAAAGCGCAGAGTGGGAGAAAGTTGTTTCTCATAGAAAATGGCGCCGGAAGGCGTGTCGTTCCGCGCGACGTTCAAAAACGGCGCGAAGTATCCGTCCGTTGTGGTGCCGGCGAAGACGAACAGGCGGCTGTCGCCCACATTCCGGGTCAGGCTCACGCCGCGGCCCAGGAAATAGAAGGAGTGGTCGAATAGATCCGTGGGAAGCACGAACGGAATCTGCTGGTCTCCCGCGCCGAGGACCGCGGTCTTGTATGGCCGCGAGAGAAAAAATCCGAGACTCGGGCGGCCCAGGTAACCCAGATCGATTCTCGCCCTGTAATTGTTGGCGTGAACCTCGAGCGATCCGCCTTCCGCGTTCAGCAGAGAGGAGGATCCTCCGGTCAGCTGGAATACTTGCCCAGCCGCCGGGTGCGGCCATGCGAAGCAGATTGCGCAGACGATCGCGATCGGTAAAGCTCTCAGAAATCTCCGCGCAGCCCCGGACCGGGATGGAGCCGTCGCGTTCATTGCGCGGCGGTATGCTCCTTCAGGCTGGATTCCATTTTGAAGTGGGGGAATTTCAGCACAATTTCTTTGGGAGTTCCCGGCTGGTCCCAGTCGAACTCAATGTCGCGCCGCTGGCCTGGGAAGAGCGGAAATCCGGAGAAAGTCTGTTTGCCGGTACTGGAGACGACTTCTACTTCCTGGACGCGGCCATACTCGGTGCCGTGATTTTCGACCTGGGCCATAATCCGGCGTTTGCCGCCCACCACCGTGAGTTCCGCCTTGTTCCAGGAAACGTTCGATTCCTCCAGCGTTTTGTGTCCGAGCAGATAAACTGTGTGCGGCAACTCGATCGCCAGCTTCAAACCGGTGGCGGTGACGGGGCCGGAGACGGTGGAGTAGATGCAAAACCAGTTCGGATACGATTCCGTGGTCGCCTTGTAAAAAACGTAGTACGTCTGCTTGGGCGCCAAACGGAAGCTTGTGGAGGAAAGCTCGACGTGTAGTCCCGGGTCGAGCTTGCGGAACACCGCCTTGCCCGTGGAGTCCACCGTAAAGCTGTGCGGCTCGACAACAACTGTAATTGGAATATCCGCGTCGTTGTAGACCTGGAACCGGCCGTCGGCCTTGTTGGCATACTCGACGATTACCGGTGATACCGTTTGAGCCGGTGCTTTCTGTGCGAAAAATAGCAAGCAAACCGCAGCCAAGAACGTGCGCTTCATAATCCCCCCAGTAAGATTTTCTAAACCGCTAGGCCCCAATGCTTGTTGCCCGCCCCGCTCTACAACTCCTGTGCTTGAATATGCAGGACGCCTGTATAGGTACCGGCGGGCAAGTTCAAGCCAGTCGTATTGATCCTCAGATTGAGCGAATCGGTGCGGGTAGCATTCGTATTACCAAAAAGAATAAAAATAAACTGACTGAATAGATTCACGCTGCTGCCGGCAGCGAAAGGACTGTTGCCCGTAAAGGCGGTAAAGGCCCCGCCGTTGTAACTCCCGGAAACATTCGCCGATGGAATGTTGTCTCCTGCCCCATCCGTCAGAGCGGACGCGGGACTGGAAAAGTAGGCATACTCATTAACCGTTCCGAAAAGGACGGGAAGCACCCATTTCGTAGTAATGGTGATGGGCGAGCTGCCCGTCGTGACGCCGCTTGGAAGGAGTGGGAAATTTACCAATCCCGGAGCCGCCGTAATTGTGATGGAACTGTTCAGTGTCGCGTTAAGACTTACGTTAGCAATATTGGAATTCAGTTGAGCGTTCGCCCGCGAGGGAATTAAGAAAAAGACCGCCGCCAACGCGAGGACCAATCCCCGGCATCCGGCTAGCCTCTTCCTTCGCGCTTCGTCGCTCTGAAAGTTCAATTTCCTGTCCCTCGAGTCCAATGAGACGGGGCCCGACATCACGACACCTGGCAAAACGATTGATCAAAAAGGTCATGCGGGACAGCAGGCGAAACTCGGTCCGCCGGCTGCCCCGCTCCGATCACCGACAACAGTAGAGATCGAAAAATTTCGATCCGGTCTTGCGCGACAGGATTCACTAAAGCGCCTGAGCCTGGATTTTGAGAGTTCCGCTATAGGTTCCGGCTGGGAGCGCCAGACCTGCCGTACTGATCTGCATCGCAAGAGTGTCGGAGCGCGTTCCACTCTTGTTGAACCCAAGAACCCTAAACGAAAAAATCGACAACGAACTGGCCGCCCCAAAAGGGCCCGCGCCCGTGAAGGGCGTGAAGGCTCCCCCGTCGGGACTCCCCGAGACATTGGCGGATGGAATGTTGTCGCCAGCCCCGTCCGAAAGCGCCGAGGCGGCACTGGAGAAGTAACCCCAAATCGTCACCCGGCCGGTACTCGGCGAAAGCGTCCAGCTGGTCGTAATGGTGATGGCGGAACTCCCGCTCGCCACGCCGTTTGGTGGCAGCGCGAAGTTCACCGTTCCGGGCGCCGCGGACACTGTCAGCGACGTGTTGAGAACGGCGTTCAGATTGATGTTGGAAATGGTCGAATTTTGCTGAGCATGCGCGACCGGTACAAAGCCTGCGAAGCCAGTCAGTCCAGCCAGAAGCGCAAAGAGAAGCGCGGCGCGTGGGCGACGAGCGAACTTGGTGGATTCGAGGTTGAACGAAGAGGTCAAGTTTGGATTCCCAGCATTGCGATTTCACGCGCGGGGGAGGGTCTGCTCAGAGTCGTCGCACGGCCCTCACCGGTCAGCCCAAGCGGGGTGGCCAGACATTCCCTGGCTCCCCGCCGTTTCGATCGCAAGACGGGGTGAAATGCCCCGTCTGGCGTGATTCTTTGGACCTTAGAGCGCCTGTGCCTCGATGATCAGCGTACCGGTATAGGTGCCTGCAGGAAGGGCCAAGCCAGTGGTGTCAATCGTCAAGGCAATAGAGTCGGGACCATGGCTGGAATTGGCGTTTGCCGCGGTAATGGCTTGGTTGAAAAACGTCATACCGAAGTTGCCGCCGTACGGCGTGCCGGTGTTGAATGCCGTTAACGCGCCACCGTTCACGGATGCCTTTACACTCGTGTTCGGGATATTGTCGCCCGCGCCGTCGTTCAAAGCGTTTGCGCTCGCGAAGTAGCCGTAGAGCTTGACGCTCGTCCGCGTCTTGAGCAGAGCCCACGAGGTTGTAACCACGACGGGCGCGCCGCCGGCGGCCGGGCCGTTGGGCACTAGCGCAAAGTTCACTGTTCCTGGACCCGCGACGATGGTTACGGACTCCGCCAGGGGGGCATTGAGGATCACATTGGCGACGTTGGAATTGACCTGCGCGCGCGAAGCCGGAACGACTACAAATGCCAAAAAGAAAGCTGAAAGCACGATCCACGACTTTTTAGAAAAACGCATACCGCCTCCGAAAGTTTAGATTTTTGGAGCCTCGAAGACATCGCAGTCCTCGGGGTCCCTGGAGCGCGGTAACTGGATACCGCTGAACTGACCTCGCTCTCAGCATCTCCGTTTTACGTTTCAAAACGGGACGGTGCTCTAGTACGGCAGTACTTATTGCTGCGAGGGAATTCCTAAAAGCAAGTAACACGCGAGCTAATTGTTTCAAAATAAAACAGGCAAGTACATGAGGTTGCAGGACTTTCGTTTCATTTCGGCTCCATGACGAACACAAAGCCTGGAAGAAAATCCGCGGGAAATTCGCGCGACTCATGATCCAACGTGGATTTCTCTCCAGATATTAAGTTGGGTGCGCTAGTTTGGGGGACGAGTCTCACGACAACGCTGTCCTGTCCGGAAAAGCGGTTCATTTCTATTTTTTATCAGCACTCCTTGTTCAATCTTGGTGAGAAGTCCGGGCGAAGTCCGCATAGTGCGGGTCCAATTCCATACGAAATCCGACCTTCTGAAATGCCGAAAAGGAAGCGCATGTTCTCGCTGGAACCGGTCCGTGAAACTACAACCGGCCTAGGCGTCGCCGGACCGGCGAGGGAATCTTGGTGGCCGGATATGGAGCAATCGCTTGTACAATAGGGGTTATTGCGGGGCAGAGTCTCGAAAGTCATAAGCCAACCATGCACAAGGGCTTCCTAATCGGTTTGTCGTTGTTTGCAGCCACGGCGGCACGAGCGCAGACGTGGAAGCCGCTCGGACCGCCGGGGGGCGATGTCCGCGCCCTCGCCGCCGATCCGGCGCGGCCCGCCCGGATTTTTCTCGGCACCGCGGACGGCCACATTATCGGTTCCGAGGATTCCGGCGCGCATTGGACGCTGCTGGGGCGCGCCAGCTCGCGGCACGACGCCGTGATCACCGCCATCGTTGTGGACCCGCGAGACGGGAACGTGTTGTTTGCATCCTCCTGGACGCGGGACTCGGCTGCGGGGGGAGGGGTATTTCGCAGCGCCGACGGCGGACATACCTGGAGCGGCGCGGGCCTCGCGGGCCAGGCCGTGCGCGCGCTGGCCAATGCGCCTTCTGATCCGAACGTGCTGGTGGCCGGAACTCTGGACGGCGTCTATCGTTCGCTCGACGCCTCCAAATCGTGGGAGCGTATTTCTCCCGAACATCATGAGGAATTGCGCAACCTCGATTCCCTGGCCATCGATCCGCGCGACCCGCAAATCATCTACGCCGGGACGTTTCACCTTCCCTGGAAGACGTCCGATGGCGGGCGCACCTGGCGGCCCATTCACGTGGGCATGATTGATGATTCGGATGTCATGAGCCTGCTCATCGACGGCGCCGACCCGAAGCGAATCTACGCCAGCGCCTGTTCGGGCATCTATCGCAGCGATGACAGCGCCGCCCAGTGGAGGAAGATCCAGGGCATTCCCTACACCGCGCGGCGCACCTACGCGATCGCCCAGGATCCGAAGCAACCGGCCAGCGTGTATGCGGCCACCTCCGAAGGCCTGTGGAAGACCGCGGATGGGGGAATGACCTGGCGGCGCATAACTTCCGAGGCCTGGGTAGTCAATACGGTAGTGGTCACCGAGGGTACTCCTGGACGAGTCCTGATCGGCACCGAGGAGTTGGGCGTCCTTGCGAGCGACGACGGAGGAGAGCATTTCCAGGATGCCAACCGGGGATTCGAACACCGGCAAATTCTCGCTCTGGGGCTGGATTCGAAACAGCCCGGCCACATTCTTGCCGTCCTGGCGCACGCTCCCGAACCCATCCTGGCAACCGAGAACGATGGCAGGACGTGGTTTCCCCTCGGGCCTGGACTCCGCGCCGAGCAGGCCCTGCGCGTCTACGCCGCGCCGGATGATGCCTGGTGGGTTTCCCTGGTCCGCGGCGGCCTCTTGCGCTATGACGCCGGGAATAAGGCCTGGAGGCAGGCCGGAACGTTCGCTGGCGAGGCTGCGGACGCCAAGGAACCCGCTTCCAGGAGCGGACGCAAATCCCCGGGCAAGGCCACAAGCGGACCACGGCCCCTGCTGGATGTGGTCACGGACCTGGCCTTCAGTTCGAACGAATGGTATGCCGCGACGGGCCGCGGCTTGCTGGTTTCCACCGACCGGGGCGCGACCTGGACGCGGAAGCCGGTTGGTTCGCTGACCTCGTTGCCCGTGCAATCGGTGCGTGTTTCTTCGAATGGCGAGCAGATTAGGGTGGTATCGCTGCGAGGGCTTGTATTTTCCACCGACGGGGGAAAAACATGGGCCTGGCATGATCTCCCTTTGAATTCCGGTGGCGCTGTCACTTTGGATGCCCAGCCCGGCGACGAAAATACGCTCGTCGCGACTGCCCGCGACGGCCTCTACATTTCGCGGGATGCGGGAAAAACTTGGCAGCAAGCGGCTGCGGGCCTGCCATCCACTCCCGTGCAGGACTTTGCCGCGACCGGTGGCGTCTTTGTCGCCTCCATGCGCACCGGCGGGCTGTACGTTTCTTCCGACTTCGGACGGACCTGGGATCGCGTCCCGGGCGTGCTGGCCGACGGCTTTTTTGCGGCAGTAGCTCCGTCGAATGAGCCCGGGGTGATTTTCGCGGCATCCGCGACCGAGGGGCTGTACAAGGTGGAATGGCCCGGTTCCAGGGCCAGTAACGCTGGCTTGCCTGGCCGAGCTCGGAGGGAAACCGCCCGCGAAGAGGCCAGTCCGGGCAATTGACGGGTCACCGAATAGGACTGCCAGGCGGGCCTGTTTCAAGAACTGTTCCGTTCTGAAACCCACGCGGTTCCCATTCTTGCTTTATCTACTTACAAAAGGAATTATCCAGCGCAGGGACAAAATTGGCTTGCATTAGTTCCCGATTCGGCAATAGAATCATCGGCAATTTGTCGGGCCTGTCATGATAAGTGACACGAGTGGCCTGATTTATGACTTTCTCCTGATTTGGCACGGTTGTTGCTCCTGTTTTGAGAAGAGGTCCCAGCCATGGAAACTGAAACTAGAACGGAAGCGAAAGCCGATACCCCTGTCCCTCGAAGCACAACGTTCAGCCTTCTGGTCGTCGATGACGAAGTGACCACACGAAATTTATGCCGGGACGTCGCGGCCGATGCCGGGCTGCAAGTATACGTGGCGCAGACGACCGAGGAGGCGCTGGAGATCCTGGACCAGTATCCGGTCGACATCGTCGTCACGGATTTGCAGGTGCCGCAACTGGGGGGCCTGGAGCTGCTCAAGCGAACCCGCGCCAATAACCCCGAAATCGCCATCATCGTGCTGACGCAATATGGCACCATCGCGACGGCCATCGAGGCCACGCGTCTCGGCGCGACGGACTACGTGACGAAACCGTTTCACGTGGAGGAATTGCGCGCCAAGCTCGATCGCCTGATTCATTCCATTGAAGTGGACCAGGAGAACCGCCTGCTGCGCGAGGAGTTGCGCAGCCGGCCCGGTTTTGGCGGGCTCATCGGCATGTCGCCTCGGATGCAGCGGGTATACAAGCTGATCCAGAAGGTTTCCCAGCATACCTATCCGGTCTTGATCCTCGGAGAGAGCGGTACGGGGAAGGAACTGGTCGCGCGCTCGATTCACTTCTCGGGGCCGCGCAAGAATAAGCCGTTCGCTCCGGTGGATTGTTCCTCGCTCGTGCCGACGCTTATCGAATCCGAGCTGTTCGGGTACGTCAAGGGCGCGTTCACCGGCGCGCAGCATGCCAAGCAGGGATTGTTCGAAGCCGCCGGGGAAGGGACGCTCTTTCTCGATG
>Ga0116219_10001714_pt1 | contig 19667 bp, 14 predicted proteins | sample Sb_taG_4_FD_91019 | JGI IMG/M metagenome (GOLD analysis project Ga0116219, IMG submission 91019) | Peat soil microbial communities from Weissenstadt, Germany - Sb_50d_6_BS metaG | ecosystem: Environmental > Terrestrial > Soil > Wetlands > Peat | place: Germany: Weissenstadt | collected 2010-09-21
ACATATCGCTCCGAGGCCGACAACCCCGCGGATGGGCGACCAGGCTGTCCCCGCCGGCCGTGATCGGAGTGCTCCCCGAAGGGGGTCCGACCATGTTCCGGTTGCAGCGTGCGCTCCCCGAGCGCTACAGCAGCGCGACGCCCGACCAGCTCACCGCGTGGATCGCCGACGCCAAGGCGACGCTCGGTCCCCGGGTGCTGATCCTCGGGCACCATTACCAGCGCGACGAGGTGATGCGCTGGGCCGACGCCCGAGGTGACTCCTTCGGCCTCTCCCGCACCGCCGCGCAGCGACGCGACGCCGACTACATCGTCTTTTGCGGCGTGCACTTCATGGCCGAGTCGGCCGACATCCTCACGTCCCCCGACCAGCAGGTGATCCTGCCCGACCTCAACGCGGGGTGCTCGATGGCCGACATGGCCGACATCGAGGCCGTGGAGGACGCCTGGGAGTCCTTGGCGACGACCACCGACATCGAGCGCGTCGTCCCCGTCACCTACATGAATTCCTCGGCCGCGTTGAAAGCCTTCGTGGGGCGCCACGGCGGCACCGTGTGCACGTCGTCGAACGCCCGGGCGGTGCTCACCTGGGCGCTCGACCCCGCCGGCACAGGCACGGCCCGGGGCGACAAGGTGCTCTTCTTCCCCGACCAGCACCTCGGGCGCAACACGGGTTACCAGCTGGGCTGGGACGAGCCCGACATGCGGGTGTGGAATCCCCTGCACGAGATGGGGGGCCTCGACGACACCGACGTCAAGGAAGCCACGTTGCTGCTGTGGAAGGGGCACTGCTCGGTACACCAGCGCTTTCGGCCCGAGCACGTGGACGCCTTCCGCGCCGAGCACCCCGACGGCGTGGTGGTCGTGCACCCCGAATGCGCCCACGACGTGGTGGCCATGGCCGACGAGGTGGGGTCGACCGACTTCATCATCCGTGTCGTCGACGACGCGCCGGCCGGATCGGTGATCGGGGTCGGCACCGAGATCCATCTCGTCAAGCGCCTCGACGACGAGCACCCCGACAAGACGGTGGTGTCCCTCGACCCCCTGGTGTGCCCGTGCTCGACCATGTTCCGCATCGACGCCGCCCACCTGTGCTGGGTGCTCGAGCGCCTCGTCGACGGAGAGGTCGTGAACCGCATCACGGTGGAGCCCGACGTGGCACGGTGGGCCCGGCGCGCCCTGGAGCGCATGCTCGAGATCACCTGACCGCGCCTCGCCGGGCCGCCCGCGGCGGGGGCAGGGGCAGAGGGCGGTGCGTTCAGGGTCCTTCGGCGTGCCCGTCGTCGCCGTCGGGCGCGAACGGCCACTCCTCGAACACCGCGCACCGGCCTCCGGCCGCGAAGCGCAGCACCCACAGGTCGCGCCAGGGCGTGTCGGGGTCGTTGTCGTACTCCACCCACACCCTGACCACGGCGGTCTCGGCGTCGACGGCGATCACCTCGCTCGACATGGTGAAGCCCTCGTCGGCCCCGTCGCGCTCCGCGTCCCAGAACAAGGCCAGCTCGTCGAGGCCCCGCACCGGCTCGGCCCACGGGGAGGGGACGTAGGTGACGTCGGGGGTGAACAACTCGGCCAGCCGGTCGGTGCCCGGAGTCCGCCAGGCATCCTCGTAGCCCGCCAGCCACCGCAGGACGTGGTCGCGGCGAACGACGGCCATCAGCCCGCCTTGCGGCGCTTGCCGGCCACGGCCCGGGCGGTCGTCGTGCGCGCCCCCTTGCCGGTGCCGGTCGCCCTGGTGCTGCGGGCCGCCTTGGCGGCGCCGCCGGCCTTGACGGTCCGCTTCGCCGCCCCGTCGGCCTTCACCGCCCCGGCGCGCCGGGACACGGGGGCCCCCACCTTCTTCGTCGACCGTCGGGGCGTGACCGGCCCGAGACGCTCGCGACGGTCGCGCCCGCCCCGGGCCAGCACGGGAGCGAGCACCTGGCCGGTGTAGCTGCGCGCCATGGCGGCCACGTCCTCGGGAGTGCCCTCGGCCACCACCTGCCCGCCACGCTCCCCGCCTTCGGGCCCGAGGTCGACGATCCAGTCCGCCGTCTTGACCACGTCGAGGTTGTGCTCGATGACGATGACGGTGTTGCCCTGGTCCACCAGCCGCGACAGCACCTCGAGGAGCTTGCGCACGTCGTCGAAGTGCAGGCCCGTGGTCGGCTCGTCGAGCACGTACAGGGTGTGGCCCGTCGACCGCCGCGACAGCTCCGACGACAGCTTCACGCGCTGGGCCTCACCCCCCGACAACGTGGGTGCGGGCTGCCCCAGGCGGATGTAGCCCAGTCCCACGTCCACGAGGGTCTGCAGATGGCGGGCGATGGTGGGCTGGTTGGCGAAGAACGACAACGCCTCTTCGCACGACATGTCGAGGACGTCACCGATGTTCTTCCCCTTGAAGGTGACCTCGAGTGTCTCGCGGTTGTAGCGGGCTCCACCGCACACCTCGCACGGCACGTACACGTCGGGGAGGAAGTGCATCTCGATCTTGATGGTGCCGTCCCCGGCGCAGGCCTCGCAGCGCCCGCCGCGCACGTTGAACGAGAACCGGCCCGGCAGGTACCCGCGCACCTTGGCTTCCGAGGTCTGGCTGAAGAGCTTGCGCACGTGGTCGAACAACCCGGTGTAGGTGGCCGGGTTCGACCGCGGCGTGCGCCCGATGGGCGACTGGTCGATGTCCACCACCTTGTCGACGTGCTTCACGCCGTCGATGGCCTTGTGCTGGCCGGGAGTGGTGCGCGCCCGGTGCACCTGGGCCAGCATCGACTGCAACAGGATGTCGTTGACGAGTGTGGACTTGCCCGATCCCGACACGCCGGTCACGGCCACCAGGCACCCCAGCGGGAAAGCCACGTCGATGGCGTGCAGGTTGTGCTCCCGGGCCCCGCGCACGACCAGTTGGTCACCGGATCCCGGGCGGCGCTTGTCGGGGACGGGGATGGACCGCTCCCCCACCAGATAGCGCCCCGTCACCGAGGCCGGGGCAGCCAGCAGGCCCGGCACCGCCCCGCTGTAGACGATCTCCCCGCCGTGCTCACCGGCACCGGGCCCGATGTCCACCACGTGGTCGGCCTCACGGATGGTCTCCTCGTCGTGCTCCACCACGATCACGGTGTTGCCCAGGTCGCGCAGGCGCACCAGGGTGTCGAGCAGACGCCGGTTGTCGCGTTGGTGCAGGCCGATGGACGGCTCGTCGAGCACGTACAACACACCCACCAGTCCCGAGCCGATCTGGCTGGCGAGGCGGATGCGCTGGGCCTCACCTCCCGACAAGGTGGAGGTGCCCCGGGCCAGGGAGAGGTAGTCGAGCCCGACATCCAGCAGGAAGCGCAGCCGGGCCCGCACCTCCCGCAGGACGCGGTCGGCGATGAGGTGCTCGCGCTCGGTCAGCTCCAGTGCGTCGACCTCCGCCGCGGCGCGCGTGATGGAGAGACTGCACAGCTCGAAGATGTTGCGTCCGCCCACGGTCACCGCCAGCGACTCGGGCTTGAGCCGGGCCCCGTGGCACACCGGGCACGGCACCTCGCGCATGAAGGTCTCGGTCCACTGCCGCACCGACTCGGAATCCGAGTCCCGGTGGCGGCGCTTGAGCCACGGCACGATCCCTTCGAAGTGCGACGTGAAGGAGCGCTGGCGGCCGTAGCGGTTGCGATAGCGCACGTGCACCGGGCGCGTGCCCGAGCCGTACAGCAGGATCTTGCGGTCCTTGGCGCGCAGTTTCTCCCAGCGGGTGTCGGTGGCGAAGCCGTACTCGTCGGCCACGGCCTCCACGATGCGGTCGAACCAGCGGCTGTGGCCGCCCGTCCACGGGGAGATGGCCCCGTCCTCGAGCGACTTGGTGGGATCGGGGACGACCAGGTCGGGGTCGACCTCGAACTGGGTCCCGAGTCCGTCGCAGGCCGTGCACGCGCCGTAGGGCGAGTTGAACGAGAAGTTGCGGGGCGCGGGCTCCTCGAACGACAGCCCGCAGAAGGTGCAGGCCAGATGCTCGGAGAAGGTGATGAGCTCCTCCGACCCGTCTTCGGCGATCACGCCGATCTCGGCGATGCCGTCGGTGAGGCGCAGCGCCGTCTCCATGGACTCGGTGAGGCGCTGGCGGATGTCGTTGCGCCGCACGAGCCGGTCGACCACGACCTCGATGGTGTGCTGCTCGTAGCGGGCCAGGCTCAGCGCGGCGCGATCGGAGAGCTCCACCACCTCGCCGTCGACGCGGGCCCGGGCGAAGCCCTGCTTGGCCAGGTCGTCGAGGAAGGCCTCGTACTCGCCCTTGCGTCCCCGCACCACGGGGGCGAGCACCTGGAAGCGGGTGCCCTCGGGCAGGTCCAGGACGCGGTCCACGATCTGCTGCGGTGTCTGGCGGGCCACGGGACGGCCGCAGCTGGGGCAGTGGGGCCGGCCCACCCGGGCGTAGAGCAGTCGCAGGTAGTCGTAGATCTCGGTCACCGTGCCCACCGTGGAGCGGGGATTGCGGCTGGCCGACTTCTGGTCGATGGAGATCGCCGGCGACAGGCCCTCGATGAAGTCGACGTCGGGCTTGTCCATCTGCCCCAGGAATTGGCGGGCGTACGACGACAGCGACTCCACGTACCGGCGCTGGCCCTCGGCGTAGATGGTGTCGAAGGCGAGCGACGACTTGCCCGACCCCGACAGGCCCGTGAACACGATGAGCCGGTCGCGGGGCAGCTCGAGCGAGACGTCGCGCAGGTTGTGCTCCCGTGCTCCGCGGATCACCAGTCGATCGGCCATCGGGGCGAGGCTACCGGGGGGGCGAGGAGCCGGTTCCCGGGTCGGCGCGCCGCGCCCCGTCACGCCGTCGGGGCGGAGAGGGCCAGGCCGGGGGAACCTGGGGAACCGGGAAGGCCGGGTGTGCCCGCCGCCTCGGCCGCCTCGGCCAGGGCCAGGCGGAGCTCGGCGATGTCGTCGCGCAACAGCGCCGCCTCCTCGTAGCGCAGCTCCGACGCGGCCAGGCGCATCTCCTGTTCGAGGCGCACCACCAGGCGTTGGAGCTCGTCGACGGGGAGGGCGGCCAGCTCAGCCATCTCGTCGACCGCGGTCGTGTCGTCGCCGGTGCCCGCCGCCCGGGATCCGGCCAGGCGCTGGCCCCCGATCCCGTCCCGCCTCGGTACCCGCGGTGCCCGGGCCGGGAGGTGCCCGGGACGAGCCCGTCCCCCCCGGCTCCCCCGCCCCGACCCCGGCCCGGCGGGCCGGATGCTGGCCAGGATGTCGGTCACCGCCTTGCGGATGGTGGTGGGGTCGATGCCGTGCTCGGCGTTGTAGGCCTGCTGCAGCGAGCGGCGCCGCTGGGTCTCGGAGATGGCGGCCCGCATGGCGTCGGTGATGGTGTCGGCGTACAACACCACCAGGCCGTCCACGTTGCGCGCGGCGCGGCCCATGGTCTGGATGAGCGACGACGCCGAGCGCAGGAACCCGGTCTTGTCGGCGTCGAGGATGGCCACGAGCTGCACCTCGGGCAGGTCGAGGCCCTCCCGCAGGAGGTTGATGCCCACCAGCACGTCGTACTCGCCCAGGCGAAGGTCGCGCAGCAACTCGATGCGCGTGATGGTGTCGATGTCGGAGTGCAGGTAGCGCACCCGCACCCCCAGCTCGACCAGGTAGTCGGTGAGGTCCTCGGCCATCTTCTTGGTCAGGGTGGTGACGAGGGAGCGGCCCCCCGCCTCCGAGGCCTTGGCGATGCGCTCCATGAGGTCGTCGATCTGGCCCGTGGTCGGCTGCACCACGACCTCGGGGTCGACGAGGCCGGTGGGCCTGATGACCTGGTCCACCACCTGGCTGGAGACCTCGAGCTCGTAGCTGCCGGGAGTGGCCGACAAGAAGATGACCTGGCCCACCTTGTCGGTGAACTCGTCGAAGGTGAGCGGTCGGTTGTCGAGCGCCGAGGGGAGACGGAACCCGTGCTCCACGAGGGTCTCCTTGCGCGAACGGTCACCTTCGTACTGCCCGTGGATCTGGGGGACCGTCACGTGGCTCTCGTCGATCACGGTGAGGAAGTCGGGCGGGAAGAAGTCGAGAAGAGTGTGGGAGGGCTCCCCCGCGCTGCGGCCGTCGAGATGTCGGCTGTAATTCTCGATGCCGTTGCACACCCCGACCTCGGCGAGCATCTCAAGGTCGTGCTCGGTCCGCAGCCGGAGCCGCTGGGCCTCGAGCAGCTTGCCCGCGGCCTGCAACTCGGCCAGGCGTTGACCGAGCTCGGCCTGGATCGACTCGATGGCGCGCCGCATGGTCTCGTCGCCGGCGCCGTAGTGGGTGGCGGAGAACACCACGAGCTCTTCGATGTCCTCCCCCGTGTCGCCGGTCAGGGCGTCGAAGCGCCGAATGCGCTCCACCTGGTCCCCGAAGAGCTCGATGCGCACCGCCTGCTCCTCGTACACGGGATGGAGCTCCACGGTGTCGCCGCGCACGCGGAAATGCCCGCGGGTGAGCACGGTGTCGTTGCGGTCGTAGTGCAGCTCCACCAGCTTGCGCAGCAGGTCGCGCTGGTTCACCGTGTCACCGCGGCGCAGCGCCATGATGCGCTGGCGGTACTCGTCGGGCGACCCCAGGCCGTAGATGCACGACACCGACGCCACCACGATGACGTCACGGCGCAGCAACAGGCTCGAGGTGGTGGCGTGGCGCAACCGGTCGATCTCGTCGTTGATGGACGAGTCCTTCTCGATGTAGGTGTCCGACGTCGGCAGGTACGCCTCGGGCTGGTAGTAGTCGTAGTACGACACGAAGTACTCGACGCGGTTGTTCGGGTACAGCTCCCGCAACTCCGCGGTCAGCTGGGCGGCGAGGGACTTGTTGGGCTCGATGATCAGGGTGGGGCGCTGGGCCTGCTCGATGGTCCAGGCGATCGTCGCCGTCTTTCCGCTGCCGGTGATGCCGAGCAGGGTCTGATATCGGTCACCGCGCGCCACCCCCGCGCTCAGGGACTCGATCGCCCGCGGTTGGTCGCCCGCGGGGCGCAGCGGGGTCACCACCTCGAAACGGGGCACCGCCCGATCGTACCGGGGGGGTGTGACATCGCCTCCCGGCCCGGCGGCGCGCCCACTCGCCGGGTGGCCCGGAGGTCAGTGCGCCGGGTGGGCCCGGGCCTCGAGGGAGGCCCACACGCGGTCGACCTCGGTGACGAGGTGGGCCCGGTCGCCCGAGTTGTCGATCACGAAGTCGGCGCCGCGGCGGCGCTCCTCCCGGCCGACCTGGGCGGCGATGCGGGCCTCGGCATCCTGGACGGAGAAGCCCCTCTGTCCGACCAGGCGCTCGACGGCGATGGCGACCGGGCAGTCCACCACCACGACCACGTCCAACGACAACAGGTCCCGGTGCTCCGCCTTGAGCAAGGGGATGTCCAGGACCACGACGCGCTCGCCTCCCTCCTCGGCGGAGCGGCGCTCGGCCATGACCGCCGAGATGGCGGGATGGGTGACGGCGTTCAGGGCCGCCAGGGAGTCGGCGTCGGCGAAGGCGAGGGCGGCCAGCGCGGCCCGGTCGATGGTGCCGTCGGCGGCGAGGATCCCGGGCCCGAACCGGTCCACCAGCGGCTGGTAGGCCGGGCCCCCGGGCACCACCACCTCACGGGCGATGCGATCGGCGTCGATGAGGACGGCTCCGCGTTGCACGAGGAGGTCCCCGACCGTCGACTTCCCCGACCCGATGCCTCCGGTCAGCCCCACGGCCAGCACGGGGCTACCCGCCGCGGCGCTTCCCGGCGGCCGCCTCGTCCACCAGGGCGTCCAGGGTGCCGGCCGCGGTGGCGTCCCACGACAGCTCGCCGGCCCGGGCGCGCGCGCCTCGGCCCAGGCGGGCCCGCAACACGCGGTCGGTGAGCACGGCCCGCAGGGCCTCCGCGCACGCCGAGGACGGTCCTTGCCGGCCGGGCCCGTGGCGGTGGGCATCGACGTCCACCACCAGGCCGCCGACCCCGTCCTCGACGGCGTCGACGTGCCCGGCGATGCGCGACACCACCGCCGGCGTGGCACACGCGCCGGCCTCGCTGATGGTCATGCCCCATCCCTCGCGCTGTGAGGTGCTGGCCAGCACCCACGCGCCGCGGTACAGGTCGAGGAGCTCGCGGTCGTCTCTGTACCCGGGGAGCTCGAGCCATCCCTCGGCCCCCAGCACCCGCCGGTGCGCCTCGAGGCGCTCCCGTTCGTATCCCTCCCCGACGATGACGGCCCGCAGGTCGGGGACCGAGCGCCGCACCTGAGCCAGCGCGTCCATGAGGACGTCGAAGCGCTTGACCGGGACCAGGCGGCCGACCGCGACCACCAGGGGACACGGAGACCGGGAACCTCCGGGGACGAAGGCGTCGTCGACCCCGGGCCGGACCACGCTCACCCGGGAGGGCCGCAGCCCGAGCATGGCCACGATCTCCTGGCGCGAGGACTCCGACAACGTGACCACGCGCGTGCCCCGGTACAACGGCGGCGCCAGTCGTCGTTCGACGAACTCCCCGGCGCGGGCGTGGGTGGGGCGCAGCGTCATCTGCCACATCTCGGCGTGCACGTGGTGCAGGAAGGTGATGCGCGGGCACCGGGCCCACAACGGCGAGAAGAAGGGCATGCCGTTCCAGATCTCCACCAGCCCGTCGGGCTTCCCCCGCCGGCCCACCACCCCGCTCAGGGCGCTGCGGGGGAAGACCGAGTAGCGCTGCCCCCTGCGCACCACGTGGTACCCGTCGCGCTCCACGCTCGCCACGTGACCGCGCGCCACCGACGTGCGCATCGTGACGTCGAGCCCGGCATCGGCCCACCGCGACGCGACGTGATGGGCGTGGCGCTCGGACCCTCCGGCTTCGGGGTCCTCGAGATCACGCCAGGCCAGCATCTGGACCCGGCGCACCCCGAAGTCGAGGGCACGCGCCGCCACCTCGTCGAGCTTGGTCGTGGCCGTCCACGGCTCGCCCGCCCGGTGGTCGACCTCGGTCACCGGTTGTTTCTCGGGGTCGGGTCGCGCTCGGCACCGGCGGCCGAGGCGCGTCGGGGCGGCAGGGAAGGCGGAGGCACGAGCGGCACGCCCGGTCACGCTAGTGAATCGGAGGCCTCCGACGACGCACTGTCGGCCGACGCCCGGCGGCGGGCGCTACGGCGGTGCACGGCCACGAAGCAGGCCGTCATGGCGGCGCACAGTCCCACCTGCACGGCCAGATCGGCACGGGCCGTGGCCACGTACTGGCCGCCGGCGGCGGCGGTGGCAGCCGCCAGGGCCCCTGCCCCCACCGCCAGGACGGCCACCACCCAGCGCCATCCGATCCCGAGGAGGTAGATGGCCAGGGCCACGGTCACCGACATGAACACCATGGCCAGCACGAGGGTGGAGAAGGCGGGGGCGGCGGCGGTGAGCTTCTTGCCGAAGACGAGCGCGAGGACCCGATGGGAGGCGAACACCGCCATGGCGAGCAGGACCGAGCACGGGATGGCGATCGCCCCGAGGGTGTAGCCGAGTTGGCGCAGCGCGTGCGAGCCGCGCTGGTGCCGGAGGGTGGCTTCGGGCAGCAGGTAGTTCACGAGCACGAGGGCGAGAAACACCAGCGCCTTGGACGGGACCGAGATGGCGGCGTACGCGCCGGAATGATGCGGCTGCTTGCTGTCGAGGAGGATCACGTCCGTGTTCTGCAAGATGGCCAGGAGCAACAAGCTGCCCAGGGCCGTGAGCACGTCGGCGAGGAGGACCTTGCCGGTGTGCACCGACATGGCCACGGCCGCACCGCTCTCCTCGATTACCACCTCCGGCTCCTCGAGCTGCACCGCCGTCTCGGCGCGCGTCATGGCGCGCGTCGCGGTGACACGGGCGTGGGTGGCGGTGACCAGCTCCGCCAACAGGAGACCGAGGGCGGCTCCCTCGACCCCGAGCTCGGCCGCCATCCCCACGGTGAGCGCACAGCGCATGGTCGCCTCGATGACGAGGTTGACCGAGAGGTCCCTGTAGTCCCGTCCCACCTGGAGCAGGCCGCGGTCGATGGACACGAGGATCCACACCCCGCCCGCGGTCAGGATCTCGGCCACACCGCTCGAGGACGGCAGCGACAGGGCGTGGCCCACGGGCACGCGTATCAGCCAGGTGGTCACGGCAAAGACGACGAGCGAGGCCTCGACGATGCGATGGGTGCGGGCCACCCAGGGCCGCACGCGGGCTCCGAGGCCACTCGCCTGCCACGACGAGACGCGGCGCACCACGCCGACGAGCAGGGCGGTACCCGGAAGCGACACCACCAGGAAGAGGCTGAGGAGATCGATCAGGGTCCCGTACCCGCGGGTGGTGAGCACGTGGGCCACGAACACCGTCGTGAGGAGGCTGACCACGCCGACGAGGGCGGCCGCGATGGCGAGGGGGATGGCGTGGCGGATCCCGGCTCCTTCCGCCGGGGCGGGATCGGTCCCGGCGGGCTGCCCGTCGCCCCGGGCGGGATCGTCGGCGGTGGCCACGGGCGCTAGGGCGCGCCGTGACCGGTGACGGTGGCGGCGCGCCGGGGGACGATGGGCGCCTGGCGGCCGGTCCCCATCTCCCGACGGGCTCCGGACCGCTCCTCGTGGTACTCCTCGTCGACGTTCACCGACCAGATGTCGTGGCCGGCACCGGCCACGATGTTCTCGACGGTCAGCATGGCCGTGTACATGGAGTGGTCCTGGTTGTTGTACTTGTGCATCCCGTTGCGGCCCACGGGGTGCACGTTGGGCACCTCGGCGGCCAGCCAGTGGCGCAAGGTTTCGACCGCAGCCCGGTAGGTGTCGTCGTAGACGGGATAGGCCTTGGGCATGCGCACGACGTATCCCCGTTGCACCTGGGAGGCATCGACCAGCCCGATGGCATGGAGCTCGTCGGTGGCCAGGGCGACCAGGTCGTCGTCGTCACGCGCCCACATGTCGTCACCCTCGAAGACGAAGTACTCCATGCCCAGGCAGGTGGTGCCAGGTCGCACCATGAAGGGCGACCACGCCCCGAAGTTCTGGATGCGTCCCACCTTCACCTTCGGGGAGTGGATGTAGATCCAATTGTCGGGGAAGCCACGCTCCTCGGGGACCACCAGTGCCACGGTCAGGAAGTCGCGGTAGTGCAGGGCGTCGGCGGCGGCCAGCACCTCGGCGGGCGGGGGCGGGTCCATGGCCCGCGCCAGGGCCGAGAAGGGCATGGAGCTGACCACGTGGTCGGTCTCGACCCGGGCCCGTTGCCCGGCGTGCTCGAAGGCCACCGCCACCGCGCCCCGGGGCCCCCGCTCGATGCCGACCACGGGGCTGCGCAGCAGCACCTCCACCCCGGCCTTCTCGACCAGGTCGCGGCAGGTCTCCCACATCATGCCGGGTCCGAGCTTGGGGTACTGGAACTCCTCGATGAGACTCGTGACCTGCTTGGCCCGGTCCTTGCGCCCTCCCGCCAGGCGGGCCCGCACCGGCTCCCACACCGCCGTGAACAGGGACATCCCCTTGATGCGCTGGGCGCCGAAGTCGGCCGAGATCTCTGAGGGGGACACCCCCCACACCTTTTCGTTGTAGGTCTTGAAGAAGTGCTCGTAGAGCCGGCGCCCGTAGTCGGCGACGATGTACCCCTCGAGGGTGCTCTGGTCCTTCGGCGGTGCCACCCGCACCTTGGCGAAGGACAGGGCGCAGCGAACCGCCTCGGCCAGGCCCAGGTTGCGCAGGGCCTTGAGGGGCTTGATGGGGTAGTCGTAGAACTTGCCGTCGTAGTAGATCCGGCTCATGCGGGGCCGCAGGAGGAAGTCCCCGGCGGGGAGGATTTCGTGCCACAGGTCCTCGACCGGCTGGACCTTGGTGAAGAAGCGGTGGCCGCCGATGTCGAAGCGCCACCCGTCCCGCTCGACGGTGCGGCTGATGCCGCCCACCACCTCGTCGGCTTCCACCACCAGGGTGTCGCGGCCTGCCTTGGAGAGCTGGTAGGCGGCCGTGAGCCCCGCCGGGCCGGCCCCGATCACCACCACCGGGCGATCGCCTCGCCATGCCGCCGTCGTCTGTGTCACCTCGCCCCAGCTCCACTTCGTCCGGCTACCGGCCCCGACCAAGGCTACCGGCTGGAAGGGCCCTGTTCCCTGGAATGAGGGCCTCCGGAGAGGCCCCGACGCCTCCGTCAGGACACCGGCCGGAACATGGGCGGGGCCACGCCGAGCAACCGGTCAGGGGACATAGAGGTTGGTGAAGGCGAGCAGGGCGTAGAGGGCGAGTCCGGCGGCCGCCACGCTGAGCACGGTCCGCTCGAGGCGCGGTGCCGAGGTCACTCCCGCCCCAGCGAGCACCAACGGGAAGGCCGACAGCGCGTAGCGCTCGAATCCGTCGAGGTTCGACGTGGTGAGCGCCACCACCAGGACGGCGGCCGCGTAGGCCGAGTACGACGCGGGCCAGCGCACCAGGGCCACGGCCAGCAGGGCCAGCGCGAGCACAACCCACGGCAGGTGCAGGGCCGAGCCGATGTGTTGGCCGTGGACGAGGAGCGAGGCGTCGTGGGCCAGCGTGCGCAGGGGATCGGCGACCGTCCCCCGGTGGGCACCCTGCTGCTGCACCTTCAGGGGGGCGAGGACGTCCCCGTAGCGCCATCCCACCCAGCCGAGGAAGGCGCAGAAACCCAGCGCCGGCCCCGCCACGGCCGCGATCCGGGCGCCGGCCCGGCCGGGGGGAGCTTCCCGTAGCCCTCGGAGCCCTTCGAAGGCGGCGGGCAGGACGAGGAGGACGCCCAGGGGCCGCGTCGCGGCGGCGGCGAGCCCCAGCGCGGCCGCCCACCACCACGCCCGAGCCCGCAGGGCGAGCATGGTCCCGACGCCCAGGGCCACGAACGTCCCCTCGGCGTAGCCCATGACCTGGGTGAAGGCCGGGGGTGCGAGGCACATGAGCCACGCCGCCCGGCGGGCGAGGGCGCTGTCACCGGTCTCTCGGCGAGCCAGGAGGACCAGGAGCACCACGCCGACGAAGGCCGAGACGTTGGCCACCACCACCAAGGCGGTGCCGACACCGATGCCCGGCACGTACGACAGGGCGCGTGTGAGCAGGGGCACGAGGGGGAAGAACCGCAACGAGCTGTGGCCCGCACCCGCGTACCCGTGCCGGGCGATGGTCTCGTACCACCCCGCGTCCCATCCCAGCAGGCCCTGATGCACACGCGCCGCCACCGACGCCGGGGGACGCGTGCGGGTGACGAGCTCGTGGGCGACCGCCAATGCGCCCCCCACGATCACGCGGGCCACGAGCCACGGCAGGGCGGCGCTGCGCAGCGCCCACGACAGCCCGTGGTCTCCCGCAAGGTCGCGCCGGGCGCGGGCAGGGCCGAGATACCCCCGGGCAAAGGCTCGTCGCCCCGACAGCGCCGGCGCGAGGGCGGGGCCGGGCCCGGTCGCATGCCGTCGCATCGAGGCCCGCATCCTTGAATGGTAACGACGACCCCGCGCCGCACCCGCTTCCCGTCGGCACCGCCGCTCCGGCCCCGCGGGTGAGTGCCCGGTTGTGGCGCGGCGTGCCGTCTACCATGGCGCCCCAGCGGCGCCCAGGGGGCTGCGCGTCCGACCAGGGCGAGGGGGACCGATGGCTGACTCCGCGGACCGATACGACCGGCGGGTGTTCCTGGCACGTGGCGCCTCGACGGCGGCGGCGGTGGGGCTGGCCGGGATGGGCCTGCCCGCCCTGCTGTCGGGGTGCGGCACCAGCACGCCGGGCTCGTCGGCCCCGCGCCTGTCGACTCCGGGTGTGAGCACGGCCACGCCTCGACGCGGCGGATCGGTCACCGTCGGCCTGAACTCGGAGATCGACGGGTTCCTGCCCTCGGCCAGTCACTGGGACAACTCCGGGCTGACCTACGCCAACACCCTGTACGACTCCTTGACGGTGGTGGGTGCCGACGGCACGGCCAGGCCCTACCTCGCCCAGTCGGTCACGCCCAACAGCGACATGACGGAGTGGACCATCACCTTGCGCCCGGGGATCAAGTTCCACGACCAGTCGCCGCTCAACGCCGACGTGGTCCTGGCCAACATCCAGGCGCTGCAGACCTCGGCGCTCACCGGACAGGCCCTCAAAGGGGTGGTGGAGGGCGTGACCAAGGTGAGCGACATGGCGGTGATGGTGTCGTGCGTGGAGCCCATCGTCGCCTTCCCCCACTACCTGGCGAGCCAGGTCGGCTACGTGATCGCCATGGCCCAGCTCGACAGCCAGAGCTCGACCAAGCCCATCGGCACCGGGCCCTACTCCCTGGTGTCGTGGGAGCCCAACGACCACCTGACCGCCACGCGCAACCCCGACTACTGGCGCCCCGGCCTGCCGTATCTCGACAGCATCACCTACAAGCCCATCGCCAACGACCAGTCCCGGGAGGCGTCGCTGCGGTCGGGGACCGTCGACCTGATGGTGACGCGCGACCCCCACGCCATCAGCGACCTGCGCCACGATCCCAGCTACCAGCAGGTGTTGAACCCGTCGGTGGGCCAGGGCGACATGGACTTCATCATCCTCAACACCGACGTGGACCCCACCAACGACCCCGTCGTGCGCCAGGCCATCGCCTGTGCCACCAACGCCGACGAGTTGGTGAGGCTGTTCGGGGCCGGCGTCGCCATCCCCAATCCCAGCCTCTTCCCCGCCTCGTCCCCGTACCGCCCCGCCGACAATGGCTACCCGAAGTACGACCTGGCCAAGGCCAAGCAGCTCGTGGCCCAGGCGGCGCCCAACCACGGGGGTGCCATCAAGATCGCCCTGGCGACCATCACCGACCCCCGCCTCCTGGAAGAGGTCCAGGCCGTGGCCAGCATGTGGGGAATGGCCGGGATCCAGACCACCGTGAGTGAGATCGAGCAGGTCACCTTCATCGACAACCTGGTGACGGGGAAGTTCCAGGCCTACACCGACGAGATGTTCGGGTCCACGGACCCCGACCTCAACTACGTGTGGCTGAGCCCCACCACCGCCAACGGGCCCATCGCGCTCAACTTCGCCCGCAACAAGGACGATCTGCTGGAGGCGGCGTTGCAACAAGGTCGCACGTCGTCGGCCCACACGGCCCGCGTCGAGGCCTACCAGGAGGTGGACAAGCGCCTCGCCCAGGACCTGCCCTACATCTGGGTCTCGCTGGCGACGTGGTCACTCACAGGAAGCGACTCGGTCATGAACTTCAACAACCTGGTGCTCCCCGACGGATCACACTCGCTCGGTTTCGCCAACGGGATCCTCGAGCCCACGCCGATGTGGCGAAAGGCCTGAGCCTTGCCACCCTTGGTTCGGTACCTCGCCAGCCGCCTGGTGCAATTGGCCATCATCTGCTTCCTCATCACGGTGTTCGCGTTCCTGCTCGTCCACCTCCTCCCCGGCGACCCCGCCAAGACCATCCTGGGCCCCAACGACACCCCCGCCACCCACGCCCTGCTCCTGAAACAGCTGGGGCTCAACAAGGGCCTTGTGCCGCAGTACACCACGTGGGTGACCAACATCTTCCACGGCAACTTGGGCGCGTCCTTCCTGACCAAGCAGACCGTCACCAACGCCCTGAGCGTGGCGGTACCCATCGACCTCGAGCTCATCATCGTGTCGCAGGTCCTGGCCCTCGTCGTTGCCATTCCCATGGCGCTGGTGGCGGCCCTGCGCCCCAACCGGATGTTCGACCGCGTCGCCACGACGTCGACCTTCGCCATGCTGGCGCTTCCCGTCTTCGTGGCGGGCCCCCTCCTGGTGCTCGTGTTCGCCGTCACGCTGCATTGGGCGCCGGCCACCGGGTTCGTCCGGCTCTCCCAAGGCCTGGGGCCCAACCTCAAGTCCGTCATCCTGCCGTCGGTCGCACTCGCCATCGGCTCGATCACCATCTACTACCGGCTGCTGCGCGCCGATCTCATCGCCACCTTGCAGGAGGACTTCGTCACCATGGCCCGGTCCAAGGGGCTGTCCACGCGCTACATCTTGTTGCGCCACGTGCTGCGTCCCTCGTCGTTCTCGTTGCTGGCCGGGGCCGGCATCAGCATCGGCACCCTGTTCACCGGGGCCTTCGTCGTCGAGATCCTGTTCGCCCTCCCGGGGATCGGCTATCAGCTCGTGCAGGCCATCTACTCCCGTGACTACCTCGTGGTCCAGGGCATGGCCCTGGTGGCCGCGGTGGCCTTCGTGGTCGTGAATTTCGCGGTGGACTTCCTCCTCACCATCCTCGACCCCCGGGTGCGTCGTGCCTGACGGGCACTCCACGGTGTCGCGGGCCCCGGAGCCCGTCGTGGCGGGCGTGGCGATGTCGCCGAGCCTCACCGGGGCAGAGGGACTCGTGGCCGGGTTCGCCCCCACCGGCATCCTGTCGCGTCGCAAGGGATTGGGCGTCGTCTTCTGGGTGTGCGCGGCCTGGGTGGCGCTCATGGTCCTCTTGGCCGTCCTGGCCTCGGTGCTGCCGCTCAAGGCGCCCAACTTCCAGAACTACTCGGCGGTCAACCAGGGCCCGAGCTTCCACGACCTGCTGGGCACCGACGACCTCGGCTGCGACCTGTTGTCGCGTGTCATCTTCGGGTCGCGCGTGTCGCTGGTGATCGGCTTCGCCCCCATCGCCATCGCTCTCGTGGTGGGGGGCGTGACCGGCCTCCTGGCCGGCTACCGCAGTGGGGCGACCGACAACGTGCTCAACGCGCTGTCCTTCGTGCTCCTGGCCTTCCCGGCCCTGCTGGCCATCATGGTGGTCGAGCTGTTCTGGGAGCCCGTGTCGCTGCTCAAGCTGACGGTGATCTTCTCCTTCGTCGCTTCCCCGCTGCTGTTCCGCGTCATGCGTGCCACGACACTGGCCTTCGCCAGCCGCGAGTTCGTGGTGGCGGCGCGCGCCACAGGGGCGAAGACGTCGCGGCTGTTGCTGCGCGAGCTGCTCCCCAACGTCTTGCCCGCGGCGGTGTCCTTCGCCCTCATCGGCGTGGCCCTCGCCATCGTCCTCGAGGGCTCGCTCGCCTTCCTGGGACTGTCGATCGGGCTCCCCACTTCGTCGCTGGGCAACATCATCAACGACGGCGTGAACAACAACAACCTGAACGCCAACCCCTTCATCGCGCTGTGGCCGTCGCTCTACATCTTCTTGATGCTGACGGCCCTCAACCTCATGGCCGATCGCCTGCGCTCGTACTTCGACGTCCGCGAGGTGAAGCTGTGAGCCCGTGGCGGCGCGAGCCGCGCCTGAGCTTCCCCGACGTGGAGTCGATCGAAGGGCCGCTCCTCGAAGTGGAGGACCTGCACACGTCGTTCCGCACCGGTCGGGGCCTGGTGCGAGCCGTCGACGGGGTGTCGCTCACCCTAGGCCGGGGCCGCACCCTCGGAGTGGTGGGCGAGTCGGGCTCGGGCAAGACCGTGCTCAGCCGCTCCATCATGGGCTTGCTCCCCGGCTCCAACGTGGAGCGGTCGGGGAGGGTTCGCTTCTCGGGCCACGACCTCACGGCCTTGTCGCTCCCGGAGCTGCGCGAGGTGTGGGGCATGCAGGTGGCCCTGGTCTTCCAGGACCCCATGACGGCACTCAACCCGGTTGTGCGCGTGGGGCGCCAGATCACCGAGTCCCTCCGCTTGCGGGCCGGGCTGGATCGCAAGGCCGCCCAGGAGACGGCGGTGGCGCTGCTCACGTCGGTGGGTATCCCCGATCCCGAGCGGCGCCTGCGCGCCTACCCCCACGAGCTCTCGGGCGGGATGCGCCAGCGGGTCATGATCGCCATCGCCCTGGCGTGCGGGCCCAAGCTCCTCCTCGCCGACGAGCCCACCACTGGGCTCGACGTCACCGTGCAGGCCCAGATCCTCGACCTCCTGGCCGCGCAGCAGCGCGAGCGGCACATGGGCATGATCCTGGTCACCCACGACCTGGGCGTGGTCGCCAACCGCACCGACGAGATCGCCGTGATGTACGCCGGGCGCGTGGTCGAACAGGCGCCCACCGCCGAGCTCTTCGCCCACACCCGCATGCCCTACACCGAGGCGTTGTTGCGCTCGATCCCCCGCCTGACCGAGCCGTCCCACACCCGGTTGCGCGCCATCCCGGGCCGCCCCCCCGATCTGGCCGCCGACATCCAGGGTTGCCGGTTCGCGCCGCGCTGTCCCTATGCCCAGGACCGCTGCCGTGCCGAGGAGCCCCCCCTGCGCAGCGCCGGCCAGGGACACGTCTTCCGGTGCTGGTACCCGGTGGGATCGCCCGAGGGCGACGCCGCCCTGGCCCAGAACGTGGCGGCCATGGTCCCCGCCGCGCTGGCCTTCACCGGCACCACCGTGCGCGAGGCGGCGGCCATGGCGGTGCCCAACGCCCCGCGAGGCGCTTGATGGCCGGAAGCGGCACCGCCCACATGCGCGGTGATGACGTGCTGTTGCGAGTGGAGCACCTCGTGGTCGAGTTCGGCTCGGGCCGGCACCGGGTGCGCGCCGTGTCCGACGTGAGCTTCGACGTGGCCAAGGGCGAGACCCTCGGCCTGGTGGGAGAGTCGGGATGCGGGAAGTCGACGACGGGGCGCGCCGCGGCCCTGATCCACCACCCCAACTCCGGTTCGGTCAAGTTCGAAGGCACCGAGCTCACCTCGCTTTCGCGCGGAGAGCTGCGCCGGGCACGCACCAAGATCCAGATGGTGTTCCAGGACCCCATCTCGTCGCTGAACCCGCGACGGCGGGTCCTCGACGCCGTGATCGAGCCCCTGTCGGTGTGGGGGATCGGCACCAAGCCCGAGCGCCGGGAGAAGGCCCGCGCCACTCTCGACGCAGTGGGGATCGACCCCGACGACGCCGGTGGACGGCGGCCCATCGAGATGTCGGGGGGCCAATGCCAGCGGGTGAGCATCGCCCGGGCGCTCATGCTCGACCCCACCGTGCTCGTGTGCGACGAGCCCGTCTCCGCCCTCGACGTGTCGGTGCAGGCCCAGATCCTCAATCTCCTCGCCGACATCAAACGCGATCGCGGGCTCACCATGGTGTTCATCGCGCACGACCTGGCCGTGGTGAAGAACGTGAGTGACCGGGTGGCGGTCATGTACCTCGGGAAGCTGTGTGAGGTCGCACCGCCCGAGGTCCTCTACCACCGTCCCGAGCACCCCTACACCGAAGCCCTCCTCTCTTCCATCCCCGAGCCCAACCCCGGGGCGGCGCGCGACGGCGTCGGCGCGCTGACCGGGGACCTCCCCTCCCCCGTCAACCCCCCGTCGGGGTGCCGCTTCCGCACCCGCTGCGCCTACGCGCAGCAGCGGTGCGCGGACGAGGAGCCGCAGATGCGCGCCATGGGCCCGGACCACTTCGTGGCGTGCCACTTCCCCCTGGGCGGCGACACGGCCCCCGCCGCCGACGATGAGGCCACGCGGCCCGCATGGGTCACCGGGCCATCGTCCATGACGGCGCCCGTCCCGTCGCCCGAGGCCAGTGCATGGGAGCAGGAGCCGCCGTCGTGGATCGTGCAAGCGCCCGACCCCCCGCCGATGCACGCGTCCTCGTCTCCGCCTGCACCAGCGCCCGCTGCACCACCGCCCGCTGCACCACCGGCACCACCGGCGCCGCCTTCGGCTCCGACGCCGGCACCACCGGGACAGGGGGGTGAGCGGACGCCGCTCTGGATCGACCCCGAGGGCTGAGGCTGCCGGGTCGCCCGGGCTCAGGTCTCGGGGCTCGCCTCTGTGCCGGGCGTCACGGTGTCGGGAGTCACGGTGTCGGGAGTCACGGTGTCGGGAGTCACGGTGTCGGGAGTCACGGTGTCGGGGGCGCTCTCGGCCTCGTTCGTCGGGGA
>Ga0116219_10001721_pt1 | contig 19617 bp, 22 predicted proteins | sample Sb_taG_4_FD_91019 | JGI IMG/M metagenome (GOLD analysis project Ga0116219, IMG submission 91019) | Peat soil microbial communities from Weissenstadt, Germany - Sb_50d_6_BS metaG | ecosystem: Environmental > Terrestrial > Soil > Wetlands > Peat | place: Germany: Weissenstadt | collected 2010-09-21
ATCGGGTGGACGAGCCGATTGGATGCGCTCACAGCGCCCGACAGCCGGGGCCGCGAGCGCCGGCACGAGTTGTTCGAGATCCGCGACGGGGTCCTTCATGCAAGCGGCCCGCTGCGACTTTTCATGGCCACGACCAGCGAACGCATCGCCGAAGAGGACTGCATCTTCTACGCGATTCAGTGCTAGACCCAGAGCGGAAGGCAGCTGAAGGCAAATGTCCGACAAAGCCAAATTCCAGGCCGGCGACGATTCACACCCTACCGCCTTTCTGAATCATCTCGCCGATGACCTGAAGGCCCTGGACATCATGCTCGCGGAGCATCGCTTCGAGAGCGGGGTCACGCGCATCGGCGTCGAGCAGGAGATGTGCCTCATCGACGACGGCATGCGGCCCGCGATGATCGCCCTGGAAATGCTCCAGAGCCTGGCGGATGAGCATTTCACGACCGAGCTTGCGCGCTTCAACCTCGAGCTCAATCTGGATCCCTGCGAATTCAAGGCCGGCTGCCTGGCGCTCATGGAGGACTCCCTCTCAAGGTTTCTCGGTCGGGCGGAGGAGACAGCGCACCGGCTCGGGGCCCGAATCATCCTGACTGGAATCCTCCCGACCGTCAGGCACTCGGATATGACGCTCGAGAACATGACGCCGGTGCCGCGGTACAAGGCGCTCAATGACGCGCTGCGAGAATCGCGAGGAAGCGACTTCCGCTTCTACATTCGCGGCATCGACGAACTGATCGCGAGCCACGCGACCGTCCTGTACGAATCGTGCAATACCAGCTTCCAAGTGCATTTTCAGATCGACGCTGCGCGGTTCGCCACCCATTACAACTGGGCACAAGCCATTGCGGCGCCGATCCTGTCTTGTGCGACCAACTCACCCCTTTTTCTAGAGAAGCGGCTGTGGCGCGAAACTCGGATTGCCTTGTTTCAGCAATCCACCGACGATCGCGGCATTCAGAGCACGCATCGGCAGCAGCGCTCCAGGGTGGATTTCGGTCATCATTGGGAAACCCACTCCGCTGTCGAATATTTCAGGGAATTAGTCAGCCGGTATAAGCCGCTGCTAACGCCAGCAATCGAACAGGACTCTCTGGGTGAACTCGAGCACGGGCGCGTTCCGAAACTTACGGCGCTCAACCTGCTCAATGGCACCGTCTACCCCTGGAACCGTCCCTGTTATGGAATTACCAACGGAAAACCGCACATCCGCATCGAGAGCCGCTATCTCCCGGCTGGCCCGACGATACTCGATGAAGTCTCAAATGCGGCACTGTGGCTGGGCCTCATGAACGGAATGCCGGCAGAATGCGAAGATCTGCCGCGGCGCATGCCTTTCGAGAGCGCCTATAGCAACTTTCTCGGCGCGGCGCGCGTGGGCCTCGGCGCCCAGTTCGATTGGCTGGACGGACAGTCCCTGACTGCCCGGGCGCTGCTGCCAATCGCGAGGTCCGGCCTGAAGAAGGCGGCGATCGATGCCGCGGAGATCGACAGATATCTCACCGTCATCGAGCAGCGGGTGGCCAGCGGCAGGACCGGCTCTCAATGGCTGCTCGACTCGGTGGAGCATCTGCAGCGCACGGTGTCCCGGAACGAGGCTATCGTGACGACCACCCGGGGAATCTACGAACGGCAGCAGCTAGGCCATCCTGTGCACGAATGGCGGCCGAGCGAGCTGTCCGAAGCGGGAGACTGGAAGAGCCGCTGGTCGCGAGTCGAACAAGTGATGTCGACAGATCTGATCACGGTGCGGCCGGAGGAGCCGATCAAGCTGGTCAAGAGCATCCTGCTGTGGAGTCGTATCCGTCACATCCCCGTGGAAACCGACGACGGCAGGCTGTTGGGGCTCATCTCCTCCCAGATGCTACTGGAATTCATCGAATCCCGGGAGACGCTCGAGAGTCTTTGCGCTGCCGACCTCATGGAACGCGAGCCGCCGACGGTGACACCCGACACTCCGATCGAAGAAGCTGTCAGCCTGATGATCGCCAGAAACCGGACGTGTCTTCCAGTTCTGGACCATCAGAAGCTTGTGGGCATTCTCACCGATCGCGATTGCCTCAAGATCGTGCGCAGCTTGCTGTACGGTTCCTGATGCCCAGTCCGCCGCCGCCGCGAGCGTGTCATGGTACCTGCAGCTTGAGCCATATACAGTCCGTTCACCGACGCGCTGAAGAGGCGAGTGATCTCACAGCGGGCGCACGCCGAGAAAGTACAGGGGCACCGTAGTTTCGGCCGCCGATTCAAATCTAATTCGCTGGCGCTATATATGCAGCAGTATCTGGCGAAGAATCCGGACGGTTACTGCCCGGATCATTCATGCGGGGTCGCCTTCAAATCCGCGGAGTTACAAGTGGGGGAGAAGGCATAGTCGAAGGGGCGACCTTATCTCCTGCGGGAAGACAAGGGGTTACAGGCTGGCGGACTGAAGACCCTGCGGATTTCTGCAGGAAAACGGCGGCTGTTTTCGGCGCTGAGGTCTACCGGAAATCTACCGGTGATCTGGAGCCAAGAAAGTCCGCGGCAAAGGACCGTCGCTCGAATGTCTATGGCAGGTAAGGGGAGATAGGGGAGTTGAGGTAGCGGGGAAGAGCTGTCCCGAAGGGCCTACAGTCGGTTGCCCGGGACAGCCTCGAGAAGTGCCGGTCGGCAGCGATCGCTGCGGTCGACGAATATAACCGGCCTCGGCCGCGGATTCGAACGGCTCACTTCATCGTCCTGATCATCATCGCGTGGACAGCACTATTTCACGCGATGTTCTACAAGAACGGGATCAAACCCTGATATCAGAAAAAGAAGGGAGCGAATACCAAGGGCGACCGCTACGATCACGTTGGTGGTGATCCAGAGCACTGGGATCTATCGGAATGCCTTCGGCGGCATTTCGGCCCGGACAGCCCGCCAGAACGAAGTAACCTTGAATTTCTCGCTGGGCTACGCAACAAGATCGAACACCGACAAGTGCCAGAATTGATGCCGGCCTCTGCGGCGAGCGTCAGGCAGCACTGCTGAACTTCGAAACGCTTCTCTCCACCGAATTTGGCGCTCGCTACGCGCTGCCGAGCAGTTAGCCGTATCGCTGCAGTTCTCAGGGATAATCCCGGCACGTCCCCATCGCCAACCTTGGCCTGCTTCGACCGGGGCAAGTTTTGGCGGACGTCAAGGACGCGATCCCATTTCAGTTCACCATGGGTTCGCATACGGCGGCATGGAGGCATTTCAAGATTCGCCCGCACAGTCCGGCTGATCGACGCGCGTGGTGGCTTCCAGCGTTGGTCTGAGCGGTATGACCGTCAGCTTGCGGATATCTTTGAGATTCAGGATGAAATGGCACATAGATTGCTGAACTACACAGTGCCTATTGCGGATCTCCGACAGCTCAGACACTAGGTAACCGTGCCGTAGCCCCGGGAGCCACCCGACGGGCGCTGATCGGCGACCTGTGCGAAAGTGCCCCGAAACGTCAAAGGCGGACAATCACCCGGCAACGCTGCTAAAGATCTATATCTACGGGCACCTCAATCGCATCCAGTCGAGTCGACGGCTCGAGCGCGAAGCGCAGCGTAATGCCGAGCTCGTGTGGCTCACTGGTAGAGTGATGCCGGACTTCAAGACTATTGCCGACTTTGGTAAGGATAATGGCGCTGCCATCGGTAAGGTCTGCGCACGCTTTGTTGAACTGTGCCCGAGATGCAGCTGTTGTCGGAAGCAATGGTCGCCATCGACGGTAGCAAGTTCAAGGCGGTGAACAACCGATACCGGAACTCACCGAGCAGAAAATCAAGTCGCGGATGGAACACCTGGAGAAGGGACCTGGAGAAGCGCTCGGGTGTAAGCGCGCTGAGCATCGACGGCAGATCCCTAGCCGCACGGGCAACCAATATCTACCGTCGCCCGACAGTATGGATTCGTCGGCGCAGTCAGTTCTGGTAGCCCGCGGGGGAGGGCCGGTATCCTTGACGGTCGCGAACATACGGGAGGATACTTGGAGCCGGCGGAGCGGATAATTTGTTAAAATACAAAATTGCGTTTGCGAGATCGACATTCGGGGAGATTCACAATGAAGACAACGGCGTTTGCAGCACTCTTAGGAAGCATCATTGTGCTGGTACCGGTCTTGGCGAATGCTGATCCACCAAAGCCTAAGCATCCGTGCCCGCACGGGAAGCATTGGGTGCTCCAACCTAAGTTTCTGGACAGGAAGCCTTATTGGTCATGCGTGCCTAACAAACAGCCCCCCCCAAAGTGAGTTCATAGCGACGTATCTTTCCGGGGGGCTTTTCAGTCTCCAGGCCAGCGGTACCTCGCGAAGAATCCGGATGGGTATTGCCCGGACCACTCGTGCGGGGTGCCCTTCAAATCCGCAGAGTTATACGTGGGGGAGAAGGCGTAGAGGCTGGTTTGACCCTATTTCATTCAGGGAGACAGGGGGTTATAGGCGATCTGGCTGAGGACCTTGCGTATTTCCGCAGGAAAACGCTGTGTGATTTCGGCGCTGAGGTCTACCGGAAGACTACCGGTGATCTGGGCCTAGGAAAGTCCTCGGGGAAGAAACAACGACTGGTGGCCCGGCTTGCAGGGGAGAGAGGGGAGTTGAAGTGACGCGGGATGCGTAGTGCCGAAGGGCCCTTCGTCGCGCTGACAGCGCATAAATGGCTGACCTCTGCGAACCCAATAACAAATCCCTTCGTGAAGCGCTCGATGCGCCGGATGGATTCCCATTGCCTCGACACCGTGATTACATTGAGCGCGTACGCACGGTACACCCGCACACCGTGGTCTTTCGCGAGCTCATCGATGAGAGCACGTGCGTCCTGTACGCGCTTGATCTCCGTCAAGATCCGCGTTATCGGGCCATAGCGAGCAATTTCGGTCGGAAAATATTTGCCGGACGAGCGTTTATGGAGTGTTGATCGACGGGCATCTCGTCGAAATCGAGCAGCCGAAAGCGGGTTGTCTCGCTTTATATTTTGATAAAGGCGTCTGGCAGCACGTGGGTCTCGTTTCTGACCCAGGGCGGGTGATATCCCAATGGGGCATGTTCCCGGTCTACGACCACGATGTCTGCGAATTACCAGCACGATACGGAAACGAGGTGCGATATTTCTCCATGCCTGACGCAGGTGAAGCACTTCGGCTGTTTGTCGAATACACCAAGACGCAGGGTGTCTCAGATGCGGATATCGCCAAGGTCGTGACCGCGTAGCGTGCGAGAAAGGGGGATCTGCGGCGCAAAGCGTAATCAGAAACGTTACTAGGGGGCCTCGATGGACAAGTCACAGGTCGTTGCACACATCCACTGGCTCACAGTCGCCCTTGCGGCCGTCGTTTATGCCTCCCTGAAGCGCCCGCTAGCGGAATACCCTATCTCTCGAGGGAGTCGGTCCACATGAGCACGGAATTCAAAGTAGGCGATCACGTGCGCTGGAATTCGGAAGCTGGCCATGTTAGCGGTACGATTATCAGGATTCATACGAAAAACGCCGACTACAAGGGCTACACGCATCACGCCACCGCCGACGATGCGCAGTACGAAATCAAGAGCGACAAGAGCGATCACGTGGCAATGCACAAGGGAAAGGCCCTGCACAGGATCGATTGAGTGATGCCGACATTTGCGCCTACTGTAGTGCCCCTGACGATCTGGACGATCGGTCATTCAACGCGACTGCTCCCGGAGTTCCTCGGCTTCCTCGCGGGCCCTCGCATCGAGTCGATTGCCGACGTGCGCAGCTTCCCAGGCTCGCGTAAATACCCGCAGTATGGAAAAGAAGCGCTCGAAACAGCTCTCGCAAGCCACGCGATCGACTATCACTGGCTGCCGGCCCTTGGCGGTCGTCGGCGCGTCTCGCCCGATTCGCCGAATACCGCGTGGCGTAACGCGTCGTTTCGCGGCTATGCGGACCATATGTCCAGTCAGGAATTCACGGTTGGGCTGGCCGAGCTATTGGAGTTGGCGTGCAATGCGCGCACCGCGATCATGTGTGCGGAAGCAGTCTGGTGGCGCTGCCATAGATCAATGATCGCCGATGCGTTGTGCGTGCGCGGCATTGAGGTTGTGCACATCCTTGACGCGCAGCACACCGTTGTGCACCCGATGACATCGCCTGCGGAGATCGGTGGGGGCAAGTTGAGTTACGTAGGAGCCGCGGAACGATAAGTTCCGGAATTCGCGCCTCCGCGGCGCCGCCTCACCGCGCTTGAACTGACATCAAACCTGGATCACGAGAAACGGGCCGGTCACAGAGAAGATAACAATGCAGTCGCTACGACCAGCCAGGAACTTACGTCGCCGACGGTACCTCGCAGCGCCCCTGCTCGTCAGCCTGTGCGCGTGCACCAGCACCGCCACCCATCGTGATTGGCAGTCCCGATTTTCGGGTGACGCCATCGTGATGCTCGGCGAGGTGCACGATAACGCCGAGCAACATCATTTGAGACTGGAGCGTTTGCGGCAGGCCTTTGCGGAAGGATGGCGGCCGGTGATCGCCATGGAACAATTCGATCGAGAACATCAGGAGGACATTGAACGTGCCCGCCGAAAGCGGCCCAAGGATGTGCAATACCTGCTCGATCTTGCGGCGCCACGCGATACCGAAGGGGGGAATTGGAACTGGAAGTTTTATCGGCCGTTCGTGGCGCTGGCGCTTGAATACGACGTGCCGTTAATCGCGGTGAATCTCTCGAGGGCGGACGCCGGCAAGGTTGTCAAAGACGGATATTCGGCAGTTTTCGACCCGGACACGCTGATGAGTCTTGGTTTGAACGAGCCGATTGCACGGGATTGGGAGAGCGCCCAGGAGCGCGAGATCGAGGTCGGCCACTGCCACCAGCTACCGCCATCCATTCTACCAGCCATGGCCAGAGCGCAATTCGCACGGGATGCCGTGATGGCGTCGGCGGTGAAGGCGAATGCGAATGCAGGACATGGCCTGGTATTGCTGGCAGGCAACGGTCATGTCAGGCACGACATTGGCGTACCGCGCTGGCTAAGTCCGCCGCTGCGATCGCGCGTATTCTCGGTGGGCTATCTCGAGAAGGGAAATACTTCCAGTGCAAGGGCATTCGACGCTGTGGTGATCACCGCCGCCGCTTCACGGTCTGATCCCTGTCTCAAATTCGGCAAGGCGGCAACCGGTCCATAGACAGCAGGCTCTGCGTAGGGTAGCACTTCCGGCGATACAACTGACGTTGAAGGGCCTTGATCCAGGCGAAGAATTTCGCTGCTGAGAAATGCAAATCCGGGGATCGATCAGACCGTGACTCGCCGCGGACCCGTTGATCGCGGGGAACGCGGACACCGCTGTGATGTCATTCTCGGCGCCGACGCCGCAACAGACTTGGTATTACGGTCGCAAGCAAGCGGAGGCATTTCTTGCTTCGTTTCGGTATGGGCGCAGAACTACGCCCGGATGCTGGGTATACCGGCTGTACAAGTTAATAAAAGTGGGCAGTGGAAGAGCCGGCTACCCGCCTGCTTTCCCTCTCAGGACTCCAAGGATGACGGGTTGTCAGAAATCGCCCACAGCAACGGCGAGATCGCGGAGCTTGCCGGTAGCGCAAAGTGACCTGCCCCGGCTTGCGTTAATCGGTGTAGAACGTTGCGTCATACGGATTTTCGCAAGGAAGACATAAATGACATACATCCGATCGCGCCCAATTCTCATAGGCAATGATGATAAATCAGTATCTCTGATGCCCTTGCCACTCAGCGGAATAGATTCCACGGCTGCTTATGGCGAGAGGATTGTCAAGCGACATCAGGAACTTACCCCCAGGCGACATTTGGAACTGACCCCCCCCATTGCTGGTTAATTTGCTTGAGTAACAGGTGCCGAGGCGGCCTGGTTAACCAGGCCGCCTCGGCGTTTCGCGCGCAGCCGCCGGGCCAGGAGCTCAGCGCGCCAGACATCGACAACGCCCTTTACTATCACACCCTGGGCACTTCGGGGTCGGCCGACCGTCAGCTGTCCGCGAACAGCCCACAGCCGGACTGGCAATACGAGCCGCATCTGTCGCGTGACGGGCGCTGGCTGGTCGTAGAAGTCGGACGGGGCGAAGTCGGGGATACGGGATGCGAGGACGTCTATCTATTCGATCTGGAGGCGAGCGCGCCCTCGGCGGTGCCGATCACGCGAGGCTTCGATGCTTCGTATCTTTACGTCGGGACCGATCAGGGAAAGATTTATTTCCTAACGACGCTCGATGCACCGCGAGGGCGGGTGGTCGCGATCGATCCTGCCAATCCGGCCCGCGACCTTTGGCAGACGGTGATCCCGGAAGGCGAGGATGCGATCGCGCTGACTGAACCGCGTGTGACGCTGGTCGATCACCAGCTGATTGTGCGCACGTTGCACGATGCGCAAAGCTGAGTGGTCAGTTACGGTCTCGACGGCACGATGCGGCATGAACTCAAGCTGCCGGGACCCGGCAGGGCCGTCGGCTTCAGTGGCTATCCCGAGCAGCGCGAGACCTTTTACACCTTCGCCGAACACGGCGCGCGATAAGCTGGCGATTATCGGTGGCTCGAATGGCGGCCCACTGGTCGGCGCCTGCCCGACGCAGCGCCCGGACCTGGTCGGCGCCGCGGTAGCCGCGGTCGGCGCCATGGATATGCTGCGATTTGACCGCTTCGGTCACGGCACGGGCTGGACCGGTGACTATGGCTCGCCGCATGACCCGGAAGACTTCAAAGCTCTCATCGGCCACTCGCCAGTCCATAACGGGCGCGCCGGCACACACTATCCAGCGACGCTCGCGATTACGGGTGATCACGATACCCGCGTCATGCCGATGCATTCCTTTAAGTTTGCCGCGGCTCTACAAGCGGCGCAGGTGGGCTCCGTTCCGGTACTGCTGTACCTCGAGTCCTCATCAGGTCATGGCGGGGGCACGACGGTAACGCAGGCGATCGATCAGACAGCCGATATCTACGCGTTCTTGGCCAAGAATCTTCATATTACTGCTCGTCTGCGACTTTGACGGCAACCAGCAGCCAATTGCTTATTCAATCCACAACCCAATGGACGGCCTTGGCGGTTTGCTGTGTCGTGCCGTCGACGCTGGCATCGGCGGGGGTGGCCACATTCCTAAGATGCGCCGCGAACCTATGCCCATGTCTCCGAATTATTTGTTCGAGCAGAGGCGAGATCGGCTGGCGTCGCGAAGGTTCTGATGCCGGAGGACTCGTACGCGCACGCGTGCGAAACCTTAAACTTAAAGCAGATCATTGAGATCGGGAATTAGCGCTGTCTCGGACGGGCAGTTGGCTCACCCGGCATGCATACGAAACCTGCGTCCGGCGCTACGCATTTACGGGGAAGTGGCCGGCCCCGGCCAACACTTGTCCATCGGAAACCATATGGCTTGCCACGAACCAGACACTCCGAAGGCCCCGGCTCTGCCGGGGGATAGTTACTCGCGTGCACGCGAAAAGTACGCCGCCTGGTTACCGCTTACGAAAAAGCTCCTATAATTAAAGACCACTCGTAGCTATCGTGTCGGCCGCCGGGGGTGACGTCCAAGGCCGTGGGCTTGCGATGATTTCGCGTGAAGGGGGCAAAAGATGTATCGGCGGTCAGGAATCCGGGCAGGCATCAAGCATGCACTTCGTGGGGCGGCGAGCGCGCTAATAGTCGGACTCGCCCTGCTCGGCTTGCCGCCCATGGCGGCGCGCGCTGCCGATGCCACTAGCTTCGACACGGATGCCACCAGCTTCGACACGAAAGCACTGGCGCACCAGACGCAACGCCTGATGGACGACGCCGGGCAGTTCTACATGGCTTGGTGGGTGCCACAGGCGCTGTCCCAGGCAATCATGCGGGACACTCCGAACGTCCAGCAGGCTGACAACGACCAGATGCTCCGAGCCCTAGAACCCTACCTTGTGTTCGCGCTTTCCCGTGGACAGGTGGGCGCACACGGTCTCGAGGATGTGCACGACAGGGCTGATCTGTTGCGCCATTCCCGCCTGACCGTTGACGGTCAGAGGATGACTGCCGCCCCCGCCGATCAGAACGACCCGGGGGCCCAGGCCGCCCTGGAAATGATCAAGCCCGCCCTGGTGGCCATGCTGGATCGCAATGCGCGCGGCATCGAGTTCGCACTTTACCGGCAGCCGCCCGGCATGCGCCCACTCGATCCCACCATGCCTGGCAGCCTCGAATACACCCTCTATCGCAAGCACTTTCAATGGCGGCTGCCGCTGTGGGCTCCTGTGGCGCCGGAGCCGGTGCGCGCCCCACCAGCGGCCATGCCTGTAGCTCCGGTCACGCTCGCGCCGCCGGGTCCAGCTGCTGCCGCTGCCGCCGTGGTGCCGATCCGCGCGCCGGCTGTGGCCCCTGTACCTGTGCAGCGAAGGAAGATCGATCCGACGACCGGCGAGGAATTTCCAGAGCGGTACGACTACAACCCCTACACGGGCCAGAAGCTCGTGAGCCAATGAACGGTGGACAGACGTTGGCGCCGATCCAACGGCGCATGAGGTTCATTGGCAGGCGGGCTGCCAGTCGCAAGCGCGCACGCGACAGGTGATGAGCCGATAGCCAATATCGATCGCATCAGCTGACGTCAGGTTCTTGGTCGCCGAGACAATCAGAAACCACCTGAACAAGCTGATAGCTGCCATCCCTTACGGTTCTGTTGCCGTTCTCGTCGAGAGCTCACAGCGTGCGGACCCGTTAATTCGGGAACGCTTCAACCAGCGGGAAGTGGCCCGACGCGGCAAAGAAATTCCAATCGACTATTGCTTCATGCCTAAGGCGGCGAATGCGGCAGGGCTGGTGAATTGCTGCACCGCTTCCTCAGGGATAGTTGACGGGACTTCTGCAGCGGAGCCAGTCCGGGACCATGAATGCATATGCAGCTGCATGCCGCAAACTTGCCCTGGAGCCATGGGCCAATTGATTGGATCCCAGGGGCCGAACCTCATTGCATTATCGCGTCGGAAAATGACGTGACAGTGCGGCCAATTGGTGTCACTGCGCTCTTGGAGGATGTACGCTTGGACATTAGAACCCTCGAGAGCTTGGGTATCGACATAACTCTCGACCTCGATACTGTTCACGCGGCCGGATTATTTAAGGGGAGCAGTTCTGGCTGCTGACGAAGGAACCATTCGTAAAAGCGCTCAGCCACACAGAACCTGGGCAGCCGAGCACTGCGTTGAATATACCCATTTCTGATTTGCAGGTCACCCCAGACATCCAGTAAATCCCGAGTGACGCGATATGCGCGGTCCCGGTACGCGCCAATCGGCAAGCATGTCCTTAGGCGCCCCGACACACCCGGCAGTGCTCGAACGATGACATCATTTTCTCCAATGATCCTCCGTCGTGTATGCGCATTCTCGTGCCACCTGTTCTGCGGAACGTCTCGCGCGTTGCAAATCTCGGCCACTATGAATAATCCAATCAAGGCGTAGACAAGGTCACCAGTGCCGGCCGTTGATCGCAGGCCGGCGTAGAAAGCCATAAAGTCATTCGGCTTCAATTCTCGTATGCGCCTTCCACGCTGTCCTTGGTCGCCAAAGGTCAGTGTTTCAAAATCAGGATCAAGGTGGACGTTTTCGCCTAGAAAATGGCCGGGTAGTGTGCAATTCAGTCTTTGAACAGCCGGCATAAATTCGTCATATCGCCGTTGAAGATTGTTGTGGCAGGCGTGCCGCTCTGGAATCGGAACATAGGCGAAATCCCCGTCACTCGATGTCGGAGCATTCCACTTGAAGTGATCGCATCCCTGGTCTATGCCCACTCTTACGAGCAGCCCGTTCATCGCCATACCGATACCCCGTCGCTCTGGATCAAATGCCTCATCATATTAAATCGGATGAAGAAGTGACTAACTCACTCTGGTGACGAGTGCCAGAGCATCCGATGCATCTTTCTGCAGTGCTGGTTTATCTTGTGATAGTGACGAAAACTCATAATTGCAGCTCGGACCAATAATCCTTCTCGGCAGCCGTGTGAATTAGTCCCGAGTGGTCCTTATGCCATCCGAACGCAGACTGAAAGCATTCAACGATTTCACTATCATTCAGCCCTCCGCCATGTAAAGGTTCGAGGATCAGAAGCGTCGCCACGTAATGGCCCTACATACCGATGAGCCGCATCCCCATGTGCATATGGTCGTTGTGTTGGAAAATGCCGAGAACCACGAGATGCGCGTGCGCGGACTCTGCCGAGAATTGGGTGCCGGTGAGGTCATGAAATGGATAGCCGCGGATCTTCGGACCGGTACACACTTTTGTGCGCGATGCGATCGGCAAGCGCCGCGACGCACCTGCTCACTGAGCGGCATCGGCACGGCCAGGGCATGGATTTGGCCTATGCACGTTTGAAGTGCTGGACGTCTAGCGGGAGATTCCGAATGCGACGCGATTGAGGATCAGGTCAGGAATCTAGGGCGACACGTGAGGCGTGAGGCGTGCCGCGCCATTCATGAATTCGTGGTGGTGCCTAAAACGGCTAAGCTGCGAGGCTGCCGGACCATCGCAGGTCCAGTGTTTAGGAGGGAGGTCTATGCGACTGCAGTGGTTCGAGTCGACGATGGATGTAGCCAACAGGCTTTTGCACGTGTTCATGGCGCTGGCGCTACTCATCGCCAGTGTTCTCCTCATCTGCCAGTTCGTCGCCGATGTGACTCAGACAGTCCGATCGGGGCAATTGGCGCAGGGTTTCCTGCAGGCGCTGGGCAACCTTTTCATCCTGTGGGTCCTGTCATCGCTCATCTCGGCCGAGGTGCGTTACATGCATAGTGGGCGCTTCTCCGTGCTGGTGTTCATTGAGGCCGCACTCATCACGTTGTTGCGCCAGCTCATCATCATCCCCGTGGAAAGCGCAGGTCATCTTGAATCCGCGGCGTGGACGTACGGGCTCATCACCACCGCCGTCGTTGCAGTGGGCTTGACCTATTACTTGGTGCAACGCACGTCGGCTTCCAGCAGCGACGATGGGTCACCGGACCAAGTGCCGCCGAGGTGAGGCAGTACCCGTGCAAGCGCAGCAAAGCCCGCACGGCAGAAAATCAGCCGGCAAAAACGCTCAGACAACGGTCGTAGAATCGCGTTTCCACATACCGTCGACCGATATCGGTCACTCGTTATCCGCCCCCGGTTCCCGCTTCCGGAGCGCGCAGCCGTTCTTGGGCGTGCCGATGACGGGTCGCGCCCCGCTTTTCGCACACCAAGCGGTCCGCGTGGTAGCGCCCGTGGAAATGTGTACAGGTGCAGCAACCGCGTGCCCTGGCAGATGTGGCTCCGGCCAGCCGCAACGGTTGCCCATGCGGGGATCAATCCGACTATAGCCTTCAACGACAAGCCGGCCGCACGCCCGATTTTTGGCGTACCTGCTCCCCATACTCAACCGGCAGGACGCCGCGGGCCACGGCGTTGATCAGAGCCTGATGGTCGGCTTCGGTCTGGTCCGCGTACGCGCGAGCGAAGCGGCATAGGGACTTGTCCAGCTGGTCCGATGCGCCGACATATCCGGCGATCATGGAGGCTCCGCTCGTGCGGGCATGGCCCTTGCCGAGCAGGCGGCCGACGATCCCGGCGTAATCGGTGAGTGCCGCCGCTTCGATAGCATCCAGCGGGATGGTGCCCTTCATGTTGCGGAACTGCCGGACGTAGTACTGCAGGCCGTCGACGGTGGCCCAGCCCAGCAGCGGATCGCTGACCGTCTGCAGGGCCTGCTGGTACTCCACGACCCGCTGTCCCTGATGGGCATGCCAGGCCGAGTCGCCGTGGACGAACCGGGCAAGCACCGACCGCCGAGCCTGTTTTAGCTGCAGGAATACCACATCGTCCGCGCTGCTGCCCTCGAGCAGCGCGATATAGGCGCGCAGACCGACGCTGCCGACCCCGACGACCTTATGCGCGATGTCGACCAGGGTATAGCCCCCCAGCACGCGGCCCCAATGTGGCGCCAGGGTAGTCAGGTATTCGTCCAGCGCGACGGCGATTCGTTCTGCCTCAGCCTCTGGGACTCTGGTGATCAGCGGCGGTTCGTCCACGATCTGCTGCCGCTCGCCGCGCCGTGTGGTGAAGCGCGGCAGCGCACGATCGTTGGTCCGGGATCGCGCGCGCTTTGCGGCGCGCACGATTACGCGCCGCAAAGATTTCTCCCGAGTCGTCTCGTGCAGCCGGTCAACGTCGAGCCGCTGGTAGGACCGCCACAGCAGCGGCTCATTGGCCAGGAAACGCACTTCCTCGCGGTAGGCGGCGACGCAGGATGCCACCGAGTCATGACATTGCGCTTCGCTGGAGCCATTGTGTCGCCCAGCGACCCAGATGCTGGCTACCAGCCGCCGCAGATCCCACTCCCAGGCGCCGGGATGCGCTTCGTCGAAGTCATTCAAGTCGATGACCAGGTCCCGTTCCGGGGAGGCGTAGAAACCGAAGTTGCCGAGGTGGGCATCACCGCAGATGACGGGGCAGATGCCGGTCGCGGGCAGATACGCGATGTCCTGGGCCATCACTCCGGCGGTGCCGCGCAGGAACCCGTAGGGCGAGGCCAGCATGCGGCCGACCCGGATCGGGATCAACCACTGCAGCCTGCCTTCATGCGAACGCATAATCTGCTTAACTGGATCCGGTCGGTTCGCTGGTGCCTTCCAGTCACCCAGCGAACTGCGGGGAACTTGCTGGCGCAGGCTGCGGCCGAGCTTGAATCGCTCAGCGCGTGGCACGGGACGGCGGCGCAAGGAACGATAACTGTCGCTATCTGCACTGGCCAAGACCACGTGCGCCACGGGCGGCAGAATTTTCCTCATGCCTTCTGCCCTGCCGGGCAGCTGCGCCGGTGGCCGGGCGGGCACGCTTGTCTGCGCCTTGCCTAACTTCGTTCGATTGACTTGGCGAGTCATTTGCGAATCGGAATTGTCGCCGCCGGAGCAGAAAGACTCGGAACGACAGAAAATCTGACGACACGAGGCACCTGTGTCAGTCCCATCGACCGGTAAGCGCGGTTCGCGGAGAGACGGTTGCAGTCTTGCCGTACGCGCAGTACCTCAAGCGCTCTCCCGCCTACCTGCAGCAGCTGACGATGGAGAGCAACGGCGAGCAGGTCACGCTCGAGGGCGAGCGGGTCGCCTGCGATACTGGCCCGATCTACCGGGGCGAGCCAGGCACCAAAGGGCAGCACTCGTTCTATCAACTGATCCACCAGGGAACGCGGCTCGTGTCCTGTGACTTCATTGCCTTCGGCTAACTGCTCAACCCGCTCGGCCGGCGACGGTCCAACATGATTATTGCAGACCGCTTGACACGCACGATGCTGGGCAGGCTGATCGCGCGCTACGAGCACAGTGTCTGCACGCAGTGGGCGATTTGGCCCAGTGTTACATTCGACCAGTCGGGTGTCGAGCTGGGCAAGGTGCTCGCCGAGCGCATCATCCCCGAGCTCGAAACCAGGATCGAACCCAAGCTCGCGCAGGACAGCTCGACCAATGCGCTCATTCGCCGCTACCGGAAAATCAAAGGGCTTTTCGGACGAGCCTCGACTGCAGCCATGCCGACCATTTTGCAGCCGCTGGGCCAGTGCGGCGTCATGCAGACGACCAGTGCCTCGATGAAGACATGCGAAGACATGCAACGCCAGGGCCGCCTATTTTCCCAGTAGCCGGTACTGGGCTGCCAACACGTGCTCCTGCCCGGGTGCCACGTTCACGGTGTCGTCCGCCGCGTTCGCGGTCTCCACACAAACCATTCGCAGGTAGCCGTCCGGCTCAAAGTCACCCATTTTTTCCGCCTTCTCGATCCATGGATTCCAGACCACCGTCGAGCGACTGCCGGTCGCGGTGATCAGCAAGGAGCGGTCCATCGATGGGTCGCGAATCTCGCACGCCCCACCGGTGTCCAAATAGATTCGGTCCGTCTCCTGCGTAAACGTGACCGGACCTTGCTGCTGGCGGCGCGCGCTGCCACCGACCTTGTCGAGGTAGGCGCACCCATCCATACCGTGGATCGAGATGCGTCGCACGTCGCTGACTTGAAAGTACGTGTGCAGGGCCTGCCCGAGCCGGAAACTCTCGCTTCCGATGTTGTGGGTCGCCAAAGACACCTCCAGCTCGCGGCCGATCGTGACCGTGTTGCGCACCGATGATGGGTATGGCCACTGAGCCCGCGTCGCACCATTTTGCGCAAGCTCGAGTCCGAGCCGCACGCGACCGTCGGGCAAAACCATGGCTTCCTGCAGGTCCCATTCGACCGTTCTGGCAAACCCGTGAGCCGGTAGCGCCGGATCCGTTGCATGGGGCCCGAACCAGGGCCAGCACACGGGGACACCTCCGCGTACCGATTTGCCCGCGACATATCGCGAGCGGCTGCTTAGCCAGATCAGCGGCCGCTCGCCTCGGGGCTGGTAGCCGATCACCTGCGCGCCCTGCAGCATCACCGAGGCCGTGGCCAATGCACTCTCGACACGGATCACCGCGAGGCTCCCGGGCAATTGCTCGAAGGAGAGCGCGCCGGGAATCCCGAAGCGGCGGGTCAGTTGCTCCAGATCATTCACGTGTACTGGTCCTTGTGTGTCGGCGCCGATCCAATTTTAAGCCACGCTGCCGAAGGATTTTTGAGCCAAGGCTGCCGCCTACAAGTCTAGTGAAGCGCACAGGAATTATAAATCCCCTGCCGCGCAAGCGACTGCGCAATGGAGCGCATTGGGGATGGCGTCGGCCCGTGTTCGGCCAGGTCGAAAGAGGGGAAGGAGGGGAGTTCAGATACCCAAGCAGATCTGTACCCCAACTCCGAGGCCAGTCGGTGATCTCAAATCGTCCGGGCGATAAACTCCCCTTTCTCCCCTGCTGTGGGAGTGCTTGCCTCGACAAAAGCAGTCGAGTGGGTCGCCGTGCGCGGCTCCCGAGGCATCCAGATGTCTGTATTGACTGCGAACCTGCCGTCGCACGACCGGCTTCGCGGTCTCGTGTTGACTGCGCTCAACCGATAGGAGCGCCTGCTTAATGGCGGCTGGGCTGACTCATGCCAAAAAGCCGATTGAGGACTTAATAAGCCCGCAGATTGACACGCTCGAATCGACAAGCTGGGTGGCTTGGAAGAATATTCAGATCAACGGTTACTAAGCCGCCCCGGCGCAAGTCGACCGGAGTTTCTGGCGACGCTCGGCTCGTTCGACACGCACACGAACCAGCTCAACGAACAGCAAGCCTTGCTCAGCCATCTGGACGCGGGGCTCACGGCCTTTCAAGGCGCGATGGCCGACATCGGCGCCGGCAAGAACTTACCTCGTTCACGTTGTCGGATTTTTTCGCGCAACTTCCTGCCGAACACCGGCGGCGGAACGGACCATGCGTGGGGGGAGCCATCCTCTGGTCATCGGGGACGCCGTCAACGGCGGCAGCATCTACGCGACGATGCCCACGTTGCAACTGTCCGGCCCGGACGATGCGAGCGAGCTGGGCCGCTGGATTCCGACGATCGCCGTCGATCAATTCGCCGCGACGTTGGCGACCTGGTTCGGTGCCGACGCGACGACACTCGCCGCCGTGTTGCCTAATTTGTCGGCATTCAGTCCAAGTACGCTCGGGTTCATCTAACCGCACCGGGTAGAAATAGTCCGCGGCGCGTCAGAGCCAGTGGCCCCGAAGGTCAAAAGACAGCTGGCGGTGGCTTCTTATACTTGTACCTGGCACGCACCTCGGCGACGCTCATGGTGCGTCCGGCTTCGATATCTGCGAGTCCCTTTGTGGCTTCATCAACCAGCGCCAGATGAATATGCTCGCGCTCAAGCCGGTGGTAGTGGTCTAGCCGGCGGACATCCACCAGTGCGGCATAACTTTCGCCGTTTCGCGTAATGATCGTTCCTTTGCCGGCCCGAACCTGCTCTGCAAGGCCAGTGAACGTGGCTCGCACTTGGTTCATTGGCACGATGTCGCCGCTGTTGATACTCATAGCCCAATCCATTAATGAGAACGCCAATGAATATACGGCTCCTAAAAGAGGCCGGTAACGCCTTGGCGGACAATAGGATGATCTACCGTCGTAGTGCCGGTGCTGCTGGTCCACCCGCCTAGCGCGGAATTGACACCAAGCTCTACCGGTAGTCGACCGGTCGAGTATCAACGACGAGCTAAGCCTATGATTTCCCATAGAGAACTGGTTTTAGCGCTGACCATCACCAGCAATATCTGGCGAAGAACCCGGGCAGTTATTGCCCGGATCATTCATGCGGCGTGCCTGATTAAGTCACCGGTTTCCGTCACCCTATAATAAGTATTGCCAGCCGGTGTCCGGGTAACCTCGGCCCGGATCGTCGCAAACCGGCCAGGACTGGCCACCCAAATTGCCATGCCATTCCGAGAGCAGTCGCTCGCCCGGTACGAGATGTGATGTCCGTGGTGAGTTGCGCGCCATCTCGAACGATCAGTCGCGGATGGGTTACATTGCTGGCTTGACCCACTCCAAGCCTCGACTCACGGCTCAGGAATTTAGCGCGACGCTGCCGCGTGTATTCGCCGCGCTCACGGAAGTCGACGCGATTACCCTCGGTCACTTGCATAGGGTCAAGATCCGCCACAAGGCGGATGGCAGCGAGGTGACGATCGCCGACAAGGCTGCGGAGCGGCTGCTGCGCCGCCACCTGCGCGCGGCCTGGCCGCGCGATGCCGTGCTCGGCGAGGAATATGGCGGCAAACTTGTGCGCGTCGGCCGCTGCTGGCTCCTCGACCCGATCGATGGCACGGCTTCCTACGTCCTCGGCCTGCCAATGTTCGGGACGCTTGTGTCGCTGCTAATCGATGGCGAGCCGGTCTTCGGTTGTATCCATCTGCCGGCCCTCAAAGAAACTACCTATGCGGCGCGCGGCTTCGGCTGCTGGCTCACGCGTGACGGTGCACGCCCGCGGCGGGTCCGCGTCGCCGCGACACGCGCACTGTCTGCCGCGCAGGTCGGGCTCACCAGTGTCAAGGAGAGCGATCTTGCGCGCCGCCCCGGTGCATGGCGGCTCACAGAGCTCGCGCGCAGGGCCGGGCGCCTCCGGCTGGTCGGCGACTGCGTGCAATACGCTTTGTTGTGCCGTGGGGCGCTCGACGCCGCGATCGATCCGCTCATGAAACCGTGGGACATCGGAGCCCTCGCGCCGTGCGTCCTCGAAGCCGGCGGTTCTATCAGCGACCTCAACGGCGAGACCGCGCGGATAGTCGAGCGCAGCTCGTTCGTCGCGGCGAGTTCCGCGAGTCTGCGCCGTGCGATCTGTGCGCAGGTCGGGAGACCCCGGGCATGACATCTCGCCCAATGGGACAGCACTTTGGCGGAGTTCGTGACGACACCATATCGGGCTGCAGATTGCCGTCTGGTGAGCAGACGTCCACGAAATGCCACATGGAAATCCTAATAATTGCAATGTCATTGCTTTATAAGGCCACGAGATTGCGTCCTATTCAGCGAAATAGGGCGGTAACGCTTTTTGCGGCCAAGCTGAGCTGCAGCAGCAGGAACTAGATGGCCGATAGGAAGCATACGAGTGGGGACGGGCCTTGCGGTCGCGCCCTCGCTCACGGCCCTGCGTCGACGCTCGGATCGCGCCAGTTCCTGACCGTCGCACTGCTGTTCGGCGGTTACGCCGCGTGCTACTTCTGCCGGGCCGACTTATCCGTGGCGGCACC